>Ga0102938_10002213_pt1 | contig 14761 bp, 13 predicted proteins | sample SalPonR2_B_D2_MG_FD_84516 | JGI IMG/M metagenome (GOLD analysis project Ga0102938, IMG submission 84516) | Salt pond soil microbial communities from South San Francisco under conditions of wetland restoration - Salt Pond MetaG R2_B_D2_MG | ecosystem: Environmental > Aquatic > Marine >...
ATATAATCATCATAGCCATCAAACTCATAGGCACTATTAGGTTGATCGAAGCGATCGGTTGTTAATTGAGCTCCTGAAACTGAGGCATGATCCTCATTTCCACTCTCATCATTTGCGTTTCCGTTGAATGGTAATGATAATACCAATTTATATGAGATGGGATAAACAATATTAAATGAAAATGAAGTATAACCGTAATCTTCCGCTTCTCCTAAATTTGTGGGAATTACGTCCAAAATTACATTACTGGTATCTGCAGCATTTACGTTAAAAGGATGGGGCAGTGGTGTGTTTACACTTGATGACAAATTAGAACCTTCTTTGGGGGTTAAATACATTACTGAGTCATTTTCATCTACAACAATAAAATCCTCAACTGTATAATTGCCCTCTAACAATTCTACATTTGCAGTTATATAACCATCTCCAATAGCGTATAATTCTAGCCTTTCCATGTATAACTCATAATCAGAAGCATCATTTTTTATGGAAATAACCATTGCATCAGGAGTTGCTGAGAGGTTTTTCTTCAATGCTTCATTGCTAAAACCAAAACTAACTGCCCAGTTTTTTTTGTGTTCGTTTAATTCTTTATCACTACAAGCAGAAAAGCTTGTTATTATTGCAATTGCGATAAGAATAATTGATGTGATGTTTTTCATATTGTTTTTTTTGTAAAGAAAACCATAGTAATATAAAAAACCAAAAAAAATGAGACTTTGTTACAATAGGTCACTTGCCAATTCAGCCAATACGCTTCTTTCGCCTTTTACGAGGTGGATGTGCCCAAAGAGCTCCTGGGAGCGCATTCTGTCTGTCAAATATGAAAGTCCGTTTGAACGCACATCCAGGTATGGGGAGTCAATTTGTTGTATATCTCCAGTAAAAACAATTTTAGTATTGTCCCCAGCCCGTGTTATAATGGTTTTAACCTCATGTGGCGTAAGATTTTGAGCCTCGTCAATAATAAAGAAAACATTGGAAAGGCTTCTGCCTCTGATATAGGCAAGAGGTGTAATTTTAAGCTTTTCGTCCTTCAACATTTCTTCAATACGCATATAGTTGCTGCTGTTACTTTTGAATTGCTGTTTAATTACACCCAGGTTGTCATAGAGCGGTTGCATATAGGGACCTATTTTCTCACCTACGTCGCCAGGCAGGTAACCAAGGTCGCGATTCGATAAAGGTACTATTGGTCTGGCCAGTAAAATTTGGTTGTAGTTTTTTTCCTGTGCAAGTGCTGCAGCCAATGCCAGCAGTGTTTTTTCAGTTCCGGCTTTACCGGTTATTGATACCAGGGGAAGGTTTTTGTTGGTTAAAGCATCAAGTGAGAAGGTTTGTTCGGCATTGCGGGGCTCAATGCCATAGGTTTTATGTTTTTCTACGCGTCTGATGATTTGCAGATAAGGATCAAAAAAACCAATGGCTGAACTGTGATTTCCCTGCAAAATTAAAAACTGGTTCGGAATAGGCTTAAAGTCAAAATTAAATTCTTCAACGCGTATTTCGGGTGTCCCGTTATATAGTTTGGATATTAACTCATCGCTGATATTAGTTACTGTTTGTACTTCTTCAAAAATATTTTCAATTTTTTCTACCTTATCTGTTTCGTAATCTTCTGTAGGCATGCCCATGGCTTTGGCTTTAAGCCTCAGGTTAATGTCTTTCGATACAAAAATTACAGGCTTACGCTTCACAGCTTTTACTTGCAAAGCAATGGATAGAATGCGGTGGTCGGGTGTGTCGGCCGGAAATGATTCACGAAACTCCTGGCTGTATGGTTTACCTGTTTCGATAAAAAGTTTTCCTTTTTTTGGTCCAAGGCTTATTCCGGTTTTAAATATTTTGTCGTCAGAGAGTTTTCCGAGTTTTCTGGCTATTTCACGGGCATTATAGTTAATTTGGTCATGGCCCTTTTTAAATCTGTCTAACTCCTCCAAAACGGTTATGGGCAGTACTATATCGTGTTCTTCAAAATGATCAAGGCATTGAAAATCGTGTAGCAGTACATTGGTGTCAAGAACAAAGACTTTTTTAGCTTTCGAAGTGGGCATAAGGCAATCTTGTTTTATTGTATTCTTACGAAAATTACAAAAAATAAAAGGCTATTATTACTTTTGTTTAGAATTTTATCAACCGATTATGAACTATTCAGAAACTTTAGAATTTTTATATGCACAGTTGCCTATGTATCAGCGAGAGGGAAAGGCAGCTTATAAGGCCAATTTGGATGTAACAATTAAACTTGATGAGCACTTCAGGCATCCACACCAGTTTTATCCATCCATACATGTTGCAGGAACTAATGGTAAGGGTTCCGTTAGTCACATGATTGCTGCGGCTTTGCAACAGGCCGGATTTCGAACAGGCTTGTATACTTCACCGCACTTAAGGGATTTCAGAGAGCGAATCAGAATTGATGGTGAAATGATTACTGAAAAATATGTAACCAATTTTGTTGAAGATAATCAACGAATAATTAAGGAGCTTAAGCCAAGTTTTTTTGAAATAACTGCAGCCATGGCGTTTGATTATTTTGCCCGCGAAAGAGTCGATGTAGCAGTAATAGAAACTGGTATGGGCGGTCGCCTGGACTCAACAAACATCATAAATCCAATTGTTTCGGTAATAACAAATATTGGACTTGATCATACACATTTTTTAGGTAATACACTGGATGCTGTTGCCAGAGAGAAGGCCGGTATCATAAAAAAAGAAACGCCGGTTATTGTTGGAGAAAAACAAGCAGAAACAATGGAGGTTTTTGCTGAAAAGTCGCAAGAGCTTGCAGCACCGGTAACGAACGCTTCTGATCGTTTCGAAATTTTATCAATTACTTCATCAGCTCCTTTTGCTACTCAGAAAGTCACACTGTACGATCGGTTTATAGGCGAAGAGTTTACATGGAAAATAGATCTGACCGGCCATTACCAGGCTAAAAATCTGGTAACCGTATTGGCAACATTAGATGCAATTCGCGATAAGTTTCCGGTTAGCGATAAAGACAGGGAAGTTGCACTGAGAAAAGTAAGAGATAAGACAGGTTTCAGAGGACGTTGGGATATTCTGGATACGCACCCACTAACAGTTGCCGATACTGCCCACAATACCGAAGGACTTACAATCGTGATGGAGCAGCTTAACCAGCTTGAATTTAATAAACTCCACATTGTAATAGGTGTGGTCGATGATAAAAACCTCTCCAATATTCTTAAGTTATTGCCACAATCGGCGGCATATTATTTTACACGCTCTCAAATACCTAGAGCGCTCAACGAGCGTGCACTCAGAGACAAGGCTTACGCATCGGGTTTACATGGTGAAAGTTATGAGAATGTGGCCGATGCTTTGCATGCTGCACGTGCATCAGCAGGCGAAAACGATTTGATTTATATTGGAGGAAGTACTTTTGTGGTGGCAGAGGCGCTTACATAAAAAAGGCTGCCTTTTTAGACAGCCCCTTTTCGCACTATAATTTAGTTCTTTCTGATTTCCAACTCTTTTTTACTTTTAATAAAGTGGTAATGTGATCCAAACCTGTCAAATGCAGCTTTGTCCAACGATTCCTGATGATCGGGGTGGGCTATGCTAATGATGTCCCGTGCCCGTTTTTGTAGTGTTTTTCCATATAGGTTGACTGCACCAAATTCAGTAACCAGCCAGTGCATGTTGGCTCTTGTGGTTACTACGCCACCGCCCTCACAAAGCATTGGTGCTATTTTACTCATCCCTTTTTTTGTTACCGATGGAATTGCAAGAATGGGTTTTCCGCCCTCACTGAACGAAGCTCCGCGCATGAAGTCAATTTGGCCACCAACACCACTATAAAATTTAGTGCCAATAGAATCGGCGCATACCTGGCCTGTGATATCTACCTGTATAGCTGAATTGATAGCAGTTACTTTTGGGTTTTGTTTAATGATATGTACTGAGTTTGTATAATGCACGTCCTGCATGAGCACACCCGGATTATCATCCACAAAGTTGTAGAGGTCTTTTGATCCCATTAAAAATGAAGCTACAATTTTACCCTGGTCAAGTGTTTTGTTGGCTCCGTTAACAATTCCCTGCTCTACAAGTGGCAAAAGACCATCTGAAAACATCTCTGTGTGTACGCCAAGGTTTTTGTGGTTCCCCAGCTGCGAAAGCACTGCATTGGGTATAGCTCCAATGCCCATTTGTAATGTGGCGCCATCTTCAATTAAATTAGCCACATTTTTGCCAATGGCGATATCCTGCTCCGACAATTCGGGCATGCGTGCCTCAATAAGCGGACTATCGTGTTCCACAAAAATATCAAAATCACTTAACGGCATCATGGCATCGCCCCAGGCTCTTGGCATATGTTTGTTTACCACTGCAATAACCGTTTTTGCTTTTTCTATGGCTGCTTTGCTGCAATCTACAGATGTTCCGATTGAAACCCAGCCATGCTGATCAGGCGGGGAGATTTGAACCATTGCAACATCTATTGTCAGAACTTCATCTCTAATTAAACGTTGTGTTTCGCTAAGGAAAACCGGAATGTAGTCGGCATAGCCAGCTTGAGTAGCTTTGCGAACATTTCCCCCTACAAAGAAGGATTCCAGTTCAAATGTACCCATATATTTGCCGTTTTCCTCTGCATAAGGCGCAGGGCCTTCGGTGTGTATGTGTTGAATGGTTACATCGCTTAATTCACCTGAACGCTCCATGAGTGCTTCAAGTAATATTGTAGGAGTGCAGGCTACACTGTGAATATGCAAGCGATCGCCTGATTTTACCGCTTTTACTGCTTCTTGCGCAGATACAGGTGTGTATGTTTTTTGCATGACATCGGTATTTTAACTTAACGCATGCAAAATTAGTAAAGTAGGTTATAGAGGCGGTATGTTTGCAGATGTTATATAATAGGTTTTAAGTTATAAATTGCTTATTTTCAATATCAGGGAGCAAGTTTGTATGTCCATTTCTTAGGCTTGTACTGCCGGCCAATAGTGGCTACCAATACCCCTGCGGTTACAATTACACCACCCGCGCCTACAACCGGAACCCCAAATACAATACCTATTATCCCTGCAAGTCCACCTTCCGCCAGCGATTGAATGATGAGCACTGTGCCGCTTACAGTAATAATTCCTCCTAATATACCAACTCCGGTGCCCGTGTACATGCCAAGCTTTGATTTAAAACGAATTTTTTTTATGTCATGAAGCTTTACGCTGTCACTGCCCATTAGCAGAGTGCTTTTGTTTGCTATATGAAATTCGCCTTTGTATTTGTTTCCGTCATAGGTTACAACCTTTATTTTTGTGGCAGCTGGCAGGATTTTTTGTTTTCCGTTACGTTTTTTTTCGAGGACCAGAGAATTGGTTTGGCCGTAACCCGCAACTGCCATAAATGCGAGCAGAATTATAATTAATAATTGTTTCATGATGGGGGTTTTTGATTTATTTCACCTGTCGTAATTAATGCGCTGTAATATTTTTGCTCATAGCAAATTACTGCAAAATGACATATAAATCAAATTTTTTTGATGGAGTACCGCTTGCCGGCAAAATATTAAGTTTTATTGAAGCACAAACCGGTAAGTAATGGTTCCAACCTGAAAAGCATCAGCTTCATTGTCCTGATTAAATCGCGCTTTGCGTGCAGCTTTCACAGCGGCATTAATCAATTTTTGACTTGTGGTTGTGGAACCTTTGGCCTGGTAACTTGCACTTGTAACGTTTCCATTTCGGTCTACAGTTACACGGACAACTACAATACCCTCTTCATTGGCCGTGTAAGCTGGTTTAGGTAATCTTCCGCCCTGAGGCGACCTGCCTTGTAAGCTGTAGCCAATTCCTTTGTCGCCAAGCCCTTTGCCTTCACCATAATTTTTGGCGTTAGGGTCACCTTCGGGATCACCCTGGTTCCCTGATCCGGTTTTATTGCCGTCTGACTCAGCATTGGAATTGTTATTACTGCCCTGGGAGAAGGCATTTTTCGTTATTTCGTTTATTTTTTCTTTCTCTTCCTGCTCTTTTCTGCGTTTTTCTTCCAGCTCTCGTTGTCGTCTTAATTCTTCTTCGCGTTCACGCTCTTTTCGTAGCTCTTCTTCACGTTTTTTTCTTGCTTCTTCTTTTTTAGCCTCCATGGCAGCGGCTTCCTCAAAATCCTGGGTCATGACTTCTTCTTCTGAGGTACTCTCTGTTGGTGGAGGTGTTACAGCTTCTGGTTGCGTAACAGGTTCGGGAATAGCTTCACCACCTGTTTCCACAGGCCCTGATCCGGATTCTTCATAGCCGAAGTTTACGAGTATGCCTTCCTCTTCGGGCAAAGGCAGGGGTGTTGAAAAACCGAAAAATATGAGCAATATGAGTACTGTTCCCATAAATGAGAAAGTAGCCCAAAAAGCTATTCGTTTATTTTTTTTTCGGTTTTCAAACATTGGGTTAAGGTTGGTTATTTATTGTCCTGTTGTTGCCAGTATTAGTTTATACTTATTTCTTTTGGCAATGTTCATAACTTTCACCACATTGTCTACAGGTACGCGTTTATCGGCATGCAATGAAATTGTTGGTGATTGTTCAAAGGCATCTGCCGGACCCAGTTCCTGTTTTAGTTTACGTTCCAGCATGCTAAAAGGTACCTGCTGTGTACCAACAGCATATCGAAGGTCATGTGTAATGCTTACCGATACAAGGGGTTTGTTGGCACGGGTCTGGTTTTTGCTTTGTGGCAACAGCAACTTTAATGCGTTGGGAGATATAAGCGTACTGGTTACCATGAAGAATATCAGCAACAGGAAAACAATGTCGGTCATTGACGACATGCTGAAACTGGCATTTATTTTACTTCTTCGCTTTATAGCCATACTGTTTTAGTTTGCCGGTTCATTTAAAAGATCCATAAACTCAGTGGTACGGGCTTCGAGCCTGAAAATTACTTTTTCTACGCGAGCTACCAGGATATTGTAGGCAAAATATGCAAGAATACCAACAATAAGACCTGCCACAGTGGTTACCATTGCTGTGTAGATTCCGTTTGATAGTAATGTAATATCGATATTGTTCCCTGCATTGGCCATGTCATAGAAAGCTTTAATCATACCCATTACTGTTCCCAGAAAACCAATCATTGGTGCACCACCTGCAGTGGTGGCAAGCGTAGGGAGTCCTTTCTCCAGTCTGGCTGTTTCAAGATTGGCTATGTTTTCTATAGCCGTATTAATATCATTTAATGGTCGACCAATTCTGCTAATGCCTGTTTCAAGCATTCTGGCGGTTATGGTATTGGTCGATTGGCAAAGACTGTGCGCAGCATCGATTTTGCCATCGTGAATATAGTCTTTGATGCGGTTCATGAATGTGGAATCTTCTTTCGAGGCATCTTTTAAAGCGAAATAGCGCTCGAAAAAGATATAAATTGATAATATGAGCAACACCACAATTGGAATCATGATGATACCACCTTTCATCGCTAAATCAAAAAACGAAAGTGTTAACTCTCCTTCTGCAGCTTGTGCTGCAGTTTGAGCCGTATCGGCTACCTGGTTTACCTGTAAGAATATTCCCGTCATTGTATGATTATTTTATCGCGGTTAAAACGTTTTAGCGTCCGAAATTATTATAAATTTTTCATACTACACAGTGAATCCCATTATTTTAGATTTTAATATGAGTTTAAACAACTGATTTACTGTGTAGCAGCCTGTGTTGTTGTAGCTGTTGATTTCAGCACCGAGTCCTTTCTTGGTGCAAGGTTTTTTCTCCACTCCCTGATCATCATAGTACCCGCTATTATGGCAGCAATGGTGTCAGCGGTGGGAGATGCCATCCAAATTCCTTTAAGCCCCCATATATTTGGGAAAATAAAAAGCAGAGGTGACAAAACAATGACTTGCCTCAGCAGGCTGAGGAAAGCAGCTACTTTTGCTTTTCCCACAGACTGGAAATAGTTGCTGATTACAATCTGAAAGCCTACCAGGGGTAGCATAATTACAAAAATCCTTAAACCTTGAATGCCATATTCCTGTAGCTGTTTACTTTCGTTATTAAACAGTCGTATAATGGGCTCTGGAAATAATTCGAGTATGGTCCAACTGATTACACCTAAAACCGTGGCAGCAATCATACCAAAGCGGAGCGTTTGTCTCACTCTGCTGAGGTTTCGCGCACCATAATTGTAACCTATAATAGGTTGTGAGGCCATGTTGAGTGCTATTATGCTCATTATAATTAAGATCACTACGCTCATAATAATGCCAAATGCCCCCACTGCAAGGTCACCGCCATATTTTATGAGCTGTGAGTTATATATGCCCTGTACAAAACTATTTGCAACTTGCATGAAAAAGGGAGCTAAACCTATTGCTAACATGCTCTTTACAATAAAATGATCGTATTTTATCCTGTGCCATTTGAGGGGTACCACTGAGCGTTTACTACGGAAATGAATCAGCACCCAAAGCGACAAAACACTCATTGAAATAATGGTGGCCCATGCTGCACCTTTTACACCCCAACCGAATTTTATAATAAATAGCCAGTCTAGCGGGATGTTGATTCCGGCTGCAAGTAACATGCTAATCATGGCCAGCCTCGCATTACCCTCTGACCGGATTAAGCTGTTGAGCGAAAAACCCATCATTTGAAATATAATGCCAAAAAGAATAACGTTGAGATAATCATTGGCATAACTCATGGTGGTTTGAGTTGCTCCAAAAAGCTCAAGCATTGGCTGCTTTATAATAAAGCCGAGTCCGGCAACAAAAAACGAAACTATGAAAATTAATAAAACGACATTGCCAAGCACTTTTTCGGCTTTATCGTATTTTTTTTCACCTAAAAATATAGAGAGTTTAACGCTTCCACCCATACCTATTAGCATCCCGAAAGCCATGATGATAATCATTACAGGGAAAACAGCGGTAATACCACTGAGTGCTGCAGCACCAACACCCTGACCAATGAAAATCCTATCAATGATGTTGTAAAGGGAGTTGGCAATAACGCCCACAAAAGCTGGCCAGTAATACCGTAGGATTAATTTTCCTACGGGCATATGTTCAAGTTGTTCGGTTTGCTTTTTTCTCACTCTTTAAATTTTTTCTAGAGGCAAACCCACATCAAATAACGCGCCTAAATAAAGATTTGTCAGGCTTTTATTTTATTTTGCTCCACTTCTTTGAACACCCGCATAAAATTACCACCCCATATTTTGATAATTTCCTGCTCTGAGTAGCCACGTTTTAATAATTCTTTTGTGATGTTTTGCATATCACTGACATCGAAACAATCTTTTAAACCGCCACCTCCGTCAAAGTCGCTGCCTATTCCAACATGATCAATCCCTGCCATTTTCACAATATGGTCGATATGATCTACAAGGTCGCTGACTGTTGCAAGTTTTTGCGGATAATCTCTTTGTGTGGCGTGCCATTCTCTTACTGCCTGCGCCCGCTCTTCATCTGTTAAATCGTTGTAACCCCGCCATTTTTTTCTGAGTGCTTTAAAAGCACTGTCTCTTTTGGGTTGTGGCTCAGGAGGTTTTACATAGTCGCTAAGCAAACAAACCTGCACAACGCCGCCATTTTTAGCCACTTTTTGCAGCATGTCGTCTGTTAAATTACGAGGGTTGTCGCAAATAGCCCGGGCATTGGAGTGCGATGCTATAATCGGGGCTTTTGTAAGTTCAATTACATCATAAAAGCTTTTATCAGAGATGTGTGAAACATCAACTATTACTCCCAGTTCATTCATCTTTTTGACTACACTTTTACCAAAATCAGTGAGCCCGTTATGTTCCACTGAGTCGGTAGAGCTGTCGCAAATATCATTATTGCTCGTGTGGGAGAGGGTTATATAGCGTACACCGCGATTATAGAAATGTTGTATTTCATCTATATCTTTGCCTAAGGCATAGCCATTTTCAATACCTATAAAAAATGTGTGTTTGCCTTCTTCTTCATTTTCGTATGCATCTTGCGGTGATGTACCAATAGTAACTTTATCTTGATTATTAGAAACTTGCGAATATATCGAATCAATAATTCTATGTGTCTCTTTGTTTGCTTTTTCATGCCCTTCAGGTGTTCTTGCCCGTTGACTAATAAAAGCAGCAATAAACATGGCATCCAGACCTCCTTCATTCATCCGCGGTAAATCTACACGGGAGTAAGTTTTTTGTGCATCGTGTTTTTCAGCAATGCTAAAGTCATCACGTGTAAACCGCAAGGGTGTGTCAGTATGTGAATCAAGGGTTAATGCTTTGGTGTGAATTCGTTTTACCTTTTCCTGAAAGGTTTCCTGGTTGCAGCCCAATGTGCTGATTAATAGTACAATTATAACGATGTAGGTTTTTTTCATAATAGAATAGATAAATTTATAACTACGAAATAATTAAAAAATAATTTATAATTTCTAATGTGCGTTTTTTCGTTCGTTTACGGACATATCTGCCTGATTATGTACATTTTTAGAAATTTTAAAATAGTCACAATCTTCTGTTTATTAGTATATTAAAACAAACGGTATGTTATGTGTTTAAAAAGCCTATTAACCTAAAACCATGAAATTATGAGAATTATTTTTTTGTGCATGATTGTATTCATGCAAATCCACGTTGTTTTTGCTGATAACGATATTTCCGGCAAAAAAAATCCTGAAAGGGATGCTACAAACACTTCCTGGAACCTTTCGGATATTTATGCCAACTGGGATCAATGGAATGCCGATCTTACTGAGGTAAAGCAATTGATGGAGGATATTAAAACGTATCAGGGGCGATTGAAAACTAACCCTAAAGTTTTTATTGAGTTAATGCAAAAGGAAGAGCAGCTTAGTAAGAAATTTGGCCGGGTATTTCGCTATCCATATTTTATGCGCCAGCTGAACAGCCTCGATCAGGAAACATCTGCAAAAATGCAGGAAATAAGAGCTATGTATGCTGAATATGCCACTGCTACAAGCTGGATTTCGCCCGAAATACTTGACATTCCCAGGGGTACAATGGAAAAATGGATTGAAACACATGCGGAACTCGAACCTTATGCTTTTAACCTGATGAATAGTTACCGGTTGCAGGAACATGTCTTGACAGCCGACAAAGAGAAGCTTATGAGTCATTTTTCGCGGCCGATGGGTACAGCTTCCAGTGTTTATGATGAATTGTCTGTTTCTGATATTCAGTTCCCTGAAATTACATTGTCAACCGGGGAGAAAGTAAAACTTTCACATGCCAACTACACAAAACTTCTGGAAACATTGACTTCACAGGAAGATCGGAAGCTGGTATTTGAATCGTATTATAAAATTTACAAAGATCATGAAAATACCTATGCTGCAATTTATAAAGGTATTTGTGAAAAAGATAATGCTTATGCCAAAGCAAGAGGCTATAAAGGTACACTTGAGGCTAAACTAGAGGGGAATAATATCCCTACTGCGGTTTATAAATCTTTGACTAGAACTGCCTATGACAATGTTGCACCGTTACATAAATACATGGAGCTCCGCAAGCAGGTTATGGAGCTTGATGAGCTGCACACCTATGATTTAAGTACAAAATTTACAGATTATAATCGTGAATATGATTTTACTGAAGCTGTCGGTATGGTAAAAGAAGCGGTTAAGCCGCTTGGAGAGGATTACCTTGCATATTTAAATGAAGCTACAAAAGGCGGCTGGATTGATGTTTATGAAAAACCTAATAAAACCTCCGGTGCTTTTTCTGCAAATGTATACGGAGTCCATCCCTACATTCTTTTAAACTGGAACAAAAGCCTGAACCATGTTTTTACCCTTGCGCATGAATTAGGACACTCTATGCATTCCATATATTCCAATAATAATCAACCTTACGCCACGCATAGCTATACCATTTTTGTTGCTGAGGTAGCCTCTACATTTAATGAGCATTTATTGCTTGATAATTTAATTGAACAAGCTGAAAAGCCTGAAGAACGCATTGCTTTACTTCAACAAGCCATTGAAAATATCTGGGGGACTTTTTATATTCAATCGCTTTATGCCGATTATGAGTATCAGGTGCACAAACGCGTAGAAAATGGTCAGCCAGTTACTGCTGGCGTACTCAATAAAATTATGGGCGACCTCTATAATCACTACTATGGTGAAGCTGTTACGCCTGATGAATTAACAAGCATAAAATGGAGTCGCGTCCCTCATTTTTACGGTATGCCTTATTACGTTTATCAATATGCTACCTCATTTTCAGCTTCGTCTGAGTTATTTTCACGATATAAAAATGGTAGTAAAAAAGAGCAGCAAACGACCATCGAAAAATATAAGACTCTGCTCAAATCAGGTGGCAACGATTTTCCTGTAAATCAGCTTAAAAAAGCCGGGGTCGATCTTACATCAACAAAACCCTTCGAGGCCGTAGTTGCTCAAATGGATTACTATGTAAATGAGTTGGAAAAAGAACTCAAAAAGCTTTAAAGGCCTGTTAATTGATTTTATAAGAGAGGGGTGCCTGTGGGTGCCCCTTTTTAAATCACCATCAGGTTGCATCCCCGGATATCGCTTTGATCGAACCGGCCCAGCACCTGAAAAGTACCATCTGGAAAAAGTTCTCCAATATCACGGGTCTGAATAAAAGGACAGGAATGGGCGTTGGCAAGATCAATGATGTTGATTCCTCCTTTTCCAACTGTTTCAGTATTCAGTGGGTTATAAAAATCGTAGACAAAAACTTTCATCCATGGAGGTGTGGAATAGAGCCCTTCACCGTGACTGTAGGCTTGTGATAATAGTTCTGTCATGCCATATTCTGAGTGAATTTTTTGCACTCCAAATCCGCTTTTTAATATCTCATGTACTTCTTCTCTGATCATTTCTTTTCGGCGCCCTTTCATTCCACCAGTTTCCATTACTATGGTATTTTTTAAGTTGAGCTGATGCGTTTCGGCAAAATCCAGCAGTGCAAAGGTGACCCCAAGCAGCAGGGTTGGAATATTTTGTTGTTCATTGTGCTTTAATACCTTTTCGAGGTCATCATGTTCGTACAGGTAAAATCCACTTTGTTTGTATTTGCTTTGTTTTATAAAATAATCAGCCATGTATATGAGCGATGACCCCTGGCGTTCCAGGTAGCCCGGCAATAATGCAAGCACACAGTAGTTGCTTACTGGCCCGTAAAACAGCTCAAAAGATTTCATAAAACTTTGCTCATAAAGATTTAAATCATGCACATAATGCCGAGAAGTCTGAAATCCGGTAGTGCCGCTGGAGGTGAATATGATCTCTGTCTCCTTTGATGTTTTAACTACTTTTTCTTTAAAAACTTCTACAGGTAAAAATGGAATATTAGTAGTGGTACGTATGCGCTTTTGGTCTATACCCAAGTCATTTACATACTTTTGATATACAGGGTTTTTGGTATATTGATAATGAAATAATTGCATGGCAGCTTTTTCAAAACTAAAATCAGGTGCCAGAAAATCAGAAAACCTATAGCTGTAATTAATCATATGTTTAATTTATACAGAGTTCAAAAAAAAATATTAGGAGCGATGTTAGAAAATTTTTCAGGACCAAAATCGTTTGCAAGATATTAATTATTGACGTGTGTTTAAATTTTATGTATCTTAAATGAAAAAATTACTTGACAATAAAAACTATAAAACCCACAGCTATGAAAACAGGCTTTATTTCAATTTTTCTTGTCATTTTGGCTTTTTCTGTTGAAGCCCAGATTGTGCCGCAAGATACCATTCCTTTCAGTGGTATAGTGTTCGATGAAAATAAAAAGGTGATGCCCAATACACATATTTTAATAAATGGTGATAAAGGTACAATGACCTCACCCGGCGGTTTTTTTCAATTGAAAGTAAATGCCCTGGACACTTTAACATTTTCATATGTTGGTTACAAAAAGTTTCATTATGTAATCCCCGATTCAATGAGTCGGTTGGGTTACATCACCGGAGTTTTTATGACACGCGATACTATGTCTTTACCTGAGGTGATAGTATTGCCTTATCTCAATAAGCAGCAGTTTAAACAAGCCTTTATCAATAAAAATGACCTTTCCAGGAATCAGGCAAATGCCAAAGCAAACCTTAGTCTGTTAAGAACAAAAGAGCAGCAAAAATATACTTATATGCAAAGTACCGGGGTGGAATTGCAGATGGAACAGTTTAAAAATAGTATGGAATACAAAGGATTAATTTCTCCTGATGATATGGTGGGAGTTAATGTAGTGCCTGCTATTGGTTATGTCTATAATATTTTAAGGTGGAATAAAACACAGGAAAAACAAGAGGAAAAAATAAGAAATCGGCTCCTGCGATACAAGGCCTTTTTGGAGCAAAAAGAAGAGGATTAACCCTAGAGAGTGAACTGGTACACAAATTGTTAACACTTGCGCAAAAATTTCAGGTTAATCCTCATTTCATATATTACAAAAAGCATGCTAAAATGAATTCTGAAGAAATCCGAAACTATTGTATTGCTAAAAAACATACGACAGAGAGTTTTCCTTTCGATGAATACTCGCTGGTTTTTAAAGTTGCCGGTAAAATGTTTGCATTGCTGGATATTGAAGCTGAATTGAGGATGAATCTAAAATGTGATCCTGAGTATGCACTTCAGTTGCGCGAAAAATATGCATCCATTCAGCCAGGATATCATATGAAACCTCCATGTTTGACCATTAAACACACTTCGCCTTCGCGTAGCTTCGGCGGAGCAAGGCACGAGCATGATTATTTGGAGTATTACAGTTAAAAAGCTGTAAAACAGGTAATAGGAGGTTCCATCCCGATTGGCATCGG
>Ga0102938_10002214_pt1 | contig 14759 bp, 14 predicted proteins | sample SalPonR2_B_D2_MG_FD_84516 | JGI IMG/M metagenome (GOLD analysis project Ga0102938, IMG submission 84516) | Salt pond soil microbial communities from South San Francisco under conditions of wetland restoration - Salt Pond MetaG R2_B_D2_MG | ecosystem: Environmental > Aquatic > Marine >...
CAATGATAGAACTATCTTTTACATGGATGATTTTTGTGCTTACATAAATATTTCGGGCTGAAATAGAATATGTACCAACAAGAAAAGCTTTTATATTATGCTTTTTGCTGATATCTGTAAGCTTTCTCGATAGAACAAATTCACCTTTTTCTGCTTTTATATATATGGTCTTCTCTCTTAGTTTCAAATCTATACATCTAAAACCGTTTTGAGCAAGCTTAGATGCTATCTGTTCTGAGACTGTCCTTCCAAAAGTGCTTGATTTTGATAGGTTATCAATATTCACAAAACTGGCTGAAGCTACAATATTATTGTTGATAATCGGACTTTTTTTTAACTGCATTGTTAAAATATCACCTGCGGCATAACTGGATTGTATTAGATCAAAAGGTTGTATCTCTGTATTTGATACAATATTCTGTTTTTTTTGACAGCCGATCCCCAAAAGCAAGAATAGAATAAGGGAAGATATAAAAAGATACTTATTTTTATTTTGGTCAGGTATCCATAAGAAATTAAAAAAACTCCACTTGTACATAATCAAATAACTCCCTAGTCTTGAATTGGAGGGATTGAAGAAAGCATATTGGTGAATTTTAGAGCAATCTTTTGCAGGATTTCTGGGCCTGAAACTGAAGGTTGGCCATTTGTGGAGAAAAAAATGTAATATCTTGGCATGGAAAATTTGCCTTTTTGGCAACAAAGAGCATGCCATACTGTATCCAAATTTTTTCCTAGCGGCTCAAGACATTTAATTTCTACACATATCCGAGAAGATTGGTAATTGCCACCTTCTAAATAATAAACAAGCTCTCCTGTAATGACAAGATCAAGCTTTTCTGACTTGACAAAATTACGTAGAGTTTTTCTGGGAGAAAACAGCATATTGTTATAGTATTTAACTTTGGAATAGATATTTCTCTTCTTCAATTCTTTACTCAATAGTTCAGCAGCTAGTTCCCCTGACCCTTTGGCGTATGATGGACTTTTAAAATCAAGTATGCCCACTCTTATGCCAAAATATCTATTCACTCTTGGTTTTTTGTATATTTGTTCCGGGAGTTGATCTGTAGGATTATGATATTTGTCTGGATAATAACAGCAACAAGATAAGAGGATAAAAAGCAAAATAAATGCAAAAAAAATCGATATCATTGGATTTCGAACATTAGGAAACAAATCTATCACCCTTAATTTATGTTAAAAAAGCAAATAGCGCGGAGCAAATAGTTAAGAGATTCAGTCTATAAGTTGTTTTCTACCAGCCTTTTCATGCTTGGTTGTGCCCTCTATTGGGCATGCAGTTTAAGTAAGACACTAATTAGTTTTTATCCGGAAATTGCCCTTTTTCCGTTTGGCTGCGTCAATCTGCAAAATTATTCGTCAACGTATTAAGATACGTCTCCTCATAATTTCTTGATTTCCTTGCCAAACGAAAAAAAAATCTGGTTTCCGAATTGAAAACTTGTTATTTCCATATCCGGAAATCAAAAATTTCCGGATGGGAACTAACTAAAACACGCTGTCTCAACTGGATCTATCTAATTTTATAGTCTTTTTTCTAAAAATAAATATCCAAACCAGTCTAAGTACATTATAACCCTGTACCTTTGAACAATTTTTTCTGAGTCTTAAGATCCCATTTATTAATTTTTGCTAATCCATGTGCCTTTTTGAAAAGCTTCAAGGCTTTTTTGGATCTCTTTCCCCAAATACCATCAATTTTATATTCATATAAGCCAAGTTCCTTCAGTCTATTTTGAATAGTTCTGATGTCTTGAGTTGAGTCCAAGGTTAAAAGTTTTTCACCGCTTTCCAGAGAACCTTGATGGTTGATCTTTTTTTTATGATAACTTTCAGATTGAAACAAATTTTTTAAACTGTTGTGAACGCCAAAGTGAAAACTACAGGAGGAGAGGATAGAGTTATCAAAGGTGCTAATTAACTTAGCCGATATGTAAACGCTGTTCTTATTAACTAGTTCATACGTGCCTACTAATAATGCTTGTATGTTGAAATTTTTTCTAAGCAAATTCATATTTCGAGTTAAGCCGAACTGTCCGAGATCTTTTTTTATGGCTATGGATTTTACTCTAAGTTGTGTTTCGATTACTTTATATCCTCTTCGGGATAGATATTCTCCGAGACTATCACCAATAATCTTGCCAAAAGAACTTGTATGTTCGAAATTGTCTAATTCAACAAATGTACAGTATGCAATCGGTAGTGTCTTATTGATGGTAGATGTGATATTTTCATAAATTTCAGATCCAATTTTATTGGATATTTTTTCTATAGATGTGTATTTATAGTAATATGGTGCATTCTCAGCAAAACATACACTATTTATAAATAACAAACAGATAATAATTATTGAAGAAATTAAATATAATTTTTTCATGCTATTATACCTCATTTTCAAAATTACTAGTTCACAACAAAGTACTCTTTTGCTTTCTGATTATATTTTTTATCTTCCTTATTTCTATATTGGAATAATTCTTTATCGTTAATATAATATACAGCAGAATTTCTGAATAAATATTCACTGTTATAGACCAATGATGTTGTAACCAGAACCTCATTGCGAGGAAGCTTCATAGTATATCTACCTGCTTCAACATTCACTAAAGGATAATATTGCCTATTTCTATAGTAATAACACTCTTGAGGTGGATAGTTATTAATTGCACAAGATTTTTCCCTTTTGGCTACCAAATCAGGTGATAGGGTTTGATAAAAACCTGATTTGGTGACAATCATCCTTTTCTTGTGTCTAAGCACATCGAGTTGAAAGTTTAGAAGCATATGATTGCCTTGTTGGTTTGTAACCTTTACCTTTTCCTTTACTAGTGAACTAATAAGTAGGGTTCTAAAATTTTTCTCAAAATCAGTCGTGCCTGCTGGAGTAACATAGAGTTCTTTATTTGGATAAAGACTATTATCGATCCTTTTTTTTATCTGTATTGCAACATCTTCAGCCAACATTTTCCAATGGTCAAGAGCTTGCATTTTTTTCTGGGTCCTGAGTTTATAGCTTGTTGGAACAGGGACTTGTGAAAGCTGTGGATATTTTCTATAAGGTTGGCAGGAAATTATTAAAAAAATAAGTAACAATATTAAACCTATACATACTAGCAAACGACTATTCATTTCTTCCTCCTTATTTAACTTGTTAATATTGTTAAATAAATTCAAAACAAAACCCGTTCATGAGCATTGCACCTCATACATAGTATAATGAACTATATTCTAATATCGACATTTAACTGTAAAAATTTATTGAAGTTGCTTCTACCTTTATCCCCAAAAAAAAGTTTGGTCGTCAATAGACCTTGTTGGACAACAGGACACAAAAAAACCCGGAAAATAGGATAGTTCCGGGGTAAATTAGATTTTAATATACCTGTTTGGATTGATTGAGAATGGAGACGATGGGACTCGAACCCACGACCTCCGCCGTGCGAAGGCGGTGCTCTCCCAACTGAGCTACGTCCCCATTGAAAATTGATCCTAACCACTTCTCTTTGCAGAGTCAACGGACACCTAATTCAATTTTTGATTTTATACCAACCTTCCCTTGGCTTTATTCCTTGTTTGAGTTATGAATATGGCTGCTTTGATGTGAGGCCTTCAAAGGGATAGAAGATGTGTGCATATAGAAAAGACCACTATTTTCAAAAGGCGAAGAGAGAAGACTATCCGGCCCGTTCTGTATATAAACTACAGGAGATAGAAAAGAGACATAAGCTGTTCAAGCCGGGCATTAAAGTTTTGGATCTTGGAGCATCTCCGGGTTCATGGGCTCTTTATGCCGCTAAAAAAATCGGCAAGTCAGGATTGGTTGTAGCCTTGGATAAGACAGAGCCCTCGATCGCTTTTCCTAAACAGGTAGTCTTTGTTCAGAGCGATATAATGGGGGTAGATGATCATTTTGTTTCAATTTTGGATAACAAGGGCCCTTTTGATCTTATTATGAGCGACATGGCCCCGCAGACTACGGGGATCAAGATTAGGGATCAAGCCTTGTCTTATGAGTTGGCTGATCAGGCCTTTCAGATATGTCAAAATTATCTAATCCAGAGAGGCCATTTCGTTGTTAAGATCTTTGAAGGTCCTGATGTACCTTACTTTCGCAATCTACTCCAGCAAGACTTTGTCAAGGTAAAGACTGTTAAACCAAAGAGTTCCCGCAGTGGGAGCAAAGAGGTCTTTTTGGTGGGATTGGATTTTTCTTCAGCTAAGAGTGAGTAACATGTCGCAATGCTTGAATGAAAAACCAGTTTAATCAATGATTATATCCTTTCATGTTTGGTTGTGACCGGCTCAGTTCATGAGGGTAAACAGAAGATCATGGGATTGATTTGGGGTTAAGACAGTCGGAATACAACAGTTTTCTAAAAATGATCAGGCATCATAGCTTTATGGATTCTACTAGCCAAAAGCCTTATATTTTGTTGAGGAGGGAGTTTAATGGCAGGACATAGTAAGTGGGCGAATATTAAGCATCGAAAAGGACGACAGGATGCTAAACGTGGTCAGATGTTCACAAAGGCCTCGAAAGAGCTTATGCTCTCAGCTCGTCTCGGTGGCGGCGATCTGGAAATGAATCCCCGTTTGCGGGCGGCTATTGAGTATGCCAAATATATCAATATGCCTAAGGACAAGATTGAGACAGCCATCAAAAAAGGGACCGGCGAAATTGCTTCCGGGGCAATTGAGGAAGTGGTCTATGAGGGGTATGGACCGGGTGGAGTAGCTGTTTTGGTTGAAGGGGCTACTGACAATAAAAATCGGACAGTCTCAGAAATCCGTAAGCTTTTTAGCAAGAGCGGTGGGAATTTGGGTGAGGCCGGTTGTGTTGCCTGGATGTTTGACAAATATGGGATTTTGAGTTTTGACAAAAATAAATACCATGAGGATCAACTTTTAGAGATCGGCTTGGAGGCCGGGGTTGAAGATATAGTCGATGAAAATCAAGCTTGGGAAGTACGAACACCGCCTGAGGATTTTGTCCGTATTAAACAAGCCTTTGAGGAGGCCCAAATTGAGATCGATCATGCTGAAATATCAATGATACCAAAGAACTATGTTGAATTGGATAAAGAAACCGCTCAAAAGGCACTAAAACTCTACGAGCAATTAGATGATCACGATGATGTCCAGAAGGTTCATGTCAACTTTGAGATCCCGGATGAACTCTATGAACAATTACAGTGATTTTTTTGAATAAAAAACTGTCAAGCTGATGGTTTTTATATACTTTTTTACTGACAAATCAAACAAGTTCAATAAAATGAATCAAGACAATGTTCAGTTGGTTTTGGGACTTGATCCAGGGAGCAGAGCTACTGGATATGGAATTATATCGGAGAGTTCAGGGAAGTTGGCCTTAATCGATACCGGGACAATCCGACCCAACCCCAAATCTGATTTAGGAGAACGACTGGGTTTTATCTTTAAGCGATTATCAGAGATAATTGTCCAGCAAGATCCGTTGGTTGCAGCTGTAGAAGATATCTTTGTTGCTCATAATACTTCCTCAGCACTTAAACTAGGTCAGGCTAGAGGAGCAGCCCTTGTCGCCTGTTCTGCATCTAGTTTGCCAATCTATACCTATGAAGCTACCTTGGTCAAAAAAACGCTAGTTGGTGTCGGCCGGGCTGATAAGAGCCAAGTAGCCTTTATGGTTGGCCGTCTTCTCGGGGTCAAACCGTATTGGACTGCTGATAGCAGTGATGCTCTAGCTGTAGCCATTTGCCATCTCAATCATGCCAGGTGGGCCAAATGGAATAAAAGTGGGATTGGTTGTTAGGATATGATCGCTTATCTTGAAGGCAGACTTGCTGATGTTGATTCTGATTCCTGTCTTGTCCTTACTACCGGAGGTGTAGGATATACAGTTCATATACCTAGAAGTATAGCTGAACATTTACCAGAACTGGGACAAGAGATAAGCCTATATGTTCAAACCATTGTTCGAGACGAGGCCATTGAGCTTTACGGTTTCAGAAGCAAGCAGGAGCTAAAAGCCTTTAAGCTGCTGGTTTCGGTAACAAAATTGGGGCCTAAGACAGGCCTGGCTATTCTTTCTGCCTTTGATCCAGAGAGCCTGTCTCAGGTTGTTGTCTATGAAGACGACAAGTCCTTGAGCCGAGTGCCTGGGATAGGTCCTAAGTCCGCCAAACGGATAATCTGGGAACTAAAGGACAAGTTTTCGATTGAGTCATCCCAATCTGTTGAACCGGCGAAAAACAGTGCCTCAAGCCAATATTCAACAACATTTTCCGATGCTTTGGCCGCTTTGAGGAATCTTGGCTACCAAGATATTGAATCCAGACCGGTTCTTCATGAGCTTATGCAAGAGGAGCCGGATCTTGTGGTTAATGAATTAATAAGAGCAGCCTTGAAAAGACTGTCCAAAGTATCTTGAGTTTTATAAAGATTATCGACCTGTGTGCTTTTTTATTCTATAAGCAAATGAGTCTTGAGCATAGATCTTGTGTTTACGGAACCGCAAATCTGCTGTACAGTACCATAATTGTTTGTCAAAGGATGAGGAGCTAAAAAATCGTGGTGACCACTTCAACTGCTCTGGATAAGGGACGGGATGTGCAGATCCGCCCTTCCTATTTGGATGATTTCATTGGTCAAAATGATTTACGTTCCAATTTGAATGTCTTTTTGCAGTCTGCTCGAGGAAGAAATCAAGCCATGGACCATACCTTGCTCTATGGTCATCCTGGCTTGGGCAAAACAACCTTGGCCCAGATTATTGCCAATGAGCTGGGCGTAAATTTGATCGGCACCTCTGGTCCTGTTTTGGAACGCAGTGGTGATTTGGCGGCTATATTAACCAATCTACAGCACCATGATGTCCTTTTTATTGATGAGATACATCGCATGCCCCCTTCAGTGGAGGAAATCCTTTATCCTGCTCTAGAGGATTTTAAGATTGATCTTGTCATTGGCCAGGGTCCAGCAGCCAGGACAGTTAAAATAGATTTAGATCCCTTTACCCTGGTTGGGGCCTCGACTCGGATTGGACTCCTGACTTCGCCTTTGCGTGACCGTTTTGGGGTTGTTTGTCGGCTTGACTTTTATTTACCTGAAGAATTGGCTCAAATTGTCCGGAGAGCAGCAGAGATCTTAAATATTGCTTTGACCTGGGACGGGGCTTTGGAGATTGGTAGGCGTTCCCGGGGCACACCTCGTATAGCCAATCGCCTTTTAAGGAGGGTCAGGGATTTTGCTATGGTTCAGGGGTCAGGTAGTATTGACCAAGACCAGGCCCAAAGTGCCTTGGATCGTTTGGATGTTGACCCATTGGGACTTGATTATATGGATCGGAAGATCCTAAAGATTCTCATTAATAAGTTCAGTGGCGGGCCAGTCGGGGTAAAAACCATTGCTACAGCTTGCTCGGAAGAAGTCAGGACCCTTGAAGAGATATACGAGCCTTTTCTCATTCAATGTGGATTTATCAAAAGGACTCCCAGGGGAAGGGTGGCTACTAGTAAAGCCTATAAGCATTTGAATCTGATTATATAGCTGACAAGAACAAAACTCAAGAAGCCAATAAATTAGGAAAGTTATTCTATGCGAATTATCGAACCCTATCATGAGATCCTGTTTCTGCCCTCGCCTCAACAGGCGCTTGAACTAATAGAGCTAGCTGGCCGGACATGCTATAAATCAGAGGATAAAATGGCTAGTGATTCGGCAGAGAGTTTTATTCGTAGGATTGTCCAGTCCGGTCATGAGAGTGTTATTGAACACAGTATATGTACAGTTCGTATAGTCTGTGATCGCGGGGTAAGTCATGAGCTGGTCAGGCATAGACTAGCGGGCTTTTCTCAGGAAAGCACCCGGTATGCCAATTACTCCCAGGACAGGTTTGGTAATGAAATTACAGTTATCAATCCTTGTTTTTGGCCTAAGGACTCCTCTGAATATCAGGAGTGGTATTTGGCAATGGAGCAAGCAGAAGCCACCTATATGAGACTCTTGAAAATGGGTGCTTCACCCCAGCAGGCTCGAAGCGTTTTACCCAATAGCCTGAAGACCGAAGTGGTTATGTCCTGTAATTTTCGTGAATGGCGACATGTCTTTAGTCTGCGTTGTTCCAAGGCGGCTCATCCCCAAATCAGAGAAGTTATGTCAACCCTTTTGTCTGATCTAAAGCAAAGGGTCCCGGTTATATTTGATGATCTCTAAAGTTGAGAATTGAATATTAAAGCTGCAGTTACATAGTCCCACCCTCTCCATCCAGGTATGGTTTCTCTAAGGCCATCAAATCCTGATAAATTTCCCGTCGACGAATAAGGTACGATTGATCGCCGTCAATCAGGACCTCAGCTGCTCTTGGTCTTGAGTTGTATTGGGAGGACATAGTAAAGCCATAAGCACCTGCTGTGTAAACTGCCAGGAGTTCCCCAGGTGAGACCTGTGGTATAAGTCTGTCCTGGGCAAGGAAGTCTCCGGTCTCACAAATTGGACCGACTATATCGACACTTTGTTCATCCCTGCCCTGTGGTACGACCTCATCTACCCGGTGATAGGCGTTATACAAGGATGGCCGGATCAGGTCATTCATAGCTGCATCAATCACGACAAAATTTTTGGTCTTGCTCTGTTTGAAAAAAAGGACTCGAGTGACAAGTATACCTGCATTTCCGGAAATGACCCGCCCTGGTTCTAGGATCAAGGTTAGGTCGTATCCCTGAAGGCTTTTGGTCAGGGCCTGTCCTAGTTCTACAGGATGGGGAGGGGTTTCTTCGCTGTAAGGTATCCCTAGCCCGCCGCCCAAATCTAGATATTTGATATGGATATCTTGTTCCGACAATTGATTATACAAGTCTTTCAGTCTTTCCAATGCATCTAGAAAGGGTGAAATCTTGGTCAGTTGAGAGCCAATGTGACAATCGATGCCAATCGGATCTATACCAGGGAGTTGTTGAGCCAGTCTATATGTCTCCAAAGCCTGACTGATATCAATCCCAAACTTGTTCTGTTCAAGCCCTGTCGAAATATAGGGGTGGGTTTGAGGATCAATATCAGGGTTGATCCTGAGGCTTATTCGAGCAGTTTTCCCAAGGAATTGAGCTTGTTCACTTAGTTGATAAAGTTCTTGGACAGACTCAATATTGAAAATGAGGATATCAGCCATGAGGGCAGCTTGGATCTCATGTTTTTGTTTACCAACACCGGAAAAGACAATTTTATGAGGATCAATGCCGGCTGTTAAGGCCCGGTGGAGCTCTCCTCCGGAAACAATATCCATACCGGCTCCGAATTGCCCGAGGAGCTTGAGAATACTCAAGTTGGAATTACTTTTAACCGAGAAACAGCAAAGGTGGGGTCTGTTGAAGGCTGAATCAAAGGCCTGAAAATGCCGTTTCAGAGTGGCTGCAGAATAAACATAGAGCGGTGTCTCATATCTTTCCGCTAGATCAGTTACTTTGACATCCTCAGCCCAGAGTTCGCCGTCTTGGTAATGAAAATGGTGCATGTGGTCTCCTTGTCGTTATCATGGATTTTTGAAACGGAGAGAGACGTCTCCGGCTGTGACTGTATGGGTTTGTCCTTGCTTGTCACGAAGGATTAAGGCCCCGTGATCGTTAATATCTTCTGCTACCCCTTCCAGGCAAGTACCTCCCCAGTTGACTACAATCGAACTGTTGATGGTCTTGTTAAGCTCTTTCCAATGGTCTTTGATCGGGGGGAATCCTTTTTCAAGATAGAGATGGTAGTAATCTTCTAGTTTTTCAAGTATATCCCTGACCAGAGATTTCCTGGAACATGATTTGCCCAGTTCCAGGCTAATAGATGTAGTTTGAGCACGCAGCTCTGGAGTGAATGAGGTCAAATCGTTGTTGACATTTAGACCAAGACCAAGAATCAGGTAATTGATCCTATCCATTTCTGCCGAGAGTTCAATCAAGATCCCTGCTAGTTTCTTGTCTTGGATCATAATGTCATTAGGCCATTTAAGCCATGGCTGTAAATCGGTCAAGTTTCTGATGGCTTTAACTGTAGCTACACCAGCTAAAAGAGGGATGTGGGGTGCCTCAGACGGAGGGATTGAAGGCCTTAAGATCATTGACATGGCAATATTGCCTTGGCCTGATTGCCAATTTCGTCCTTGACGTCCTCGGCCCCTGTGTTGGTTTTCGGCAATAACCAAATAACCTTCTGGAGCACCTTTAGATGCATTTTCTTTGGCTGTTTTTTGAGTTGAGTCTATTGTAGGGAAATAGTCAATTGAGTGACCAAAAGAATTAGTATTGAGAACTGTTTTGATCTCCTGGGGCAAGAGAGAGTCAGGCATAGTTGTTAACTTATATCCAAGTTTGGGTGATGATTTAATCAGATAACCTGACTTTTGCAGATTTTTTATATGCTTCCAGACTGCTGATCTTGAGATTCCGGCTATTTTCCCTAGGATTTGTCCCGATATCCATTCTTGTTCTTTTAGGTTAGTTAGAACCAATTCTCTAGGGCTTATATCCGGAGATCCATGGTCTTTAGAAAACATGTCCATAGCCATTTTTTAGCAGAAATATTCTGGAAAGGCAAATTTTGATATACTGATCAGGTTAGGCAAATGTATTTGAGTGTCAACCAGAATAGTTGTTTTGGTTGACAATGTTGACAAAGATTGACAAAGTCCTTCTGTTTCAAGTGAGGACAAAAAAAGTTATGTCAGATTCAGGATATAATCCCTGGGAGAGCTTTTTTTCAAAAAGCCTTTTGAGGTATAAAGACAATGATCTTTATCGGAGTTTAAAGATTGTTGACTGCCAGCAATCAAAGACTATTCGTATAAATGGTCGGGATTATGTTAATTTTTCTTCGAATGATTATTTGGGTCTAGCTAATAGCGGATTGTTGAAGACTAAATCCATGGAGATACTCAACACCTGGGGTACCGGTTCAGGGGCTTCGCCACTAATTTCCGGGCATTCCAAGCTATATAGGCAACTAGAAAAGAGCTTGGCCTCATTCAAAGGGACCGAGGCAGGACTTGTCTTCCCCAGCGGATATGCTGCCAATATTGGAGTTATTTCTCAGCTGGTCGGTCCGGAGGATTTAATCTTAAGTGATGCTCTAAACCATGCCAGTATAGTTGACGGCTGTCGATTGGCTCGGGCCAAGACACTGATTTATCCTCATTGTGACCTTGATTTTCTGAAAAATGCCCTGGCCAAGTATCAGGGACATGGCAAGACCTTGGTCGTAACTGACACGATCTTCAGTATGGACGGTGATTTAGCTCTTTTGGATGAAATCTTTTCTCTTTGCCGATTTTACGGGGCACTGCTTTATGTGGATGATGCCCATGGTACCGGTGTCTTGGGAGAAAATGGTAAGGGTAGCATTGACCTCTTTGACCTCCCAGGGAACGAGGTAGTCCAGATAGGGACATTTAGCAAAGCCTTGGGCAGTATGGGCGGATTTGTTGCTGGATCAAAGCTGTTAATTGATTACTTGATCAATAACGCCCGCTCTTTTATCTACTCTACGGCCTTACCTCCGGCCATTTTGGCGGCCAATCAGGAAGCCCTAAATTGTGTCCGGTCAGATGATGGCCGGAGAGAAAGACTGGCCAGGCTAGGATCTTTGTTACGTCAAAAACTAAAGGGGCTGGGTCTGAACATAGGTGGTCATGTCCATCATATCCAAACTGTGATTGTTGGTTCAACTAAGGAGACAAAACTTATCTCTGATTACCTTTGGCAAAAAAGGATCTATATACCTCCAATCAGACCACCAACAGTCCCAAAAGACAAGAGCCGGCTCCGCATAAGCCTAAGCAGTGAACATGACCTTGAGGACTTAGAGGCCCTGGTTGAGGCCTTTGAATCTTGGGGTGGCTTCGGCGGATAGGGCAAAATTGTATAACAAGATTAGACAAAAGAGGTGATAAGGTTATGCAAGCTAGCTTAGATACTCAGGAGAAGATGCTGGAATTCGACAAAGGCCATATCTGGCACCCCTATACCTCAATGCAAGATCCCCTGCCGGTATACCCTGTTGATTCGGCCTCAGGGACCAGAATCAAACTCAGGGATGGCCGGGAACTTATAGATGGCATGGCTTCTTGGTGGTGCTGTATTCACGGCTATAACCATTCTGAGATAAATAGGGCAGCCAAAGATCAGATTGATCGGATGTCCCATGTCATGTTTGGCGGTTTGACCCATGAAAAGGCTGTAAGCTTGGCTGAGCTTTTGACCCAGATTACACCTTTGCAACTGCAAAAAGTCTTTTTTTCCGATTCAGGCTCTGTGGCTATAGAGGTAGCCATTAAGATGGCTTTCCAGTATTGGATAGCTCTAGGCTATCAAGGCAAGAACAGACTTTTGACTGTTAGGTCAGGATATCACGGGGATACATTTGGGGCTATGGCTGTTTGCGATCCAGTTAACGGTATGCATCATATCTTTCATGATCTTTTACCTCAACATTTCTTTGCCCCTGCCCCGGAATGTTTATTCGATCAACCCTGGCAAGAGGAATATATCCAGGACTTATCCCGTATCTTGGATTCCAATCATCAGGATATAGCTGCGGTCATATTGGAGCCGATTGTCCAGGGGGCAGGAGGGATGCGTTTTTATAGCCCTGAGTATTTGGTACGGCTACGCCAACTATGTGATTATTATCAAATCCTGCTGATTTTTGATGAGATTGCTGTCGGATTCGGTAGGACTGGACCTATGTTTGCCTGTGAGCATGCTGATGTGGCCCCGGACATCATGTGTATCGGCAAGGCTATGACCGGGGGATATATGAGTATGGCCGCTACTTTGACTACGGATAAAATCAGTCAAACAATTTCTCAGCAGCTAAATGGCCCCGGAGTCTTTATGCATGGCCCGACTTTTATGGGTAATCCCTTGGCCTGTGCGGTTTCTGAGGCTAGTATCCAATTGCTTATAAAGAACAACTGGCAGGCAGAGGTACAGAGGATAGAAGCTCAATTAAGAGAAGAGCTTTTGCCCTGTCTAGAGATGGAGGAAGTGGCGGATGTCCGTGTCCTTGGGTCTATCGGAGTTATAGAGTGCAAGCATCCTGTCAATATGGCTGGTATTCAAGAACGTTTTGTTCAAAAAGGTGTTTGGATACGCCCTTTTGGCCGACTTGTTTATATCATGCCCCCGTATATTATTTGCCCTGAGGATCTTCAACAACTGACCCGGGCTATGCGGGAAGCAATTTGGGAGGAGCAAAAATGATATCGACATTGAAAGGGCTGAAAGGGATTTTTGTGGCTGGGACTAGTACCGGAGTCGGCAAGTCATTCTTGTCAGCTCTTATTATATCCGTGACCCAAGGCACCTATTGGAAGCCTATTCAAAGTGGGATTGAGGATCAAACAGATAGACAATGGCTAAAGGAGTTGACAGGTCTTAGAGATGATCACTTCCTGCCCGAGGCATATCTCTTGACAAACCCATGTTCACCACATCTCTCAGCTATGATCGATGGGCAGAGTATTGACCTAACAGATATGGTCCTGCCTAAGTTTGATTACAGCCCCCTTGTTGTTGAAGGGGCCGGAGGTATTATGGTCCCTTTGAATGAGAAAGATTTGATGCTGGATCTGATGAAGCATTTGGGGTTTCCAGTAATCTTGGTAGCTACAAATCAATTGGGCACTATTAACCACACCCTGCTTTCCCTATCTGTTCTTAGGCAGGCCAAACTTGAAGTTCTAGGGGTAATCTTAAATGGTCCTTCAGATTATGATAATAAGTCAGCCATTGAACAGTTTGGTTCAGTCCATGTTATCGCTGAAATTAACTGGTTAGAAGATATGGCCCCTATGAGTTTGTTATTTTATGGCCAAAAGATCCTAGGTTGCTAAGGAGGGTATATAGTGAATAAGATTCGTGAGATAGCACTGTCTGAGTCTAAAAAGATAATTAAAGGGCTGGATCCAGAGCCTTCATTTCTTGAGAGCTTGACTGAGCTTCCTGAAGAAGATGTCCCTTGTCTCTTTTCAGGGACTGACTCTCTTCGTGAGGCCTTCTTTGGCCGGGGGGTTCATTTTTGCACAATTCATAATGGTAAATCAGGTAGATGCTCCGAAGATTGCATCTTTTGTGCTCAATCCATGTATCACTCCACCAAGATATCAGAATATGCCCTGCAAAGTATTGCTCAATTGCAAAGTAAAGGCCTTTGGGCAGCAAAGACCCCAATACATAGGTATTCGATTGTCACTTCTGGACATGGTCTAAGAGATAGGGAGACTGAGCAGGTGGCTCAGGCTATGGAAGGGTTGGAGAACGAAGACATCTCTGCCTGTGTCTCTCTGGGCATTTTGGAGGAAAATAGCCTACAGAGATTGGCTACTGCCGGAGTTAAAAGGTATCATCATAACCTGGAGGCTCCCAGGTCATTTTTCCCCAAAGTCTGCACAACGCATTCCTTTGAGGATAGGAAAAAAACCCTTAAAAGAGCCAGTGAATCAGGATTAAGCCTTTGTTCCGGTGGTGTTTTCGGACTTGGCGAGTCGGATCGTCAGATCTTGGAGATGGCTATGGAGTTGAGGAGCCTTTCCGTTGACGCGGTGCCGCTTAATTTTTTGACACCTATTCCCGGTACAGCTGCTGAGAATTTTGACTTTTTGACTCCACTTAGATGCCTGAAGATTATTACCCTTTTCCGGTATGTTTTGCCTGATGCAGAGATCATTGTTTGTGGTGGCCGTAATCATAATTTGGGTCAGCTTCAGTCAATGATGTTTC
>Ga0102938_10002220_pt1 | contig 14746 bp, 14 predicted proteins | sample SalPonR2_B_D2_MG_FD_84516 | JGI IMG/M metagenome (GOLD analysis project Ga0102938, IMG submission 84516) | Salt pond soil microbial communities from South San Francisco under conditions of wetland restoration - Salt Pond MetaG R2_B_D2_MG | ecosystem: Environmental > Aquatic > Marine >...
CCCCGACCTCGTACTCCAGCAGCCGGCTGCGGCCGCCCTGCACGGCTATTACCGCCACCCGATCGCCCCGGGGCGACCAGGCCGGCTGCCGCAGATACAACGGCCCCCCGGCACCCACCGCCCGGGCCGCCATTGTCCACGGCAGCTCCGGTACGGCAGTGCGCTGCCGCTCTCCGCTCTCCGCATCCAGCAGTTCTAGCCGACCGCTTCCGCCGGGCAGGGCCCGGATTACCGCAATCCGCCGGCCCTCCGGCGACAGGGCCGGGGCCTGGTACGCCCCGCCCCGGGTAAGCCGCCGGCGCCGCCCGCTCTCCAGCTCGTAGCGGATAACCTCGCTGGTAGAGACCTTCGACCACAGCTTATGGGGCAATTCCTCGATCCACAGGGCCACCCCATTGCGCAGGGAAATCCGGCGGAGACCACCAGGGATCGACACAACCGGCTTTTCCGAAGCGTGGTGGTGGTCCCCAGAACGATCCTGCTCCCCGGAGGCAGGCAGCTCCAGCCGCACTAAGGCTGCTGCATCCCGGTCGCCATAACGAATCGCAAACAGCTCGCCCCCCTCCACGGCTACCGGCAGGTAGTTCGTCCAGACCGAGCCCTGATCAGCTGTGGTCGGCAGCCCTTTGGCGGGAGTATATCCGCGCTCGCGGTCGGCTGCCTCCAGCAACGCAAAGTAGTCGTTCACATACTCCAGGGCATCGCGGTACACTCGGCGCAGCGAGCGGCCGGTGATCTGCTTAACCGCCGAATGGAAGCGCAGAGGCCAGAAGGAGAAACGGGCGGTCTTTTCGATAATCCTGTTCCAGGCATCCTCTCCATAGGTAAGCCGGATATAGGTTACCAGGGGAAAGCCGAGGTGGTAGTGGTTTGGAAAATGGCTGCGGTAGGAGCCGAGGTACGCCTGGCTGTAGGAGACCGGCCGACCTTCCCCCACACTGGCTCGAAACTCGCGATGGAAGGCAGCGCTGCGTCCCCGCCCACCGGAGGAGAAGGCGGTTTCACTGAGGATTGCATCCCCCTCAAAATACCATAACGGCATAGAGTACATCGAGAAAAAGGCCCAGCCATACTCACCGGCCGCCCACCGGGCAAATCGGGTAAAGCCCCGGTTCAGGGCACTGAACTGAGCGGCATGGCGCCCTTCATGCAAGGCCAGCAGGCTATAACAATCCAGGGGGCCGGCAAACTGCTGCTGGCTGTTGAAGGCGTACCATTCGGAGTGGCGGGGGGCCAGGGTTACATAGCCGTTTGAAACCTGCCGGTGGGTGTTGAGCACCAGAGGCAGGGGCGGCACCTCTATCCCGAAGTCCTGCTGCACTGGAGCCCATAAGCGATCAGTGAGACGGGCGGCACGGAGGGCATCATCTTCATAGCCCTCTGGAAAAATAAGCCGGTGGTGGGGAGTGCTAATCTGCTTCCAGTCTGTACCCGCAGGGTACGGCGGGCCTGACATAGTCGAAGACTGGATCGAACGGTTTTGCGCCGCTGCCTGTTCCGGCATACAAAATAAAAGCCCCAGGCATAAGGGAAGGCACAAGATACCTGCAAAAGTAAAAGCACCCACATTCTTTTTCATAATCCCACCTTATTTCCACTATACCCCCTATTAGCAGCAGAAATCAAATTAAGTGAGGGAATTCCGGATTGCCGCTTTATTAACACTCTCCAATCTGCTATGCTCCATTTACACATAGGGAAAGGATATTATGAGCATTCGCGTTTTATATATCGGGGAAATTGTAGGAAAGGTGGGAGTATACTGTGTAAAGCAGGCGCTTCCAAAGTTAAAGCAGGAGCTCGGCATCAACTTTGTGATTGCCAACGGGGAGGGAGCTACCGGCGGCTTTGGAATCGGCAAGAACCATTCTGTCTACCTGCACAAGCTCGGAATAGATGTAATCACCTCCGGCGAAAAAATCTACTTCAAAAAAGACATGGTTCCCCATATCGGCAAAAGCCCGTACATTCTGCGCCCCGCCAATTATCCGCCCTCAAATCCGGGGCGCGGCTGGCGTGTGTATCAGGTGGGCGAAAAGAAAATTGGGGTAATCACGCTGCTGGGCCAATCCAGTTTTAACAGGGTCCACCTGAGCAACCCCTTTACTTTTTTACCTGAACTGGTGGCGAGGGTGAAAGAAGAGACCAATCTGGTGATTGTTGATTTTCATGCCTCCACCACCGCCGAAAAGTACTCTATGTTTCACCATGCCGATGGTATGGTCTCGGCGGTTATCGGCAGCCATACCAAAGCCCTGTCCGCGGATGAGCATATCAAGGCTAAGGGAACGGGAGTTATCTGCGACAGCGGGCGCACCGGCAGTTTTATGAGTGTCGGAGGCCTCGATCCGGCCATAGAAATCGGTCAGTTCCTGACTCAAATTCCGGAACGCTCTAAGGAGTACTGGGAAATGCTGGAGCTGCAGGGAGTAATTATTGATATCAACGATCAAGGCAAGACCGAACATATAGAGCGGCTCAAATATCCCGTAGAAGGAACAGAGAGTGAAAGAAACGGGAACGATCAATAGGATCAAAGGGCGGACTGTCTATCTAAATTGCGGAACATCCTCGGCCTGCGAGAGCTGCTCCGCCGGCTCATCCTGCGGGAGCAATGAGCGGGAGACCGCAGCCCTTAATAACCACAACCTTCGCCTGAAGGCGGGTGATACAATTGAAATCTACCATCCCCTGGGAAAAACCTTTTTTTCCGGTTTTACAATCCTGCTTTTTCCTCTGCTGACATTTATCGGCGCCTTTGTTCTGGCCGGGAGGCTTTTTCCGGGCAGCGATGAAGGAACCCAGGCCGTGTATGGGGTCCTTGGTTTAGCTGCAGGTTTTGGTATCAGTATTCTGTTCAACCGCCTTACCGCACACCGTAATTTTCCGGAAGTTATAAAAAAAGTGGATTAAGCTGCAGCTTGAAAAGCCTTAGGCCTGAAGCTCTCAGGCTTGCTACTGATTCTCTTGTACCATACGGGAGATAGTGGAGGCCATATCCTTTAAGGGAACAATATACTGCACATGGCCCATTTCAGCTGCAACCTTCGGCATACCGTAGACTATGCTGCTCCCTGCATCCTGCGCTACAGTTATGCCTCCCTTCCTATGAATGGAACCCATCTCGACAGCTCCATCACGGCCCATTCCCGTCATTATCACAGCCATCGACCGCCCGGCGTATTGTGCTGCCACCGAAGCAAACAGGACATCCGCTGAAGGCCGGTGTCCGTTGACCAGATCGTCTTGGGAAAGTCTTACCACTCCCGCCAATCGTCGCTTCTCTACTGCGATATGGTAGTTACCGGGGCAGATCAATATGCGCCCGGCTTTCAAAACATCCCCGTCAGCCGCTTCCTTCACTTCCAAAGGGCATATGCGGTCCAGGCTCTTGGCAAATTCGGTTGTGAAGCCGGCAGGCATATGCTGCACCACTACTACAGGCACCGCCAGTTCAGGAGAGATCTGTGCAAAGACTTGTCGCAGCGCGTTCGGTCCTCCGGTGGAAATACCAAGCGCTAATATTTCAACCGGACCCGCATCGGCCCGTGAGACCGGTGCTGCCGCCGGTTCTAATTTCACTGTTGCAGCCTTCGGCGGTGGAGCGGTGCCGGCAGCAGGTGCGCTGCGATTTTCGCGGCTGGGTTCGCTGGGCTCTTTGGGTGGAGCGGCTGTACCGCCGGTTTTACCATTCCCACGCCGGTCGGCCTTGTTTCGATACTTCGATCCATAGCCCTTCAACAACTCCACCAGCTGCTTCTCTACTACATGAATATCTTCAGATATTGATCCGGAGGGTTTGGGGATAAAATCGGAGGCTCCCAGTGAGAGGGCTTCCATCGTGACCTGAGCTCCTCTACGTGCAATAGAGGACAGAATAATAACCGGAATTTCGATTCCCCGGGCCTTTCGTTCTTTAAGAAAGTCTATGCCGTTCATATCCGGCATTTCCAAATCAAGCACTATTACATCCGGCTGAAGCCGCGGTAATTTTTGAAGTAAAAACCGGCCGTTCATAGCTTTCCCGGCCAGCACCAACCCGTCGGAATTTTCTACCATTTTACCGACCAGATTGCGCATCAACGCCGAGTCATCGCATACAACTACCGATATCTGTTCCTTTTCATTCACCTTCTATATCCTATGCTATTTTTAATTGTTTCTCTTGCCCCACAACAGTATGCAAAACTACTCAGAAAATTTCCTATAAATAACCGCCCAGTCGGTTTTAAGAAACTCAAACTTCGTATTCATTCCAAATAATGATTCAGAGTGTCCTATGAACAGGTACGAATGGTTATTCAACGCCTCATAGAACTTTCCAATTACATTTTTCTGCGCCACTTCGTCAAAATAGATAATCACATTGCGGCAAAAGATAATATCCAGGTTACGCTGACCACTGTCGTTCTTTAGATTATGATAGTCAAACTTGACCAGATTCTTAATCTCGTCCTTCACCTGATAGCCGTTATTCTTTTTCTCGAAATAGCGCTGCAGATACTTCTCCGGAACACCGTTTACCTTATTCTCAGGATAGAACCCCTCCTTGGCGGTCATCAGAGATTTTAGGCTGAGGTCGGAGGCGGTCACCTCAATTCCAATTGAGGGCGGAAGTTTGTCCTTCATAACCATTGCAATCGAGTAAGGCTCTTCGCCTGTTGAGCAGCCGGCACTCCACACCCTCACAGTATTCTGTTTTTTTGACTGCTTCCACTTAATCAATTCCGGAATTACATAGTTTTCCAGGGTATTGAAATGCATCGTATTACGGAAAAAGCGGGTCAAATTGGTGGTAACGGTATCGAGCAGGGTCTTCATCTCGGCTTTATCACTGATTATAAGCCGTTGGTACTCCTGGGGTGTTTCTATCTGTGTTTTTCGCAATCTCTCTTTCAACCGGCTTTCAAGAATCGACCGGTTGGACTCCGAAAAGTGGATCCCACTCTCATTGTAAATGAGGTCGCGAAATTGTTTAAAATTCTGCTCGTCTAAAAATCTATCCATACGCTAGTGTTTGCCTTGTGTTACGTTATGCTAAAGTCTATGAACTGCTGAATGCGGTGTCAACATAAAAACAAATTTATACCTAGCAATTCGGGTTTTCAGGGTTTTTCAGTCCCCTTGTGTTATATTAAAGAGTAATATGAACCATGAAATGCACCAATATTTTGTGAGAGGCTTGGCTCTACACGAAGAGAGCCGTATTCCCTTTCTTATTTTAGAGAACCGAAGCGAAAACGACACTATCACTTTTCAGGTGGCAGCATCAGAGGCGGACACCCTGCTCCTCCACATGAGCGGAGCAGGTTCACCTGTTCCCAGTCCCCAGGATACCATTGCTGAACTATTCAATCGTCATTACCTGCGACCCAACTATCTTGAGATACACCACCTCAGCTCAGCCGAGGCCAGGGCAGTGCTGCATTACCGCAGTTTCCTGCGGCAGCACAGTATGACACTCCTGCCGGCCGAAGGTATTGCTCTGGCTATACGACTGGATATCCCTATTTACCTGACCCCGGAGGCAATTATCACCGGAACCGTTGCTAACCCGCTCTACGAGTACTCCCACGAACCAGCCCAGTCTTTCCTATTTGTCAGTAGCGAAATTTCCAAATAGCCCCTGGGGACTCCCATTGTAATCTCACTCACCACGAAAACCGGGGCTCTCTAATTGCGCAATTCGCACTACTGGTCTATAATCCTCCTACATGAAGAAATATATATTCGTGACCGGGGGTGTCTGCTCCAGCCTCGGAAAAGGAATTGCCGCTACCTCAATCGGCAATCTATTGGAAAGCCGCGGGTTAGAAATCCGTATGGTAAAAATCGACCCCTACATCAATGTCGATGCGGGTACCATGAGCCCCTATCAGCATGGAGAAGTATATGTCACAGATGATGGGTCGGAAACCGATCTAGATCTGGGAAACTATGCACGCTTCACCAATGCCCCGCTGGGTCAGGTAAACTCGATCACTACAGGCCAAGTGTACCAGGAAGTTATTAAGCGGGAGAGGGAAGGGCGTTATCTTGGCCGAACCGTACAGGTCATACCCCACATCACCGACGAAATTAAGCGGCGTATCTTTTTAGCCGGTCACGATCCGGAAGTCGATGTGACTATCATTGAGGTTGGGGGAACTGTTGGCGATATCGAATCCTTCCCCTTTCTAGAAGCCGCACGTCATCTGATCCAAGAGCTCGGCAAGGAACAGGTGCTGTTTATTCACCTGACCCTCCTGCCCGAGGTTGCCGGGGGAGAGCTCAAAACCAAACCCACTCAACACTCGGTGAAGGAGCTGCGGGCTATCGGTATCCAACCCGATATTCTGGTCTGCCGTGCCCCATATACCCTGGAACAGGATATTATTCGTAAAATTTCCCTGTTTACCAACGTAGAAAAGCGAGCGGTTATCTCCGCCTACGATGTAAAAAGTACCATCTACGAAATTCCACTCATTTTTCATGAACAGAAGCTGGATGAAATTGTACTAGAGAAGCTGAATCTACAGAGCAGTCCCGCTCAACTGCAGCAGTGGAGCAAGATGGTCAACACTATCAAACAAGCCGAACAAGAGATTAAAATAGGAATTGTGGGTAAGTATATTGAACTCCACGACTCCTATAAGTCCATCAATGAGGCCCTCTGCCATGGGGGAATTGCCCATAAGACCCGAGTACACCTGGAAAAGGTAGACTCGGAACACCTAGATTCTGAGGAAAAGCTGTCCCTGCAGCTCGACTCGCTTGATGCCGTTCTTATCCCCGGAGGTTTCGGCCAGAGGGGTATAGAGGGCATGATAAATGCCGCCAAGTATGCCCGGGAGCATAAAATTCCCCTATTTGGAATCTGCCTGGGCATGCAGATTATGGTTATCGAGTACGCCCGTCACGTACTTGGCTACGATGATGCCGACAGTACCGAATTCAGCCCCTCAACCTCTCATCCAGTGATAAGCCTTTTAGAGGAACAAATCGATGTAAAGATGTACGGGGGCACTATGAGGCTCGGCCGCAGTGAGACCGTGCTGCAGGAGGGAACTCACATCCACCGGGGGTATGCGACGGATGTGGTGTATGAACGCCACCGCCATCGCTATGAAGTCTCCAACACCTTTCGCGACGAGCTGAGCCAGGAGGGCCTTGTGATCAGTGGTGTAACCCCGGAGGGAGCCCTGGTAGAATCGATTGAATGGCCCAATCACCCATGGGGAGTGGGGGTACAATTTCATCCGGAGTTCACTTCTACCCCGATTAATCCCCACCCCTTATTCGCTGGGTTTGTGAAAGCCGGATTGGATTTTAGAAACAGGAATGAAACCTAAACACCGTATTTCTCCACAGTTAATCTGCCTGCTTGCCGCCCTCCTGCTGGGCGGCGGCTGCTCACTCAATTATAGCGAGTCTGAGATGGCGGAAAGCTTGTCGGAGGAACTTCCGAACAGCATCATTCGCAACTACCGTTTTGTCGACATTCGCTCCGGCCGCAGTTCCTTCCGGATATATGCAGCCGAGGCCCGTATGTACCATAAAGCCCACAAAACAGAGCTCAAGGACCTTTTTTTTCAGGAAATCAATGCCGAAGGGAAGGTAGTCACCGAAGGAGAGGCGGCCAGAGCAACCATTTTCACCCAAACCGACGATGTAGAGATGCACGGTGATATCAGTTTTAGCGGAGCCGCTCAGGAAGCGACCATCATTAGTAACTATTTGTTCTGGAACAACGAGGAGCGTCGTCTCGAGGGGAATCCGGATCAGACAGTAACGATTATCAAGGCAGACGGATCCCGCATCCGCGGCAAGGGGTTTAGCGCCGATGCCGCCGGTCAAAGGGTAGAGTTTTCAGAAGCAGTTGAAGGAATCTATGTCCAGAATGATGAAAATACTGAATAATACCCGCCTTGTGGGCTTATCCCTTGGACTGCAGCTGCTGCTTATGACTGCATCCTGGCCTCTGCTGACACACTTATGGGCGGAAACAGAAACTTTCACCTTCTCCGGAAACTCCACCACTATTTCAATGGGCGAAAACCGCCGGCGCACCATCCTAAACGGCGATGCCCGCATCAGCAGCGAGGATCTGCGAATCAAGGCCGACCGTATCGAACTGTATGGGGATGACTTTCGCTACGCCCGCTGCGAGGGGGCGGTGAAAGTGCGCAACAGTGCACAGAAAATATCACTTACCGGGGACAACTTGTTTCTCGACCGGAAGCTAAACAAATTACGCAGTCCCTCGTATACCGAGATGGTCGACCTGAAAAACGAAATCGTGATAAAAAGCGGTTATATGGAACACTTTGACGAAGAGAACTATTCAGTGTTTCAGATAGGAGTCCGCATTCTCAAAGCTACGGAGGATGGTCGGATGGTGTGCCGATCCGATTATGCCCGCTACGACCGTGAAGCCGATACTCTGGAACTGAGCGGCAGCCCGGTAGTCCACTGGAAGGGCGACCGGTACAGCGCCGTACGGATTACAATTAACCTTGAAACCGATGAAATTGAAATGGAGGGAAACGTGGAAGGCGAATTTACCTCCAAAACCCAAGAGGAGCGGGCGGATGGAGCAGAAAACAACAGTGCAGAACAATAATCCCGCCACTCTGAGGGTAGAAGGCCTGAGGAAGCGCTACGGTAAAAAGGAAGCGGTCAAGGATGTCTCCTTTTCCATGCACACCGGCGAGATAGTTGGCCTGCTTGGACCAAATGGTGCCGGAAAAACCACCGTTTTTTATATGATAGTCGGCTTTATTAAAGCCACTGCCGGACGAATTTACCTGAACAAAACCGACATCACCCAGCGGCCCATGTACCGACGCGCCCTGGAAGGCATCTCTTACCTGCCCCAGGAACCCTCGGTCTTTCGTAAGCTGTCGGTGGAAAACAACATCTGGGCAATACTGGAGACCCGTAAGGACCTTACCCACGACGAGAAGCGGGCCCGCCTTGAAGAACTGCTGGATGAGTTTAATATTCAGTCTATTCGCCATCAACAAGCCCACCCCCTCTCCGGCGGCGAACGGAGGAGAACCGAGATTGCCCGCAGCCTCGCAATCGATCCAAAATTTCTCCTGCTGGATGAACCCTTTGCCGGTATCGACCCCATCGCTGTATCAGAAATAAAACAGCTGGTTACCGATCTTTCAAATCGCGGAGTCGGGGTTCTTATTACAGACCACAACGTACAGCATACCCTGTCGATTACCCAACGATCCTTTATTATTCACTTGGGTGAAATCCTCGCCCACGGCAGCCGCAATGAAATTTTAGCCAATCCCATCGCCCGGGAGATTTATCTGGGACGAGATTTTGATATGCCCCTGGAATAAAGCTGCTTTGCCTCGATTGACAAAGGGGCCTAACAAGTACATTATTTTAGGTACGTGCAGTATCAAAAACCTATACTAATACAACAACAGAAACTCAAGATGAGCCCTCAGCTCTACCAGTCTATTCAGCTGATGGCCATGCCCCTGCAGGAACTTAAGGTCAAAATTCAAGAGGAGCTTGAAAAAAACCCGGCCCTCGAGCTGGTCAACGAAAAGAGTGACGTGTCCCTGGATGAAATCGGTTCAAACACTCGTGAAGATAATGATTACTTTGAAAACAGTTCCGACCCCGGCTATACATCCGGATACGATCAGGAGTCCTCCGACTCAAAACAAAAGTTCATGGAGGGGGCTTTATCACGCCCGGAATCACTGCAGGAGCACCTTATGTGGCAGCTGCGAGTGCAGCCTATCCCTCGGAAATGGTTTGAAATTGGAGAGCTGCTAATTTGGAATCTGGATGCAAACGGGTTCCACCTCGAGGATCCAAAGAAGCTGGTCGACGAAGATCAGTATCCCGACCTTGGAGAGATTATCCGTCTTATCCAGCAGTTTGACCCGCCGGGGGTCTGCACCCACGACTACCGAGAATCGCTACTCGTGCAGGCAGAGCTTTCACCAGAAGCTCCAGCCCATACCGAAGAACTAATTGAACAGCACATGGAACTTTTAGAACGGAACAGTACAAAGGAAATTGCCAAAATTACCAACATAAACGAGCCTGAAGTCGAGTCGATTATCGAGTTTATCAAAACTCTGACACCCTACCCGGGACGTCTATATTCAAATACCTCCACTACCTACGTCATCCCGGATGTAGTGGTCCGTCACGAGGAGGGTGAGTTTAAACTCTATCTCAACGATGAAGAGATACCGGAGCTCGGAATAAACCCGTTTTTTGAGGAGCTGGAGGAAAAAGACAAGACTGAGGAAAAGGAAAAATCCGAGGAGAAGAACAAGACCGAGGAGAAGCAGACCAAAAGGTTTGTGAAACAGAGTGTTCGGGATGCCCGTTGGTTTATGTACAGTATAAATCAACGCAATCAGACCCTCATCAAGATTGCCCGCACCATCCTTGAATTTCAGCGCAAGTTTTTTCTGTACGGTCCCAAGCAATTGGCACCACTGACCCTAAAAGACGTGGCGGCGGAAGTACAGGTGCACGAGACCACTGTATCGCGCATAGTAAACTCAAAGCATATCCAGACTGAATGGGGCATTTTTCCCCTCAAGTACTTCTTTTCAAACCAGGTCTCCAGCACCGGCAGCGGCCGCTACTCGAAGGGGGCGGTAAAAGAAATCATAAAAGAGATCCTTGAAGAGCACGGACAGGATAAAAAGAGCCTCTCCGACCAAAAGATCTCTGATATTCTGAAAAAGCGCGGCATCTCTATCGCTCGGCGCACGGTCACCAAGTACCGCAAAGAGCTGGCAATTGACTCCTCTTATTACCGCTAAACTGTTCACTAAACAGTAACCTTGATAAACCGACATCTACAGGTGATTGCAGCTCAAAAAATTTGACAGTTCATGCGGGGCGGAATATGTTTTAAGAAGAACATATATATGAGGAGGAACTTGCATGAACTTTGAAATCAAGGGTGTTCACTACGATTTAAGCGATGCAACTAAGGAGTTCATTGACAGAAAACTCGAAAAAATCAGTTTTGCCAATGAATATATAATGGATCTTCTCATCACTATCACACAAAACAAACCCCGTTATTCAGTCGAAAGCAATATTAACTTTCGTTGGGGCCATTCCTCCCATGTAGGGGCAGAAAGCCATGAACTCTATGAGGCAATTGAACTGATGATCGATAAGCTGGAGCATGTCGTACGGAAGGAGAAAAAGAAAGTCCGGGAGCACTAATATTCACCAATATGAGTAGGGATTTAGTGTCTTTCCTTGATCCCTACTTTTTGCTATAGTTACCGTAACTATGGATTCATTTAGCGTTTTAGATCTGCTCGATCTTGACTTAAAAGAGCACAATGCCCTCAATTTGAAGTGTATCGGCGGACGTCCAGGTTTAGTACGAACTATCCGGGAACCTGAGATAAACCGGCCGGGCCTCACTCTAAGCGGTTTTTTTGATGAATTCGCCCACGAACGCATTCAACTCTTTGGGCGAGGCGAAATAGCTTATATTAACAAGCTTGAGCAGAAAGACAACCTCGAAACAATTGAAAAAATGTTCTCCTACCGCATTCCCTGCTGTGTATTTGCGAATTCCTACACTCCGGGCGAAAAAACCATGAAAATAGCCGAAAATGCGGAGTGCCCAATTCTGCAAACCGATCTTCCCTCCGGAGAGTTTGCACTGCGTTTGATGCGCGCACTTAACGATATTTTTGCACCGAAAGAGGTAGTTCACGGAGTTCTGGTAGAAGTGTTCGGTATCGGGGTACTTATACGTGGTTCAAGTGGAGTGGGGAAAAGCGAAACCGCTCTTGAACTTATTGAACGGGGTCACCGCCTTATTAGTGACGACTCGGTAGAACTGAAACGGATGAACGGGAATCTGCTAATCGGAGCCTCCCAGAATCAGTCCCTTGGACACCATATGGAGATCAGGGGGCTTGGCATAATCAACGTAAGCCACCTGTTCGGAGTAGGTGCTATTCGTGATAAAAAGCAGGTACAACTGCTTGTAGAGCTCGAGGAGTGGGATGCAGAAAAGGTGTATGACCGTCTTGGTTCCGGAGATACGAATAAGGAGATGCTGGGGGTAAAAATTCCGGCCCTTATAATTCCGGTCAAACCGGGTAGGAACATCCCCATAATCATCGAGACAGCAGCGATGAACGAACGCCTGAAAAAAATGGGTTATTTTTCCGCCCGCGATTTCAACCAAAACGTGTTAAAATGGCTCGAAAGCGAAAATGCCCGCAATCTATATTTCAACGATACAGATACTTTTTAGGAATTATTTTTAGTTTCGCATGCCGCTTAGGGGCAACCGAAACAACGAAAATCGCCGAATAGGCTATTTTCTTAATAGGAAAATAAATGACAAGTAAAACAGTTACTATTAAAAATAGGGCTGGAATACATGCCCGACCTGCAGCACTCATCGTAAATACTGCGAATCAGTATGAATCTGAAATTTTTCTCGAGAAAGACACTATGCGCATAAACAGCAAATCGATTATGGGTATAATTACACTTGGTGCGAGTTACAAATCAAGCATTTCGATCATGGCCGAAGGACCCGACGAAAATGATGCAGTCGAGGCCATTGCCAAACTATTTGAAAACCGGTTTGAAGAAGAGTAGTGCATTTAAGACAGCTATCCTAGTACTCATTTTTTTCTTACATCCATCCCTGCTCTTCAGCTTAGAGTTTGACCACAGCATCTATCAACAAGACAACCGGATCATCTTAATTCTTCAAATCAGTGATTTCCCGGTAGATGAGGTTCAACAAGTGTTCCGAACCGGCCAAACATCGCAAGTTCAGTTTGAAGTGCGTCTCTTCAACGAATCGGAAGGGGTCTGGAGCTTCCTGGGAGATCAGCTACTCGAAGAAAAGAGCATCATCCATAACGGCAGCTATGACCCCTTTTCAAATATGTACCGCTTAGAAATAACTACTCAAAACAATCTCATGGAAACTCAGAATTATCTTGAAGCTGCGAGCTTTTTCAGCGCCTTTCGTTCAGTTCGGATTATTTTTCAAGACCCCTCTGCCCGACACTCTAGGGTATACCTTCGCCTCCGTGTAAAGCTCACTCCACGTTTACTCATACCGCCTTTGAATGTCCTTGAACCGTTTCTTATAGATCATCAGCTCACAAGCGGTTGGACCCGAATTCCAATACCCAAGCCTATAAATAATCAGGAGGCTGGAACTTAATGCAACGCCGCTCTATAGGTCAAAGCAGTACCATCGGGCTCATCAGCATAGTAATTATCTACATACTTTTAATTGCTCTGTTGCTCCTTTTCGCTCAGCAATTGCTGTCGGAAATCGCCAGAGGTACCGTTTTATCACGCCTTGTATTTATTCCTTTGGCGATACTGTTGCCGCTCTTCCTCATCTTTTCGGTAGGCTACAATATCAATAAACTGATAAAAGAGCGCAAAAGCGGACATCCCGGCAGCCGCTTTAAGGTCAAACTTGTAATCTTTTTCACCTTTATTTCTATACTTGCTTCTGTACCCCAGGGAGTTCTTTCTATCAGCTTTCTTCGCACTACCATGGATTCCTGGTTTTCAAGCAGGCTTCAGGATACATTACAGGGGAGCCTTGACATTGCGCTGCAGTACAACCAAAACACCCTGCAGCAGCTGGAAACTTTCTCACAAAGCGCAGTGGCAACTGGAGTAATTGAAGAAAATTATCCAAACTCCGATGAAAGCTGGGGCGCGCTTACCTCTATCTATCCCCACTTAGATGCTATGCAGATTTTTCTAACTGACGGAACCCATCTCTCATTTACCGGTAACCCGGCTGCATACCTGAACAACTTGCCTCCAACCTCCGTGGAGGGCTTGTTGCCGCGGGTAAAAACCGGTTCTTTGACCATTCTACGCAGCATCACCTTTCTGCCGCTGCCGGAGAATGTTCAGGATGATACTAAATTGGCGGTAGTACTTAGTGTAATTCTGCCTCATGGCTTTGACAGCAAAGCCCAAAACATTACTACCACCCTGCAGGCTTTCTCCCAATACAATGAGTTCCAGAACATTTTTTTCTTGGCCCTGCTCATTTTTTTCTCTCTCTTTTCATTTCCCATCCTGCTACTCTCTATTTTGATTGGATTCCTGATGAGTGATGAAATCATCCGCCCGATTGTTCATCTGGAAGATGCAATCCAGCTGGTTATTAGCGGCGATTACTCCTTCCGTATCCTCACCCGTTCCGAGGATGAGTTGGCACTGTTGGTTGACAGCTTCAATTCTATGGTTTCAGAGCTTGAACAATCCCGTACCAAACTCATGCAGACTGAAAAAGTTACCGCGTGGCAGGAGATAGCCCAGCGAATGGCCCATGAGATAAAGAATCCCCTTACCCCCATAAAACTTTCGGCCCAGAGGATTGAGAGAGCCTATAACCAGGATTCAGCAAAACTGGGGCATATCATCGAATCTTCGGTGGCTTCAATTTCACAAGAAATTGAGCATTTGAACAAACTTCTGGGGGAATTCCGTGATTTTGCAAAACTGCCGACCCCTCATTTCCAGTCTACAAATATCCGCGAGTTGATTGTCAATGTCCTGGAAACCTACCAGCCCTCATACCCCAACATTGAGGTAGATGTCGATTCACTGGAGCAGGTTAATATAAGCCTGGATGTCCATCAGATGACCAGGGTATTCTCAAATTTACTAAAAAACTCTTTTGAATCGATCGAAGCGGAAAAAGGAAGCATTTCAATCAGTACGGACCTTGTCAGAAAGG
>Ga0102938_10002222_pt1 | contig 14733 bp, 14 predicted proteins | sample SalPonR2_B_D2_MG_FD_84516 | JGI IMG/M metagenome (GOLD analysis project Ga0102938, IMG submission 84516) | Salt pond soil microbial communities from South San Francisco under conditions of wetland restoration - Salt Pond MetaG R2_B_D2_MG | ecosystem: Environmental > Aquatic > Marine >...
CTCCCGGTCGCCGAAACCGCCGTGGCGGGATTTAAAGGAAAAATCGAATTCATAGCAATCCTCGCAATCGACCATATCCAGGCCTCGGGTCTCTTTTACGGCCAGGTCAAAGCCGTCGTAAGTATAAGTGGGTGATTCTTCCTGGATCCACTGCTCGGCAATGGTCAAGGATTCTTGCTCGGTGTAGAAGCCCTGGCCCTTGTCCCCGGGTTCGGGTTTATTGTTTTCCGAGCCGGATCCGGCCCAAACAAAGTAAGAACCAAGCCCGACAAGCACCAAGACAACCAAGCCGATCATTAATTTTTTGTTCATAGGAACCTCCTTTAAGAATTAGTTGTGTTATAAAGAACGAAACTAAATTAAAAAAGTAACATTCAAAAAATTCAAATATCAAATATCAAAACTCAAAACTCAAAATAACTAATTGTGGGATATTTAAAGGCTTACTTCATCATTGAATTTATTATCAATTCGGTCGCCTCTTCTTCGCTCAAACCTCGAGTCATCAGGGTTTCCAGTTCCTTTTGATTGATCTTGCCGACCGAGGCCTCGTGAGTCACCCGGGCCTGATCATGAGACACTTCCACAATCGGAACCGCCCGGGCACTGGAATTTTTGCCGACCACGATCTCCTGGCAATCCACATGACCGAAAGCATCTCGGGCCGAAGCATAAGTCTCTCCTTGCATCAAAACCCTGCCTCCGTTCCGGGCAGCGGCCCTCATTTTTATAAGTCCTTTGCTGCCGGCTCCTTTTAAATTTATTTTATCCACTATTTCTACATTGTCTCGACTATTCTTGCCCAAAACTTTAGACTCGATATTGGCTTTAGCTCGTTTTTTCAGGTTGCCTTCCAGTTCGATCTTGGTCTCGCCCACTGTCCCTTGGGTTAATACAAAATTACTGTTAAATTCGCTCCCCTCTTCCATGTTCAATTTTAATTTAGGGTAAACTTGGGCTCCGGAATTCTTGCCGTGATAATGATGCTCCTGATAGCTGAACTTGGAATTTTTACCCAAATTAAATTCCGCTTCCATATCGTGAACAGTCTCTTGGGCATGCGGAAAACTGCAATGAGCCACTATTTCCACTTCCGCTCCTTCTTCCACTGTAATGTGGGGGATAATGAACTGCTCTTGTTTCTTTTTTAATATACCAAAACAAAAAAATAGAGGTTCCTTGATCTTAACGCCCTTTTGAATGATCACTTCCGCCTTTACTCCTTCCTTGGTTTCCCGGGACCTTAATTTTACTCCTTTTAATTCCTGCTTGGACACCACCTTATCTCCGGACACATAAAAATGGCCTTTGTTATCCAAAGCGTGTTTTAGGCCGCACATTTTGGCGGTTTTTATAAAATCTTGGGGTAAACTCATAAATATTTTATTCCGAATCTTTATTACCACAATTCTGCTGACAACATCTTTTGTTTTTATGACATTCTGTTTGCCGCCCCATCCGGGAACAATAAAGCCGCATTACTTGCCGAAAATCGCCGGTATCCACTGTCTTCCCCTCCTCTAACAGAGTGGCTCTATCCGCGGCTATTCCGGCCTCCTCCCGATGGGTTATAAGTAAAATAGAGCAATTTAATTCTTCTTTTATGTTTATAAGCAGATCATAAAATTCATTATAAACAATAATATCCAAGGAAGCGTCGGGTTCGTCCATTATTATCAGCTTGGGTTTCATTATTATCACTGAAGCTATTTCCAGTCTCTTTCTCTCCCCGCCGCTCAGATTCTCGTCGATCCTGCGATCGGCAAAATCGGCGGACAGGCCCACCAGATCCAAGTTCTTTTTGATCTCCTTTTCACCCGCCTTTTTATTTCCGGCCTGAAAGAAATCCCGAACGGTCAATCCCTCAAAGCGGCAAGGTTCTTGGAAGGTCAAAGTCATGCCCCTGCGGGCCCTTTGATGGGTTTCTTCCCGGGAGATATCCTGGCCCTCAAAAAAGATGCCTCCCCGGCGGTAATCGTATTGTTTCAAGCCCATTAAAGCATAAGCCAGGGTGGATTTACCGCTGCCGTTCTTACCTAAAAGGGAATGGATCTCTCCCGGAGCCACGGAAAAATTAACCTTATGCAGCAATTTGGTTCCGTTTTCCGGAGAGCTTAAGGAAAGATTTTTAACTTCTAAAATATTGGTCATAAAAATATCTTAATAACTATTTCATTCTAACCGATTTTTCCAAAAATTTCAATTGTGGGGATCGAATTTGATTTTTGCGAATTTATTTGTTAACATTTTTAAAACAATCAATCGGGAGGACTCTTTTTTTAAGAATTAATCCAAATTTATGGCGGACAAAAAATATATTCGCCCCACTTGGGACGAATACTTTATGAACATTGTGGATGTGGTCAGAACCCGGGGGACTTGCGACCGGGGTCGGGCCGGCTGTGTCATAGTTAAGGACAAAAGAATAATCTCCACCGGTTATGTCGGCGCTCCGGTGGGACTCCCTCACTGCGATGATGCGGGACACGAAATGCATACCGTAACCCATGCCGATGGCTCCCAGACCCAACATTGCATCAGAACCACTCACGCCGAACAAAACGCTATTTGCCAAGCGGCCCGATTCGGCGCCTCTTTGGAAGGAGCCACTTTGTATGTAAAAATGACGCCCTGTTATGTTTGTGCTAAAATGATAATCAACGCCGGTATTAAAAGAGTGGTTTGTGAAAAGGATTACCACGCCGGAAGCAGAAGCAAGGAAATATTCGCCGAAGCCGGGATCCAGTTTAATATCTTAACTGACGAAATGACCGTTTATGATAATATGGGCCCAGCAGCCGAAAATGAACAGACCCGAAAAGAGGAAGAACAGGAAGAAAATCAATTCAATTTCATAAACCCGCAATAACAGACAATGCGAATCCGCGAATTAATTAATGCGAATAATAAAAATGCTTTTAAAATAATTCGGATTATTCGAATAACCTGTCCTACGAACCCCGCCGTTCGCGAACAGCGGGGGTAGGAGGATTCGGAGCATTCGAATTATAACACAATATGTCTGCCAATATATTCATTTACGACGAATTCAACCCGGAGGATACGGCCATGATGCAGGCCCTTTACTCCCGAAGTCCCCAAAGCGTGACCGATCATGCGGAAAAAGTCAAGGAGGCCGGCAGTGGCAAATTTATGGAAAAATTCTATGTTCAATACGGACACAGGAGTATTGCTGATTGCGGCAGCACCACCATTTTTATAGAGGGGGTTAGTATGCTGGGGGATAAAGCCATTCAGGATTGGCCCCTTTATTCCGGCCAGGAAACCAGCACCCGGTATATCGATATGTCCAAACAACCCATAGTGGATCCCTTGGGCACCCCGGAATCCAGACAAATACTCAAAGATTGGATGAAGTTCTATGTCAAAAACCAGGAAGCTGTCCAAAAGCATTTAAGGGACAAACATCCCAGGCAACCCGGCCAAGAGGAGCAAACTTACGATAAAGCCATAGCGGCGCGCACTTTTGACATTATGCGCGGCTTTCTGCCGGCCGGTATCACCACCCAATTGAGCTGGCACACTAATCTCCGGCAGGCCAAAGACAAATTATCCCTAATGCGGCACCATCCTCTACCCGAAGTCAAAAGAACCGGGGAAAACATTTTAAACAAATTAAGGGAAAAATACCCGAACAGCTTTAGCCACAAAGAATACCCGGAACAAGAAGAATATTTCCGTTATATAATGGAAAATTATAATTACTATCATCCCAACAATCCACCCCGGGATTTTGCCTATACCAATAATATCTCCTCCCAGGAGCTGCAACGCTACCAGGATATAATAGAAAAAAGACCGCCCAAAACCAATCTCCCCTATTTCCTGACGGAATTAGGCAATATCACCTTTGATTTTATTTTGGATTTCGGTTCCTTTCGGGACATCCAAAGGCACCGCAACGGAGTTTGCCGTATGCCTCTCCTGACCTCGGATCTGGGGTTTAATTCCTGGTACCTGGACCAGCTTCCGGAAGAGGTCAAACATAAAGCGGAAGACCTGATCCATCTTCAAAGACAAAGGATAGCCGATCTGGACACTGACCCGGGGAACAAACAATATTATACAGCCATGGGTTTTAATGTGGCTTGCCGTGTTTCCTATGGCCTGCCCGGTTTAGTCTATCTGATAGAGTTGCGGAGCGGCAAACCGGTTCACCCCACCCTGAGAAAAATAGCCCATAAGATGCATTACGGCTTAAAAGAATTATTTCCCAATATAGTCTTACACTCCGATTTAGAGCCAAGTGACTGGGATGTTAAACGAGGGGAGCAGGACATAATTGAGAAATAAACTTAATTACAAATTCACAAATCCGGCACCTGCCTCGCCGGCTAAGCGGGCAAATTGCACAAATTAAGTTTACCTTAACTATAACATTCGAAGCATTCGGATATACATTCGGATCATTCGGATTATACTTTCATGGACAAAAAATTAATTTTAGGATTAGTCGGCCCTATTGCTTCCGGCAAGGGAACAGTGGCCCAATACCTCCGAGAAAGCCACAGGGCCAGCGTCTATCGCTTCTCCACTATTTTGCGGGATGTCCTGGAAAGACTGCATTTTGAGGTCAGCCGAAAAAATCTGCAAAAATTATCTTCCGCCCTTAGAAACAGCCTCCGAGAGGATATCCTGGCCAAAGTTATGGCCGAAGACACGGAAAAGGATAACGAGGATATAGTAGTGGTGGACGGCATTCGTAGATGGGCTGATATCAAACATTTAAGAAAAAAGGATAATTTCATTCTGGTCGGAGTGGACGCGGCTCCTGAAGTCAGATACAAAAGACTGGTCCAAAGAGCGGAAAACGAAGGTGATTCCGCTAAAACCTATGAGGAGTTCTTGCAGGACGAGAAGCAAGAAGCGGACGCCGAGATCCCCGATATTCTGGCCCAAACCACGGAAAAACTGGACAACAACAATAATACCGAAGAATTATTTAAAAAGATCGAGGATCTATTGAAAAAATATGGCAAATAGAGATATTAATCCGGGCAAATTCATTGTCTTTTACGGCATAAATAACCTGGGCAAATCCACCCAGGCCCAAAAATTGGTGCAAAGACTGCAAAATGAAGGTCACCGAGCGGAATATTTGAAATACCCTCTTTACGAACTAGAGCCCTCCGGCCCTATGATAAACAATTATCTTAGAGAGGGTAATAAATACGGCCTATCAGCCCGAGAGGTTCAGATAATGTATGCCTTAAACAGAACCCAGTACGAACACAAGCTCCAAGAAAAATTGCAAGCCGGAATAAACATTGTTTCCGAAGATTATACCGGCACCGGTCTGGCCTGGGGGATAAGCACCGGCGTAGACGAAGAATTTTTAAAATATATAAACATCCATCTGCTATCGGAGGATCTGGCCTTTTTGTTTGACGGCGACAGGTTCCTGGAGGCCCAAGAAAAAACCCACAAACATGAATCCAATAACGGCTTTATGGAAAAAGCCAGAGAAGTTCATTTGCGCCTGGGTCGCGAATTGGGCTGGAAAAATATCAACGCCAACCAAAGTATAGAGGAAATACATGAGGAAATTTGGGAAAGAGTTAAAAAAGTAGTTAAATGATATTGGATATTTGATATTGGAAATTGGTCACAGTGGAATAGACTCCAATATCTAATATCTAATTACCAATATCCAATTCTATATGACCTTCGAGGAATACCAAAAACAATCACGCCAAACAGCCATTTACCCCGACGCCGGGAATAATTTCATCTACCCCACCTTGGGCTTAGCCGGCGAGGCCGGTGAAGTGGCGGAAAAGGTCAAAAAGATATTAAGGGACAAGAACGGACAAGTGGATGAAGAGACCCGGGCCACCCTGCAAAAGGAATTGGGCGATGTTTTGTGGTATGTGGCCCAGACCGCCACGGAAATGGGTCTCTCCCTGGAAGAAGTGGCCCAAGGCAACTTGGACAAGCTTTTTAAAAGAAAAGAAGAGGATAAACTGCATGGAGAAGGAGACGACCGATAAATATCCAATTGTTGAATTGTTACATTGTTGGTCCGATTTTAGTCAACAATGTAACAATTAAACAATTTAACAATAAATAAATATGGAATACGATGTCATAATCGGCCTGGAAATCCACGCCGAACTGAAAACCAAATCCAAGATGTTCTGTCGTTGCGACAATAACCCGGAGGGCAAGGAGCCCAATACCAATGTTTGCCCTATCTGCTTGGGCCATCCCGGTACTTTGCCCTACCCCAATAAACAAGCTATAGAATGGACCATTCTTTTGGGTTGCGGCCTGGATTGCGAGATCAATTACTATTCCAAATTTGACCGGAAAAATTATTTTTACCCGGATCTGCCCAAGGGATATCAGATATCGCAATACGACATCCCCTTTGTTTACCATGGCCGCTTGGAGGTTAATGGCGAAGATGTGGCCATAACCAGGATCCACCTGGAAGAGGACACCGGCAAGACCAGGCATCCGGAAGGTAAGGATCATTCCTTGATCGATTACAACCGAGCCGGAACTCCTCTTTTGGAAATGGTTACCGAACCGGTTATAGAGGACGCCGCCACCGCCAAAAAATTCTGCCAAAAATACCAACAAATACTGCGATACTTGAATATAAGCGATGCCGATATGGAAAAGGGGCAAATGCGTTGCGAGGCCAATGTTAGTTTGCAGGAAAAGGAAAGCTGGAATTACAATCAGGAAACCGGAGAGATAGAGCCGGTCGGAGATAAAAAACTGAATCCCAAAGTAGAGCTGAAAAATATCAACTCCTTTCGGGCCATTGAAAAAGCTATTGAATACGAGATCGATCGACAAAAAAGAGCCCTAGATTCGGGTGATGAAGAACTGGTCCAGGAAACCCGGGGTTGGAATGAGAATAAAGGCCAAACCCTTAGACAAAGAATAAAAGAAACAGCGGCCGATTACCGCTATTTCCCGGAACCGGATATACCTCCGATAAATCTGGACGGCCAATGGGTGGAAAACATCAAAGCCGGTTTGATCGAACTTCCGCCGGCCAAGAAAAAACGCTTTCAGGAGCAATATGATTTTGATGAGGAAACCGCCGAGATCCTGACCTCGGATAAAGAAGTGGCCGGATACTCGGAGAATGTGATCTCGGAATTAAGGGCCTGGATAGATTCGGAAGGAGACGACTGGGAAAGGCAAAGAAGTAAATTGGCCAAATCCGCGGCCAATTGGCTGGTCAGTGAATTGTTCAAACATCTTAAAAACACCGGAGAAAAAATATCGGATATCAAGATAACTCCGGAAAATTTTGCCGAATTGATTTTTCTGGTTCACCAAGGCAAGATCAATTCCAGCGCCGGACAAAAGATCCTGGAAACAATGTATGAAAAGGGCGGGGATCCCACTACCATTATGAAAGACCAAGGTTTGGAACAAATAGATGACGAAGGAGAACTGAAAAAAACCGTTCAGGAAATTTTAGATAAAAACCCGGAACAAGTAGAACAATACAAACAAGGCAAAACCAATGTTTTGCAATATTTCGTCGGCCAAACCATGGCCGCCACCAAAGGCAAGGCCAACCCGCAGAAAGTAACGGAAATATTAAAAAGTCTTTTAGAGCAATAAAATTTGACTCAAAAAGAAACAATTGATAAAATAAATATAATATGGAAAAAACCAAAATAAAATTGTGGAAAAATTTAAGGTGGGAGCCACCTTATTATTTTGGTTAATTGGTCAGTACCGCCTCCAGGGGCGGTATTTTTTTGCGCAAAAAAAGAAAAAGGAGGGACTCATGAAAAGAGACATTAAAGGGGGAAAAATCAAGTGTAAACTGGACGTTCAGGGGGTATGCCCGCACTGTTTTAAACTGCTCGGCGATGTCTATAAGGTCAAGGAAAACGGGCAAGAAGTCCTTATGGACAGTTGGACTAAATATCAATGCGGATGCGTGGATATAACACTATCGGAGATCGAAGATCTGACCAAGATCGTTTGTAAACAATGTGCCCGGGAAAAAATCCAAGCAGCTTGCGCTTGATTTAAAACACTCAAAAGGGGTCGAAATACCGACCCCTTTATTCTTTTAGAAATCTTTTTACCCTCTTTCCGGCTTCTTGGTTATTTTTAACCCAATTTATTTGCCTGCCTTGTTTTTGCCACCGGCGAAGCCAGGTTAACTGCTTTTTAGAGAATTTTTTAATATCCCGGAACAAACCCTGAAACATCTCCTCGTAATCCAGCTTCTCTTGGAGGTAGCGGGCTACCCATTTATACTCCAGGCCGAAACTTTCCAGCCGGGACCAGGACAATCCCCTGTCTTGATGTAAACTTTTGACCTCCTCGATCATACCCTCTTGCTCCAATCTCTGTTTTAATCTTAAGCGGATCCTTTCCTGTAACTGCCGAGGCGGATAGGTCAAACCCAAAACCAAAGCTTGATAACGGGGAGAAAAAGACGAGCCGGAGCGAGCTGTTTCTTGATTCAATCTTTCCCAATACCTTGTCAAACGCAATTTATTACCCCGATCACTTTGATTGATCCGGGAAGCAAAATCCGGATCCTTGTGTTCAATTTTTTTGAACAGTTCTTCCGGGGTCAACTCCTCTACTTCCCGGCGTAGCTCTTCATTCCTTCCGGCCGAAGACAATTCATAACCCTCCACTAAAGCTTGGGCATAAAGACCGCTTCCACCCACTATTATAGGTAATTTACCCCGGGATAATATATCATCAATAACCTTGTAGGATTCTTTTTGAAATTCAGCTAAGTCAAAATCCTGGTCCGGCTCCGCTATATCCAATAAATGATAAGCTATATTCACCCTTTTTCCCAGCCAACTTTTAAAGGAATAATCGGACAGGTCCTTGCCGGTTCCGATATCCATTCCTTTATACACTTGCCGGCTATCAGCACTGACTACCTCCCCGTTGAATTTACGGGCCAGATCCACCCCCAATTTGGTTTTGCCGCTGGCCGTGGTTCCGACCACGGCTATTATTTTATTTGATCTATCCTTGTTCATAACAATAATTGATATAATGAACAAATTTTTTGTTCACTCTTTTTTTATTTCTCCGCTTAAACCGAAATCCTCGGCTCCGGTGATAACCACTTGGCAAAAAGAGCCGGTAAGATCCTCTGTTTTCTGATCGGACCCGATTCTAACATTCTTGTTGGTGTCGGTATAGCCAAACCAAAAACCTTTTTTATCCCGGCCGGACACCAACACTTTCACCCCCTCCCCTATATAGTTTTGGTTATTTTTCAAAGCGGTCCTTCTCAGGACCTTCATCAACTCCTCTTCTCTTCTTTTTTTCTCTTCCGAAGACACATCATCCTCTAAATTAAAAGCGGCGGTGCCGGGTCGGGGGCTAAATCGAGCTATATAGGCCATATCAAACTCCACTTCCCGAAATAAATCCACGGTGTTTTGGAATTGTTCTCTGGTCTCTCCGGGAAAACCCACTATAATATCAGTAGTCAAGGAAGCTCCGGGAATATTATTTCTAATGCTTTCGATCAAGCCCTTGTAATGTTTAATAGTGTATTGGCGGTTCATTTTCTCCAGGATCCGATCATCCCCGGCCTGGGCCGGCAAATGAATATGTCGGCAGATCTTACGGCTGTTAGCTATGGTCTTTATTAATTTTTCCTTCATATCTTTAGGGTGACTGGTGGCAAACCGGATCCAAAAATACCCCGGGATCTCGTCCACTCTTTTTAATAATTCGGAAAAATCCATAGCTTGGGAATCCGGCGAAATATAGCTATTAACATTCTGAGCTATAAGGACCACTTCTTTCATGCCTTGATCCGCCCACTTTTTAACTTCCTCTACTATTTCCGAAGCCGGCCGATAAACTTCCCGACCCCGGGCGTAAGGGACCACACAATAGGAACAAAAATTATTACAACCGTTGCCTATGGGCACAAAAGCGCTAAAATCGGAATTGATCTTGGGTGTTATTTTTAAATAATCCCGGTCCCGGTCAATCCGATCCGACTCCTTGATCTTTATATCCGGAAACATACCGCCCAGATACCGGTCCAGCCGCGGCAGGTCCACTATAGGAAGCCACAGGTCCACCCTATCCCCGATCTTTTCCCGGACGTCTTTTCGTTGGCTTAAACAACCGGTCAAAATTATTTTTACAGCCGGATTCTCTCGCCTGATCCGGGGAATAAGTCCATAGATCCTATCCTCGGCTGTCTGGCGTACTCCACAGGTATTAAGCACCACCAGATCGGCTTGTGGACGGGTGGAAGCCCCCCGGAAACCCAAACTCTCCAGATAAGAGGCAAATCTTTCACTGTCCGATTTATTCATCTGACAGCCGATAGTGATGATATGATAAGTTTTTTTGGTTTTTGAAGTCATAAAAAAAGAGAATATTATTCTCTTATGTTAAATTATAAAAAAAGAATTTTCAAGCATTAAGAAAAACTATTTTCTTTTTATTTTTTTGATCAAATTATCCAATTCCTCGTCACTGTAAAAATCAATGATCAACCTACCCCCTTTGGTAGTCCTCTTTATTTCCACTTTGTTTCCCAAAAAGCCACGCAGGTCATTTTCTCTTTCCTTGTCCTTGTGGTCAGGCACTATTTTGGCGCTCTTGGTGCCCCCTATATCTTGAACCTCTTTTTTGGCTCCTCGAACAGAAAGATTGCCATTCACTATTTTGCGGAAAACATTAAGCTGTTTAACTTCGGTATCCAGGCCGGTCAATAGATTGGCATGGCCTTCATTGATAGTTCCCTTCATTAGGGCCTCTTGTATCTCTTCCGGCAGGCCCAACATCCTTAAATTATTGGAAATAACCGGACGGGACTTACCCACTCTCTTGGCCATCTCATTAACAGTCAAATTAAATTCATCTATTAATTTTCTATAAGCCAAAGCTTTTTCCACCGGATTTAGGTCCTCTCTTTGCAGATTCTCCACCAAAGATACCTCCAGTTTCTTCTGTTGGTCAAAATCCCGGACAATAACCGGCACTTCCCGGAGGCCCAATCTTTGGGAGGAACGCAATCTTCTTTCCCCGGCGATCAATTCATATTTGTCCTTATCCTTTTTTATCACTACCAGAGGTTGGATTATGCCGTAAGTCCTAATAGAATCCATTAACTCATTTAGGGCGGAATCGGAAAAATACTTTCGGGGTTGCATTTCATTGGCCTCTATTTTTTCCGGATCAATATAAAAAACCTTGTTCTTGTCTTCCTCGGACAGAACATCCACCACCATTTCCTCTTCCGAGCTCTGTTTAGCTGAGGAATATTTAGCTTTTTTGGGTTTTTGCGGGATCAAGGAATCCAGTCCCCTGCCCAGTCCTTTATTGGCCATATATTTTATTTAATATCTAATTTCAAGATCTCCTTGGCCAGCTTCTCATAGGCCCTGCCGCCCCGGGAGCGCTTGTCGTATTTAAGAATGGATTTGCCGAAACTGGGGGCCTCGGCCAAACGGACATTCCGCGGAACCACGGTCTCAAAGACCCGATTGGGAAAATATTGGTGCAGTTCATCCTTGACCAAACCGGACAATCTATTTCTCCGGTCGAACATGGTTATAACCGCTCCCATTATTTTTAACTCCGGCTTTAAGTTGTTTTGGACCAATTCAATGGTCTCTAAAAGCTGACCCAGACCTTCCAGGGCATAATATTCGCTTTGTATGGGTATCAGAACCTCATCCGCGGCCACTAAGCTGTTAACGGTCAAAAGACCCAAGGAAGGAGGACCGTCCACTATAATGTAATCATAATCATCCTTGACACTCTCCAAAATACGGAACAACCGCCATTCTCTTTCTTCCATTTGCACCAATTCCACTCCGGCTCCGGCCAAAGCGGGATTGGAGGGAGCTAAATAGTAATTCCGGTGCTCGGTTTTTTGTAATATATCCCGGAGGTCTTGTTTGTTTATAAGGGCTTCATAAATTCCTTGTTTCAAACTCTGCACATCAAAACCCACCCCGGAACTGGCGTTGGCCTGAGGGTCTATATCCACTAATAAAACCTTCTTACCGGATCGGGCCAAATAAGCACCTAAATTAATGGCGGTAGTGGTCTTTCCTACCCCGCCTTTTTGATTTACTATGGAGATTATTTTTCCCATAAATATTATTATAAACCATTTTTTACCTTTTGACAATTTTAAAAAAAGTGTATAAAATGGTATTAGAAATTTAAATTAAGGGGTTTTGGCCTCTTGTTTTGTTTCCTTGATGATCAATATTATCATCGACATTATTTGAAGATATTGGATATTGGAAATATAATTTCATTTTACAAAATACCAATATCTATAAGATACCTTGATTTTTTTGCCCCGCCGTTCACGAACGGCGGGGTCTCAAAAAAGTTTTAAACTATATTCTCTCCATTGTTTCCTGAAAACTATGGCCGTAGGGCTTTGCCCGCTATAGTTTTCAGGAAACAATACCTTGACTTTTTTGAAAAGGTTAAAACTTTTTTTCAAAAAAGTTTTAAATAAGCCCTGGTGGCGGAATTGGTAGACGCGCACGACTCAAAATCGTGTGGCCTTTTGGCCATGTGAGTTCGATTCTCACCCAGGGCACCATTCTCATTTCAAATTTGATGATTTAAGATTTTGGGATTTGGAATCTACAAAAAACCTGCTTAAAAAGCAGGTTTTTTTGTTTTATTAAGAGTTTGGGGATTATTGAGTTTGGATGTTTATTTCTATCCGGTCGCTTAGGTTGGGTACTTTTTGCATAAAAGAAGGGAAGAAGTCTATTTCATAATCCTTAATACTGTCTTTTCCTTCTAAATAAGAAACCAACTGCTCTTTGTTCAGGTCCACTATCTCCTCTTTATTCACGATCTCGGCATTAGAAGAAGGGGCCACCTCTCCGGAAAAGGAAACATTAATAGTAGCCACCCCCTTGTCCTTGTTAAAATCATTCCAATCAAAGGAAAAACTTTCTTGGTCAACTTCGGCCAAGTTGGTCTGACCGGCCACCAAAGTAGATAGATTCCGACTGGCCAGATCAAGCATTTTTTTGTTATCCAGGGCCACGATATTAACCTCTCCGCTTACGGCAACTTCAAACTCATCCTTTTCCTCGCCGGCCTCGGCATCAACAGTGGTCTTTACCGAATCTTCGTTGATCCGGAATACAACCCGATCCTTTCCCTTATAAGAATCGCTGAATTCGGACTCCGCCTTTTCCTCCAGGTCATCCCTTATCTCTTCCAGGGCCTTGTCTATGTCCGACTGCTGGACATATCTCTCGATCTTAACCCGATATTCAAAGCTCTCTTCGCTCTGGGCATAGATATCATCCTGCAGACCGGCCCACAAACCGGGGATATTGAACTTAGTGGGGTCAATAGCCATTTCCGGACTGGGTTCCTCGGTATAAATTCCCACCTCTACAGAACCACCGGCCGGTACCACAACCTGCTCATTTATTCTATACAATTTACCTCCCGGGCTCAAAAGTCGAGTTGTTCGCACCAGGGGCTGGTCCTGGGAATAATTATTGATTATCCTGACCTTACCCTCGATCTCCTTGCCAATGGTCTGGGCTCCGGTGCTTTGGAATTTCTTCTTTTCTTCTATTTCCATACTATCCACCACTCCTGCAAGGGACGGCTGGGATATCTGGGAAGAATCACTCTTGTCCTGATTATAAATGTCCACCGGGATACTGTTGTTGACCACTTCTCTTTCCGGATCTATGCTTATCTCCAAACTGGGTAGGGAAAAATAGGCCACTCCTCCCAAAAGAATCAAGGTCAAAATAACAAAAGTAATGGCTATTTTACGATATAAATTAAAAGACAAGGGTTTTTTGGAGGGTTTGCTCTTTTTCTGGTTGTTATCTTCACCCTCATCGGCATCAGAGAAAGGTTCTTCCGGTGTTCCGTCTTCTTCCTCGGATACATCGGAAAAAAACTCCTCATCAGAAATATTGTCTTCCGCCTTTTCTTCCTCTTGTTCCTCTTCCTGCAACTCTTCTGCCTCCTCTTTTTCGTTTCGAGTATTCTCCTTGGAGGGAGGTTTTATACCGTTGGATGATTCTTGGGTCTGGGCAATGGTTTCCGGGACCGGTTGTAGCTCCCTATCTTCTTCCACTTCGGGTGTATTCATTACCTTGATCGGTATCTTAGTCTTTTTAAAACCTTCTCGGGAACGAGTTTCTTTCTTGGAGGAAGAAGTTTTCTTTTTGTTGGTGGCAGTCTTTTTGGTACTCTTCTTTTTGGAGTCGGAACCGGAAGCAGAGGAAGACTTTTTGGATCCGGTGGACCCTTTGCTTGTTTTGGTTTTAGAGCTTGGCATATCCGGAAAAATTAAATATTTTAAACTAGAAACTGTCTTATTGTAATTATACCATATTTCCAAAAATCGGTCTAAACCACCTCGATGACTCCGGAAAATCGCTCTCTTATTCGTTCCGCCAAAGAAGAAGAATTGTGCACTCGAAAACCGGTCTCGATGTAACGAGGACTACCATTATAATTGATCTTAAAATACACTTTGTCCTCTCCGCTGTTTTCGGTTAATATTTCTTTCAATTGAGCTAACTCCTGATCGGATAATTTTTTGTTCAATATCAACTTTAAAGAATTAGAATTGATGTTATTGCCGTTGTTGGGGCTGACTTGTTTTTTATAACTATGATCGGAACCGTTGTTATTATTATTATTTCGAAAATTCTTAGAAGTGGAGGCCTGATCGTCAAACTCTTTTAAAGAACCATTAATATCATCCAA
>Ga0102938_10002223_pt1 | contig 14731 bp, 12 predicted proteins | sample SalPonR2_B_D2_MG_FD_84516 | JGI IMG/M metagenome (GOLD analysis project Ga0102938, IMG submission 84516) | Salt pond soil microbial communities from South San Francisco under conditions of wetland restoration - Salt Pond MetaG R2_B_D2_MG | ecosystem: Environmental > Aquatic > Marine >...
ACCTTTTCTCTCAACTTAATCAGGGTAGTGAAGGCAGTGGTCTCGGGCTTGCTCTGGTGAAAAAGATTATTTCCATCTATCAGGGGCGTATCTGGGTTGAATCAGAAGGGCACGGCAAAGGAAGTTGTTTTATGTTTACCTTGCCGGGAGCGTTGGTCAAAGACGATAAGGCTACATAACAAAAAGTATGGCCAGGGTCATATTGTCCGCGGAAAAAAATAAGTGTCTTGATTAAACCACAGCAAATCATTCCTATAATCCACCACTTTTTGAAAACGAACACGCCGTCTGACCATCCAAGCGGGGTGTTCCTGTGTTGCGCCTATTTCAGGACATGTCTTGGCGGTTTTTAGAATAGATGCACTATACGGGATGAGCGGTTTATCCTGTAGTCGTCAGCGATTTTGAGTCCTGCAGTAGTCAACGCTATCTAGCGGGCCCCTTGGAAAAAGTTGGGCGATTTGCAAAATACACAAATCAATCCCCCAAAACCAAACCTTCACGACGCGGGTCTGCTCCGCCAACAAAACCACTTCCAGTTTTACGGATTACCTGCAATCCGCTGGTCAAGGAGCGCCAGCTCATATCATGGCCCCGCTCAATCAAACCTTGCAGCGTTGATTGCGGAAAACCATCTTCTTCTAAAAAGGCAGTGCCGCCCAGAGTGACAGCATGTGGAAGTGTGACAGCGGTTTGCGGATCAAGTCCCCAATCCAGCATAGCAACCATGGTTTTTGCGGTGTAATGAATAATCGCCGCACCACCGGGTGAACCCAGACTAGCGACAAGATCACCTGAGTCTTGATCAAATACCAGAGTTGGACTCATACTGGAGCGCGGTCTTTTGTTCGGCTCAACACGGTTTGCAATAGGCCGACCCTCCCTATCCATCGGGCGGAACGAGAAGTCTGTCAATTCATTGTTGAGCAAGAATCCACCGGTTAATCCAGAACCTCCGTCTGACATGATTCGCGATCCAAATGCCGCTTCGATCGTCGTGGTCATGGCGACCGCCATGCCGTCTTGATCGACAATACTGATATGGCTGGTTCCGTATTCAGGCTGATCTGTCTGAGGCGCATAAACATTTGCCATCATTGGTAACGGCTGACCGGCACTCGCCCCGCCACTTCCCATGCTCTTTTCACCAATCAGACCGGCGCGCAGTGTTAAATACTCAGGGTTAAGCATTGCGCTCCAGTTACCACCGAATGCTTCAACAAAATCCGGATCACCGATATACATCGCTCTATCAGCAAAGGCCAAGCGTGAGGCTTCCAAAAACTGGTGCAACCAGGCTTCGGAAGGAACGCCGTTGTCCAGCACCGTTGCAGGGGGCTCAAGCCGGCTCATGATACCCAATATTTGCATCATGGTTAAATGACCTGATGAAGGAGGTGGAAAACCACAGACATGATAGGTTTTCCAAGGCGTACAGATTGCTGCACGCACTTTGGCATCGTAGGCGTCCATATCTGTAAGGCTTAAGCTCCCCGCATATTTGGGGTGGTTTTGCACACGTCGCACAACATCTTCGGCAATTGCACCTTCATATATTGCTGAAGCGCCATTCTCTGCGATTGAACGCAACACCGTTGCCAGTGCGGGGTTTTGGAGTTTATGGCCGACCGGATGCGGCTTACCTTCGCTATCATAATAAAAAACGCCCGCAATCGGATCTTCACGTAATCGCGGATCCCTTTCCAGTAAGGCGTTCAATCTGGGGCTAATCTCAAAACCTTTTTCAGCCAGAATGATGGCTTGCTGGAACAAATCTGACCACAACAGTTTACCATGCTGCTGATGCGCCAACTCCAACATACGCATGGTGCCGGGCACACCAACTGACAATCCACTGGCCGCGGCATCAAGGAAGGCTAACGGTTCACCGTCGACCATAAATAGCTCACCGATTGCAGTAGAAGGCGCTTTTTCACGGCCATCGTAGGCCATCACCTTGCCTTCTTCTGACACCATCAAAAAGGCACCACCACCAATGCCGCTGGATTGTGGTTCAACCAGGGTCAGCATCGCCTGAATCGCAACGGCAGCATCAACGGCTGATCCACCTCTTTTGATCATATTGTAGCCTGCTTCAGTTGCCAAAGGGTTCGCGGCGGCTACCGCAAAGGTGCTGGTTTTGACCACCGGTCTGACGGTTAAGCCGCTGGCGACTTCAGGTGATACCGCCGCATCAGTGCTGGCGTGAGCCCCAGTGCCTGTTAAAACAATAGCCGTAAGTGCCAGGCCGATAGCGAGTGATAGTAATAATTTAGAAAAATTATGGATGGATTTCATGATGAACCCCCTTTTTTACTGCTTCCGCCGCTCAGAAATGTCTAGTTGTTGAATGACGACTCAGTCTGTATGAGATGGTCGATATATCGACACCAAGCTTCGCTGTCGCGTTTCGGAACAGTGGAAGATCCTCGAATACCAAGTTTAAATTCGATCACAGACTTCCATTCATCCGAGCCTATATCTGGGCCGTGTCCATGACCATCTCCGGTTGCTACTGTCTTTTCTAGCGACTGATACCATTCACTGGAACAGGGGGGCTGTGTTTTCTGTGCCGAGTTCATGACTCTGTTTGAAGTTGTACAGCTAACCACAAAAACCAGTAACATTGTCAGCCATAAACACCTTGCTGCCGTTTTCAAAGTCTTGCTTAGCATGCAAAATAATTCCTACAGTTTAGATGCAATCTCAAAAAAGCCCTGGATCTACATAGGTCGGGATTAAGCAACACAATCAGAAAAAGTGAAAGCCAGTTGCGGGGAGGTGCCGCAACTGGCTTTCTGAACCACGAAAGGAGGATGAAAATGAAGAGGAACTTGGCTCGCCTGCCACAACAAGCTTTGTTCTGTTGATTGCTACTATATTGATAGCCGTTATCAATTGCAAGCAATAAATGACCAGATTGGTAACTTTTATATCGAGTCCTTCTTGAGTTCCCCCATTTGGTTCATCCTCTGGCATATAAGCACCATGCTGAGCAAAAAATTCGCCTCACGATCCAACCGTAATGCACCACTAACAGAACACGAAACGTCCACGGATACCAAATCGTGGGTGTTACTTATTTATCAAGACTGCCAAGACAGATCAAAGGCTGCATCCAGATTCTGGGATTGCAGCTACTAAATGGGCAACTTCTGAAGAGCGCCAACTGGAGGGCGTTTTATAGGAAAAAATTCCAACTTGGGATGGGTGGGGCGATAACTCCCAGCTCAGCTTCCGATCACTATAGATTTTGTCCGAGTCAAATATAAAAATCGAAATTGGCCATGAACCCGGAAGGTTTTTTTTCTACATCCATAATAAGATCCGGTTTTGCGCTCATATTACCCTTAAGCTGCGGGTCTCCCCTGAAGTAGAGCTGGGTAACCAACTCGTCACCGTCGGGGCTGCTGGCGATGACGTGTATATGACGGGGGCGAACCCGCGTCGGCGTTAGTCTGAAGTAGCCGGGAAGTATCGTTGAGAAGGAGTAATGGCCGTCCGGTCCGCATTTGATCTTGCCCCGCAGCAAACCGCTTTCCAGCGCCCCACTGGAGTAAAACTCAAGTCCATAATAGTGACCGCTTGCGTTTGCGTGCCAAAGGTCGAGGATCACACCTCCCAGCGGCTGGCACGTGCTTGCCGAGAAAACGCGGCCGCTTACTGTGAGAGAGCGGCCATATTCTGAGGCGCAATTCAACTTGTCCGTAAAGGGAGCTCCGGGTACGTAGAGCGGGCCCTGGGGATTGTCTCCCGTCGCGACGCATGAAGCAAGGTTCGGCTTTGGTGAGGCCATAAGTCCCATCAGTGTTAATCCTGTCAAGCGTAACAGTGAGCGACGGTCCATATGTCCGACTCCTTCTTGTTGGATTCCCGGTGACACGGTCTGATTCTTAAAAATGGGGCCCGACTGGCCAATCGATCAGTGTTCTGTCACCGTTCAGGCATTTTAACTGACCCGCCACCGATTTAAAGTATCGGATGGCCATAGTCTTTTCTCAACTTAAAATATTCTTAAATCATGGAGAAGACGCAGCAGTGACGAAGCAGGTCTGCTGACAATGCGCGACACAAAGCTATATTTGCAGAAATAATTTTACTGGGTTTGCATTCAACATGGAGGCCCGTGTCCTCTCTGGATAAACCTTTCTCACGTGTCACGATCATAAGAACACGAAATCCCCGCTTGGCTATTCAGGCGGAGTTTTCCGGTAAAGCAGGAGTTGTAAAGCAAATCAGATTTGCCACATCTTCTGCACTAAAAATCCTGATACAACTTTCCGGACATTCCTATCATTGACATTTATCTCGAAACTAACCTGTCTAGCAACAACGGATCTTCCTCTCCACTTTGATTTGATTATGAGTAACTGGGGTTTGTTTTAGTACTTCAATACGTTGTAAGATTGTCATTGCCAGCCGGATTAACCCGGCAGGAACATGGGAGCAAAGCCGGTATGCCAAAAATCCTCCAAAAACTGATTGGCCTCACCCTGCTGTTCGCCACTGTTGGTGTTGCATGCTGGCAGGCTTTGCTGGTTCTATGACATGACAAAGCGACCGGATCAGACTTGGCGTTCGAGGCTTGATTTGTTCCTTCGCGAGGGGGTTGATCTGATTTCTCGTGGCTTGCCCAAAGCAACGGTTGAATTGGAAAAGCGGGTGCGACAGTCAGAACAGCTGGTGAAAGATTATCGTCAACGCCGCCGTCGGGCCGCTGCTTTGGTGCCGCGCAAGGCGCGATTGCTGTGGTTGTTGCCTCTGCCGTTGATTCCTGCTGCGGTGATTGCTCTGGGGAGTGGACGATTAACAGCTTTTCTGACCAATGCCGGTGCCTACAGTCTGTTTGTCGTTGGTGCCATTCTTGCCCGCCGTGGTTTTTTACAGGAAGTCAGTCAACAGCAGCAAAAGTTCCAGACATCCCAGCGCTGGCCATTCAAGGCGATCGGGGGAGCGACGGTCGGCCTGGCGACGGCCCTGACTGCCTGGGCCGGAGCTGGGCACAATCTGCCCGTTGCCCTGGCCTTTGGTGCCGGAGCCTTTGTTGCTTTTGTTCTGCTTTACGGTCTTGATCCGCGCCGGCAAGCGCTTGTTGTCCCAGGCCGAAACGCAACCGCCCAGCGGGTCAGCGCAGCATTGGAGCAGGCGGAGCAGAAGATCCTGCTCATCGAACAGGCATGTGGTCAACTCGATCAGCCGGAGTTGAAACAACGACTGACCAGCATTGTCTCTCTGGCACGAGAGATATTGACGCAGATTGCCCGTGATCCCCGTGACCTGCAGCGGGCACGTAAGTTTCTCAATACCTATCTGGATGGCGCTCAGCGCGTTGCCAGTGGCTATGCCGAGGCCCACGTTCATGACCGGGCTCATCAGCTGGAAGGAAACTTCCGCCGGGTTCTGGTTACCATCGAAGAGGTCTTTGAGCAACAACATCAGCGTTTGTTGGAAAACGACCTGCGCGATCTCGATGTGCAGATGGAGGTGCTTCAGACCCAACTAAAGCGCGAAGGTTTGAATTGACCCCGGAATTCTGGAGGAATTGAAACGATGTTGAACGAGACAGAACTCAAGACAATAGAGACCGATCTGCTGCACAGCAAGCCGCCCTTAAGTTACCAGCAGGCCGATACGGCGCAACGGGCAGCGATTGATGCACTGCTACAGGAAATTGATCTCAATGACAACCATTCTCTGCTCTATTTCGGAGCCCAGGCCCAGCAGCAGTTAGCGAGTATTTCTGATGATATGCTCGAAGGGGTGCGCAATAAAGATACCGGAGTGGCTGGAGAGGCACTTAATGCGATGGTTGGTACGCTGCGAAAGTTCGACCTGGGAGCTCTGGATCCCAAGTACAAACCCGGTATTCTCGACCGACTGCGCGGTAAAACCAAGCCACTGGCCCGGTTTATCCAGCGTTACGAGGAAGTTCGTGACCAGATCGATGCTATCGGGGATGATCTCGAACGACACAAAACCCAACTGCTTACCGACGTTGTCTCCCTCGATCGCCTTTATGCCGCAAATCTGGAATATTTTCATCAACTGGAACACTATATCATTGCCGGTGAGGAAAAGCTGCGACGACTCGATTATGAGATTATTCCCGCCAAAGAGCGCGAAGTGACAGCCGGCGAAGCGATGATTGATGCCCAGCAGTTGCGTGACCTGCGCGCCAACCGGGATGTCCTGGAACGTCGGGTGCATGATCTCAAACTGACCCGTCAGGTAGCCATGCAGAGCCTGCCCAGCATTCGTCTGGTTCAGGAGAACAACAAGGGCCTGATCAACAAGATCGTCTCGACCACTGCCAACACCTTACCATTGTGGCGTCAGCAACTGGCCCAGGCGCTGACCATTCACCGCTCTCGCGAAGCGGCTGGCAGCATCCGTTCTGCCAGTGACCTCACTAACGAGTTGCTTAAGGTGAATGCTGAGAATCTTAAACAGGGCAACGCTGAGGCACGTCAGGAAATTGAACGCGGTGTGTTTGATATTGAGGCGGTCAAGCAGGCCAATGCTGCACTGATCGATACCGTTGAAGAGAGCCTGCGCATTGCCGATGAGGGACGCAAGAAACGCGTTGAGGCACAGGCTCAACTCGAAACGCTCGAAGCAGAACTGCGCAGGTCCCTCACCAGTGCCAGTGCAAGACAGACTGCCCCGCCAAAGAAAGAGTCACCATGAAGAACAGAGGCGCGGCTGTAATAACCTTTTAGCCAACCATGTTTTTGATAGTCCCCTGGAGTTTTTACCCCTTACGCTGAATGCTGGAGCGGAACATATGAATCCTGATCAGCAACAACCGCCCTTGACGAAGTGGCGCTGCGTCAATTGGCCTATGAAATGGCGGTCTGCGTGTGCGACGCAGATGGTCGCCAGAGTGCAGCAGAAACGGATTTCCTGAAAGAATTAAAAGGTCTGCTCAAGCTTGATAATGAACAGGTAACCGCATTTGAGGAAGAGGTCGATACCTTCGTTAAACTTACTGAAACATCGACACCTGACACCGGAAACGCAGCCATCAGCGCGGCACCTCAAACGGCATCCATTGCGGAGATGGACAAATTGATTTTGAACTACGCCATCATCAGCGGGGCGCTGGAATTGCTGCCGCAGTCCTGGGCATCAATGGCTATTATTCCGTTGCAGATAAAAATGGTCTATGTCATCGGCAAAGCACATGGGGTTAACCTTGACCAGGATCATATCAAAGAATTTATTGCCACCGCCGGAGTAGGCCTCACCTCGCAATATCTGGAACAAATAGGTCGGAAGGTGCTGGGAGGACTCCTCGGTAAGGCTGCCGGTAAGGCTTTTGGCAAGATAGGGAGTGCCGCCACCGGCCTGGCGTTTTCGTTTGCCACCACTTATGCCTTGGGTCAGCTTGCCAGGCGCTATTATGCAGGCGGTCGGGTCATGAGCACGACACTGATGAGAGAAACTTACCAGAATCTACTCGGACCAGCAAAGCAGATGCAAAACCAATACCTGCCACAGATCCGCCAGCAAGCGACAACCCTTAATATGACCAGTGTCATGTCCATGGTCCGAGGCGGCTGATCTATGAATCTGAACCTGACGTCCGGGCCTAACTAACTTTTGGGTGTGATTATCTCCTTTTTCAACGATGCACTTGTTGAGAGGAGCAAGCGTCAATGGAGTTGATTCGACTTCAGGTGCTGCATCGGATGCTGCGTTCTGGCGTTTGCTTTACTACCCTACTTAAATCCAGAACATTCTAGACAGTTAACTGCCCAACCTGAAATGACCAGGATGGGCAGTTTTAAATGTTGTTCTGTAATATAGTCTTAGATTTCCGAGAAATTATCATTTACCATCGGTGGTGGCCTTGGGAGCAATTATAGGTGAATGGGTTTGGTCAATAATTTTTGGATGATAAGCAGTTAGCCTTCAAATCGATATCCCTGCCCCAATACCGTGACAATGTATCTGGGCGCGGCAGCATCACCTTCAATTTTCTGGCGCAGATGCTGGATGTGGACATCAATCACCCGACTCCAAGAATAGATGGGGGAGTCTTTCCATAAGGTCCGCCGGATTTCTTCCCGAGTCACCAGACGGCCACGATTTTCCGCCAGAAAGGTCAGCAATTGAAACTGCTTCGGGGTCAGGGCGACCGGTTCGCCGCGCAGGGTGGCCTGGTGATTGCCGATGTCAATCAGCAGATCTCCGGCGCAGATAGTGCGAACGAATTCTGCTGGTTGTGTGTGGCGCAGGCGTGCGCGGATCCGGGCCAGCAGCTCGCAGGTTTCAAAGGGTTTGACCACATAATCGTCAGCACCGGTTTCCAGCCCGATGATTTTGTCCTGAAGTTTGTCCCGGGCGGTGAGCATGATGACGGGTATCTGCGGGTGGGTTCCTTTGAATTCCTCACAAAAATCGAGGCCATCACCATCGGGCAGGGTCAGATCAAGGATCATCAGGGCCGGAGTCATGGTGTTGAGAATGTCTCGTGTTTCAGCCAGATTGGCGGCCGTGACGACGGTAAAACCGTGCAGGCCAAGATTGGCTTTAAGAACGGTGCGGATATCCGCATCATCATCAACGGCCAGCAGGGTGATGTTGTCTGTTGTGTCCATCGCTAGCTCTCCTCCTTGACACTGTTGCGAACCGGCAGCGTGAAATAAACGCAGACACCACTGCCCTCGGCAGGGTCGTTGATGTTGATGGTGCCGCCGTGAGCCTCAACAATAGCACGACAGATCGCCAGACCGAGGCCGGTACCGGCTTTGTCGCCCGAGCGGTAGAAACGCCCGAAAACACTTTCCCGCTGTTCTGCTGGAATGCTTGCCCCCTGATTGCATATCTTTACCAGGATCATATTACCCTCTAAGCCGGCACAGATGGTAATGGCCGTCCGTTCTCTGGCGAACTTGACAGCGTTGCCGAGCAGATTGGTCAGCAGCTGACGCAGGCGATCCTCATCCGCTTCAATGGAGGGTAAATCAAGGGGAAGGATGCGAAGATCGAGGTTGTGGTGTTCGGCATCGTAGGTGAAAGACTGGACGCTTTCGTTAATAACATCGGCCAGATTGATCCGGGTCAGGTTAAGTGACTGTTCGGCCCCTGCCTCGATATATTCGATGTCGAGCATGGTTTGCACCATGCGGATCAGACGTTCGGTATTTTTCTGGATAATCTGAAAAAATTCGATGAGATCGTCGGGGCGTGACGTTTTTGTAGTTGCAGATGGCTGCTTTATCCGTGCGGTAATATATTCCATTGCGCCCCTGATAGATGTCAGCGGGGTACGTAATTCATGGGCAGCACGGGCGAGGAACTCTGATTTGTGTTCGCTGGCGGCACGAATCTGTTGGTTGAGCTGTTGCAGTTCCAGCGTTGCATCACGGACCTTGTCTTCGAGTTCTGATTGGTACTCCGAAAGACTGGCGGCCATCTCCTCAAAGGAACGGGACAACTCTTCAAATTCATCACCGCTTCGCACAATAGCGCCGGGCGGTGGGCCTTTTTCTGAAAAGTGGCGGATCGATGTCGTCAGGTTATCGACCGGAACCAGCACCATGCGGCGCAAAAAATACAGCAGGGTGCTGCTTAGCAGGAGTACCAGTAGCAGCATAGAGCCGAACATCAGGTTGCGATTGGATTTGGCTTCGGCAAAGATTTCCCCCAACGGCAGGGTGACGCTGATGGCACCGCGAACTTCTCCTATTTCATATCCCTCATGGCAAGCAAGGCAGGTTTCCTCAACGTAAAGTGGTGAGATGTAGCGCAGGTAACTGGTCTTATCCAGTTCTTCCATGGCAATGATTTCCTGCAGGGGCTCTTCCTCAAAGCGTAGTAGCGCTGCACGTTCGAAATCATCCGGGGCATTTTCGGGGTTAGTTAATTTTAGGCTGGTGATGTGGAACCAATACAACCCTTTGTCACGGGCATAGCTGACCAGCTCCTTGGTAACCATGGCCGGGGTTTTGCGGGTGTAACGTCGTGCTTCGGGTCTGTTGGTCTGTGCTTGTTGCGGTGGTCCTTCCTGGGCCCAGGGGAGTTGTTCGACAAAGACTCCGCCATGATCGGAAATCCAGCGGCGCATGATGACAATCTGCTGAAATACCGCTCGTGCCTCGTTCTCAGCCTGACGGATAATGAGTTGCTGCTGGCGCTCGTTGATGACGTAGAAGGTGATACTCAAAGAGATCAGCAGAATCAGGCTGCAGCCGATCACCAGTTTGTAGCTAAGGCTCATGGACATGGGGTTCCGATTCTGCGTTAGTCAATGTGGACAGCCAGGAATTCTAGCAGAAAAGATCGGCTTTGTCGTGACTGATAAGCCGATGTTTTCTATTAAAGGATAGAAGCGGTTAGCGAACCGTCCCTATGCCTTTGGCGAGGCCTTAAGGCGCAGCAGCAGATGGCCACTTGAAAGAACAACCGCCGCACAAAGAAACAAACTGGTATAGCCGGCAAAATCGCCAATAAGGCCCAGCATGATGGCGCCGATGAAGGCACCACTGTCAATACCTCCGGTAAAGATGCCGGTCACCTTGCCACGGGCCGAATAAGGCTCATCGCGGATGGCCATGGCATTCAGGGCAGGAAAGAGCAAGCCGTGGCCGATGCCGAAAAGAAACCCCACTCCGAGCAGCATCAGACCATTGTCAACAAGGGGAACCATGACTAACCCCCCGGCGGCAATCCCCAGACCCCAGGGAATAATTTGAATTTCTCCGACGCGATCCGCCAGGCGTCCGAGGACGACTCTGGTAACAACCGCTGCCGTAGCGTAAGCAAAAAAATAGAGGGAAACAAAACTTAAATTTTTGCTCTGGGCAAAGGGAGCAATGAAATTGCCGGTGGCGGCAAGGCCGACCCCGAACAGTAACGCAATCCCTCCAGTAATCAGCATCTTGCGGGTTTTCAGCAGGGCAAAGAAGGAAGCAGAGGCCGGAGCACTTGAGGCTAGCAGGCGATGTTGATCAGGAACCGGCAGGTGAAGCAGAAAAGCTGTCGCCGCAAGGCCGGAAGTCGCCAGAAAGAAAACAGAAAATCCGTAGTTACGCAGTAGCGGTTCGGTGATTAAAGGGCCCAGGGCCAGGCCGATCAGCCCGGATGTGCCGAATATACCGATTCCTTCATTGAGACGTTGAACCGGGATCAGATCAATAATAAAGGTGAATACGGAGGTAAAGCAGATCGCCAGACCGATACCGTGGACAATCCTGAGTAGCAGCAGCACCGCATAATAATTCTCAAGGGGGCCTTGCAGCAGGAGGTGCAACAAGGGCAGCAGGGTCATCATGATACAGCCGATACTGTAACTGCGCTTGCGCCCGATCCGGTCGATCATTTCTGCCACCCAGGGGCGGCTCAGGGCTGACGCGAGGGCAAAGATGCCCATGATGATGCCGATATCCTTATCGCTTCCCCCCTTTTCAATAATAAAGAGAGGAAACAGAAAAAAAGCAGCATAACTGGAAACCAGAGCCAGGTTGGCGATAAACAGGGCGGCAAAAGCCGGGGTATACAAACGCATGAGCAGCCTAGACCAATAATCCCGCACCACCCAGGGTGAGCAGAGCGAGGGTCAGATAACGAAAGGCCTTGCCGGTCGTGACCAGCACAAAAAATCGCAGTAACGATGTCCGCAGGGTTCCGGCGACCAGACACAGAGGGTCACCCACTATTGGTAACCAGGATAACAGCAGGGATAGACTGCCGTAACGCTGAAACCAGTCTTCAGCCCGCAGTTGTTGACGGGAATCAACGCGCAGAACCTTGTGAATCAGCCAGTCGCTCCCCCAGCGACCAATCAGGTAGTTAGTGGCACCACCGAGGGTGTTGCCAATGGTCGCAATCACAACCACCAAAGCCGGCGATTTACCGTCCAGCAACAGCGTCACCAGCAACCATTCAGAACCCAGGGGGAGCAGGGTGGCTGCCAGAAAGCTGACGATAAACAGGGCAGCATAAGTATGTTCGAGAAAAATATCGGGCATGACCGGCATCATAACAGACGCTATTGTGAAAAACATAGCGCGGAAAAGCCCTTGTGGGTTACCTTCATGAACGTGTAAATTGTTTCAGACTTTGTAACTCTTCAGCTGTCATCCTTGTCACAGGATCCCGACCCGGTGCTCAGCCGCTACCAGGTTTTTTCGCCGGAACCGTTGTAAAACATGTAAAGGTTTCATCATGACGATAACCAGAGAACAGGCGTTTGCCAGGATGAAAACCCTGTTGGAGATGATTAAATTCTCCCACACTGTCTTTGCTTTTCCTTTTGCCTTGATGGGTGTCGTGCTGGCCTCCCTGGCCAGTGGCCACGCGCCGGGGTTTAGTCAGATTTTCTGGATTTGTGTCGCCATGGTCGGGGCGCGCAGTACCGCCATGGGGCTGAATCGATTGATTGATGCGCGTATCGATGCCGACAATCCACGCACGGCCGAGCGTCACATCCCCAGCGGGCAGGTATCGGTTAGCGAGGCATCACTCTTTATTCTGGCGTCGACGGCAATTTTTCTTCTGGCCGCCTGGATGCTTAACCCCCTGTGTTTCAGGCTGGCTCCGGTTGTCCTGGCCCTGTTTGTGCTTTACGCCTATTGCAAGCGTTTTACCCATTATGCCCATGTGGTGCTGGGCTTATGCCTGGCCGCCGCGCCCATCGGTGCCTGGATCGCCCTGCGTGGCGATATCGGCTGGCCGGTCATTGCCCTGGGATTTGCTGTCCTGTTCTGGGTTGCCGGTTTTGATATCTTTTACGCCTTGCAGGATTATGATTACGATGTCAAAGCCGGGCTCCATTCCGTACCATCACGTCTGGGTATTGACAAGTCCTTTACCCTGGTACGGATTTTCCACGGGCTGATGCTGGTGTTTCTGCTGCTGGTCATGCCTGGCAGTGGTCTGGGGTGGATTTATTTCGCCGGCGTGGTCGTCGTCGCCGGACTGCTGACCTACGAACACAGCCTGGTCAAACCGAACGACCTGTCACGACTGGACGCGGCTTTTTTTAATATGAACGGCTATATCAGTGTGACGATTTTTCTGTTTACGTTGATTGATGCGTTGGTTTAGGAGCCAAAAAAATTAACGCAGAGGTGAAGAGCCGCAGAGAACGCAGAGGAAAATAAAAAGCAGAATGTAGAATCCAGAAGAAAGGCAATACCTTCTGTCCTCTGAATTCTCTATTCTCTAAATTCCGCCCTTGTGTTTTCTCTGCGTCTCAGCTCCTCTGCGCCTCTCCGTTAAAGAAGTTGAAAGGTTTTTCTTATGAAAAATATCGTCGTCGGTATCACCGGGGCTTCCGGGTCGATTTATGGTTTGCGGCTGATCGCTGAACTGCTCGGCGCTGGTCATCAGGTCAGTGTTCTTCTCACCAATGCCGGACGTCAGGTCACAGCCTTTGAAGCCGGTCTGCCGTTGGTAGAAGATACCCAGGAGTGCCGCGCAGTGTTTGAAGACTATTTTTCCGGCTCTGCTCAGCAGCTTAAATACTATGCTATCGACGATTTTTTTGCGCCCATCGCCAGTGGTTCCAGCGCTCCTGATGCGGTGGTAATCTGCCCCTGCTCCATGGGAACGGCGGGGCGCATTGCTGCCGGATTATCGGATAATCTGCTCGAACGGGTCGCCGACGTTGCCCTGAAAGAGCGGCGGCAACTGGTGCTGGTCCCCCGCGAAACCCCCTTTAATCAGATTCATCTGGAAAATCTGCTGCGTCTGGCTCAGGCGGGCGCACTGATCCTGCCGGCCATGCCCGGCTTTTATCATCAGCCGCAAACACTGGAAGATCTGGTGACGTTTGTCGCCGGCAAGATACTGGACACCCTGGGTGTTCCCCACCAGTTGTTCAACCCCTGGGGTGCTGATAGCTAATTTAATTGTATCAGTTTAGCACCGGGCCGGGTCCCCTATGCCAAGGGACGCTTTTCGCCGTCCATGGCCTCTTGACTGCCGCCGGTCGTGGCGACAGATACCCTTGTCAGGGGACACCCGACTCTGCGTAATCTCTAAGCTGAATATTTACATTTAATTGAATTGATGGATGAGGAATGCAATGGAACAGATCAGAGAGAAGATCAAAAACGGACAACGCCTTAGTGATGAAGACGCCTTAAAACTGTTTGAATCTTTTGAACTGCTTGAGATTGGTGAACTGGCAGCCCAGAGCAATAAAAGAAAAAACGGCGATAAGGTTTATTTCAACGTCAACCGCCACATCAATTATACCAACCTCTGTGTCAACCAGTGTGTCTTCTGTGCTTTTGCCAGAGAAACAGGCGATGCGCGTGGTTACACCCTCGATTTGGATCAGGTGCGGGCCAAGGTTCGTGAAGCCGAAGCTGCCGGCGCCACCGAGATTCATTCTGTCGGTGGCCTGCATCCTGATCTGTCTTTCGAGTTTTATCTGGAAATGCTGCGGGCCATCAAAGAAGAATCCCCGAGCTTGCACATCAAAGCATTCACTGCTGTTGAAATCGATTATTTTGCGAGAATCAGCGGCAAAACGGTGATCGATGTTGTAGGTGCGCTCAAGGAGGCGGGTCTGGGCTCCATGCCGGGGGGTGGCGCCGAGATTCTCGGGAAACAGGTCCGCGATAAAATCTGTCCGGAGAAAATCAGCGGCGAACGCTGGCTGGAGATTACCGAAATCGTTCACAACTGTGGCCTGCGCACTAACGCCACTATGTTGTTTGGCCATCTCGAGAATTATGCCGACCGGGTTGAACACCTGCGTCTGTTACGTGAACTG
>Ga0102938_10002227_pt1 | contig 14723 bp, 14 predicted proteins | sample SalPonR2_B_D2_MG_FD_84516 | JGI IMG/M metagenome (GOLD analysis project Ga0102938, IMG submission 84516) | Salt pond soil microbial communities from South San Francisco under conditions of wetland restoration - Salt Pond MetaG R2_B_D2_MG | ecosystem: Environmental > Aquatic > Marine >...
ATCGTTCCCTCACCTGCGTTGGCGAAGAGTTCGGCGATCACCTCGTTGTCGGCGAGGTCGGCTGCTTGATCCGACACCAACCCGAAGAAGAATCCCAGGAGGGCGACCGCGACCAGCCAGCCGATCACCGAGACCTGCTGCAGGCGGACAGCGAGCGCGAACGGGGTGGCCAGTCGCTCACTGCCCTCCTTCGGGCCAGGTCGCTGCGACATCAGCCCGGCGCCGAGGTCGCGGCGCCCCATCACGACCACCGCCACGACGACCAGCACGATCGCAATGGTGGCGAGCGGAACGAGCACCCACCAGCGCTCGTCGGCGAACGGCCGAATGGCCTGGGCGACGCCGATCGGCGACAGCCATGACATCCACTCGTTGCCCATGTCGCCGACCGCCCGGATCAGGAAGAACAGCGCGAGGGTGGCGCCGGCCATCGACAGCGATGCGCGGGCGCCGCTGGCGACCTGGGCGGTGACGGCGGTGACGCCGATGAACACGCATGCGGTCAGCAGCGTGGAGGCGCTGTACGCGAGCGAGCCGGCGAATGCGAGGCCGAAGGCGAGCATCGCGAGCAGATTGCCGACCGAGATGATCAACGAGATCACGAACACCCACACGATCGCGGCGGCCAGCGTGGCATACCGACCGACGGGCGCCGCGCGAACGAGTTCTGCGCGGTCGGTCTCCTCCTCGGCGCGTGTGTGTCGAACCAGCATGAAGACACACATCAACGCGATTGCCACGTAGGTGTACAACGCCACCTCGTTCATCACGACCGCGCCCTGGGTGGGCTCGTCGAGGCCGAAGCCCGGGCCGGTCAATGCCTTGAACGCCGCGTTCGCCTGGGCGATGGTGGCGTAGGTCTGCAGGTCCTCGTCGGTCGAGTAGACGGCGACCACGCTGGCGGTCGAGGCCGCGACGAGCCCGACGAACGACAGCACCCACACCGGCATCCGCACCCGGTCGCGGCGCACCATGAATCGCAGCTGGGTCCAGAACCTCGCCAACGGCTGGGGCTGATGCGACGGGCGCCGCGTGCGTGGAACGTCGGCCCGTGTCCGGTCGGCGGTGAGCGTGCTCATCGGTCCGCGGTGGCGTCGGCGTCGCCCCCCGCACCCGTGTCGAGTTCGTACTCGGCGAGGAACAGCTCCTCGAGTGTCGGCGGCTGGCTCACCAACGACACGATGTCGAACGATGCGAGGAACTTCATCAGCTCGCCGAGGCGGTCGGTGTCGACCTGCACGTGCACGTGGCCGGCCTCGTCGGTGTGCACGGAGTGCACACCGGGCTGGTCGGCGAGACCGTCGGCGGGTTGTTGCACGGCAACGGTGAGACTGGTGCGCGTGGTGGCTCGCAGGTCGTCGAGGGTGCCGGTGAGTACCGCGCGGCCGTTGCGGATGATCGTCACCCGGTCGCACAGCTTCTCGACCTCCGCGAGGATGTGGCTCGACAGGAACACGGTGCGTCCCTCGTCGACGGCGTCGGCGATCGCCGTCTGGAACACGGTCTCCATCAGCGGGTCGAGGCCCGAGGTCGGCTCGTCGAGGATCAGCAGCTCGGCATCGGACGACAGTGCGGTGACCAGCGCCACCTTCTGACGGTTGCCCTTGGAATAGGTGCTCGACTTCTTGGTGGGGTCGAGTTCGAACCGTTCGATCAGGTCGTCGCGCTTCGCTGTGTCGAGGTCGCCACGCAGCCGCCCGAAGTAGTCGATGATCTCGCCGCCGGACAGGTTCGGCCACAAGCTGACGTCACCGGGCACGTAGGCGATGCGGTGGTGCAGGTCGACGGCGTCGGCCCACGGGTCGCCGCCCAGGAGCCGCACGGTGCCGCTGTCGTGGCGCAACAGCCCGAGCAGGGTGCGGATGGTCACCGACTTGCCGGCGCCGTTCGGGCCGAGGTAGCCGTGGACCTCGCCGGTCCGCACGCTGACGTCCAGCCCATCGAGGGCTCGGGTCGATCCGAAGGTCTTGACGACGTCGACGATCTCGATGGCGGTGGTCATGGCGGACGCCTTTCGGGGCGGCGGTTGGTGGCGGTTGGTGGCGGTGGGTCGACGGGGTCGGTGGGCCCAGCTTGCCAGCCGTCGCTCCACGTGGAGGACATGGCCTCGCCGCTCTCCACCGAACCGGTCGCCTCGCTCGATCAGTACGTCGCCACGGAGGTACGCATCCAGGGGCCCTCGGCGACGATTCGTCGTGCATCGCGCCCGCCACCGCAGCGCGCGACCGTGGTCGCTGCCGTTCCCGAAGCCGGTCGGTCTCGCCGACGAAGGTGTCGTCGACCCGCCGGTGGGCATGCTCGCCGGACCGTGCTCGACCTCGATGATCTCTCTGCTGCGCTCCGCGCCCGTCCGGCGGACGGTGTGGTCAACCTTGCCGGCTACGACCCCGCCGCGACCCCGTTCGCCGATTCCGACGTCGACGTGGAGGACCTGCACGACGAACTGTTCGACGCCCACGAGCTGATGTTCGCCGAGGCCGACGCCTCGATGTTGCTCATCTTGCAGGGCGTCGACTCCAGCGGCAAGAACGGCACGATCAAGCACGTCGTGATCGCGATGAACCCTGCGGGGGTGCGCACGGCGTCGTTCACCGAGCCGACCGAGCAGGAAGCTGCCGAGCACTTCTTGGACAGGTACCGGCGCGAGCTCCCGAAGCCGGGCCAGCTCGGCGTGTTCGACCGGTCGTACTACGAAGACGTGCTGGTGCCGAGCGCTCACGGCACGCTGCCCCCAGAGAACATCGACCACCGGATCGAGCAGATCAACGAGTTCGAGGCCGATCTGGTCGACCGGGGCACCGTGGTGGTCAAGTGCCTGTTGCACATCTCCTACGACGAGCAGCGCGACCGGTTCCTGCGCCGCCTGCGCCGCGATGACAAGCGTTGGAAGTTCGCCGACTCCGATCTCGACAGCAGACGGCGCTGGGACGAGGTCCAGGCCGCGTACGGCGACGTGGTGGCACGTACGTCTGCGGATGCAGCCCCGTGGTACGTGATTCCCGCCGACCACAAGTGGTACCGGAACTGGATCGTCGGCCAGCTCCTGCTCGCCGAATTCGACGCCCTGGGCTGCGCCTACCCGCAACCCGACCTCGACCTCGAGGACCTCCGCGCCCGGCTCGCGCCACCCAACTGACCTCGGCCGGCGCGCCTTGCCAAGGGACTTCTCGATTCGGCATAATTTCGTGATGCCTGGACTGCAGATTCTCGAACGAGAGGACGGCGTCATCGAGGTCATCGGCGACGTCGACGCCGACAGCGCCGAGCCGTTCAGTGATGCGTTGACCTCGCGCCGGGACGGTGACGTGCGGCTTCGCCTGGCGAAGTGCAGTTTCATGGATTCCAGTGGTCTGCGTGCACTGCTGTTGGCACGCCAGAGTTGCGACCAGCGCAACGCCGGGTTCGTGCTGCTCGATCCGAGCAGCGTGGTGATGCGGCTGTTCGAGGTCGCCGGCCTGGTCGATCACTTCGAGATCCACGGCAGGGCGTCGACCGAGCCCGGTCGGCGCTGAGCTGCGCAGGCCCTGCTCGTTCCGGACATTCGTCGTCCCGGTTGGCCGGGCACGGTTGGTCGCGACCGGGTCGGGGTAGGTTCCCGCACAACTCTGACCCGACCGGAAAAGTATCAACAGTGACGGACAACGAATTCAGCAAGTGTCTGCAACCTGGTGAGCCGGTGGTGGACATCTGGTCGACGGTGATCCGATCGGTGTCCGACATCGGCGGCGTCCGCTTCGAAGCGTCCGCCGCGCTGCAACTGGTGGGGCTCCCGCAGCGGCTCGTCGATGACGTCGCACTGATCATCACCGAGCTCGCCGTCAATGCACTGGAGCACGGCCGGGCCGGCTTCGTCGAGGTGCTCGTCGGTGCCCGCGCCGGCAACACGGTGGAGGTGCGGGTCGCACACGACGAGGATCTCGCGCGGTTCGACGTCGCCGAACCGCCGACCATGGCGCCGGACGACGAGTTCGCGGGGCGTGGCCGTGCCATCGTGGCGGCGTTGTCGCAGCGATTCGAGACCACGACGCGTCCCCCGCGTCGGGTCGAGCATCTCGTCGTGCTCTCGGCGTGATGCTCGAGGTGTCGGTCGAGCTGACGGTCGGGTGACGGTCGAGGGGGTGACCGTCACCCTCGTTCCACGCCGAGAGCGATCGTCGCGGACCTCGGCCGGTGGACGACACCGGCATCGGCGATCTCGAATGAGGTAGTACGCCGAACCCGGCGGTGGGACCTCGGGCGCGGTCGGTGGGAGCGGTGCCGGTCGCCCCGCGTCGCGAGTTCAGCGCGTGAGCGCTCGAACCGGCATCGTGGCCAGCACGACGAACGCCGTCATCTCGACTCGTCCGGCGAGCATGAGCGTGCTCAACGTGGCCTTGGTGACGGCGTCGTTGTCGGCGGCGGTCACCGCCGACGACAGGCCCACCCCGGAGGCGGCGCTCACCGCTTCGAACAACACGTCGCCCACCGGGTCGAGGCGGTTGCGGGCCGCGAGGATGATGACGCCGACGGCCAGCACCGCGAGCCAGGTGACGATCAGCGCAGAGGCACCGAACACGCGCACCCTGGCGTCACCCGACTCGACCTGGTCGCCGTCCCACGTGTACGAGACCTCGTCGTCGATCTGGGCGCCGCCTGGCAGCCACCGTTTCGCCGCCTTCGCCATCCACGCGAACCGAGCCACCTTGATGCCTCCGGCAGTCGATCCTGCTGCGCCGCCGATGAGCATCGAGACGATCGCAACGGTCGAGATGGCGGGCAGGCCGGGGGTGCTCGAGGCGATACTGAACCCGGCAGTGGTCGACGCCGAAATGCTGTCGAAGACCACCGCACCGATGGCACGCCCGTCGTTGACCAGCAACGACGCCAGGATTCCGGCGCCGGTGATCGCTGCCGCGAAGCGCAGCTGCGTGCGTTTCCAGAGTGGCGCCCCCCGCCGTCGTGCGATGTCCCACAGGGTGCCGAAGCTCACCGCCGACACCAGGATCACCACGGCGAGCACCACCTGGGCGGCCGGGCCGCTGGCGGCTGCGCTGTTCGACGTGATCGCGAAGCCCCCGGTGGCGGCCGCCGTCAGCCCGTGGTTCACCGCCCGCCATGCCGGCTCGCCGACAGCGAGCAGGCCGACGATCGCCGTCGCGGTCAGGACGAGGAAGATCGCGCCGACCCGCTCGACGGTCTCGCGGGCGTTGTCGCCCGGTGTGTCGCTCCACTGCGCGCCGACCAACGAGTCGGCATCGCCGGACGGTTCGGCAACCAGTACGGCGAACACGACCACCCCGAGCGCCCCGATCCACTGCAGCACGCTTCGGAACCACTGCAGCCAGGGCGCCGCCTGCGACGGGTCTGCCAGCATCGTCAGCCCCGTCGTCGAGGTGGCCGACGCCATTTCGAACAGCACCGACCACGGATCGGCGAGCGCGCTGCCCCCGGCGTCGGTGTCGGCGAACACGAACACTGCCGCGACGACTCCCGCCGAGGCCAGCGTGAGCGACAGCCACATCCAGGCGACCTGCGCGAGCCGACCGGAGCGGCCGGCCTCGCTCGGCTCGCTCCAGTGGCGGATCGCCGCTGCCGCGCCGGCCAACACGAGCGCCGCTGCCGCCAGCACGGCGGCGACCCGCCACTCTCGTCCGAACGCCGCGACCACCATCGTGGACGCTGCCACGATCCCTGCGATCGCGAGTGCCGGCGCGGTCGCTCTGAGCATGGCGCTGCTGGTACCCCGTCTTCGGCCTCGCCATGCGCGGTCGGGGCACGACCACGTTCTCGACATCTTCGTCGACCGCACCCGACGGCTCTCGACCACGCAGCGTGGTGTTGCTACAGTTCGCCGATGATCTCCGGCGAGGGCGGTGATGTCGTCGGCGACACCTCGAACTGGGCGCTCGACCGCTCGAAGTTCGTCGACGGTGTGACCTCCACGGCGATGCTGGCGCTCGACCGTGCCGAGGTCGGTGTCGTCGTGCTCGACGCCGACCTTCGATTCGTGTTCTGCAACGAGGTCGCGGCGACCATCAACGGCTTCAGCGCCGCGGATCACATCGGCGTCTCGGTGTTCGACATCTTGCCCGGCACCGGCGAGACGATCGCTCCGATGCTCCATGACGTCATGGCCTCGGGTGTGGCCGTGCTCGGCCGTGAGGTCGTGGGCGACACCCACGCCCGCCCCGGTGAGGTGCGCACCTGGACCGGTGACTACCTGCCGTACCGGCTGGCGACCGGCGGCTCCGACGACGTCGGCACCGCTGGCGACGCAGCGAACGCGGTGCTGGTCGTGTTCAGCGAGGTCACCGAGACCCGCCGTGCCGAACGGCGACTGCGTCAGGTGATCGACGGGCTGTTCACCTTCGTCGGGCTCTGCGACGTGGACGGCACGCTGCTCGAAGCGAACGAGATCGCACTGTCCGCCTCCGGTCTGGAGGCCGGCGACGTGATCGGGCGTCCCTTCTGGGAGTGCTACTGGTGGTCGCACGACCCTGCGGTGCAGGAGCTGGTTCGAGCCGCCGTCACCCAGGTCGCCGGAGGTTCCCGAAGCCGGTTCGACGCGACCATTCGGCTGATGGGCGACCATGTCATCCCCATCGACTTCCAGTTGGTGCCGGTGATCGAGCACGGCCGGGTCGTCTCGCTGGTGCCGTCGGGCATCGACGTCGCAGCCCGCACGAAGCAGATCGACGACCTGTCCGAGCTGACGGCGCTGGCCGCCGACCTGCACGTCGCCCTCGATCTCCACGAACTGGTCGACCTCATCGTCGGGCGCGCCTCGGGATTGTTCGGTACGTCGCTCGTCACGCTGGCGACGGTCGACCCCGACGACGGCTCGATGCACATCACTAGCCCGGCCGAACTCGACCGCGACATCGCCGACCGGTGGGCGTCGGTCGCTGTCGACGGGCCCCGCACCCCGTTCCACGACGCCGTCGAAACCGGCGAACCGGTGTGGGTGCCCACTCGGTCGGAACGTCGCGATCGCTACCCCGAGCTGGCCGACGACAGCGATCGGGCCGGGCTGGTCGCGTCCGCGTCACTTCCGTTGACCGACGCGCACGGCGTGATCGGTGTGCTCGGGCTCGGCTGGTCGAGCGAAGTCGACGTGGAGCCGACCCTGCGTCTGCAGTCGGCGTTGTTCGCCAACCTCTGCGCGCAGGCACTGCACCGGGTCAATCGGACCCAGTCGACGATGGACCTGGTCAACAGCCTGACCACCCAGCTGATGGTCCGTCGCGATCACACCACCCACTTCGACGTCGCCGTCGGCTACATCCCGGCGGTGTCGGCGATCGGTTTCGGCGGCGACTGGTACGACGTGGTGTCGGTGAACGCGCAGACCACGGCGCTCATCGTCGGCGATGTCGTCGGCCACAACGTCCAAGCCGCGGCGCGGATGGCGGTGGTTCGCAGCGCACTGCGCACCGCCGTGCTGGCATGCCCCGACCTGGTGGGCGTCAACGACCTCGTGACACGGTCGCTGGGCCTCGTCCGGCGCGAGTTCTTCGCCACCGCCGTGGTCGTCATCGTCGACACCGCCCGCAACGAGCTGCGGTGGACGTCCTTCGGGCACGTCCCCGGGGTATTGCGGACGCCCGATGGCGACACCGTCCTGCTCGGCGAGACCGGACCACCGATCGGGCTGCGGACGGAGGACTCGACGATCGAGACGATCGACTACGAAGCAGGCTCGACGCTGGTGCTGTACACCGACGGGCTGATCGAGACACGCACCCAGCCGATCGACGACGGTATCGAGCGCCTGGCCGACACCCTGCGCGACGTGTCGTCTGCGACACCCCTCGAACTCGTGGACCACCTCTTCGCGAGGTTCGCGCCGCTCGATCCGGACGACGACATCGCCATCATCGTCGCGGCGTTGTCCGACGACTGACCGGCTCCGTGGTGGCGTCGGGCTGTCCCGCCGGCGCGGTGGGAACCCGGCGCACGATGTACCAGGCCCCGATCACACCCGCGGCCACGATCGTGGCGCGCACGGCGTTGTGGTCGACGAGCAGCCCGGCGCTGATCGCGATCGCGACGGTCATCATCGAGATCGCCACCACCTTTGCCCGCCGGGGCATGCCGAGCCCGGAGCGGTAATCGGCCACCGACCTGCCGACGCCCGGCAGGTCGAGCACCCACTGCTCGAAACGGGGGCTGCACTTCGCGAAGCAGGCAGCGGCGGCGATCATGAACCCGGTGGTGGGCAGGCCGGGGACGACCACGCCGATCCCGCCGAGCGCCACCGCCGACCAGCCGAGCAGGAACCATGCGCCGCGAACCACCCGCCCGCGTTCGGTCGGCTGCGCGACCGCAGACGTGGCTCTCGCTTCCGGGTCTCGGCCGTCGCCGGCCGGATCGCGCGGATCGCTCATCCCGCCAGTGTCGCAGCGGGCGAGGTCGGACGCGCCGCAGGGTCCGCCTGCGTGATCGGGGGTTCGGACAATCGCCGACGGACGCGACCGGCCCGAGGGTCGCAGCGGCTCCGCCGCGCATGGCCCGTCGCCACATACGGTGAGCTTTTCCTCAAGCCTGACGGAACATTGCCGATATCTGAACTGTCATCGGGTTTCGGCGTGCAGGCGACGGAACCCTTCGCCACCAGCAAGGCAGGTTCCGCTCATGACCGATCAGACGCCCCAGAACTCGTCGCTCCCGCCGCTGGGAGCGGTCGCTCCGTCGGGCTCGACGCCCCCGCCCCCACCGCCGCCTCGGCCCTCGACACCGGCCGAAGGCGCCCAGGCGGCGTCCTCGCAGCCGGAAACAGCGGCGGCGTCTGCACCTGCTGTGACGACCGAGGCGTCGGCCGTCGAACCGTCGGGCCCCCGGCGCTCGCTGTTGTTCGGCCTCGTCGCTGCGCTCGCCATCGGTGGTGTCGTCGCGGGTGTGCTCGTCGGAACCGGCGACTCCGGCGAGTCCGGCGACGCGACGACCGGTGTGGCCGATATCGCCGAACAACCCGGCGCTGCTGCCACGCTCGCTCCCGTCGCCACCGATGCGCCTGCCGCGACCACGGTGCCCACCACTGCCGCTCCGACCACCGTCGCACCGACCACCACGGCAGCACCGACCACCACCGTTGCGCCCACCACGACACAGGCGCCGACCACCACGCTGCCGGCGCCGAGCTTCCCCGTGCAGCCCGACGGTTCACCGGTGCCGATCGTTGCGATCTTCGATGGTCCGACCGTGCGCGTCACCGGCTGGGTGCCCAGCGAGGAGAAGGCCGCCCAGCTCGAAGCGCTGGCGCTGGCCAACAGCACCGATCCGAACGCCACCATCGACAGCCAGCTCCAGATCGACCCGCGGGTGCCGCTGAACATCGGTACCCGCGTGATCGAGATGAACTCGCCGCGGTTCCCGGCCGGCAGCTCCGACGTGACCCCCGAACACGCCACCCAGCTCGATCGGGTCGCCGGTGTCTTGAACCTGCTGCCGAACGTCAGCACCACCGTCGTCGGCCATGCCGACCAGGTCGGCGACGCGGTGTCGAACTACGTGCTGTCGGAAGCACGAGCGGTGTCGGTGGTGCGGTACCTGGTGAGCCAGGGCATCGACCCGGCACGACTGTCGGCCCGTGCGGTCGGCGAGCAGGACCTGCTCTCCGAGGACGAGTCGGCGGCGTCGCTGGCTCTCAACCGCCGCACCGAGTTCATCTTCTACGGCCTGATCGCCGACTGACCGTCGACGCCGACCTCGCCCTCCACCCGCGTCTGCGTCCGCGTCTGCGCCTGCGTTTGCGTTGCAGTTCCGGTGGACCAGCCCACCGGAACTGCAACGCAAACGGGTACTGGGAGGTCCGGAGGCCCCGCCTGGGGCACAGCCGGGTACGGTGGGTGGTCACCGAAGCAACTGAGACGAGACATCATGGTCAAGAAGAAGGTCCCTGCCACCCGCTGGCACGACGGCTCCACGCCCATCGAGGAGCTGCCTGCCGACGAGCAGCTGGCACACCAGCTCGTCAGCGAGCGCGCCGACCTCGCCCCGTCGGTCGAGCGGATCATGAACGCCGAGATCACCGAGGACCAGCGCAACCAAGCGCTGAACGCCTTCAATGTGTCGCTCGACAACCCGGGGGACCCGAATCGCGACCCGCGCACCGCAATCGCCAACGCGCTCGCCTGACCACCCCTCGACCCTCGATGCGCCCGGGCGAATCTCGGTGAACTTCCATCCTTTGGCCGACGACTGGCCGACGCAACGCGACGCTCTGCAGCGCGTCGCCACGCACGTGCTCGCACAGGCGAGATGCCGTCACGACGGGCTGTTCGACCTGATGGCGCTGCCGGGAGGCTTCGGCACGCCGATGGCCGGCCCACAGCGTGAACGGGTACGCCTCGTCGGTGGATCGATGTTCGTCGAACGCGTCGTCGGCGACGACGTGGGTGAACTGGCTGCCACCACGGCGGTCGTCACCGTTGCCGGCAGTTCGATCACGCAGCTCTGCGGGGTGATCGGATTCGAACCCGATCCCGAGTTCTGGGTGGGCGGCGACACCCCGGCACTCGGCGATCCCGACGAGCCGCTGGCGCTCGACGGTCTCGCCACGCAAGCGCTGGGGGAGTGGTACCTGCTCGGCCAGCGCGCCATCGACGAGGCGGTGGCCTCCGTGCCCGGTGCCGACGCGTCGGTCGGACGCCTCTGGCCAGAACACTTCGACTACGGCATCGATCTCGACGCTGCGCCGGGCGTGCGCACGAACCTGGGCGCGGCCGCCGGCGATGCGCTCAGCGACGAGCCCTACCTCTACGTGGGGCCGTGGGACGTGCCGCAGCCCGGGTCGGGTCCGTACTGGAACGCGCCGTTCGGGGCGATGCTCGGCTACGGCGAACTCGACGCCGCCGCCGATCCGTTGGGCCGGGCGATCGAGTTCTTCCTGCACGGCATCGCCCACCTGCGCGCCCGCTGAGCGGCTTCTCCGGCCGGTATTCCCGCCGGAGCTGTGACTTCTGCAGCTCACCGAAGTTGAGTCGCGCTGTATCATGATCATATGATCTCCGTCGAACTCATCGGAATCCAGGTCGATCCCACCAGCGGAGCCGCAGCGCTGGTGCTGCGCGAGCACGACGCCCCCAACCGGCTGCTGCCGATCGTGGTCGGCCAAGCCGATGCCAGCTCGATCGCCATCGCCGCGAGCGGCGCCCGTCTGCCTCATCCGTTGGCCCACGACCTGATGGCCAGCCTGGTCGATGCGCTCGACGGCCATCTCGACGCAGTCGAGGTCACGGACCTGCACGACGGTGCGTTCCTCGCGAATCTCACCGTCAGCGGGCCGGCCGGCGAGCGCCGCATCGACACACGCCCGTCCGACGCGATCGCGCTTGCCGTTCGCCTGCAGGCGCCGCTGTTCGTCAGCGAAGCGGTGCTCGACGAAGCCGGCGCCCTGCCCATCGAGCCCGAGACCGACCCGGCAGCGCTCGAGGTGGCGATCGACGCCGAGGTCGACCAGTTCCGTGCGTTCCTCGACGAGCTCGACCCCGCCGACTTCATCGACACCACCGCAACGGAGGCAACGACCGGTGAAGCGTCGGACGCCGACCCGGCCGAACGCGCCGACAACGACGCCGACGGGCCGCTCGACGACGACACGTGATCCCGATGTAACGATTGGTGTCAGACACCAATCGTTACATCGAGTGCTCGGTGGTCGCGTTCGTCGGCCGGGCACCTCGGTGCCTAATGTCGGGGCTCGGCGAGCACCGGGTTCGCCATCGTCCAGCCAGTCGGCCAGTCAGGAATCTCCCATGCGTGAAGCAGTCTTCGTCTCCTATGCCCGCACCGGTCTCGCCAAGGCGGGCCGCGGAGGCTTCAACATCACGCCGGCGATGACCATGGCCGCGCATGCCATCAGCAGTGCGGTCGACAAGGCCGGCGTCGACCCCGACACCGTCGAGGACGTCGCACTCGGCAACGGGGCCCACGGCGCCGCCAACCTCGGCCGCCTCGCCGCGCTGCTCGCGGGGCTCCCCGTCACCACGGGCGGCAACACCATCCAACGTCACTGCTCGTCGGGCCTCAACTCGATCGCCGTCGCCGCGAATCACATCAGGGTGGACGGCGTCGAGGTCGCCGTCGGCGCCGGCGTCGAGTCGATCTCGATCCCCAGCCCCGGTTTCGGTGGTGCGGCCAACATGGACCCCAAGCTCACCGAGATGTACCCGGCGATCTACATGGCGATGATCGAGACCGCCGACATCGTCGCCGAGCGTTACAACGTGTCGCGCGAGTACCAGGACGAGTACTCCTACGAATCGCAGATGCGCATGGCTCGGGCGCAGGAAAACGGGCTGTTCGAGGACGAGATCGTGCCGATGGACACCAAGATGAAGCTCGTCGACAAAGAGACCAAGGAGGAGTCGATCGTCGACTACACCGTGACGGGCGACGAGTGCAACCGTCCGCAGACCACGCTCGAGGGCCTGGCGAAGCTGCAGCCGGTGCGCGGCGAGGGCAACTACGTCACCGCCGGCAACGCCAGCCAGCTCTCCGACGGCGCGGCTGCCGTGGTGATGATGTCCGACGAAGAGGCGTCGCGCCAGAACATCGAGCCGCTCGGTGCGTTCAAGGGTTGGGCGGTGGCCGGTTGCGAGCCCGACGAGATGGGCATCGGCCCGATCTACGCCGTGCCGAAGCTGCTGAAGCGTCACGGTCTCACCGTCGACGACATCGACATCTGGGAGTTGAACGAGGCGTTCGCGAGCCAGTGCCTGTACAGCCGCGACACGTTGGGCATCGACCCCGAGAAGTACAACGTCAACGGCGGCTCGATCGCGATCGGCCACCCGTTCGGCATGACCGGCACCCGCTGCGCCGGTCACGTGCTGCTCGAAGGCAAGCGTCGCAACGCCAAGTACGGCGTCGTCACGATGTGCATCGGCGGAGGCCAGGGCGCCGCCGGCCTCATCGAGATCTACTGACGCCTCCGCGGGTCAGGTCAGGTTCTTGTCCATGATGCGCTCGAACGTGCCCGAATAGCCGAGCTTGCGCAGCAGGAACGGGGTGATGCCCGGCGCGATGTTGGCGAGCACGATCAGGGGACGCACCGGCGGTGTGTTCACCAACACCTCGGACCGGTTCCGCTTGATACAACCCACCGTCACCGCCGCCACCTTCTCCGGCGTGGAACTCCCGGCGATCAGGGGTGCCTTGACACCGGCCTGCTCCCAGCGGTGGGCCATCCCGACGTCGCTGACCAGACCCGGGCAGACGACCGAGAAATTGACGTTGGTGCGCTCGTACTCCGCGCGCAGCGCGTTGGTGAAGCCGACCAGCCCGTGCTTGCTCGCGCAGTAGGCGGCCTCGCCCGGTACGCCCACCTTGCCGCCGCCGGAGGAGATGTTGACGACGTGCCCCCGATCGCGTTCCAACATGCCGGGCACCACGGCGCGGGTCAGCAGCATCGGCGCCTCGAGGTTGATCCGCAGCGTGTCGACGAAATCCGACTCGGGAGCCTCGTGGAAGTGGCGCACGATGTCGATCCCTGCGTTGTTGACGAGGATGTCGACCGGTCCGAGTTCCGCCTCGGTCCGTGCGAGCAGTCGGGCGCGATCCTCGGCCACCGCGATGTCGCCGACCGTTGCGATGGCCGTCACCCCCATCGACTCGATCTCGATCCTCACCTTCTCGAGTTCGTCGGCGCTGCGAGCGGTGAGCGACAGGTTCGCGCCCTCCTCGGCGAGCGCCTTCGCGATGAACACCCCGATACCGCGCGACGCACCCGTCACGATCGCCGTCGTCCCCCTGAGATCTTTCATGGTGGGCGACCGTAATGCGTCGTGGTCGGCCGGCGGTCGGTCGAGGAACCGTCAGCGGCCCGTGTAGGAGGGCTCGCGCTTGTCGAGGAACGCGGCGACGCCCTCGCGGTGATCGTCGGTGCGGAACAGCTCGGTCAGGGTGGAGCTCACCCAGCGGCCGAGGTCGTCCCAGTCGGGGTCCAGCGCGGTTCGCAGCCCACGCTTCAACGCCTGCACGGCCAGCGGGGGATTGGCGGCGATGCGCTCCGCCAGCTCCAGCGCGGTCGGGAGCAGGTCGTCGTGCGCCACGACGTGCGACACCAACCGAAGGTCGCGAGCCTCGGTCGCGTCGATGATCCGGCCGGTGAACAGCAGCTCTGCTGCGTGCTCTCGGCCGACCAGCTCGACGAGCCGGGCCAGGCCGGCGACGTCGCAGCACAGCCCGCGTTTCACGAACAGCTCGCCGAACTTGGCGCGTTCGGACGCGATGCGGATGTCGGCCATCAGGGCCAGCTCCATCCCCCAACCAACCGCAGCGCCGTTGACGGCGGCGATCACCGGCACGTCGGTGCGCAACAGGCTGCCGGCCGCCGGCGTGAGGCGCGGCTCACGATCGGTGCTGGTGAGGTCGGAGCTGGCGGCGACCATCACCTGTTTGACGTCGTCGCCGGAGCAGAACGCCGGGTCACGCCCGGTGATCACCAGGCAGCGAGCCGTGGTGGTCTCGACCGCGTCGGCCAACTCGGCATAGGTGGTGAACGTCAGGGCGTTGCGGGCGTCGGGGCGATCGATCGTGATGATCCCGACATGGTCACGCAGTTCGTACTCGATCTCGGTGTACACACCGCCAGCCTGGCATCCGACGCCGTGCGTCGACGGGGCGGAGGACGTCCGAGGGGATCGATTCTCGACCTCCGATCACCTGGCTCTCACCTGTTTCTGACCCGACGGCCCGACATTGGAGTCGTGGAAAATCTTCTGACTCCGCCATACGCCGAC
>Ga0102938_10002229_pt1 | contig 14710 bp, 16 predicted proteins | sample SalPonR2_B_D2_MG_FD_84516 | JGI IMG/M metagenome (GOLD analysis project Ga0102938, IMG submission 84516) | Salt pond soil microbial communities from South San Francisco under conditions of wetland restoration - Salt Pond MetaG R2_B_D2_MG | ecosystem: Environmental > Aquatic > Marine >...
AATTGAATAATTTTGACTGATAATTGGGATAATTTATCAATTATTTGAATTTTTATTTGCTGGAAAATCGCCATTTATGCTTTGGAAGGTATTACTAATTCTCTTTTATGTTTTTTTCCCCATGGCAATCCTGTATCTGTGCAGGAAATATCCTTTTGTAAACAAGTTAGGGTCTGTTGTAATTGCCTATGCCATAGGATTAATTCTTGGGAATGTAGGAATTTTACCTGAAGGGATTGAAAAAATTCAGGATGCTTTAACCATTGTTACCATCCCCCTGGCCATTCCTTTGCTTTTGTTTTCAGCAAATATTCGCTCCTGGTTCCAGATGGCAGGTAAAACTTTTTTGTCTATGCTTTCAGCCTTAATAGCTGTGGTTATTGTTGTTTTTTCAGGCTACCTGATTTTTAGAGGAGGAGGGATGAAGGATATATGGAAAGTTTCAGGAATGCTTGTGGGAGTATACTCAGGAGGAACACCAAACCTGGCTTCCCTGAAAATGATGCTTAACGTCAATCCCGATGTTTACATCATTACCCATACTTATGATATGGTGCTTTCCAGTGTATATCTGCTGTTTTTAATTACTTTAGGCAAGCCTTTTTTCTCAATGTTTCTGAGATCATTTCCTCATGCCTCCATAGGTAAAACAAATGCTACACAGTTGGATGGGCAAGACCCTTATGCCGGTATTTTTAGAAAGGCCACATTATTCCCCTTAATGAAAACACTGGGAATATCTGTTCTTATTTTTGCTTTTGCAGGAGGAATTAGTTTACTGGTTCCTGAAAATGCCCAAATGGTAGTTGTGATACTTCTTATAACTACCCTGGGAGTGGTCCTTTCTTTAGTTCCATCAATTAACAGAACCCGGAAAACTTTTGAGCTGGGAATGTATTTTATTTTAATTTTTAGTCTTGTTGTTGCTTCTATGGCTGATATAAGCGAGTTTTCCGGAGCAGCACAAAATCTGTTTTTATATATCACCTATGTCATTTTTGGTTCTCTAATCCTGCATATTTTGCTGGCATCTCTTTTTAAGGTTGATTCTGATACTGTTATGGTAACCTCTACTGCTTTAATCTGTTCGCCTCCTTTTGTACCTGTAATTGCAACAGCAATCCGGAACAAGGAAGTTATTATCTCGGGCTTAACCGTCGGAATTCTTGGCTACGCCATTGGAAATTATTTTGGATACCTGGTGGCTCAGATTATTAAATTGATCTAGCTATACTATGTTTTAGTTATACTTCTATTAATTCTTTCCAATATTTACTATACATATTATCTCTTTCTAATAATTCCTGGTGCGAACCAATATCCTGTATGGTTCCTTTTTCAAGGATATAAATTCTGTCACTTATATTTTTTAATACATGCAATCGATGAGAAATATAAAAAATAGCTGTTTCATATTCGTGTTTCAATCTGTTTAATAATTTAATTGTGTATTTTTCTGTTTCCCGGTCCATTGCAGCCGTTGCTTCATCCAGTATAAGAACTTTTGGTTTCTTGTATAATACCCTCGCTAATGCAATAATTTGCTTTTGACCGCCCGAAAGATTTACCCCTTCCTCTCCTAAAATAGTAGCGTATCCTTGTGGCAGGTTTTCAATATAGCTTGTAAATTCCCAGTCTTTTAAGAATTTTATTACCTTTTTCGCTTCTTGCTGAGGATTATCGTAACAAATATTATCGATAACCGTTCCATTAAAGATATGAATATCCTGGGGAACTACTCCAAGTATATTTCGCCACTGATTAACGTCAATATCCTTTAGTGCTTTACTATTATTGAGAAGTATCTGACCCGCCTCCGGGGTATAAAATTTTTGTAACAAGTAACCAAGCGTGCTTTTTCCGCTGCCGCTTTCTCCGACCAATGAAATTATTTCTCCTTTTTTAAGGTCGATATTAATATTAGTCAATAGTTGTTTTCGACCCGGAAATCTAAAGGCAAGATTTTGTATGGATAAATGCTGAAAATCAATTTTTGGGTTTTTTACCGGGGTTTTACTTTCAGGCGGGATACTAGCAAATTCATACATTCTGTTAAATGCTACTTTTGCTTCATTCAAAGGAATAGCGATTAATGCTAATTTACTAATTGAGGGGAGCAGTGATGAGGAAAATATTGTTAAAATGGCCATGAGGCTTCCTATAAGCATTTCCTCTGAATATACCATGTATGCGTTATACATTAGTACAATACTCATAAAGATTACACCTGTTACTCCGGCAATAAACCCTAATCTTACATTGATGCGCCCTAAATTAAACACCTTATTCTGAAAGTTTCCATATATAATTTTGTTTAAATCTTTAAAATAGGATTGTTTATTTGAGGTCTTTATTTCTAAAATTCCTGATATGGTATTGATATAATTGCTTTCACTATATGCATAAGCAGCCATAACCTCTTTCTGTGAAGAAATTATTTTTTTATTAAACCGAAAGATCAGGAAAAAATATATAGGAATACATCCAAGCGATATTAATCCGGTTTGCCATGAATAAATAAATAAAAAAATAATAGAGACAAAGGTTATTAAGAAATTGATAATATATTCTCCGGCCATTTGGGTAATAACAGCCTGAATTCTTCTTGTATCATTCAGCCTGGCTACAAGTTCTCCTGTTTTCCGGGTGTCAAAAAATGATTTGGGAAGATATAACAAGGCATTATAAAACAATTTTATTATCCGAAGGTTGAAATCTTTTCTCTGCGTAATTAAAAAATGTTTGCGTATAGCTGAAAATTTAGTTTTGATAATAAGTAAGAAAGTAACCAAAATAATACTTAAAATAAGTGTTTCTAAATCTTTGGAGGGGAGTATGTCATCAATAAGTTTTTGTGAAAATACTGCCATAGCCATCCCTAATGTAGCTATGGTGATTCCCAGGCCTATGCTTAAACCTAATAATTCTTTGTCATCCCTGATTAATTGAATGAACCAACTTTTTTTGGACCTTTTGATGTTTTTAGCTTTTTGAAAGTTATGATTCGGCTCTAACGTTAAACAAGTTTTTGAATGCCAGATTTGGTTCAACTCCTCCTGGGTATAATATTGAATTCCTTTACCGGGATCTCCGATTATAAATTTTCCGTGTTCATAACCATAAACAATAATATAGTGTTGGAGTCGGTTGTCAATTTTAACGTGCAATATAACTGGTTTTCCATGATCAATCAATTGTTGAATATTGGCCTTGCAGCCTTCGGCGTCAAATCCTATTTTATTGGCAACCTGATACAGACCCAGAAGTGTAGTCCCTTGTTTGGAGGTGCCGCTTAATTCCCGCAACTTTTCCAATGCAATGTCACCACCATAATATTTAACGATGGATTTTAGACATGCAACTCCACAATCAGATTGATCGTGCTGTAATATTAGTGTTTTTCTGATTCGTTTCTCAGGCATTTCTCTATAGAATGAACGGTTTTTTCTACTTTTAGTTCTCCTGTTATTTCTTTTAATATTTTCCCTGATGAATTACATAATAATGTTGAAGGCATTCCACGGATATTAAATTTATGGATGGTTCGGGGCTTTGCCGTTGTTAATTTATAATTGCCCTGGGTGCTAAATCCAATACGATCTATAAATGAGGCTATAGAATCATGAGATTCGATTATTATGATATGATTCCAGGGAGCAAATAAATCCTCCTTTGCTTTGATATCCATAGCCTGAAATTCACAGTGTCTGCATTTTACTGATAAAAAAGGAATGACCGTATGTTGATTATCTTGGATGCTTTTTTTTAATGATAAGGAATCCCCTCCTATAATTGAAAGCTTGACATTAGGTAATTCACGATTCGGTTCCCTTTGCTCGTTTTTATTATTTTCGGCTTTTAGTATCACTAAAATGATGAGGAAAATAATGATTCCGGGAGTACCAATTTTCACAATTTGCTTTATCATAGCTTTAATTTAAAGTGGTTATTATAAACATTATGAATACGATCCAAAGAACTAGCCCTGTTCCAAATGCTTTAAATGAAACATTTAAACTTTTTGAGTAAGGGAGCGGTTTAGTATTTTCTTTATTGAATTCTCTTTTTAGAAAATAGGCCAAAACGAAAAAATACAAAATTGTAAATATATTGATGGTATTCAATGGAACCCGAAAATATACAGGTAAATTACTTATATCAAGCCAACCCTTGACATAATCCCAATGGAAATCATAAAATGTTTTGTATGTATAATCTGTATGAATAAATCCAAACCAGATTAACTTAATGGTTTGTTTTATTATATAAATATATTCTGCAAGTACTACCGCCTTAAAAATGGTTAAAAACGAATGTTTCATGTTTTCAAGTAAGGTGGTTGCCAGTACAAAAATGGCAATAATACCAAAGCGTAGCAGATAGAATGCAACAGGAACAAGTATCGTTAATAGGGTCACGTCCTGGTAGCTTTTCATTTTTTCTGCCACGCTTGCTTCAGAAAAATTTTCAGATAAATGTTCGTGAATTAGATGATCTGTGATAAAAAATTCTTTTATTATAAGCTGAATAGCAAAGAATACAATAATGAACAGCACAAAATGAAAGAGTGCCTGCTGCCATTTATTCCATTGGATATATTTGTTTAAGATGTTGGTTGTCATTTTATAATGTTGGTGTGTTGAACGATTTATTTTTTTAATCGATTATTGAATGATTGACTTTTCCTGATTTGAAATTTGAAGAATCTTATTGTGTTTAATACAGACCTGATAGTATCAGATCAAATAAAAACTTTAATGCAAGAATAACAAATAAGAGCACCCCATAGGTTCTCAGCACAATTATAACCCCTTTTTTATCAGATGTTTTGAAAATAGTGCTAATTCCTATACTTAAAATAAACCAATACAAAATTTCAAATGCATTGATGATTCTTAGCAAAGGTTTCCATCTATAATGAAAATTATCTGTATCGCCTAATAATGAATATAACGACAACGGGAAGAAGTTTTTTTCATCCTGCATATTAGGCTGGACAAACATAATCCACAATGATTTTATTATGTCAGCTAAAGTCATTGAAAATTGGGCAGTGAGGACAATCAGAAATACTATTTTAAAGTCGGACTCTATTTTTAAGTTCCGGTTAATCCCCTTTTGTATAATTTTAGCGATAATATATATTTTAACAAACTCATAGAGGGGAGAAATAACATACATAACGGTTGTGAAGATGTTATAAAATCGTATTGTTTTAGGATGATCACCTACGTAAGCTGCCGGTTCGAGGCTGATCCCGTATAATAAATACAGTGCGGCTATGTTCAGAAGGGCATATAATAAAAAATAGTCTCTTTTGTTTATGGTCTTTAGGCTGAGTATAAAAGTACGCATTGGGTTTACTTTTTTAAATCAATAGAAAAGAAAGATCAATTATATCTGTGTTTGTTTCATTTACTATTCTCCTTAAATTGTTGCTCGATGTCCTTGTCTTTACTTAAGATATGCTTTGCTTTATTTACCTCCTCCTGGGTGTATAATACGTTGAAATTTTTCCAGAACTCCTCATTATAGGTAAATTCTTTTTTGTAAAGTAAATCGTTTTCTTTTTCCACATCCCGCCAGCGCACCCGGTCAAAGTTCCTTCTTTTGGTGATGATTTCATTGAACATGATAAAACTGTGCCTGTAATACCGCTCACTGGAACTGAAATTAAAGGCCTGGTCTTTTAAAACGTCTATGTACTCAATAAGATATGGGTAATAAGTATCTCCAATTTTTCTGTACAACATCCGCTTACGAAATCTTTTTGAGCTTTTTCTTTGTAATATCTTTTGAACCTTTTCTGTAGTGGTCATTTGGATGTCCTCTTTGAGAATTGCATAATCTGAGGTGTTGATATACAGCCGGTAATCATAATTATAACCAGACCTTTGTTTTTTTGGAGTAAACCGAACGACGTAGACGGTATTGGTGTCCAGGAATTCAATTTGCTCCAGTTCGGCAGTATATTTCTCCAGGAAGGCTTTGTAATCTCTTTTGCGGTTGAAGTTATATTTATTGTACATCTGTAAAATGGGATTCTTAAATTCTATTCCCATTAGCTTAAGAAGCCATTTCATTTTCTTGTTGGTTTTTACATAATTTTTGGAGTTTCGCATTTCGTCCACCCTGAATTTTGCTTCTCTCAAGGCATGAATGCCAAATTCCTGAATGGTGATTGCCGCTTCTGTAATACGAGCTACGCGTTGTTCTGCTTCTATGGCATCATTATATACAATGTCCTGAAAAAATGCTTTGCCCAGGTAACTTGAAGTAGGGAAATTATCCCGGTAATTATTACCTACACGCGTAAGGATCTCTTTAGCTGTGGGGGCATCGTTCATAATTACGGTGGCTTTCATTTTATAAGTAGCTTCCTTAAGCGGGAAAATACTGTCTTTAGGGGATGTTTCCGCCCAAGTGAATTTATGGTTCTTATATCCGATACATGAAATGATCAGAGTATCCTGTATAAATGCAGAGTCGACAACAAATTTGAAGTACCCGTTTTCATTGGAACAGGTTCCCACGGGTTTGTTTTGTACAGATATATTCGCAAAGGGAATTCCGGTGGTATCTTTATCGACAATATAACCCTCAACAGTATATTGTGCGTACAGGGTAAATGTTAAACAAGTAAGTAATATAGTGACAGTTAATTGTTTCATTTTATGGAAATATTTAAAGCCTTTATGAGCGCTCATAAAGGCTTTATGAAAGTTTAATAAGCACAATAGGCATTGTATAAACCACCTACATGTTGCCGTAAGGTTTCGCCTTCCAGGCTATTGATGAAATCATAACCACCCAGGCCATCAATTGCGTCGCACCAATCTTCGGCACCACCACCAATAAAGTCTTCCATTTGATTTAATTCTAATTTTTCCATAATTAATTTGTTTTTTAGGTTTACTGCTGATGCGTTTAAAATTAGTTTTTCAAAAATATTGATGAATGTAAAATTAATTTACATGATACCAATTGATTAGGTTGAATTGTTTTGACATGTAGAAATGATTAAATTCAAATCAAAAAATCATTAAAACCGCTACAACCTAGTTAATTTGAAAAGTTCATAAATCCAAATTTAATTTAACGCATCACCAGTATTTTAGGTTAATAAATAAAAGAATTGAGTTATAACTCATTTATAGGTCCAAATATAATAATTTGCTCATAATTTGTACTAAACGGTTATGTGTTTTATAACACTTTTTTTTGCATGTATTTGATTATACCTTGGATGTGTTTTTTGGCAAATTATACCGTTTAGCGTACTTGTTTAAGTTTGTTTGTTCCACTATGACATACTTTTTTAATAGAAGAATTTTAGAATTAAAAAGTTGCGGTTTTATAAGAGTATGTGGAAACAACTTTTGTTATACCCCATTGGTTGAAGATTTATGGCGCTTTAAGCTTTGAATTTTATTTTGGAAACAATATCTCCAGGGCATTTAAATTAAACTAGTTTTGGTTTTTTGCTTTAATAATAAAATAAACAGCAGTAGTAAGAAAATTCCGCAAATAAGGAATCCTGGCTATAAGTGTGCATTGCCTTGTTGCTTTTAAATTGTATTTGTATTTATAAATTGGATTAAACAGAAAATATTTTTCAGCTACAACAGCATACTTTTCACGTCTTACTATCTTTTTGAACCGTTCTATTGATATACCGGTTTTTTTAATATACATCAGACTCTTCATTTTTTGTTTTTTTTCTCCGAATAGTTTCATCAGTTCCCTGTAATGAGGATGGCAATAGATGATAATAAGGGAGGATGGGTAATATTTTGCTTTTAAACATCTGTTGATGTCCTCCAAATGGCATCTGCCAGGGGGGGGGGATGCAAAGAATATCTTTCCTGAAGGTTGAAGGAAATCGTGTAATTTTCTGATGATATTTTGTTGATTGGGAATATGTTTAATTACATTTTTCAATATAATTAAATCAAAAAGCTTTCCCAGATCTTTTTCAATATTAATATCATAAATGTTCTTTGTAATAAACGATATTTTCCATCCTTTAGCTTTTTTTTCATAAAAAATTTGGCATGTTCTACCCTGCTTTTGCTTAGTTCAATGCCTGTGCAGTCATGTCCCTGTTCAGTAAAGGCTTTTAAGACACCTGCCTCCACACTTCCTATTTCAAGTATTCGCATTGAAGGAACCAGGGATATTTGTTTTTTGAGAAAAGGGATAATATGGTCCCGGCTCGTCAGGTATTGAATTTGAAAATATCGCTCTTTGTCTCTATGAAATTCAAACATTATTCAGGTAAAAACTCTTTTGAAAAAAAGTCGGAGATAATACAATTTTTTAATTTATTCCTTATATTTGAATAGTCATCAAAGTAAGTATTATTAAAAAAAACAGCAAATATGAAAAAGTGGTTTATTCCGGTTTTAGTTTTAATTGTAATCGTTGTTCTTTTCTTTATTATGAAACCCCGGTTTGGCCGGCAAATCTATCAGAAAGCAGAATTGTTGTATGACTCTGCTCAGTTCAGTCAGGCAGTTGATAAATATTCATCCGCAATCTGGTTTGATAATGATGTAAGTGAATATTATACAGGCAGAGCTCTTGCTTATGATTCGATTGGTAATTACAATCGTGCTATAAGTGATTATTCGAAAGCAATTAAACTGGATTCATCCCGGCACCAGCTTTATTATTTCAGAGGATTAACCTATGAGAATAAAAATGAAATTGATTCGGCTTTATCAGATTTTGCAACTGCAATTCGGCTGAAAAAAGATTTTAAAATGGGATATTATCGAAAGGGTTTCATTGAATTAAGAGAAAAAGAGTATAAGAAGGCTATTAAGGATTTTACAAAAGTTGTTGCCCTCGATAGTACTTTTGCCGATGCATATTTTAAACGTGGAGCAGCATATCGTGAAACAGGAGAAAAACAAAAGGCCATATCGGATTATTCTAAAGCATTAAACCTTGGTATGAAGAATCTTGATGTTTATCAGCAAAGAGTAAAAGCACGTGCTGCTATGAATGATTACCGGGGAGCTATTGAAGATTACTCAAGAATTATAGAGATGACAGGAGGAAATGCAAAACTTTATTATCAAAAAGGATATTTGCATTATTTATTAAAAGACTTTAAACAAGCTATTAAAGACTTCACAAATTGTTTGGAATTTGATGCTGAGCACAGGGATGCTTCTTATTACAGGGCACACTCGTATGCACAAACGAAACAATATGCCGAGGCTATTGAAGACTTTCGTAAAGTATCCACCCAGGATCCTGACAACATTAAAGTATGGTATAACCTGGGATTATCAGAGTTGCATGCCGGAAAGTTTGATGCGGCAATTAAGGATTTAAATAAAACAATAAGTCTCGATAAAAACCACAAAAAAGCAAACCTTATGCTTGGTCTGGCTTACGCAAATAAAGGTGAAATCCAAAAATCCATTGATTATTTCAGTGACGTGATCCGTTTGGATCCTGCTTATTCAGATGCATATTACTACCGCGGAAAGTCTAAAGCTTTACAGGGGAAGCATGAAGCAGCTATTAAAGATTATGCCGCTTCTATTAAATATGACAGTACTTATGCAAGAGCCTTTTATGACAGGGGAATTTCTAAAATAAATCTGAATCAGTTTAACAGTGGATGCCAGGATTTCTACAAGGCACTGGACCTTGGCTTTGAAAAGGCTAAAGAAATGATTATAACTTACTGTAAGAATCATCCTAAAAAAGAATAATTATGACATCGTATTTTAAATTTTTGCTTGCAATTAGCTTTTTATTTTTTCTTATTAATTCGAATGTGCATGCTCAATCATCAAAATCCGAAGAAGTACAGAGTCTCTTCAAAGATTATATTGGAACGAAAATGCCCGGGCTGAGCATAATGGTATTAAAAGATGATGATGTCGTCTTTAATGAAAGCTACGGTTTTGAGAATATAAATAAGGAAAAAAAGGCGAATGCGAATACCAGGTACGATGCAGTAGGCTTGACTCGCCAGTTTACCTCAATGGGAATATTCCTGCTACAGGAAAAAGAAAAGCTTTCTTTGAGTGATAAAGTAGCCGATATAATTGATTTGCCTTCTTATGCCGAAGATATTACGATCAATCACCTGCTGACTCAGACCTCCGGTCTTCCTTATTACAAGTCGGATATATACAAAATATCTAATAAGGATATTCTTGATTATCTATCTGATAAAGATAGTCTGGCATTTAAAACCAGTTCCAAAGCACAGATTAATCCGGTGAATTATGCGCTTCTTGCCTTAATAATTGAAGAAAAGTCGGAGATGAGTTTTTCAGACTTTATGGAAGAGAATATTTTTATACCTATGAATATGGAAAATTCTAAAGTCTATACAGGCGAAGGATGGTTTAACAAAATGAAAAATAAGGCAAACCCTTATTCTTTTAATTCAGAAACTGAAAAATACGAAAAAATAGAAGATACACCAGGAAAGAATTATTTAAAAGGAGTAACTGGTATTTTTGTGACTCTTAATGATATGAAAAAATGGATTAAAGCATGGAAATCTGATGTTTTAATTAATAACAGCAATTTGAATAAAGCAAAGCGAATCGTTTATTTTAGAAATTCAAAGTATTTTTGGGGATATGGCTGGAGAAAAGGATTTGAAGGGGGACGAAAATATTTGTTTAACGGAACTGCCGGAAAGGGAAATATTAGTTTTGCTTTAATGCATCCGGGTAAAAATATGGAAGTGATCGTACTTTCTAATCACCCGGCTATATATGGATTAAAGATTAAAGGATTTAAGCTTATAGATTTATTTTCAGAGGAAGAATAAATTATCATTAATTCTATATTAGAGATTATCTTGAATTTTCAGCAATGTATTTATGCATTGCTGAATTTCTTCTTGTGAAAGACTAGAGTATGCTTCTTTTAATGTTTCTTCAGCCAATGGAGAAAGTTTTTCGAAATAAGATTTTCCCTTATCGGTGAGTCTCACTTTGTTTTGTCTTTTATCACCCCGGGCAATGTTTCGTTTTATCATGCCTTCTTTCTCCAGACTATCAAGAATTCTCATTGTTTTAACCTTGTTTACCCCCAGAAAATATGCTATGTCTTTTTGAATGCTTTCTTCGTTATAGTTCAGATATGATAATACTGTCCATTGGAATGGATCCAGTTCAAAATGATTGTCTTTGAATTTTTGACTAAGCTTTTCACCTAATTTTTTCGAAACCTGGTGGGTTATCCTCCCCAGTGATTTATCAAATGAGTATTTCATGAGTTATTCTTTTATGATGTAAAAATATCAATTTACCGACTATTTTTTCTAAAATCAATATTGTTTTTTATGGATATCTGAATCAAAATAGTTACATTTGAAACTATATTTTGTTTGATTTGAAACTCAAAAGCGTATCAAATGGGAAATAAAAAGAACAGAGTATCCAGGCGTGAATTTGTAAAACTCAGTGGCATAGTTGGTGCATTTCTTGGCCTGGGAGGTGCCGCCGGAGCCGGATATTTTTCTGGTAAAAGTAAAGATTCTTATACTGGTTGGGGCAAGAATGCCTACGGCGAGAACCAGTTTTTTAACCGGAAACCTTTTCGGGTCAAAACACCTACTTATGAGAAAGTTGGGGACACACGAAGAATTCAATATCTCGAAGATATTTTCAAGCGAAATGGTGAATTGTACCGTTTGATGTTTCCCCGAAAAGGTGAAAAACCAAAATGGAGTTTAAGCCAGGGAGTAGATGATCTGCCCGAACCTTTAAGGAGCTATTATAAGAATCACCCGGGAACTTTGGAAGAATTTAAAAAAGCCATTAAAAAAAGCCGCATACAACGTAAAAATTGGAAAAAATACAAGGACAAGTACCTGCTGGCTTATGCATGGTCTGCTGCTCACTCCAGTCCATTGCGTGGCAAAGCTGCTTTCCCTGCAGAACCTGAAGGTCCTCCTGAGAAATCAGATTTCAAAGGAATCACAACAAAACCTTATAAACTAAAATCTCCATCTCACGGTTCCAAACTGATGAAGCAAATAACACATACATTTGGTGCAACGCTGGTCGGGATAACAAAAGTTAAAAGCGACTGGGTTTACCAGGGTCATTTAAGAGGAGTAGGGAAAACAAAGTTTAAAAAACCGGCTCACTGGAAATACGCTATTGTTGTGGCTATTCCTCATGAATGGGACAGTTTGTACGCCAATCCGGTTTACGGAACTTCTTATGATGCTTACTCAATGTTGAATTTCATTGCCGGGAAGCTTGAAGTGTTTCTCAAACACATCGGATATTCTGCCCGTTCTCATGTTCCCCCGACAGATTATGATCTGGCAATGCCACCCCTGGCAATTGATGCAGGATTGGGAGAGCAAGGAAGAAACGGCATACTAATTACACCAGAATTAGGAGCTAATGCCAGACTGGCTGCTGTTACTACAGACATGCCACTCGAACCGGACAAACCGATAGATATAGGTGTGAAAGAGTTTTGTGAAAAATGCAAAATCTGCGCAGAGGAATGTCCCAGCGGAGCCATTAGCTTTGAAGATAAACCACCTGATGTGGTTCGGGGATACAGACGCTGGAAAATAAACCAGGATAAATGTTTTACTGTCTGGAATACGGTCGCTACCAGTCACCCTCGCGGATGCCGTGTTTGCCTTGCTGTTTGCCCTTATTCCAGGAAAAATAACTGGATTCACAGAGCTGCCAAAGAGATTGATCCGTATGATCCAACTGGTACTTTTTCTTCTGCCATGCTGGCAATGCAAAAGGGCTTTTTTGATTACCCGGGCGCAGAAGCCTATCTGCCACCACCAGATGGTTCGAATGAAACTTATGGAGAAGCCCCTGACTGGCTTAAAACTGAAGAATGGTTTGATTTATAAAATATAAGATTATGGGAGTATTTAAAATATTTGCAGAACCTGTTTTTTGGATAATTATGGGTTTATTGTATGCACTCATAGGCTATGGTGCCACTTTATGGGCGAAAGACCTTGGTCTTAAAATGACCTGGTGGAAATGGATTTTATTCTGGATTTGGTTCTTGATTCTCTCCTTAAGTATTGCCGGAGGGTTTACATTGATAGGAGAGAATGAAATGGAAGCTGGTCTATACTTTTTAGGTGTTTCTCTATTTATTTGTATTGTCCTGGGTGTTATTCTGTGGCGTATTTTAACGGTTGGTAGAAATATTAAAAACAGTCCTCTTGATTAAACGAAAAAGCTTAGAATGGTATCTTGCACTTTTTGCACTACTTACAATTATATTTGTGTGGTGGCTGGGGAAAAATAATAGTCAGGATCAGACCATGAGACAAATCAGAAATTATTTTCCTGTAAAAGATTATACAATTAACAAAACAGAGGGATCTGATGCTGTATGGAAGTTATCAGGTGAGAACAATGGGGGTTTTCTCTCAAAAGGAAATGGCAAGGGTTATGCAGGGTCTGTTTCTGTCTTAGCAGAATATAGTAATGATTACCAAGTAAGAAGTGTAATAATACTTTCACACCAGGAAACACCTTCATATTTTAAAAAAGTGCTACAGAAGGATTATCTGGATTATTTCACTCAGAAAAAATGGGATCATTTTTTAAAAAAAAACAGGGAAATTGATGTAATTTCAGGAGCTACAAAATCTTCTGAAGCTATTTATAGGGGTGTTCAGAGTGCCTCAATTCAACTTGCGAGTGCGCAAAACCTTAAACCAATTCCGGATATTAACGAAACTGGCTGGCAGATAGGCTTTAAAGAGGTAGTTGTGGTTGTTATTTTCCTGATGGGTATTCTTAGTCGTTTTCATAAATTTCGATATAAAAAATACCTGAAATGGGCGACACTCATGTGTGGAATGGTCTTTATCGGTTTCGTTTTTAATGAACCCATTACAATCACAAGGGTTAATAGCTTTCTTATTGGTTTCTGGCCCGACTGGCACAGTGAATTATATATTTATCTGCTGTTTTTTGGCGTTTTGTTGATTTTATTAACTTCAGGAAAAAATGTTTATTGCCATACTTTTTGCCCTTTTGGGGCTTTACAGGAGCTGACAGGAAAGTTAGGAAAAGCAGGAAACGTTCGGTTAAAATCACGATATTTCTGGATGTGGTTTCAACGCTCATTGGCCTGGATCGCTATTTTGCTGGCTTTGTTTTTCCGAAACCCTGGAATATCAGAGTATGAGGTGTTTGGGGCTGTCTTTCAGTTTACAGGGTCAGTCTGGTTATTCCTGCTGCTTGGTATCGTTTTAATAGCTTCTTTCATTATTCGAAAACCCTGGTGTAATTATTTTTGTCCTGTAAATCCGATATTTGGTTTTATACAATTATTCAGAAATAAAATTAAAAGCTTATGGCAAAAGACATAAATGATATACGGGTATTTTTTCTTTATTTTATTCTGATTTTTGGTTTTGGAATAATTGGGATCCATTTGGTTTTGAATATTAAGGATAAAAAACGGCTGGATAAATCATGTCACGTTACCCATAAATTTGAAAAAGAAGCCGGGCAGGATACCATTCAGAAAATAAAAAACGATTCCTTGTGGAAAAATACCGAATTTATGAAATAAGTTGATAGATTATAGTCTTTGCTTTTGTGATGATATCATCCATACTTTTAAAAATTATTTAACCCCCTTACACTTAGAAGTTTGTCTAATGGTATAATATTTGATATCTTTATAATAATAAATTTACAATTATGAAAAAATA
>Ga0102938_10002230_pt1 | contig 14705 bp, 14 predicted proteins | sample SalPonR2_B_D2_MG_FD_84516 | JGI IMG/M metagenome (GOLD analysis project Ga0102938, IMG submission 84516) | Salt pond soil microbial communities from South San Francisco under conditions of wetland restoration - Salt Pond MetaG R2_B_D2_MG | ecosystem: Environmental > Aquatic > Marine >...
AGCGTGGCGACAAGGCTCTGTGGGCTGTCGTCGCAACTCAGTTGCAGGCGAAAATCCTCACCCCACAGCTCTGCCACCCGCAGGCACTGCAGCGCGTCGAAGAACAGCTCCTTGAGTGGCGCGCTACGTTCCAGTAGCGCGGGCTCCTGCGCCTGCTCGCTCGCGATGTGGGCGGTGAAGTCGCGCAGGCCAGCCAGCAGCGGCTCGGGAAGTTGCGCCTCGCTGTGCCACCGGGCCTCCTGCCAGGGCAGCCGCTGCAGGGCCAGAAGGCAGCGGTTGATGCGCTCCAACAGGCGCTTGAGCTCACCGCTGGCTGCCCGTTTGGCTTGCATCACCAGGGTCTTTTTTATGCGCGCGCTGTACATGCTGCGCGCTCGCGCGGGCAGGTTGTGCGCTTCGTCGAGTAGCACGCTGGTGCGTTGGCCTTCGCTCTCGTCGCCACCAGGCAGCGAGGCATGCAGGCTGTACAGGTAGTGCAGGTCGGCGATGACCACATCGGTCCAGGGCAGCATGTCCTGCGCCAGTTCATAGGGGCAAACCCCAAACTGCCTGGCGAGTGACTCCAGTGCCTCGCGGTCCAGCGCGGGAGCGGCGAGCGCCGCTTCACGTGCGGCGGGTAGTTTGTCGTAGTAGCCGCGGGCGTAAGGGCAGTCATCGCCGTGGCAGGCAGAGCCTGGCGACAGGCAGATACTGTCTTTGGCTGTGAGGCTCAGGGCGCTGCCGGTGTAGCCCGCCTCGCGAAAGTGTGCCAGCGTTTCCTCGGCGGCGCGCCTGCCGATGGTTTTGGCGGTGGCGAATGCCACCCGTTCATGCTTGCCGCGAGCCAACGCCTTGAGTGCCGGGAACAGCACGGCTGCCGTCTTGCCGATACCGGTGGGTGCCTCCAGCAGCAGTTGGCCTCCCTGGTCGATACATTTGTAGGTGAGTTCCGCGAGCTCCCGCTGGCCGCTGCGAAACCCGTCGTAGGGGAATTCCAGCGTGGCGAGGCTGGCATCGCGCGCCCGGCGCAACTCTGCCAGGGCTCTCACCCAGCCGCTGAAGTCAGCCAGCGTGTCGCGCAGGAATTCACGCAGCTCCGCGGCGCTCAACCCGGCGTCCTGGCTGTATTCTTCGTCGCTGTCGATATTCAGCCAGGTGACGCGCACCGTGAGAGATGACAGCTTTGCGTCCGCGGCGATGATCGCCGCGTACAGCTTTGCCTGGGCGAGGTGGAGCGCCATGACGTCGGGGGGGATGCTGGAAGGCGGTACGCGGCAGGTTTTAATCTCTTCGACCACGCCTGCCTCGGGGTCATAGCCGTCCGCGCGTCCGCGCACGGTCAGGCGCAGGTCTGTGGATTCCTGGACAAAAGCCACCGGGTATTCACGCCGGTAGCTGGCGGGGCGCTTGCGGTAGAGACGTTGATGGCCGGCGATGCCCTCCGCTGCGCTGGGCGAGGGCGTGAAACGGTGATCAATGTCGCCGCGCCGGTGGCAGAACCGCGCCAGCTGCGTGACCGCGACAGATAACTCAAGCATCCTGCCAGCTTACCCGGGCGACCGCTGCGGGGATGCCCTGTTCGGCAAAGTAACGCAGCCAGCGCTTCTGGCTGTCCTGTAGTGCGTCGCCGGGGCCTTTGACTTCTATCAGACGGTACTCCCCCGGCGTGTTGCCAAAAGCGATCAGGTCCGGGAAGCCGCAGCGGTTTTCGCGCGGGTCGAACAGCAGGCGCTCGAAAATGGCCAGCAGGTGGGCCCGCGGTATGCACCAGGCTGCCGTTGCCACCAGCTCACAGTTGATACGGCGCCAATCCACCCAGCGACACTGGAAGAGCTGGTAGCGCTGGTACGCATCGACCAACAGCGCCTGCAAATCGCCTTCGCGTAGTTCTTGCATACGCGCAGCAATCAGCGATGCGCGTCGTTGGCTGAAGGTGGTTGCATACATATCGCTGGGGCCCGCCTGGTACGGATTATGGAATACGCCGTCCAGCGGTGCGAATATCACTTCCCAGAACGCCAGCCCGAAGAGGGCGTTCAGCAGGCTGTTTTCCACGTAGTGAACGCTCTGCCACTCAGCGGCCAGCTGCTCCGCCACCCGGCGCTCGACCGATTGCCCCACTGCCGGCAGTGTCAGCTCAAGCCACGTGAAGTGATCGCGCTTGCGTTTGCGCACTGCCCGGCCCAGTTTGCGCGCTACCCGCGCCAGGATGCATCCCGCCGCGGCCTGTTCTGCCTCGCACCAGGGGTCGGCAAGCATGCGCTGGCAGAGCGTCTCGGCCGCCGGCCAATCGCCCAGGCGCTCCAGGATGCGCGCGCGCCGTTCGCGAGCCGGGTGCAGGTTGCTGTGCTGGTAGAGGTCTGCCGCCAGCGCCAGCTCGCCCACGCGTTCAAGGTCGCGACCAAGGCTGTTGCACAGGCGCTGCCAGCGTGCGTGCCCGGCCTCGCTGCGAGGCTCGTTTGCCAGCACCCCGGTGGCAATTGCTGTGAGCGTCTCTGGCTGCCTGGGCGCCCTGGCGTCCCGGTGCTGATCGGCCAGCTCAGCGCAGGCGAGGTACTCGTCCAGCGCGCGCCGGTCCGGGAACAGGCGCTGCGCGTTATCCAGCCGGTAGGGCCAGTAACGGGTCACGCCCAGTTCATCCAGCACGAACTCCGTCAGCGTCTGGCGCCGATTGCCGAAGAACAGCACCAGCAGGCGTTCGACGAGGTCGCCATGCACGGGGGTGAATATTCGTTGCGTATCCACAACGGCCAGCGCTGCGCGCAATTCCCCGGCGTCTGTCAGCTGCTGTTCTATTGCCTCAAGGAGGTCTGCCTTGCGGGGAAACCTGCCAGTGGGCAACCGCGCGGCGCAGGCCGCTTGCAATTCCGCGCGGGTGAAAATCCCCGCGGCCTCCGCAACGCCCAGTTGTTCTGTCTCGCGCGCCAGCCCTTCATCCAGCAGGGTATCCAGCGCGTTGCCGATAGCCGGGATTTCGCGGTAATCGAGTTTGCTCTCACGAAACCATGGCCCGCTGCGCGAAACCAGGCGGATATACAGACAGCGCGCATCGAACGGGAGGGCCCGGATACGGGCCAGTACCTGCTGCTCCCCGGCGTTCAGCAGGTCGCTGTAGCGTGCCTCCACCACCGCCAGCAGGCGCTCAAAGTTGGCATGGTAGTAGTGGGGAGCCAGGTTCACGCGGGCGTCACTTGTCATACTGTGTATCATGCCATGGCAGCACGCAGAGCCGTTAAGCCCTGCTGCCTCGACCTGTACGCTTTTCCGACGCGTGCGCTGTACCGGCGCCGGTATTTAGGGCATTCTGCGGCTCAAGGCTAACCGCTCTGGCAGAGCTGCGCCCGGTTTTTCCGGGGGCTTCCCGGGCGGCTCACATATTTCGGCGGACACATCATCGACGAGCCAGCGAGTTTTGACTTCCTCCCGACCATCGGCTGAGCTGAGCCCGTTACTCGCTTTCACGCCCGTTGTTTTTCTGGTCGTGCTGCTCGCCTTCTCTGTTTTCCTGTTCGGGGCCGACTCCTCGTTTGGCGCCAACCAGATTGCGCTGGTGCTTGCCTCCTGCGTGGCTGCGCTGGTGGGGCGGCGCATTGGAATACCCTGGAGCGAGGTACAAAACGGCATTATCGACGGTATCGGCGTCGGTCTCGCCCCGATACTGATATTGCTGGCGGTGGGTATGCTGATCGGTACCTGGATTTTGGCTGGGACCGTACCGGCGATGATCTATTACGGGCTGCAGATACTTAACCCGGCGGTGTTCTATGCCGCCTGCACGGCGATCTGCGCGATTGTCGCGATCAGCATAGGCAGTTCCTGGACGGTTGCCGGTACGCTGGGCATCGGGTTGATGGGCATCGCCGGCAGTTTTGAGCTGTCGCCCGCGGTCACCGCGGGAGCGATTATCTCGGGTGCCTACTTCGGCGACAAACTCTCACCGCTGTCCGACACCACCAACCTGGCGGCAGCCGCCACCGGCGTCGATCTGTTCGACCACATTCGCTTTATGCTCTGGACCACGGTGCCCAGTATTCTGATTGCGCTGGGGATCTTCCTGTTCATCGGCAGCGCCGACGCCGCAACCCCGGGCGAGATCAGCGAACTGCAGCGCGCGCTCAGCGCACAGTTCAATATCGGCCCGCACTTGCTGTTGCCGCTGCTGCTGATGCTTTTTCTGGTGTACAAGCGCTTCCCCGCCTACCCCGCGATTATTCTGAGCGCCCTGGTGGGCGCTGTCTTCGCCCTCGTGTTCCAGCCCGACAGGGTCCTGGCGCTGGCGGGAGGCTCCGGTGAGTTGGGGCGCAGCCTGGCCCTCCTGCAGGGGGTCTGGACAAGCCTGTTCGATGGTTACAGCTCCAACAGCGGCAACGCGTTCCTGGATGCGCTGCTCAGCAAAGGCGGGATGAGCAGCATGCTCAACACGGTATGGTTGATACTCTGTGCGCTGGGTTTTGGTGGTGTGCTGGAGCGCACCGGCATCCTGGCGTATCTGCTCAAGCTGATGCTGCGCGGCGTGGACAGCGCCGGCTCCCTGATTGGCGCCACGGTATTCACCTGTATCGGCACCAACGTGATGGCGGGGGACCAGTTTATTGCCGTGGCGCTGCCCGGGCGGATGTACCGCGACGAATACGAGCGACGCGGCCTGTCGCGGCTGAATCTCTCGCGCACGCTGGAAGACTCGGCGACGCTCACGTCCGCCCTGATTCCCTGGAACACCTGCGGCGCCTACATGGCTGCCACCCTGGGAGTGGCAACATTCAGTTACGCCCCCTATGCTTTCTTCAACATGTTGTGTCCGGTAATCGCGATCGCCTACGGCTACCTGAACTTCGCGCTCAAGCCGGTCGAAGCCGGGACGAAGGTGCCCCTGGCGGGCCGGGCATGACTGATCTGTCGAGCCTGTGGGACTACCCGCAACCGCATACGCTGGAGACACGGGTGCGCGCGGAGGATATGGACGGCCTCAACCACACCAACAACGCGGTCTACGTGAACTGGTGCCAACAGGCGGCCTGGTCGCACTCGGTTGCGCTGGGGCTGGACCTGGATCGCTACCGGGCGCTGGATCGCGCCATGGTCATCACCCACAGCGAGTATACGTATCTGCGGGCCTCCCATACGGGCGATGAGATCGTATTGGGTACCTGGATAGTCAGCTGGGACAAGCGCCTGACGATGAGCCGACGCTTCCAGGCGATTCGTGTGGGCGACGGGGTCACCCTGTTGCGCGCTGTCATGCAATTCGCCTGTGTGGCGCTCAGCAGCGGCCGGCCCCGGCGCCTGCCGCCTGAATTTATCGCGGGTTATGGCCCCGCCGTATTGTCTCCCGCGACATCGGGGGCATCGTGAGTTGCGCTTTGCATCGGCGTATACTATTTGTAAGAGCGTTGCTCCTGGAGGCCGCGCCGAGGAGGTAGAGTATGGCCGTCAACAACAAGTCAGCAGCCCGGCGGCGCAGCACCGGCAGCAGGGCGGGCGCCGGGGTACAGAAAACCACGGCATTGCGTGACGGCGCGGAACAGCCCTTGATGAAAGCGCTGCGCGCGGAACATCGTCACATGGCAACGGTGATGCAGCTCTTTGAGGAGCAGCTGTGTGCCATCGAAGCCGGTGAACTGGTGGACACCCACGTGGTGTACGAAATCATGGACTACATGGTTTGCTGGCCGGATCGTTTCCACCACCCGCGCGAGGACATGATCTACGCTCGCCTGGCTGAGCGGCATGCCGGCGCCAGGGACGATGTAGACACGTTGCAGCGCGATCACGACGAGTCCGCCAGGCGTGGACGCAAATTGCTCACGGATATCAAACGCTGGCGCGCCGGCGGCCTGGACGGCAAAGCGATTGTCAAAAGCGGCCGGGAGTACGTCGAGCATTGTTATGGCCACATGAATCTGGAGGAGAAGCTGGTTTTTCCGCAGATTGAAACCGGCCTCACATTGAGGGACTGGCGTGAGCTGGCCGCCGATGACCAGCTCGAGGCGGTGTCCAGCCCGGTTTTCGGCCCCAGGGTGACGCGCGAGTTCCGCAACCTGGCACGCAAGCTGAAACGCGGAGTCAGGCGCTCGGTTGAGCGCGGCACCATGGTGGAGTGGATCGGTATCGAGGCGTTCATGGAGTCGCTCGATGTTCTCGCCATCGCCTATGAATCCGCGCTGGATACCACGGGAGAGCACCTGCGCGAGGCGCTGCATGATTCCGGCGACCTGCTACTCGAGGCGCCCCTGCGAGCGCCCTGGCGCATAGCCGCCAACAACACCCGGGTAAGCTTCCGCCTGCTTGGCGATGTGCTGAAAATTTCGCGCAATACGCTGGACGACCTTGGTCAGGTCAACCGTGATCGACTGGATCGGGTGCGACTGCTGGATCGAAACGAGCAGCGTCGCTGACCCCCGGTTCGCGAAACTGCAGCTTTGCCAGTCGCGCGTAGAGCGGGCAGCTTGCCAGCAGGGTGTCGTGCGTACCGGTGGCGACGAGTCCACCGTGATCGAGCACGGCGATGGTGTCGGCATGCAGAATGGTCGACAACCGGTGGGCGATGATTACCGTGGTACGCCCGCGCATGAGTTCCCGCAGCGCAAGTTGTACCTGGTATTCGCTCTCGGTATCGAGCGCGCTGGTTGCCTCGTCCAATAGCAGCAGTTTCGGGTCGTTGAGAATGGCGCGGGCGAGCGCGATACGCTGGCGCTGGCCGCCGGACAGGCGAACGCCCTGTTCTCCAAGATGACTGCGATAGCCCTCTGGCAGGGCGCTGATAAATGCGTGCGCATGGGCTGAGCGCGCGGCTGCCTCAATCTCTGCATCGCTGGCGTCCAGCTTGCCGTAGGCGATGTTGTAGCGCACGTCCCCGGTGAACAGCACCGGCTGCTGCGGTACCAGTGCTATGTGCTCCCGCAACTGCTGCAGTCCCAGCGTGCGGATATCGCGGCCGTCGAGCAATATGCGACCCTGCTGCGGGTCGTAAAAGCGCAACAGCAGTTCAAATACGGTCGATTTGCCGGCACCGGAAGGACCAACCAGCGCCAGGCTTTTTCCCGCCGCGATGTGCAGTGAAAAATCCTGCAGGGCGGGCTGGCCGAGCCGCGTGGGGTAGGCGAAAGTGACGCGCTCCATGTGGATATCGGGCCGGCTCTTGACCGCGGGCGCTGCGCCGTCGGCCGGGTCGGTGATCGGGCTCCGGGTGTCGATCAACTCCACCAGCCGGTCCGCCGCGCCCGCAGCGCGCAACAGGTCCCCCCAGACTTCCGACAGCGTGGCGAACCCCGAACCCACCATGATGGCGTAGAACACAAAGGCGCCCAGTTCGCCGCCCGACATCTGCCCGCTGATGACATCCTGGCCTCCCTCCCAGAGCATCCCCGACATGCCGGCAAACAGCAGGAGAATGGCGCCACAGATGAGGAATGAACGCTGCCGGATGCGCCTTCGCGCGATGCCAAAGGCGGCCTCTACCTCGCGCGCAAAGGCCTCCGTCTCGAACTGCTCGCGGGTATAGCTCTGGACAACACGAATATGCTGGATCACTTCCCCGGCGTAGCTGCCCACACTGGCGATACTGTCCTGGCTCTGGCTGGATAGTTTGCGCACGCGTCTGCCGAAGATGAGTATCGGCAAGAGAATCAGCGGCACCCCCATGGCGATGATCAGGCTCAGCTTGAGATTGGTGATGAACATGAGGATCAGTGCGCCGCTGGTGGTCAGGCTGCTGCGCAGCGCCATGCTGAATGAAGAGCCAATAATGGTCTGTAACAGCGTGGTGTCGGCGGTCAGGCGCGACATGATTTCCAGGCTGCGGTTGGTTTCAAAGTAACCCGGGTCGAGGCGCACGATATTGTCGAACACCGCTTTGCGGATATCGGCGCTCACGCGCTCACCCAGCCAGGACACCAGGTAGAAGCGCACGAAGGTGCCGACCGCCATAGCGGCCGCAATGATCATCAGCAGGCCGATGGCCGCCCGCAGGTCGGCCTGTGTGCCGCCGCCGAAGCCCTGGTCAATCAGCACCTGCAAACCGCGCCCGAGCGACAGTGTCGCGGCGGCCGTGAACAGCAGTGCGCAACTGGCACCCGCCAGGCGCAGTTTGTAGTGCATGAGGAAGCCAAACACAGGGCGCAGTGAAGCGAGGCCCCGTTTGCTGCGGCGACCGCTCATGCGGTCAGGGCGCGCGGTGACGCGACCGGGTGCATTCGGCTGCGGGTTGGGCTAACAGAGTTGACCACCTGGGCATTCATGCCGGATGGCGCTGGCGTGCGATTGGCATCGTGTTAGTTTACGGCCTTGGCGAATTGATTGATATCGGGCGGGACTGCGGGGAGACAGGGCGCGATGGCAGACAGATTTACAGATAAAGTGGTTATTGTAACCGGCGGTAGCCGCGGGCTGGGCAAAGCGATGTCCGTGGGCTTTGCCGCGGAGGGTGCACGGGTTGTGGTCAGCAGCCGCAAGCTGCCCGCCTGCGAAGCGGTGGTGGCCGAGATTGAAAGCGCGGGTGGGCGGGCGATCGCGCAGGCCGCCCATACCGGCAGCATCGCCGACCTGGATGCACTGATCGAGGCCGCCTACGCCGCTTTCGGGCGCGTGGATATCCTGGTGAACAATGCCGGCATTAACGTGGCGTTCGGGCCGCTGAGTGAAGTCGACCCCGCGGCCTTCGACAAAATGGTGGATGTCAATCTCAAGGGCCCCTGGTACCTGGCGTCCCGGCTCGCCCCGCGCATGGGTGAGCACGGCGGCGGTTGTGTGATCAATGTCCTCTCGGTTGCGGCGCTGTGCACGCCGGCCTACTCCGGCATATACGCTGCCACCAAGGCGGGGTTGAAAGCCCTGACGGAGGTGATGGCGCAGGAGTGGGCCGGGCTCGGCATTCGTGTGAATGCCCTGGCGCCCGGGAGCTTTCACTCGGATCTCACCGACGGTGCGATTGCGTCCATTCCCGGTTACGCGCAAGGCATGGTCGATGCGGCATTGATTCCGCGGGTCGCCGAAACACACGAGATTCTCAACCCGGTATTTTATCTGGCGAGCGAGAGCTTCACTACCGGTATCACGCTGGTGGCAGACGGCGGGATGCTTGCCAAACGCTAGCCCGGGCGCCGCACGTGGCGCTGGGTGAGCCTGCCGAAGTACACCCCCAGTTCGAACAGTAGCCACATCGGTATGGCCAGGAGTGATTGTGAGATGAAGTCCGGCGGTGTCAGGAGCATCCCGAACACGAAGCAACCGACAATAATGTAGGGGCGTTTTTTGGCCAGCGCCTCAGGGGTCGTGATGCCCGCCCAGATCAACAGCAGCGCGGCGATGGGAATCTCGAAGGCGATGCCAAAGGCAAAGAACAGTTTCAGGACAAAGTCCAGATAGCTGTTGATGTCGGTCATGATGGTAATGTCTTCCGGCCCGACACTGGTGAAGAAGGCGAATATCAGCGGGAAAACGACGAAATAGGCGAACGCGGCACCGGCGTAGAACAGCAGCACACTGGACACCAGCAGGGGAATTGCCAGGCGTTTTTCGTTGCGGTACATGCCGGGCGCGATAAAGCTCCACACCAGGTAGAGCACGTAGGGCATGACCAGAAATACGGCGGCAACCAGCGTGAGCTTGAAGGGGGTGAAAAAAGGCGAGGCGACCTCGGTGGCGATCATGCTGGCGCCTTCGGGCAGGATGGCGCGCAATGGCTCCGACACCGCGGCGTAGATTTCGTTGGCGAAGGGAAACAGCATGAGGAATACGATCAGCACCGCCAGTACAGCGCGCAGCAGTTTGTCGCGCAATTCTGTCAGGTGCGCCACCAGCGGCATCGGCTGGTCGCTGTAGTCCTGTTCGCTCATGGTTGTTTCTTGTCTGCCGCGGGCTGCTGCCCTGGCTGTTGCGGGGTCCCGGCCGGCTGTTCTGGTGAGCCTGCATCGCGGGTGGCGGGTGTGGATGCTGAGGTCGGCACCGCATCGGGGCTGGTGTCTTTTGCGGACCCTGAACCGATACTGTTTTTGAGATCCTGCGTCTCCCGCTTGAGGTGCTCGCCGGTCTCGCGCAAATCCCTCATTACCGCATCATTGCGCAGCTCTTGCTGTACCTCCTGCTTGATTTCGTTGAAGCCGCGGCGCAGGCGGTTGAGGTAAAAGGTAGCCGTGCGGATAGCGCCCGGCAGGCGCTCCGGTCCGATCACCAGCAGGGCAACGACCCCGATGATGACGAGTTCGGTAAACCCGATATCGAACATTCAGGCGCTACTTTTCCCGGGCCTCATCGGCATTGTTCGCGTCCTGCTTTTCCGGGTCGTCCTCTGCTTGCGAGTTGTTGTCGTCCGACATGCTTTTACGAAAGCCCTTCACGGCGCTGCCGAGATCGCTGCCAAGCGTGCGCAGGCGCTTGGTGCCGAACAGCATGATGACGATCGCGAGAATGATCAGAAGCTGCCAGATACTGATGCCGCCGATTCCCATGTCCTTACTCCTTTCAGCGTGTGCTGAGTGTAGCTGCCTCAGTCCTTGACAGGACGACGCAATGCTTTTTCGGTGTGCCCGGAGACGCCGAAGCGATCGGCCAGGCACTCAAGTACATCTGCCGTGTCCATATCGAGGTGCGACAGCATCACCATACTGTGAAACCAGAGATCGGCAACTTCACCGACCAGCGCCTGCCGATCGCCGCCCTGCTCGGCGTCCTTGGCGGCGAGTACAACCTCGGTGGCCTCTTCGCCGATCTTCTCCAGAATCCTGTTTAGACCGCGATGGTGCAGGCTGGCAACGTAGGACTCCTCCGGTGCCGCGGTTCGCCTGGCGCGCAGCGTGGCAGACAATTGTTGCAGTATTTCGCTCATTGCGTGTTCCCGTACATGGCTTCGGGCGTTTTCACTACCTCGTCGGTAACCTGCCACTCACCCTCCCGGTAGAGGCGGTAAAAACAGCGCCTGCGGCCGGTGTGGCAAGCAATGCCGCCCTGTTGCTCGACCTTCATCAGCACTGTGTCGCCATCGCAGTCCAGGCGCAGTTCACGCAGTAGTTGCACGTTGCCGGACGATTCGCCTTTGCGCCACAGCGCTTGCCGTGAGCGCGACCAGTAGATCGCGCGCCCCTCTTTCAGCGTGGAAGCCAGCGAGTCGCGGTTCATCCACGCCAGCATGAGTACTTCGCCGCTCGAGAAATCCTGCGCGATTGCCGGCACCAGGCCCTCGGCGTTGAATGCAACGTCCTGAATGATGTTCTGGGGGTCCGTCATCATGTCATTCCCTGTGAACAGGCATTATGACACAGGCGGGCTGGCGGGAGATATGCTCCGGCCCGGCTCAGGAATCACGGGGCCAGAGCAGGGCTGCGCCGAGCGCCACCAGCAGCCAGCTGTGCAGGGGTATTGCCGCGAGTTGCTGCCAGAGACCCGGGGTGGCCGACGCGGCGCCCGCCAGCAGCACCAGCGCACCGGCAACACGGCGTCGCCTCGATCCGCGCTCGCGCCGGCGGCGCTCCTTGTTGGCAAGAGGGCTTTCGGCCGCTGGCCGTGGCGTGGTGCGCGGCGACTGCAGGTTTTCCAGCACGCGCTCGGGCAGGTTCGGTAACTGCTCCAGCAGTGAGGGCGCCTGACGCTGCAGGCGCCGGAACACGGACTGCGGTGAATACCGTTCCTGCAGCCATTTTTCCAGGTACGGCTGGGCGGTATCCCAGAGATTGAGCTCGGGATAGAGCTGGCGCCCCAGCCCCTCTATATTCAGCAGGGTTTTTTGCAGCAGCACCAGCGACGGCTGTACCTCCATGTCGAACCGGCCCGCCGTCTGGAACAGGTAGATCAGCAGTTGGCCAAAGGATATCTCGCTGATAGGCCGCTCGAAAACGGGTTCGCAGACTGCGCGCATGGCGGCCTCGAAATCCTGCACGCGCGTGTTCGGCGGCACCCAGCCACATTCCACGTGCAAGCGCGCAACCTCGCGGTAGTCCTGGCGAAACACGCCCAGCAGGTTGCGCGCCAGGTAGTACTGGTCGTCTTCCGAGAGGCTGCCGACGATAGCGCAATCGACCGCAATGTAGGTCGGGTCTTCAGGGTCGGAGGCATCGACAAAGATATTGCCCGGGTGCATATCGGCGTGGAAAAAATTGTCGCGAAACACCTGGGTGAAGAAGATCTCCACGCCGCGTTCGCCGAGCAGCTTGAGGTCGGTACCGAGCGCGCGCAGTGTCTCGACGTCGGTCACCGGGATACCGCTGATACGCTCCATGGTCAGTACGCTGCGCGTGCTGTAGTTCCAGTAGACCTCGGGAATATAGACCAGCTTGCTGTCGCTGAAATTGCGCCTTAGCTGGCTGGCATTGGCGGCTTCCCGGCCGAGATCCAGTTCATCGAGAATCACCTGCTCGTAGTCCGCTACCACTTCCAGCGGGCGCAGGCGCCGCCCCTGTGGCACATAGCGCGCCACCAGCCGCGCCAGCGTGTAGAGCAGCGCGATGTCCTGGCGAATGATCGGCTCGATGTCCGGGCGCAGCACCTTCACCACTGCCTGTTCGCCGCTGTGCAGGGTCGCGCTGTGTACCTGCGCGACGGACGCGGAGGCCATCGGCCGGGGCTCGAAGCTGGCAAACAGTTCGCCCACCGGTTTGCCCAACGCGCGCTCGATAAGCGCCACGGACTGTTCCTGCGGGAACGGTGGCACCGCGTCCTGCAGGTGTGCCAGTTCGTCGGCGATATCCGCGGGCAGCAGGTCGCGCCGGGTCGATAACAGCTGTCCGAACTTGATAAACACTGGCCCCAGTTCTTCCAGCGCGCGCCGCAGGCGCACACCGCGGGGCAGGTCGGGTGATCGGCCGAAACTCCGGGGCAGGTATTTCAGGGCAAGTTTCGCGGGGGCGCCGAGTTGCTGCTGATCGACCAGTTCGTCCAGCCGGTAACGGCCGGTTACGCGTACGATGCTGAGCAGGCGCAGGGCGCGGGACACGCGTCAGTTCCTCAGCTTGTCGAGCTGGCGACGCAGGCGTTGGCTGCGCGATTGCAGCCGATCCACGCGCTGTCCGAGTTCACGTACCTCGGAGAAAAAGTCCTCTACCTCCAGGCCGGGCGGACTGAGGCGCGCCTCCTCGTGAATATACTCCGCAAGCTGTCGACGCAGGCTGGAGCCGGCTTGCCGGCTCCATGCGAACGCCTGGCGCAGCGACTGGGCCAGTTGATGCCCCGCGACGTCACCCAGCGAGGCGACCAGCGGCGCCTCCCAGTCGATCTCCAGCGAGGCGAGCACCTTCTGCAGATCGATCAGTGGCGCGCTGTCACCCTCGAGCTCGATATTGCCGTTAATCAATGCTGCCGCAGGGTCACTGGCGTTGGCCAGCGCCGAAAAATCCGCGGCACTGCCGTGAATGCTGGTGGTTACCGGGCCCTCGTGAATGCCGGTGAGGCGAATGTGTCCGTCGCGCGGGTGCAGGAAAACGTCGATTTGCGGCGCGCGGCAGTGCAGGGCGAACACCTGCCCGTCGAAGGGCGCCAGCTCCGCGCCGGCCCGCGGCGCCAGGGTCAGGGCGCGATTCAGGGTCGCTTCCAGGGCTGCCAGCGCCGCGGTCTGCAAAGTGGGGTCGACGGTCACGGGCATGTCAGGGTTTTATGCCACGGTGCAGGGCGACGATCCCGCCGGTGAGATCGTAGTACTCACACTGGATGAAGCCCGCGTCTTCGAGCATCTCCCTGAGCGTGTCCTGGTCGGGATGCATGCGTATGGATTCGGCGAGATAGCGGTAGCTCTCGCCATCATTGGCCACAATACGGCCGATGCCCGGCAGTACGTTGAACGAGTAGGCGTCGTACAGCCTGCTCAGCAGGGGGCTGCGTGGCTTCGAGAACTCAAGCACCAGCAGTCGACCGCCGGGTTTCAGCACCCTCAGCATGGAGCGCAGCGCGAGATCCTTGTCGGTGACGTTGCGCAGGCCGAACGCGATGCTGATGCAGTCGAAGCTGTCGTCGGGGAACGGCAGGTGCTGGGCGTCCGCCTGCACGAACTCGATAGGCCCGAGGCGTCCGGTATCAATCAGTTTATCCCTGCCGACGCGCAGCATCGACTCGTTGATGTCGGCCAGCACGACTCGCCCTTCGGGGCCGACCAGGTCGGCAAACTGGACTGCAAGGTCGCCGGTGCCCCCCGCGATGTCGAGTACCGCATGCCCCTTGCGTACGGCACTGAGTTCAATCGTGAAACGTTTCCACAGGCGATGTACGCCGCCGGACATGAGGTCGTTCATGAGGTCGTAGCGCGCGGCTACCGAGTCGAAAACCCCGGCCACCAGGCCTGCCTTTTCGTCCGTGTCGACCTCGCGGTATCCGAAGTGGGTTGTGTGCTTGTCGCTCATGGCGCCGCTACCGGTAAGCGTGAGTGGAGGCGCAGTATAGCCGTTTGCAGCGCGGCTTTCAGGCCTCCCGGGCAGGGTAGTTGCCCGTGGGTAAGCGGATCAATCGCCGAGTTTCAGTACCTGTGCCTGCGGGTCGCGGGTTGCGTCCGCAGCGGCCAGCCGATCCAGGTATCGTTCCCAGCGCTGGCCTTGCTCGAGGCACAGGGTGTAGAGGTAGTCCCAGGAGTAGAGCCCGGTATCGTGGCCATCATCGAACACCAGCTGTACCGCGTAATTGCCCACGGGTTTGACATCGACGATGCCGACATTCAGCTTGCCGGTTTGCAGCACTTCCTCTCCCGGGCCGTGGCCCATCACCTCGGCGGAAGGCGAGTAGACTCGCAGGTACTCGCTGCTCAGGCTGTAGCT
>Ga0102938_10002231_pt1 | contig 14702 bp, 15 predicted proteins | sample SalPonR2_B_D2_MG_FD_84516 | JGI IMG/M metagenome (GOLD analysis project Ga0102938, IMG submission 84516) | Salt pond soil microbial communities from South San Francisco under conditions of wetland restoration - Salt Pond MetaG R2_B_D2_MG | ecosystem: Environmental > Aquatic > Marine >...
TAAAACCAATAACATTAAACCTTAAAAGCGTTGCAGTCCCTACCGGAGACTGCAACGGCACCAAAAAGGCTGATCTTCTCCCTTTAGTCGAACCACACTGCGGTCTTCTCTTTTTGGTCGTCGGGGGTGTATAACACGGCGCCAATTGATTGAAAATTATTTCTAATTTTGATTTTTGAGATTTGAATTTTGCATTTTAATAATTATGTTCCACCGCATCTTCATAGCCATAAATCTCCCGCAAGACCTGAAAGACCAATTGCGGGATTACCAACAGCGCCAAGCGGACAAGTTCGCCTCTGCCATGGAAGATACTTCTCGGGGCATTCCTATAAAATGGACCGAGCCGGAAAATCTACATTTAACCTTGGCTTTTTTGGGCAATATCAAGGACAAAAATGTAGAGGCCGTCTTCGAGCCGGTCCGGCAAGTGGCGGAGAACCATTCCCGGTTTGAATTCAATTTGGAAAAAAGTATTTACGGCCCGCCCCAAGTTACTCCGCCCAAAATGATCTGGGGGATGGTTAAAAAGACCCTGGAGTTGGAGGCGGTAAAAAAGGATCTGGACGAGCGGCTGGAACAGGCCCCGGAGTTCTTTTTCCAAAGAGAAAAACGGGATTTTTCGCCTCATATCACCTTGGCTCGATTTAAGACCGTCCTGTGGAGGTTAATAGAGCCGGAGAATCAACCGGAAGTGGCCGAGGATCTTAATTTGAGTTTTCCGGTGGAGTCGATCGAGGTAATGGAAAGTGTTTTAAAGAAAGAGGGCCCGGAATATAAGATTTTAAAAAGCTTTTCTCTGGATTGACAATTCCCGTTTTTTATTCTAAAGTATATTTCCCAAAAACAAAAACTCAAAGAAAGGAGGTGAGAGATGAGATTAAAAGCGGAATTTCAAGCTCTTTTAAAAAGATCTTACTATTCCCGGTCGGACAAGGAACTTATTGATAAAGCTTTTAGTTTTGCTCGTTCCGCCCATGTATTTCAGCGTCGCAAAAGCGGAGAACCTTATTGGCATCATTTGGTGGGAGGAGCAACAAAGCTGATCCGACTCGGTTTCCCGGCGGTTTTTATTATAGCTTTTCTGTTGCACGACAGTTGCGAGGACGCGGGTGTAAATATCAAGGAAATAAGCCGCAAGTTCGGGTCTTACGCGGCCTTTTTGGTGGATTTTATGTCCCGAAACGAACTCTGTGGTTACGAGTCTTACAAAGAAAAAGTATTTGTTATATTAAGAGAGGACCCCTGGGCTATTTTTATTCGCTTGGCCGATATTTCCCACAATATGGAAACCCCGCAATATTACAAAAATGTTCTGGACAAGATCGAGGAAGCGGAAATGTTTATTGAGATCGCGGAAATAATCGCCATAGAAGAAGGGGAAGAGATCTTGAAACAACTATACCCCCATGCCTTTCCCAACGGCTTGTTCGGATTTATAAAAAGATTGGAAGACAAGATCAAGATGGCCGAATATTGGGAGGCAACCAGGGTATATAAATACAAGGGATAAAAATATTTTATCCCTTGTTTTAATTATAAAGATTGATTTTTATTTATTTTTTTGTTACATTGATTTTATCACTAAATGATTTTAGCTAATTTTAATTCAATAATTCCACCAAGGAGGAAAAGCTATGGACTTCAAAAAAATTACCAATTTTATTTTTGAGTTAAGCCAATTAAAGCGTCAACGTCACATTGGTTTTCAATTGGCCGGAGTTAAGAATCCGGATACAGTGGCCGAGCACGCTCTTCGGGCCGCCCAGATCGGTTATATTTTGGCCTCTATGGAGGGTGACGCTAACCCGGATAAAGTGGCCACCATGTTGGTCATACATGACAACGCGGAAACCAGGTTAGGGGACCAAAACAAGGTGGCGGCCAGATATTTTTCCAAAAAAGAGGCCGAACAGAATGTTAACCGGGAGCAATTGGATAACCTGGGAGAGAAGATTCAGAAAAAATGGAGCGCCTACCTTCGGGAGTACGAGGAAAGAAACACCAAGGAGGGGATAATAGCCAAGGACGCTGATTGGCTGGAAGTGGCTTTTCAGGCCAAGGAGTATTTGGACCTGGGGTATTACGGAGCCCAGGAATGGGTGGACAATGTAGAAAAAGCGCTGGAAACGGATTCCGCCAAAAAGATAATGGCTGAAATGAAAAAGACTAAATTCACTGATTGGTATCAAGGTCTAAAAAAAATGACCTACACCAAATTGGACCAAGAAAGTTGACGCCAAGAAATTTTTTAGCTAAAATTATATAAAAGGGAGGTTTTTAATTAATGCACCCCAAAACAAAGGAGGTAACTTTGAAAAACCGCATCTCCCCGCAGCAAATCCCGCCGAAACAGTTTTTGTATTTACTTTTCAATTTCAGGCTTTTGCCTGCCAACCGTATTAGTTTGCCGCAGGAAGCGGAGGAGGAATTCGACGAATTCGATGTATAAGTTTTTCTAAGTTTTGGGCGACCCCTGTGGGTCGCCTTTTTATTTTGACAAACCACCCGGACTGAAATATGATTAAAATATCAAGCAGCTGATTTATTTTTAATATATCCATTCTTGAAATCCGAGTTTTCAAGGATCGGAGTTTATGGTTATGCCCTCTTATGACAATCTTTCCCAGGCCGATTCCGAGATCTTTGACGCTTTAAGCCGGGAGGCGGAGCGGCAAAACAATGAATTGGAACTAATAGCTTCGGAGAATTATGTTTCTTCGGCCGTGTTAGAGGTCATGGGCAGTGTTTTTACCAATAAATATAGCGAGGGCTATCCCGGCAGTAGATATTACGGCGGTAATCAGGTGATAGATAAAGTGGAGGAGATAGCTAAAGACAGGGCCCAGAAGCTTTTCAACGCCGAACACGTCAATGTCCAGCCTCTTTCCGGCTCACCGGCCAATGCCGCTGTCTATTTCGCTTTTTTGGAGCCGGGAGACAAGGTTTTGGGTTTGAGATTGGATCACGGCGGACACCTATCCCACGGCCATCCGGTCAATTTTTCCGGAATGCTTTATAATTTTGTCCAATACGAAGTGGACCCGGAAACCGGTAAGCTGGACCTGGAGCAATTGGAAAAAGTAGCGCTAAAGGAAAAGCCCAAGATGATCGTAGCCGGCTACAGCGCCTATTCCCGAGAAATAGAATGGCAAAAGATCCAGGATATAGCCGATCAGGTCGGCGCTTACACTTTCGCCGATATCGCCCATACCGCCGGCCTAATAGCCGGAGGCCAAATGGCTAACCCGGTCCCCATTTTTGATGTCGTGGCCACTACCACCCACAAAACCTTGCGAGGACCGCGAGGAGCTATTGTTATGTGCAAACAAGACTATGCCAAACAAGTTGATAAGGCAGTATTTCCAGGCATGCAAGGAGGTCCTCACAATCATATCACCGCCGCCAAAGCTGTTGCTTTCAAGGAGGCCTTGGAACCGGAATTTAAGGATTATGCCCAACAAGTGATCACCAACGCCAAGGCCATGGCCCGGGAATTCATCAACAAGGGCTACGGAGTGGTCTCCGGCGGGACTGATAATCATTTATTGGTCGTGGATATGACCGGCCAAGGGGTGGGCGGCAAGGAGGCCGAGGCCATCCTGGAGCAAGTGGGTATTTCGGTCAGCCGGTCCACCATACCCAACGACCCTAACCCTCCTAAAAATCCCTCCGGAGTTAGACTGGGCACCCCCGCTCTTACTACTCGAGGACTAAAAGAGGAAGGGGTTAAAGAAGTGGTGGATATCATCGACCAAGCTCTAAAAGGAAGAAACAAAGAAAAGAAATTGGAAGAATTAAAACAGCAGGTAGAAAAACTCTGCTCTAAATTTCCCTTATTTAAATAAAACCCGAAACTCGAAATAAATTCTAAATTCTAAATTCAAACTTCTAGCAACTATGCCAGCTACTATAATTAACGGCCACAAAATAGCCGACCGAATAAAAGACGAGATAGTCAAAGAGATAATTAGAGAAAACGGCGGAAAAGGAGATCTGTCCCAGGACAAGGCCAAGGCGGACAAACGACCCAACTTAGCCATTATTTTGGTGGGAGAACGGGAGGATTCCAATACTTATGTCAACTTAAAAGAAAAAGAGGCCAAAAAAGTCGGGGTGGACACCCATCTTTATAAGCTACCGGAAGATACCGGCGAAGAAGAAATTAAAAAAGTTATTAGGCATTTAAACAAGGATGATCTAATAGACGCAATTTTGATCCAACTTCCTTTGCCCGGACAAATAAACACCGACGAGATAATAAAAACTCTGGATCCGAACAAGGACCTGGATCGTTTTCATCCGGAGAACATCAAGATCATACAAGAAACTTGTGATCATGATCATGTTCTACCCCCGGTTTTTCAAGTGGTATTCGAGGTCTTAAAAGAAGCGGAATTTGAATTAGTTGGTAAACAAGTTTGTATTGTGGCCAATTCCGATATTTTTGGTTCCAGCTTAGCCCGAGCCCTGGAATGTTATAGCGCCACAGCCGAAGTGGTTTCCCCGGAGGCAAAAGACCTATCAAACAAAACTTCCCAAGCGGATCTACTTATAACCGCGGCCGGCCAGCCACACCTGATCAAAAAGGACATGATCAAAAAGAACGCCGGGATCATAGATATCGGTATCACCAAAAAAGGAAAAAAAATTTGGGGCGATGTGGATCAGGAGGATGTGTCTGATAAAGCTTCTTTTCTCACTCCGGTCCCCGGGGGAGTGGGACCGATCACTATTGCCACCGCCCTTAAAAACACCCTTGAATTGTTTAAAAGGAAAAATTAACAATTGAACAATGTAACAATTTATCAATGCAATAAATATGCCCCAAAATTATAACAATTGCCTTGACCAGCTTAATAAAACCAGAGACATAATTAAGGACCAAGATAAGAATGAACAAGAGAGAGAGGTGGCTTATGAAGAAATGCGGGTTTTGGAAGAACCGCAAAAGATCATTCAGGTTTCCTTGCCGGTTCGGATGGATGATGGTTCTCTGCGGGTTTTTCAAGGCATTCGGGTGCAGCATTCCAATGTCAGGGGTCCCTATAAGGGAGGAGTCAGGTTTCACCCCGAAGTTGACTTGGACGAGGTAAAATCTTTGGCTTTTTGGATGACCATCAAGTGCGCGGTAGTGGATATACCCTATGGCGGGGGCAAGGGCGGAATTATAGTTAACCCTAAGGAATTAAGCGAAAGAGAGTTGGAAAGATTAAGTCGGGAATATATCAGGAAGACCTCGGAGCATATTGGTCCGGACCAAGATATTCCGGCTCCGGATGTTTATACCAACGCTCAGATTATGGCTTGGTTTATGGATGAATACAGCAACCTCCGGGGCAAAAATATTCCCGGAGTGGTAACCGGCAAGCCGATTGAGATCGGCGGTTCGGTGGGCAGGGATAAAGCCACCGCCCAAGGAGGTTATTTTGTTTTTAAAAATATTAAAGAAAAGATAGATTTGGGCAAGCAAGTCAGTGTTGCTGTTCATGGTTTTGGTAATGCCGGTTCTAATTTTGCTCGGATCGCGACCCAAGACGGGCATAAGGTGGTTGCGGTTGCGGACTCCAGAGCCACGGTCTATAATCGTGAAGGTTTGGATATTGAAAAATTAGAAGAGTATAAAGTTCAAAACGGTTCCATTCAAGGTTTTGAAGGGGGCGAGGAGATCACCTGGCAGGAGCTTTTAGCCCTGGAGGTGGATCTTTTGGTCCCGGCCGCCCTGGAGGGAACCATAACAAAGGAAATCGCCCCCACAGTAAAAGCCAAAACGGTTTTAGAGCTTGCCAATGGACCGGTTACGCCCGAGGCCGATGAGATTTTGGGCCAAAACGGCATTTTAGTGATCCCGGATGTGTTGGCCAACGCCGGAGGAGTGGTGGTTTCTTATTTTGAATGGGTGCAGAATTTGGATAATTATTATTGGAATCGGGAAAAAGTGGAAAAAAGACTTCATCATAAACTAAACCGGGCCACGGAAGCGGTTTGGCAGGCCAAAAGCGATTATAACGAGAATTTGCGGACCGCCGCCTATATTGTGGCCTTCCTAAGACTAAGCAAAAGTCTAAAGTTGCGCGGGGTATAATGAAAACTCAAAGATCAAAATGCAAAAATCAAAATTTCGGGTGAATAGATAAAGTCATTTTTTTGTTTTTATTTTTCATTTTGATTTTAATTATATGGATAATAAACTTCAACAAGCCCGAGAACTCCTTAAGCTTCATTATGGTTTCAGTGAATTTCGTTCCGGGCAAAAAGAAGCAATTGAAAATATTTTGGGCCAAAAAGATACCGTGGTTATAATGCCCACCGGCGGGGGTAAGTCCTTGATCTATCAACTCCCGGCCTTGGTCTTGGACGGAGCCACTATTGTGGTTTCGCCCCTTATTGCCTTAATGAAGGACCAGGTGGACTTTTTGAACTCCATAGGTGTCCCGGCCACTTTTATTAATTCCTCTATTTCCCCGGAAGAGGCCGAGGATAGGATCGACAAAGTTAAGACCGGTTTTTATAAGCTTTTATATATAGCCCCGGAGCGTTTTAATAATTTTAATTTCGTACAGCATTTAAAGGAATTATCGGTCAATCTCTTCGCCATAGACGAGGCCCATTGTATCAGTGAATGGGGTCATGATTTCCGGCCCAGCTATACCAGGTTGAACCGGGCCATCGAGTTGGTAGGCAAGCCGCCGGTAGTGGCCTTGACCGCCACCGCCACCCCGGAAGTAAAAGAGGATATTATCAAACAATTGGATCTGAAAGAGCCGGAGATCATAGTTACCGGATTTGCCCGGCCCAATCTGCAATTCGGAGTTATCCGAACCCAGGAAAACCAAAAAGGAAGCATAATAGCCGATTCCATTAAATATTTGGACGATATCAGGGGCATAGTTTATACCGGCACCAGGGCCAAGGCGGACGAGATCACCAGGATCCTTCTGGAAGAGGATATCAAGGCGGTTTCTTATCATGCCGGCATGGATCCGGAGGACAGAAAATGGGTTCAGGAGAAGTTTATGAACAATAATGTGGAAGTGGTGGTGGCCACCAATGCTTTCGGTTTGGGTATAGACAAAAAAGATATTCGGTTTGTGATCCATCATGATATGCCGGGCAATATCGAGGCCTACTACCAGGAGGCCGGTCGGGCCGGCCGGGACGGTCAACCCAGTTTTTGTCTTTTGTTGTATTCCACCAAGGATAGGAATTTGCGGGAGTTCTTTATTCGGGGCGACAACCCCAGTCCGGATATGATAATCGAGGTATATAATACTTTATTGGGCTATGAACAGGACAAGGTTCTTTTTACCTATAGTGAGATCAGCCAAACTTTGTCGGAAAACACTCCGGAAATGGCGATCGGGACCAGCTTGAAATTATTGGAAAAAGAGGGGCTGATCTCCAGGGCCAGAGAAAAGACCAGTAATGCCTATTTAAAGATCCTGACCCCTTGGTCCCAGGCCTATGACAAGATCAGCAACCGGGCCAAATCCCAAAAAGAGGTTTTAACCAAAATGCAGGATAAGTATTCCCGGGAATTGGAACAGGGTTGGAATGCTAATTTGGAAGAGGTGGCCGAGATATTGGGGCTAAAGAAGGAATCCTTGAAGCGGGCGGTTCGCAATTTGGCGGACAAGGGAATTTGGGAATATTATCCTCCCTTTCAGGGGTCCGAGATCAATATTTTAAAAAGAGTGGATACGGCGGATCTGGATATAGATTTCAGTAAATTAAAGGCCAAAGCCAGGCAGGCCTATTCCAAATTGGACAAAATGGAGGATTATGTTTATTCTTATGACTGCCGGCAAAAAGTTATCTTGGATTATTTCGGGGATGAGAATTCTTCCCGGTGCGGCCGCTGCGACAATTGTTTGAATACCCCCGGCCCCTCTTCAGCTGAAGAAAAGAGTTCGGACGGCGGCAAGACCAAGATCAACACCAAATTGACCCAGTTAGAGACCTGGGAGCTGTATCAGCAGGGTTTGAGCTTGCCGGAGATAGCCGAAACCAGAGGTTTAACCTCTCGGACAGTGGTGGATCACATCTGTTTTTTGCTCAAAAAGGGGTTATTGGGCCCCAAGGAGGTGGACAAGATGGTGGCCGCGGTTAAGCAAAAAAAGATCGACCAGGCGGTCAAGGATCTGGGTTCGGGCAAGCTTAAACCCCTGAAACAGGAATTACCGGAAGATATTAGCTATGAGGATATTAAATTGGTTTTAGCTAAAAACAAACTCTATGGATAGATATACCAAGAAAAAATTATTGAATTTGGTCCGGTCCAATTATGATGATATTGCCGACAGTTTTGACCAGACCAGAAAGAAGCCCCTATGGCCGGAGTTGAACAAATTGTTACAGGAAGTCGAGGAGGGGGAAAGTGTTATGGATGTGGGCTGTGGTAACGGCCGGCTTTTGTATGGCCTGCAAGATAAACAGATAGGATATCTGGGCGTAGATTTTAGCGCGGAATTGATCCAAAAGGCCCAAAACAATTTTCCCGATCATAAATTCCGGGAGGGGGACATTCTGGATTTGGGCAGGATCGGAGAAATGGGCTTTGATCATGTTTTTTGCGTGGCTGTTTTGCACCACATTCCCGGCACCGATCTGCGGATCCAGGCCTTGAAGCAGCTTAAGAACAAGGCCAAGAAGGACGGCCGGATCGTGGTCACAGTTTGGAACCTATGGAGCCGATCCTGGTCCCGAAAACTTCTTTTCCGATATTTTCTTTTGAAATTCTTTAAAAAGAACAATATGGATATCGGAGATATAATATTTGAATGGAAGGGAGATAGTCAGGGGCAAACGGCCAAAAAAAGGTATTATCACGCCTTTACCAAACGGCAATTAAAAAGATTGGCCCGAAAAAGCGGCTTGCGCCTTAAGAGCATAAAAAAGGACAAATACAATTATTATTTGATCTTGGGGCTTAAATAGGGTGGCTTTGGTTGACATATTCAAAGGTTATGTTATTGTAAAAAATAGAAATAAGATTTTAATGATTTTTTAAGTCAGAGCTAGTTGTGGCAAGCAATTAGCTTTTTTATTAATCAAGGGTCAATTCGGAGAATTATAAGGTCCGAGTTGCCCTGTTTGCAAAATTATGTCTGAATTATCAAGCGCTATTAAGTCGGTTTGCGATGAAAAAGGTCTGGATTATGAAGCCGTGCTTAACACCATAGAGCTGTCTTTGGCCGCAGCTTACAGAAAGGATTACGGCCACAAAAATCAAAACATCAAGGTTAATTTTGATCCGGAGACCGGAAACACCGAGGTAATGGATGTCAAAACGGTAGTGGAAGACCTGCCGGAGGAGGAACAAGAAGAGGATAAGGAGTCCGGTGAACCCGAAACTTCCGAGTCCTCAGAGGGGCAGGAAGGGTCGGAATCAAAGGAGGAACAAGGATCTTCGACAAGCCCAGAGGAAACAAGTTCAGAACAAGAGGAGGAGCAGGAAAAAAAATTCAACCCCAAAACCGAGATCCAGTTGAGTGATGCCAGAATGATCAAGGAAGACGCTGAAGTGGGAGAAGATATCAAAATAGACTTGGAGGTTCCGGATTCCTACGGCCGAATGGCCGCCCAGACCGCCAAGCAGGTTATTATTCAAAAATTAAGAGAGTCAGAGCGAGAGATGATCTTTAATGAGTTTAAGGAAAAAGAGCAAGAAGTGGTCAACGGCATAGTACAGCGCCGGGAAGGCAGGAATCTATTAGTGGACTTGGGCAAGGCCATAGGTTACTTGCCGGCCGAGGAGCAGATCCCGAGAGAAAGGCATAAACCCGGAGAAAGGATCAAGGTTTATATAAAGGAAGTGGAATTCCAGCCCAAGGGTCCGCGAATAACCTTGTCCCGAACTTCCCAGGAAATTGTTAGAACTTTATTCCACTTAGAGATACCGGAATTGGCCAGCGGGATGATCGAGATCAAATCCGTGGCCAGAGAGGCCGGTTCCAGATCCAAGGTGGCTGTCTGGACCGAATCGGAAAATATCGACCCCATCGGTTCCTGCGTGGGTCAGAAGGGTTCCCGAATACAGACTATAATCAACGAGTTGGGCGGAGAGAAAGTGGATATAATCGAATACGACGAAGACCCGGCCAAATTTGTGGCCAATTCCCTGTCCCCGGCCAAGGTTTTGAGCGCCGAAGTGGATGAAGATAGCGGAATGGCCTATATAAAAGTAGCTTCGGACCAATTCTCTTTGGCTATCGGCAAGAGAGGGGAAAATATCAGATTGGCCTCCGCTTTGACCGGTTGGAAGATCAATGTTCAAGAGGACGAGGAAGGCATGAGCGAGGAATCTTCGCCGGAAGAGTATGAGGAAGGTGCCTCTCAACAGGAAGAATCCACTCCCGAGAGTGGGGAAGAGAATTCTTCCGCGGACAAGAACGAAGATGAAGAGAAACAAGAAAACAAGGATGAGGCCGAATCAGCCGATATCCCGGAAGAGGAAACAGAGAACAAGGCCGAAACCGCGGAAGAGGACCCTGTTGGGGCGGACGCAGAAGAGCAAAAAGAAGAATCCGAAGATGACACCGAAACCCCTCCAGAGGAAGAGGAAAAATAATTATGGCTTAATAAAAAAATAAAATTTTAGACCTAAACCCTTCCGGTTTAGAGCCTAAGATCCAGGAATATGTCCCAAGAAACCATCTACATCCTTGGCCACCGGTCTCCGGATCTGGACAGCGTGGCCGCGGCCATCGCTTATTCCGAACTGAAGAATCGTTTGGAAAACACGGATATTTATCAACCGGCCGTACCCGGTTCGATCAACCAGGAAACCGCTCATTCTTTGAAAAAATTCGGTTGGGACGAACCGCCGGTATTGGAAGATGCTTCCGGTAAAAAAATAATCCTCGTGGATCATAATGAATTCTCCCAAGCGGTTAACGGCGTGGAAGAGGCCGAGATCCGGGAGGTCCTGGATCACCACAAGGTTAATTTTAAATATGACAGCCCTATCCCTTTTTGTTCCCTGCCTTGGGGCGCCACTTGTTCTATAATTGCCAGAAGATTCAAAAACAGCGGACTGGAGATAGACAAAAATTTGGCCGGATTGATGCTTTCGGCCATCTTGGTGGATACTGTTATCACCAAATCCCCTACTTGCACGGACAAGGATGTGGAGATCATCAAGGAATTGGCGGAAAAGGCCGAGGTGGCGGACTGGAAGCAGTACGGTATTGAATTGTTCAAGATCCGGTCCAGTGTAAAGGAGTTGGGTGCCGAGGAAATAATTAAGGGCGATTTTAAGGATTTTGACCTAAGCCAGGGCAAGGTGGGCGTCGGTCAAGTGGAAACAGTGGATCTGGGCGAGTTCGGCCCCCGGGAGCAAGAACTTTTGGAAACCCTGCAAAAAATGAAGCAAGAACAGAGTTATCATACGGTTATTTTGTTCATAACCGACATCATGAAAGAGGGGTCTCAATTCTTAGTGGCCAGTGATGACACCGATACTCTGGGTCGGGCTTTCGGCGCCGATTTCTCCGAAGGCAAGGCCTTTGTTGAGGGGGTTATGTCCAGAAAGAAGCAAGTGGCCCCCAAATTGGAAGAATATTTCAACTAAGTAAAAAATGTAAAATATATTGAACTTAACGCTTGTTGCTTGAATTGTTTTATTAGCAAACAATAAAACAAGGAAACAATAAATTATTTTATGAATGTAAACAAACAAGACTTAGAAAAATCTCAAGTAGAATTAAATGTGGAGTTAAGCCCGGAAGAGTTCCAACCCTTTATAGATAAAGCGGTCCAGGAGATCTCCCAGGAAACCACAATCGAAGGTTTTCGCCCCGGCAAGGCCTCTTATGAAGTAGTTAAGCAAAAAGTGGGCGAAATGAGCATTTTGGACAAGGCCGCCCGGATCGCGGTCAACGAAACTTTGGATAAGGCCATCCAGGAGAATGTGGAAGGCCAGCCCATAGGCCAACCTCAGGTGGATGTGACCAAACTTTCTTCCGGCAACCCCATGGCCTATAAAGCGGTTATTTCCTTGTTGCCGGAAGTAAAATTGGGTGATTATAAAAATGTTCCGGTAGAAGCGGAACAAGTAGAACCCAATGAAGAAGAGGTGGACAAAACAGTTAAGACCCTGCAAGAACAATATGCAGAGGAAAAAGAAGTGGATCGGGGAGCCCAAAAAGGAGACAAGGTAACAGTGGATATCAATATGTCCCAAGATAATGTGCCGGTAGAGGGCGGTCAAAGCCAGGATACCGATGTAACTCTGGGACAAAATTATTTAGTTCCGGGTTTTGATGATAATTTGATCGGATCCAAAAAGGAAGATGACCTTAATTTTCAAATTCAATATCCGGAAAACCATCACCAAAAGAATTTGGCCGGTCAAAATGTTGATTTTAATGTTAAGGTCAAGGGAGTTAAAGAAAGGAATATACCGGAAGTGGATGATGAATTTGCCAAAAAATTCGGGATCAACAGCTTAGATGAATTAAAAAATATTCTTCGAGACAATATTTCCCAAGAACAAAAGCAAAAAGCGGATCAAAGAACCGAGATCAAAATGATCGACCAGATCCTGGAGAAAAGCGAATTCGGCGATATCCCAACCAGCCTGATCGACCAGGAAGCCAACAAAATGCTTTCCGAGATCCAACAGAATGTTACCAGCCAGGGCGGAAAATTCGAGGATTATTTGCAAAGCATCGGCAAAAGCCAGGAACAATTACTGGAAGAAATGAAACCGGAAGCGGAAAAAAGAGTTAAAACCGCTTTGCTGATCCGGGAAATAGCCAATCAAGAGAATATTGCCGCCTCCGAGGAGGAAATAGAACAAAAACAGAATGAACTTTTGGAGCAATACAAGGGATATGAAAAAGTTGAAGAAAGGGTAAAAAGTCCGGATTACAAAAATTACTTACAAAATATAATAGTTAATAATAAGGTCTTGGAGCAGTTAAAGAAGTGGAATATCAAGGAATCCTCTTCTGGTTCCGCTGACTCAAATAAAGACGAAGAGGAGAAAAAGGAGTCCGAGTCAAAGGAGGACTCCCCGGAAAAGGATCAAGACAAGGAAAAAGACCAAAAGGACCAATAATTCTTATTGGATATCAATACAAAAACCGACCGATATTATTGGTCGGTTTTTGTATGGCGAAATTTTTATTTGGACGCCAACCGAGGTCGGTATTTGTCTTATTTTTTTATGAATTGTATAATTACAAAAAGTTTTTACTATTATAAATAATCTTGATCAGGTATAACTTCCCCAGCAGTTATACCCTGGTCACCAACAATTAATATGGGAGTGGAGAACATTAGCGAATTTACTGCCAACCAGGAATGGGGAGAGGCAGTAGAGGGTCAAAATTTGGAAGAACTGGAAAGCGAGATCGGGTCCAAGTTCTTTGATTCCAGTATCTTGGAAAGAGAGTTGCAGTATTTTGAGAACAATGACGAATTTCAAGACCGACGCCAGGAGATATTGGAACAGGTTAATGAAAAATTACAAAACAAGAAACTTCCGGAAGAAGATGACCCTTACACCGAACAAGAGAAGTGGGACGAGGCCTTGGCGGAAACAGTCAAGGGAATAATAGAAAAAAATCTCCACCAAAAAGCCGCTTAAACAAGAAGTTGAGAATTTAAAAAGGAGGGGTTCGTCCCCTCTTTTTTGTTTGACATTTTTTATAAAATATTTTATAATTATAAAATTATGAAATATGTGATAGACGCCAACAATTTGGCCGGAAAGCTGGATCTATTGAAAGAAAAGGATTTTGATGCTTTGCTGATAAAAAGAATTAAAAGATTTTTTGGCAATAATACCTGCCCCGTGTTTTTGGTTTTTGACAGCGCCGACCCCATGGGGGATAAATATAAAGATGATAATATCGAGGTTATTTATACCCCCAAAGATGATTATTACAATTCCGCGGATGACCGGATCCTGGAGTTGATACGGTCCCGCGAGGATCGGGAGGAATTGGTGGCGGTTACTGATGATAGGGGTCTGGCCGATAAAATAGAAGAGCAAGATAATCAGGTTATTATTAAAAAAGCATCTGATATTAGCAGAAAAATAAAAGAACAGGAAAAAACCCTGGGGAAAGCGGACAAAGATAAATTGACCGAGCAAGAGATAAAAGATATCAACCAAGAATTATTGAATAAATTCAAGGGTAATTAAAAAGTTTTTAAGAAATTTATGACCGTATTAGCCAGAAACAAACGAGCCTATTTTGATTACGAGGTCTTGGAGAAACACGAGGCCGGCTTAAAGCTGCTCGGCCATGAAGTTAAGGCGGTCAAAAACAGTCAAGTCAGCCTAAAAGGAAGCCATGTTACTTTAAAGAACAGGGGCAAGAATATGTTGCCGGAAGTTTATTTGGTTAATGCCCATATTTCTTTATATAAAAGCGCCGGAGATATCAAGGACCACGATCCCACCCGGCCCCGGAAGCTTTTATTGAACAAAAAAGAAGTCCAATATTTGATAGGAAAAAGGCAGGAAAAAGGCTTGACATTGGTGCCTTTGAAACTATATACTAAACATAGTTTAATAAAATTGGAGTTTGCTGTGGCCAAAGGAAAAAGAAAAGTGGACAAGCGTGAAGACATTAAAAGAAAGGACCTGGACAGACAGAAGCGGGAGCTAATGAAGCAAAAATTAAGAAGATAAACTAAAACACAAAGTTCTTGTGTTTTCATTTTTTAAGAGAACATTGACAATTGAA
>Ga0102938_10002234_pt1 | contig 14698 bp, 8 predicted proteins | sample SalPonR2_B_D2_MG_FD_84516 | JGI IMG/M metagenome (GOLD analysis project Ga0102938, IMG submission 84516) | Salt pond soil microbial communities from South San Francisco under conditions of wetland restoration - Salt Pond MetaG R2_B_D2_MG | ecosystem: Environmental > Aquatic > Marine > Intertidal...
ATGCAACCACAGGAGCAGCTATGAGCGTCACTCAACACGACCTTGCCGCCGGTCTGCAAAGGCTGGATCGCACCCCGTCCGAGCTGATTGACTGGTGTACGCAGCTGCCCCTGTGCAATGGGGAACGTCTGGCTACAAACCTGCGCCTGCTCGATGATCATTTGTCAGATCGCGACCTGTTAGCCGCCACCCTTGCCGATGCGTTGCCGGCCGCCGACCCGGACGCCGCTCTGAATAATCTTGAACGGCTTTTCGACATCCTTGAGCCCCAGGCGTTACTTAAGGTCGTTATTAATCCAGATCGGCGCCGACAATTGTTGACCCTGCTTGGTGGGTCACCTTTTCTTACCGGCATTCTGTGTCGACATCATCAGTATTTTACCTATCTGTTTGCCGCCGCCGCCATCGACACCTGCCATGGTGAAGCCGGTATGCTCGCCGACTTACGCGAACTGATTGCCATTGATGCCGACTTCTCTCAACTTCAAGCCGCTTTGCGGCGCTACAAGGCCAAGCAGGTGTTGCGGATTGCTGCCCGCGATTTGTGTGGTCTGGCAACCCTGGAAGAGGTAATGGCTGAACTCTCCGATCTGGCGGCAGCGGCGCTGCAGCGTGCCTATGAGGTCTGTAGTCAGCAATTACAGGCCGAGTATGGAAAACCATTGCAGCGGGATGCTCTTGGTCAAAGCTCGGAAGCCGCCATGACAATTCTCGGGATGGGCAAGTTCGGTGGTCGTGAGTTGAATTTTTCTTCCGATATTGACCTGATCTACTGCTATTCATCGACCCATGGTGAAACCCGTGGTGGCCGGCGAGACGAGCAGATCAGCCTGCACCGCTACTTTGTCAAGTTGGCGGAAATGGTCACCCGTGCTCTCCATCAGGTGACCGAAGATGGCTTTGTCTTTCGGGTCGATACCCGTTTGCGCCCGGAAGGGAACAGCGGTGATCTGGTTGTGTCTCTTGACGGTGCTGAGATTTATTATGAATCCTGGGGCCAGAGCTGGGAGCGCGCGGCGATGCTCAAGGCGCGCCCGGTCGCCGGTTCTATCCCTGTCGGTAATGAGCTGCTCAAGCGTCTTAAACCCTTTATTTTCAGACGTCATCTTGATTTCGGCATGATCGAGGACATCAAGGTGATGAAGCAGAAGATTAACGCCAGCCTCGACCGCCGCCAGCACGAGCAGCTTAACCTCAAACTCGGGCAGGGGGGGATTCGAGAAATTGAATTCTTCATTCAGGCCCTGCAACTGGTCAATGCCGGTTCGCGCCCGCAGCTGCAGCAGCGCAACTCCCTTAAAACCATTCAACTGCTGGCACAAGAGGAGATGATCAGCACAGCTGAAGCGCAGAGTCTGGCGGAGGCTTATCGATTTTTGCGTACTGTTGAGCACCGGATCCAGATGGTGCAGGAACAGCAGACCCATTCGTTGCCCGAGGATGAGCATTCCTTGACCATTCTGGCGCGCCGCTGTGGCTGTGCCGATGCTGCAGCTTTCAAGGGCGAGCTCGACCATCATCGACAAGTGGTTCACGGGGTCTTTCGCGAGTTGTTTCATTCAGCCGATGTCGATGTGGTTCCGATACGTCCGGAGGTTGGAGTCATTCTGGCCATCGACTCGGATTCTGATCTGGTTAAAGACCTGCTCGAAGAAAAAGGCTTTGTCAACCCCGATGCCGCTTATGAAACCCTGAATCTGCTCCGGGGTGACAGCCCTTCGCGGCGGATGACACGGCGCTCGCGCCGTTGTCTGGAAAAACTGGTGCCCCTGCTGCTTGGTGAGATTCTCGATTGTGCTAACCCCGATCAGGCCTTGAATAACCTGGACGCTTTTCTTGACAGTATTCGCGCGCGCAGCAATTTTTTCTCGCTGTTGGTAGAAAATCCGCCGATTGCCAAGTTACTGATCGCGCTGTTCGGCTCCAGCCAGCTGTTGTCGCGTATCTTTATTCAGCGTCCCGAATTGCTTGATGCCCTGGTGTTTGATTCCTACGGCACCCAGAGTAAAACCCGAGAGCAGATGGAAGAAGAACTGGGCGAACAGTTGGCGCAGGAAGAAGATTTTGAATGGCGTCTCGATACCCTACGGCGTTTTCGCAACGAAGAGTTTTTACGGATTGCTCTCAATGATCTCCATGGTTTTATTGAACAGGAGGATATTGCCCGGCAGTTATCCCTGTTAGCTGAGGTGTGTCTGGAACATGCTACGCGAATGGCGCGCCAGGAACTGGTCGTCCGCTTTGGTGCTCCGTTCAGAGGGGATACGGCGCAGTCCGGGCTTAAGAGCGAGTTTTCCGTTATCGGGATGGGGAAGCTTGGAGGCTATGAGCTGAATTATCATTCTGACCTCGATATTATTTTTATTTACCAGGAAGAAGGGCAGACACAGGCGGTTAATGAAACCGATCCGGAGCGATTTCGCTCGATCAGTAATCATGAGTATTTTGCTAAATTGGCACAGCGTATCATTACCACTCTCTCCCTGGTGACGCGCGAAGGATTTGTCTATAAAATCGACACGCGCCTGCGCCCCTCCGGTAATCAGGGGCCTCTGGTCACCAGCTTAAGTGCCTTTAAGCGCTATCATCAGGAGTCCGCTCAACCCTGGGAGCGGCAGGCCCTGACCAAAGCCAGAGCGGTGACCGGAGCGGCTGATTTTATTCAATCGGTACAAACAACCATTAATGAACTGGCTTTTAAACGGCCACTCCCTGACAATCTGCAGGCCGAGATCTATCGGCTACGGCGCCGCATGGAGCAGGAGATCGCCCGCGAAAGTGATGATCTGCTCAATATTAAAACCGGCCGGGGTGGCATGGTTGATGTTGAATTTATTGCACAATTTCTTCAATTGCGGCATGCTGGCGAGGTTGCTGGGCTAAGGATCCAAAATACCATTAACTTGCTGGAAATTCTTGCCGCTGAAGAACTGCTAGCGCAGGGTGATGCCGACTGTCTGGTTTCCGGTTATAAATTTCTGCGCCAATTGGAAAACAAATTACGTTTGTTGTATGACCAGTCGATCAACGAACTGTCCATGCGGGGCAAGGAGTTTCGCAAGGTCGCAAAAAGCCTTGGTTATGGGGGCGCAGACGTCAAGCCGGAGCAGGCCTTCATCGATGATTATCGCAGGATCACCGAAGAGATCCGCCGGCGAATGGAGTTTTATCTTAACCCCCAGGGGACATCGTAAAAAAACAAGGAAGCTGATTTATGGGTAAGAACATTCTGATTATTGACGATGATCGTGACTTAAGGGATTTTTTGCAGCAAGCCCTTACGGCCGCAGGGTTTCACGTCGAAAGCGTTGATCGTGGCGCTCTGGGATTGCGCAAGCTGCTCAGCGATGATGTTGATCTGGTTCTGATCGATATTAATATGCCGGAGATTTCCGGCCCGAATATCTGTCAGGCTTTGCGTAAGCACGATAAAACCCGTGACTTGCCGGTGGTCATGATTACCACGACCTTTCACAGTCCGGAACAGATCAAAGCGGCTAAAGAGGAGTATGGGGCCGATGATTTCCTCTTCAAACCCTTTACCGGTATGGATCTGCAACGCCTGCTTGAGCGGGTATTCAAACCCGGCAAAAAAAACGGCGGCGTCCTTGAAAACAAAGTCCTGCCGTTATCTGAATTTACCATACCGACGCAGTTGCATCGACTTTATGTCGATAAGGTGACAGGATTGTTGCATCTGCATCATGGCAAGGCCAAAAAGGTTATTTATATAAAAGATGGTTATCCGGTGTTCGCTCGCTCCAATGTCCTTGGTGAGTGCCTCGGGCGGATGCTGGTGCGTGAGGGCACCATCACCCAGGTTGATTGTGACCAATCGGTTGAGATCAGTAAAGAAAGTGGGCGCCTGCAGGGAACAGTGCTGATTCAGATGGGTCTGTTGACCCCGCAGGATCTCAAGGCGGTATTGGAGCGGCAAGTGACAGAAAAGCTGCTTTCAACCTTCGCCTGGCGGAGTGGAACCCTGCATTTTGAGCCCGGGAAGAACTTCAAAAAAGGGGTAACCCAGATCCCCCTGTCCCCCGCTTCATTGATTTTACAGGGGATCAACCGTTACTGGACGATCAAGCAGATCGACGAATTCCTTTACCCTTTTGCCGCTGATTATCTCTGCCAGGCGACCAACCCCAAGTATCGTTTTCAGGATATCGATCTCGGCAAACGTGGTCTGGCCGTGTTGAAAAGCTGTCAGGGACAGAAACGCCTGCAGGACATCCTTGAGCAGCATCCCCTGGCCCACCGCGAAGTGCAAAAGCTCATTGCGGCCCTGTTGATTTCGGAGATGCTTGAGCGCCACGCGACGCCGCAGCAAGGGTTGGTCGATGACCACGCTGATGAAGAGATTGCTCAGGTAGATGACAAATTGCGGCGCAAGATCCTTGGTGATTACCAGCGGATCATGGATGCCGACTATTTTGATGCCCTGGGAATAGAGCGTAAGAGTGATTCGGGGGCGATTCGCCGGGCCTACTACAAAATGGCCAAGGAGTATCACCCTGACCGCTTCCTTGGCAGTAGCCTCTCCCGCGAGATGAGTGCCAAGGTCAGCGAAATGTTTCAGTATATTACCCAGGCCTATACCGTACTCAGTGATCCGACAACCCGTACTGATTATCTGGACGAGCTGATCAGCGGCCCCAAAAAGAAGCTCGACATCAACCAGGTCATTGAAGCTGAAGCCGCTTATCAGGAGGGGTTAGCGCTGCTCAAGGTGCGCCGTTTTGCCACTGCCGCTAAAGCGCTGAAAAAAGCCGTCGAGTTCAGTCCCGAAGAGCCGGAGTACATGACCAGTTTTGCCTGGGCCTTGTTCAAGTCCGCGCCGGAAAAGACCGAAACCCGTAATCAGGCCATGGAGATTCTCCTGGCCTCCCGCGAACTCAACCCCGGCTCTTATCAGACCCATCTATATCTTGGCCATGTCTATCAGGCCCAGGGCAAGGAACGGCAGGCTGAGAAATCCTTTGAAGTGGCGGTGCAGGCTAATCCCGATTGTACTGAAGCGCTGCGCGAATTGCGCCTGATCAACCTGCGGCGCGAGCAGACCACCCAGCATAAAGGGTTGTTCTCCGGTTTCGGCAAAAAAGACAAGTAACTTAGTGCCCCGCAACTTATAAAATGTCGCAACGATTGCGCTGGATTTTATGAGTTGCAGGGTACTAGCCAAGCAGGTGACGGTGGTCGACATTTCCCATGGCGCTGAGTAGACTGTGGCGAACCTGTGGAATCTCGCTGCTCAATGCGCCAATCAGATGTTTCATCCGTTGGCGTTGTTGGTGTTGCTCCTGTTCTCCCGCCAGCGGGCAGGCACAGGAAATAATCGGGAAATCACAGCGGGCACTGTAGTCGCTGATCAACGCTTCCTCGACGTACACCAACGGGCGAATCACTGTTTGTTCACCATTGTCAGCCGGCATCTTCGGACTCATGGCCGCCAACCTTCCCGCATAAAACTGATTGAGTAACAACGTCTCAATAAAATCATCGAGATGGTGACCCAACGCGAGCTTGTTGCAGTTAAGGCGCTGCGCAACGCTGTAGAGAAAGCCCCGCCGTAAGCGAGCGCAGAAAGCACAATAGGATGACCCGGGGCGAAGTTTTTCCTCGATTACTGCAGCGCTTGCAGTTTTTTCCAGATGACAGGGAATGTTGTGGCGTTGCAGATAGTCAGCAATAAGATCGCTGCGGTAACCGGAAAATCCGGGATCAAAATTCACTGCCATCAGCTCGAAGTTCACCGGCGCCCGCTGCCGCAAATCATCGAGGATATGCAGCAGGGTCCATGAATCCTTTCCGCCTGATACCGCCACAGCAATCCGATCGCCCTCCTCAATCAGGTTGAAATCACCAATCGCTTTGCCGCAACTGCGTTTGATGCGGTTGTGAAGCTGCTCTTGTGTTTTGTCCATCTCTTTAATCCATTAATCTGAAACTGGTACCTGTAAAATTTTGGTTCGGAATTTGCTTATGAAAGTGCTTAAGTATGTCGATAAGACAGATACTTGACACCCGTTTTTATTGCCCAAGAGGTTGCCATGAGTATTGAATCCCTGAATTCCCCCGCGTTGTTTGCCTCTATGTCATTGCCGGCTTCGGCATCCGAGAAGAATCATCATTCCCAGGGCAATCAGTTCGCAGCGCTGCTGGAGCAGGCTAAGCAGAGCCAGTCCGGCGTACCAGCGACCGCTGAGCAGGCGCTGATCCAGCTCAAGGTCACGCAATTACAGATGATGCAGGGCTTGTTCTCCGATAGCGACGATGATGAACAGGAATCCCAGCCCCTGTTCGATATGACAGCAAATTCACCGTTTAGTCTGCTCGACAGTCGTAAAGGTCAATTTATTGACAAATATCGCCAAAACCTGGCGCCGTTGCAGCCGCCATCAGAGGCTGTTAGCCGTGACCAGATTGAAGGGATCATCGATCGTGTTGCCGACAAGGTGAAGCTGGCTCCGGAGCTGATCCGCGCTGTTGTCACGGTTGAAAGCTCCTACAATTCAACCGCAGTATCGCATGCCGGAGCCCAAGGGCTGATGCAGCTGATGCCGGCGACGGCCGCGGACCTGGGGGTAAAAGACAGCTTTGATCCGGTCGAAAACATCAGCGGCGGGAGCCGCTACTTAAGTCGCCTGCTCGATAAGTACGCCGGCGATCTGGACCGCACCCTGGCCGCTTACAACTGGGGGCAGGGGAATGTTGACCGTCACGGCCTGGAAAAAATGCCGCTGGAGACCCGTAATTACCTCGCCAAGGTCAAGCAGTTGCTGCAGAGCGCAAGCAATGTTTGATGGCGTCGCAACAACTCACCAACTGCTGCGTTGACGATAGGGGTGAAAATCCATCGGCTTGCCCTCGGCCAGGTTAAGCCACCCCTTGGCGACGCGATAGATCATCCAGATATAGTTGGCAAACAGAATCACATAGCCGATTAACAGCAGGTAAGTGATAATCCCTATCCCCGTCCATAACATGCCGTACCAGAAGGTCCGGATCTGCCAGCGAAAGTGCGACTCCAGCCAGGTTCCCCGAACCTCATCGCGCTTGATATAATTAAAAATAATCGCCACAAACAAGGTCACCCCGACAAAAAAAGATGCAGCCTGCAGGGCATAAATAACCGTAGTCATGGTTTTTAATGGTCGCAATGAATCGCTGCCTGAAGGACCGGGTTGCTCCGGTGAGATGATGATCGGTTCGCTTTGGGTCATGATCTGCCTTTGTCTGGTTTTACGCTGGATTGTGCGCTGTCGTCATTTTCGCCCAGCCAATGGCCGCCAAGGGCCCGGATCAGGCTGATGCGGTGGCTGATCAACTGGCGCTGGTTGCTTAATTGCTGGCTGCGGACTTCAAGTTGGGCCATTTCGCTACGTAGTAGCTCTAAGCTGTCAGTCAACCCGAGAAGATAGTCTTCCGTCCTTATTTTCAGTACCCGGCTGTTCATTGATTGCTGTTGTTCAAGAAGCTCTCCACGTCTGAAGCTGCCTTGTTCAGCCACCAGGGCCGATTCAACCTCTTCAATCGCGGTAAGGATTGCCAGCTGGCCGGCAATCTGCTTTTCATCGCGAATGGCTTGTTGCAGGTCACTTGCGGCTTTCAGGCGCCCGCCGTCGATCAATGGTTGTGTTAATCCCAGGGCCAGACTCCAGAAGGTACCGGTGACATCGCCACTCGACAGGCGGGTGAAGGAACGACCGATGTTTGCACTCAGGTCAAGACGCGGCAGGCGATCAGCCAGAGCCGCAGCCAGATCCCGATCTGCCGCTTCCAGTTCGAGCAGCGCCGCGGCAACATCGGGGCGGCGGCGCAGCAGGCTGGCGGGCAAGCCGATATCGATAATATTTGTCAGGGTCGGCAGGTCGGTGAGCTCAATCCGGATATTGCCGGGAGCCTGGCCAAGGAGTAAAGCAATAGCATTGCTGGTTTGGTGCAGGGTTGTTTCAAACTGCGGGATTTGCGCCTCCATCTGGGCCAGATTCTGCTGTGCCTGATAGAGTTCGCTGGCAGCTGCCAGCCCTGATTGATAGCGCTCGTCAATAATCCGCACCAATTCGCGATTGCGGTCACGACGGCGCTCGAGCAGGTCAAGCTGCGCGCGTTGCTCTACAGCGATAAAATAAAGTTCAGCAAGGCGCGCACTTAAACTCACCAACAGGGTGCGAACCTCCTCCTCGCCAACCAGTAAACGCAGTTCCGCCGCTGCTGTGCGCTGGCGCAACCGTTGCCACAGATCAATTTCATAGGCGGCAGCGAGGGTCAGGCGCCCTGACGTCGTCTGGTTTTCTACCCCCCCCTGGCCAACGCTCTGTTCACGGCGACCACTGGCGTTCAAGTTCAGCGCGGGAAAGAGCCCGGCTTGCGCTGTTCGTTGCCGCGCTTCAAGCTGATCCAGGCGCAAAAAAGCCTGGCGCAGATTGAGGTTGCCGGTCACCAGTTGAGCTTGCAGATCACTGAGTTGCGAATCAGCAAAATCAAGCCACCAGCCCTCAGTGACGACCGCGCCGTTAGCGGTCACAGGGATGGAATAGGTATCGGGCACCGCCAGTTCAGCTGCCGGCGGCAGCGCCAGTGGCGAACAAGCCATCAGCACTAAACCGATCATAGTAACGATCACCAATCTCATTAAATGACTCCTTGAAAAAGAGCAATATATCATATTTGAAAAACTCACGTCCGGCAGAAAAACAGCCGGTGTGATTGTTCAACCGGGCGCTTAGGGTTTGACAATAACGACTTATATGGCGTATACAGGCGACTCTCTGGATGAAGTTGCCGGCCTGTCTGAAGCTGGTGTTGTTTGAACGATCCTCCCAAACTCAGCGAGCGCAATCCATGATAAATCTCAAGCCGGAAGTTGTTGCCCAGATCGAGCGGGTCTTAAGTTCAGTGGAAATGCTGTTGCCCAGGGCGTCCAAGGCCGTTGACTGGAAAACCTGCTATGCTGCCAACTGGCGCCGTCATTCCTTCTCCGGCTATCTTGAGCCGGTCAAGGTTACCGATACCACCCGTCTTGATCAACTGTTGGGCGTCGATGAGCAGAAGACCATCATGGTCAACAATACCCGCCAGTTTATTAAAGGCTATCCTGCCAACAATGCCCTGCTCTGGGGTTCGCGCGGCACCGGCAAGTCGTCGATTGTCAAAGCCCTGCTCAACGAATTTGCCGCAGAAGGGTTGCGGGTCATCCAGGTCGAAAAGGAAGACCTGATCTACATCGCCGAGATCTTTGCCGCTATTGAAGATCAGCCCTATCGTTACATCATGCTCTGTGACGATTTGACCTTTGAAACCGGTGAGCTCTCCTACAAGATGCTCAAGAGTGCTCTGGATGGCTCGGTCTATTCTGCACCGGAAAATGTTATCATTTACGTTACCTCCAACCGCCGTTATCTGTTGCCTGAATACGATGGTGATCATCTGGGGGGAAAATATGTCAAGGGGGAGTTGCAGCAGAGTGAAATTCAGGAGGAAAAAAGCTCCCTGTCTGACCGTTTCGGTCTGTGGGTCGCGTTCCACGTTTTTTCCCAGGATCGTTACTTAGAAGCAGTACAACTCTGTTTCAAGCAATGGAGTGATAAGCTCGGCAAGCCGATCCCCTGGAGCGACGACGCAGAACGCGCCGCGATCAAATGGAGCCATGACAAAACCAAACGTTGCGGCCGTACCGCCTTTCAGTTTTCCAAAAACTGGGTAGGGAAATACCTGCTCAAAGGCTAAGGGGTAGTGTTCCGCTGTTTTTTGTGAAAATATGGTAATTCAGATATAAATCACGCAACTCTGGAAAAAAAAATCAGTTAAGCTTATTATGTTAACTGCAGAGGCTCCTAGCACAGCAGGTCGCTTTTCATGACAGAAGACTCCCTTCGCATGTCTTGCTTTTGATCTCCTCAACAAACCAGGAACAGTTATGCAAAAACATGTCACCATGCCGCCCGCGCAGGGCCTTTATGATCCCGCAAACGAACATGACAATTGCGGTGTCGGCTTTATCGCCAACATCAAGGGGAAAAAAAGTCACAGTATCGTCAAGCGTGGGATTGAAATTCTTTGCAATCTGACCCATCGGGGTGCGGTCGGTGCTGATTCCCTCGATGGAGATGGTGCCGGATTGATGATTCAGATGCCCGACACCTATTACCGTGAAATCTGCACCTTCGACTTGCCGACCTTGGGGAGCTATGGCGCCGGGCTGGTCTTCCTGCCCCGCGACCAGGCGCGCAGTGAGGGCTGCATGGAAGTTCTGAACCGCGAACTGATTAAGGTTGGTTGCACGGTTCTGGGCTGGCGCGAAATCCGCACGGACAGCGGCACGATCGGCCGTAATGCCCGGGCTGTCGAACCCCGGGTAATGCAGGTTTTTGCCGGCCGCGGGCGAGTTGCGCCGGAGCAGTTTGAACTGATGCTGTATCTGGCCCGCAAGCGTGCTGAAAACGCCATTCGCAATGAGCAGCTGGCGGGGGCTGAGCTGTTTTACGTCTGCTCGCTCTCCAGCAAGACCATCCTTTACAAGGGGATGCTGCTCTCGGAACAACTGAGTGCCTTCTATCCTGAACTGGACGATGAACGCCTGGTCAGCGCGATTGCTTTTGTCCACCAGCGTTACAGCACCAACACCTTTCCGACCTGGGATCTGGCCCAGCCGTTTCGTTATCTCGCCCATAACGGCGAGATCAATACCCTGCGTGGCAACATCAACCGGATGCGCGCCCGGACCGCACTCTTCGCTCACCTCGATCTGGATGAAGGGGTTGCCGATCTGGATCCGGTGATCATCGAGGGGAGTTCCGATACCGCCTGTCTGGACAATGCTTTTGAGCTGCTGGTCGTAACCGGCCGCAGCCCCGCCCATGCCCTGGCCATGCTGATCCCCGAAGCATGGGCTTCTAAAGCCAATCTGCATCCCCATATCAAGGGGTTTTTTGAATATCATGCAACGATGATGGAACCCTGGGACGGCCCGGCCAATATCGTCGCCTGTGACGGCAGTCAGATTGTCGCCATTCTCGATCGCAACGGCTTGCGTCCGGCCCGTTACTGGATCACTGCCGATGATGAGATCATCTATGCCTCGGAAGCCGGGGTACTGGATATTGCCCCGAACAACATTCTGCGCAAGGAACGCCTGGCCCCGGGCAAAATGATCCTGGTTGATGTCGAGACTGGTGAATTCAAGGAAGATCAGCAGCTTAAAAAGGAGCTGGCGCTTGCTCAGCCTTATTCCTCCTGGGTCAGCGAATACCTGATTCGTCTGGACGACCTCCCTGCTCCAGCGACCAGGAAGGTTCCCAGCCTCAGTGAATTACGACAAACCCAGGGGAGCTTCGGTTATACACTGGAGGACATGCGGGTGGTGATGGCGCCGATGGCATTAAATAGTCAGGAACCAGTCGGTTCGATGGGGACCGACACCCCGATTTCTGTCCTGTCGCAAAACAGTAAACAGATCTACTGGTATTTCAAACAGCTGTTCGCCCAGATTACCAATCCGCCGATCGATCCGCTGCGCGAAGAAATTGTCATGAGTTTGACTCAATATCTCGGCCCGGCCCGGAATATCCTGATGCCTGGGCCGGAACACTGTCAGATGCTGGAGCTTGAGCACCCGATCATCACCAATCAGGTTCTCGAACAGTTGCGTCAAAGTGATCTGCCAAACTTCCGCGGGACGACCCTGAGTACTCTCTTTGCTGCGACCAGGGGCCCCGAAGCCCTTGAAGAGCGCCTACAAGAGCTGTTCAAGGAGGCCGAGGCGGCGGTAGATGACGGACGCACAATTCTGGTGCTGTCTGATCGCGGCGTCTGTGCCGAAAAAGCTCCGATCCCGGCACTGTTGGCGCTGTCGGCAATTCATCATCATCTGATCCGCACCAGCAAACGCAGTCAATGCTCGCTGATTGTGGAGACAGGTGAGGCGCGGGAAGTTCATCACTTTGCCTTGCTGGTCGGCTTTGGTGCGGCGGCGATCAACCCGTACCTGGCTTTTGAGACCCTCCAGGATATGGTCAATCAGAGAATGCTGCCGGAGTCCGACGGCAACAAGCAGGCCGACGAAAATATCGACGTGGTCAATATTTATATCAACAACTTCATCAAGGCCGTCGGCAAGGGATTGTTTAAAGTGTTCTCAAAAATGGGGATCAGCACCCTGCAGAGTTACTGTGGCGCCCAGATTTTTGAAATTATCGGACTGAACGAAGATTTTACCAGAACCTATTTCCCCGGTACCGCCAGCCGGATCGGTGGGGCAGGGATCACCGAGATTGCAACCGAAAGCCTGATGCGTCATCGCGTCGCCTTTGCCGGGCGACTTGACCCGAATCGCGATCTTGACCGCGGCTCTGAATATTCCTGGCGCCGTGAGGGGGAATTGCACCTGATGAACCCTGAAGTGATCGCGCTGCTGCAACATGCCGTGCGTTCGGGTAGCCGTGAGGATTTCAGGAAGTTTTCGAGCCAGGTCGATGATCAGAGTGAACGCCTGTATACCCTGCGCGGCCTGTTCAAATTCAACAAACTTAACCCGCCTGTTCCTGTTGAAGAGGTCGAATCGGTGAGCGCGATTGTCAAGCGTTTCAGCACCGGGGGGATGAGTCTCGGCTCGATCTCTACCGAAGCCCACGAAACCCTGGCGATCGCCATGAACCGGATTGGTGGTAAATCAAACACCGGAGAAGGGGGAGAAGATCCGCGCCGTTACAAGCCGGATGCAAATGGCGATCTACGTCGCAGCGCCATCAAACAGGTGGCGTCAGGCCGTTTCGGGGTGACACCGCATTATCTGGTGAACGCTGATGAAATCCAGATCAAGATTTCCCAGGGCGCCAAGCCGGGTGAGGGTGGTCAGCTGCCGGGACATAAGGTCAGCGAGTATATAGGCGAACTGCGCTACAGCATTCCCGGGGTCACCCTGATTTCACCGCCACCGCACCATGATATCTATTCCATCGAAGATCTAGCGCAGTTAATTTTCGATTTGAAAAACTGCAATCCGAAAGCGGATATCACCGTCAAGCTGGTCAGTGAAGCCGGGGTCGGCACGGTAGCTGCCGGGGTTAGCAAGGGACACGCAGAGCGGGTGATTATTGCCGGTTTTGAAGGGGGAACCGGGGCTTCGCCGATTTCGTCGATCAAGCATGCCGGCATCCCCTGGGAAATCGGACTGGCTGAAACCCAGCAAACCCTCGTCCTCAACGATCTGCGCGGCCGGATTATCGTCCAGACCGACGGCCAGTTGCGGACCGCCCGCGATGTGATCATTGCGGCCATGCTGGGAGCCGAAGAATACGCCTTTGCGACGGTAGCGTTGATCACCGTTGGCTGCATCATGATGCGTAAATGCCATCTCAATACCTGTCCGGTCGGTGTCGCGACCCAGGACGCTGCGCTGCGCGGCAAGTTTGCCGGTAAGCCTGAGCATGTCGTCAACTACTTTATGTTTCTGGCCGAAGAAGTCCGCGAGCTGTTGGCCGAACTGGGAGTGCGGTCGTTGGATGAACTGATCGGTCAGACCCAGTTTCTGGAAATGGATCAGGCGATCAAGCACTGGAAGAACCAGGGACTGGATTATTCGCGCATTCTGTTTAAGCCCGAGGTCGGCCCGGAAATCGCCACCCGGCGTATCCAGGGGCAGGATCACGGCCTCGAGAAACAGCTGGACCAGCAGTTGATCGAGCTCGCCGCTGCGGCTCTGGAGCGGCAGGAGCCGGTGACCATCGAGATGAACATCCGCAACTCGAATCGCACCTTCGCAACGATGCTTTCGGGCAAGGTCGCGAGCCTCCATGGCCGTGACGGCCTGCCCGACGGAACGATCAATATCAACTTAAGCGGGATCGCCGGACAGAGTATCGGTGCGTTTCTGGCTCCAGGGATCAACCTCCACCTGGTCGGCGAGGCTAATGACTATGTCGGTAAAGGGATGGCCGGAGGCCGCATCATTGTGCGACCCGATCCCCGGGCCAGGTTTGTCTGGCATGAGAATTCAATCGTTGGCAACACCGTGCTTTACGGCGCGACCGGAGGTCAGGCTTTTCTGGCCGGACGTGCCGGAGAGCGGTTTTGTGTCCGTAACTCCGGCGTGACGGCGGTGGTTGAAGGAACCGGTGACCATGGCTGTGAATATATGACCGCCGGTCGGGTTGTCTGCCTGGGGCGTACCGGGCGCAACTTTGCCGCGGGCATGTCCGGCGGTCTGGCCTATGTACTCGATGACGACAACCGCTTCCGCCGGCGCTGCAACGCGGCCTCGGTGAATATTGAGCAGATGGCGGCCGACGATGATGATGCGATCTGGTTGAAGCAGATTATTACTCTTCATCACGAACTGACAGCTTCTCCGCGCGCGGCTGAAATTCTTGCCAATTGGGAGGATCAGATGGCCCGTTTTGTGCGCGTCTTTCCGTACGAATATCGCCGGGTTCTGAATGAAATGGCAGAAAAAGCCAGCACGCTAAAGGAGGCCGTCCATGGGTGACCACCGCGGATTTATCAAACATCGGCGCCGAGACAAGACCATTCATGCGGTCGATGAGCGCCTTCGCCATCACAACGAACATTACAATTATCCGACGGAAGAACAGACCAAAACCCAGGCGGCGCGCTGCATGGATTGCGGCGTCCCCTTCTGCATGAGCGGCTGTCCGCTGGGGAACCTGATTCCGGAGTGGAACGATCTGATTTATCGTGG
>Ga0102938_10002235_pt1 | contig 14690 bp, 8 predicted proteins | sample SalPonR2_B_D2_MG_FD_84516 | JGI IMG/M metagenome (GOLD analysis project Ga0102938, IMG submission 84516) | Salt pond soil microbial communities from South San Francisco under conditions of wetland restoration - Salt Pond MetaG R2_B_D2_MG | ecosystem: Environmental > Aquatic > Marine > Intertidal...
CCAATGAGGAAGCTGGGTGTCAGCAGGCACAGTAGGCCAAACAGCATGCGTTTCATCGCGAGGGCTCGCCGTGGGGAGGGTGCGGGCAAACGGCGCATTATACCCACTCACTCGGCCCGCGGCCTCTGCGTCAGCCGTGCGCTCAGCAGGTTTGCAGGAATCATTCCGCAGAACTCTGCTTAGCCGTTTTGGGCGATAGCCCCGGTTATTTTCAGGAACCGCGGCTATCGCCAAGGCGGCTCATTTACCCGATGACTCCTGCCTGCCTACGAAAAGAGCCGTGCGCAACGAAAGGCGCCGTGCGCAACGAAAACAGGTTGTCACCAAGAGATCGACTGGGCACGACGCGGACCTCCGCGCCGTGCTGAAGCAGCTAGGTCAGCCGTTAGCCTTTGGCGGCGGCTCTTGCCGTTGCGGTGACATTTTCGCTGGTGATTTCGAACTTGCTGTAGACCGCTTCGGCGGGTCCCGAAGCACCATAGCTCGCCATGCCGACGAACTGACCGTGGAAGCCAAGGTAACGATCCCAGCACTGGCGGATGCCCGCTTCGACAGCAACCCGTGCAGTGCACTCGATCGGCAGCACCGATTCGCGGTATGCCGCATCTTGTTGTTCAAACAAATCCAGGCAAGGCATGCTGACCACGCGAGCTTTGATTCCTTCGGCTATCAAAGTTTCGTAAGCATCAACGCACAGCCCCAACTCGCTGCCGGTGCCCATCAGAATGACATCCGGAGTGCCGTCGCAATCGGCCAAGATGTAGCCACCCTTGGCACAACCCGCGGCCGAGGCGTACTTGTCGCGGCACAACGTCGGCATGTTTTGTCGCGACAGGACGAAGGCCGACGGATGATCGGAGATTTGCATCGCCGTCCGGTAGCACTCGGCCACTTCGTTTGCATCGCCGGGCCGAAACACATTCAGGCCGGGAATCGCGCGGCAGGCCGACAGGTGCTCCACCGGTTGGTGCGTTGGTCCATCTTCGCCGACGCCAATCGAATCGTGCGTCAGAATGTACATCACCGGTTGGTGCATGATGCTGCTCAATCGCATCGCCCCACGCATGTAGTCGGTGAAGACAAAGAAGGTCGAACCGTAGGCTCGCAGACCCGACAACGACAAGCCATTGCAGATTGCAGCCATGGCATGTTCGCGGATTCCGAAGTGGAGGTTGCGTCCGCCGTAGTTGGTCGCGGTAAAGCTGCCCGTGTCGGCGAACGTCAAGTTGGTCTTGGTGCTTGGTGCCAAGTCGGCCGAGCCCCCGATCATGAAAGGCACTTTGGCAGCGATCGCGTTGAGGACTTTGCCGCCACTGTTACGCGTGGCGTCCCCTTTTTCGCTCGCTTCAAACGTCGGGATTTCACTGTCCCAATCGGCGGGCAGTCCGCCGTCAAACATCTGCTGCAGTTCGGCGGCTTGGGCGGCGTTGGTCGACTGGTAATCTTGCCAGACCTTGCTCCAGGCAGCGAAAGCCATCGCGCCACGTTTACCAATGCCCTCGGCGAAGTGTTCCATGACACCATCGGGGACGTAGAATTTTTCTTCCGCCGGCAAGCCGTAGCTCGCTTTGGCGAGCGCCACTTCATCCCAGCCCAGCGGCGCTCCGTGCGCGTTGTGGGTGTTCTGTTTGTTGGGGGCCCCGTAGCCGATCACGCTGCGGACGATGATCAGCGTTGGCCGGTCGTCACAGGCGTGGAAGTGCGCCAGCGCGGTAGCCAGTTCGGCCGTGTCGTTGGCATCGTCCACATGCAACACATTCCAGCCCAAGCCCTCGAAGCGTTGGCCGACGTTTTCGCTGAACGCCAGATCGGTGTCGCCTTCGATCGTGATGTGATTGTCGTCGTACAACCAGCACAGATTCGACAACTTCAGGTGGCCGGCGATCGAAGCGGCTTCGCAGGCGATGCCTTCCATCAAATCGCCGTCGCTGCACAGCGAGTAGACGTTGTAGTCAAACAGCTTGTGATCGTCGGTGTTGTAACGCGCCGCCAGCCAGCGCGACGCCATCGCCATGCCGACGCTGTTGCTGACGCCTTGCCCGAGCGGCCCGGTGGTCGTTTCGATGCCGGCAGCGAAACCAAATTCGGGATGTCCCGCACAAGGCGTATCGATCTGCCGAAAGTTCTTGATGTCCTCCAGCGTGACAGCCGCTTTATTGGTCGGCTGGCCGTTGGCATCGGTCGCTTTGACGCCCGTCAGGTGCAACACCGAGTAAAGCAACATCGACGCGTGTCCGCACGACAGGACAAACCGATCGCGGTTGGGCCATGTTGGTTGCGCGGGGTCGTAATTCATCGCCCCATTAAAAACTTGGTAAGCCACCGGAGCCAACGCCATGGGCGTGCCGGGGTGGCCGCTGTTGGCGGTTTGGACGGCGTCCATGCTGAGGGTACGGATGGTATCGATTGCGGCTTTTTCGATGTCAGTCGCGATAGACATAGGACTCACCAAGACGAGTTGAAGGGTTGTTTAATGGCCACTGAGCGTACGCGGAAAGGGCTTCAAAGTGAAGGTGGGGTCGGCGGCCGGTCAGCAAACGTTTTCGGCGGTATCGCTGGTCCGCAGGCACTCCGCCAGTTCCGCCAAAATCATCCCGGTCGCTCCCCAGATGCGATGCTGCTGAAAGACCAATCCGGGGGCTCGGAACCGCAGTTCACCAACTGCTCTGCCAGCCTTTTTTAACGTTCGGCGGACCGTTGTGGTCTCCCAGCGGCCGCTCGCTTGCAGTTCCGGCAGCGGCAATTCGATCACCATTTCGACTTCCACGGGATCTGGCTTCCAAGCCATGGTCGGCCGGTGGCAGGCCATCACGACCGGATGGACTAAATTGTCACTCGCGTAGACGTAGGTAGGGGACAGCTCGCCGCACAACACGGCGTCGTGAGGCTCCACGCCAAGCTCTTCTTCGAATTCTCGTAAAGCGGCCTCGACGCTGCTTTCGCCCGTTTCAATCCGACCACCAGGTAGCGAAATCTGCCCTCCGTGATGCTTGATCGTCAACGGACGCCGCGTCAGCGGAATCTTCCAACCAGCGGCGTCTTGAATTAACATCACCACCACGGCCGCCTGCCGCGCCGTCCGCGGGGCCGGACCGCAGTGGCGACCATACGATAGCCCCGGCATGGCCAACGACTGGGCGGTGCGTCCCGGCAAGGGTTGCGTTAGCCGATGGCGTAACCTGGAGATAAACTGATTCGATAACATCGGTCGGTTCCTTGCTGACGCCCAAACTTGCTCCACCGATATCATCCTGACAAGTTGTGCGGCCGTTGTGAACAATGGTGCTCGAGGCGGAGGGCATCGCGAGGAAAGTCCGCTACCGCTTCGAAAGTCCATTTCATTCCTCGTACCTCATACGCTTCGATTCATGAATAGGTTTGTACCCTGGCCGCAGTCCGTTGGAATCGTCCTCCTTCCCGCCATGCTGGCGATCGCCGGCGGGCTTGCAACGGCACAGGATGTCTTTACGGCGAAGTATAAACCGTTGCCCGCAGCGGGCAGCTTGCCCGATCCCGCTACGGTTCAGTCGCTGCAGGCCGAGCTGCAGGCGCTGCGTGGCACACTTGACCAGCTGGCGCGGCAACCTTCCGACGTGGCCGATGTGACGGTCATGCTGCGAGCGGTCGAGTTGGCGATTTCCCAACGCCAGTTCCACGGCAAGAAAGACGCCGCCACGGCCGCCGAGCTGCTGGCGATCGCAAAGACGCGTCTGAAACGATTGATGCAGAGGTCGCAAGACACCAACCTGTTCGGGTTGGCTGCCGAACCGCTGGAGCAGCCGCAAGCGATCGCGGGTGGCTTCGTGTCACAGATCGACGATTCCGTCCAGCCCTACGGTTTGGTTTTGCCAGCCGGTTGGTCGCCGAAGGATCGCAAACCGCGTCGCCTGGATGTGTGGCTGCACGGTCGCGGCGATAGCCAAACGGAGATGCAATTCTTACAACAACGCCTGCGGTCGACCGGCCCGATCACGCCCGATGACACGTTGGTGCTGCACCCCTTCGGTCGACATTGCAACGGTTTCAAGTTCGCCGGCGAAACCGACGTGTTCGAGGCGATCGAGCACGTGCGGCGGAATTATGCCATCGATCCCAAGCGTATTAGTATCCGAGGCTTTTCGATGGGAGGCGCGGGTTGTTGGCATCTGGCGGTCCACCATCCTGGTCAATGGTTCGCCGCCAACCCCGGTGCCGGATTCGCCGATACGATGCGCTACCAAGGCTGGGAGCAAAAACCACCGTTTCCGATGTCCAGTTACCAACGCACGCTACTGAACTGGTACGACTGTCCGCCTTGGGCGATCAATTTATCGAATACGCAGGTGGTCGCGTACAGCGGAGAAAACGACAAGCAGAAACTGGCCGCCGACATGATGGTCGACGCTTGCAAGGTGCTCGGTCTGGAATGGCCGCATGTGATCGGGGCGGGGATGGGCCACAAGATTGACAAGCCTTCGGCACAGCGGATGGACGAGCAGTTAAAGGTCTGGGCGGCCGAAGCGACTGAGTTGGCTCCCGATGTCCGCTTTCGAACCTTCACGTTGCGGTATCCGAAGTGCGATTGGTTGACGGTGGAAGGTATGGAACGGCATTGGCAACCTGCCAGCCTCACCGGCAGCGTCCGCGAAGGACTGATCACGCTGCAGACCGAGGGCTGCACGCACTTGGCGATCGATCTGCCTGCAGGGGTTTTGCCAACGACGCGCGATGCGATCACGATCCGGATCGACGAAGAGGGCTTGGCGGCACCCGACGCAGTGCCCGATCAGCCGTATCACTGCGATTTGATCCGTACGCCTCAAGGCTGGGCGGTCTCCGCATCGCCAGACCGCAGCCTTCGCAAGCGCCCCGGGCTGACCGGGCCGATCGATGATGCGCTGATGCAACGGTTTGTTTTTGTGCGTCCCAGTCGGCCCTGTTGGCACGGGCAAGTCGAACGCTGGGTGGGGTCCGAATACGATTATGCAACCGATCGCTGGGGGTCGGTAATGCGCGGCGATGTGCCTACGGTGCTTGATCGCGATGTCGACGAAGCGTTGATGCGAGACGCCAATTTGATCCTCTTCGGCGATCCGCATGCCAATCGCGTCTTGGCGGCCATTCTCGAACGTTTGCCGATCGAATGGACGCGAGAAAAACTGGTGGTCAACGGCCAGTCGTATGACGTCACGAAACACGCCGTGGCCATGGTATTTCCGAACCCGCTGAACCCCAATCGCTACGTTGTCCTCAACAGCGGCATGACGTTTCGGGATTTTTCCAATGTCAGTAACTCTCGGCAGATCCCCATGCTGCCCGATTGGGCGGTGCTCGACATCGACGGTGGCAGTAACGCCGTGCTGCCAGGGGAAATCAAGGCCGCCGGTTTTTTCAACGAACAGTGGGCTTTTCCCTCGTCGCAACCTGAAACGTTGGTGCCTTGATTTGAAGTCACCGCTTGGAGTTCGGACGCTGGGGCTTTAGTCGACCGTGACGCTCAAACCGGTCAGCGTTCCCTTAAACGCAGCTTGGCCGGTTGCTGGAGTGACCGGATGGCCGTTGTCGTGACCGATGCAAAAGTCCTCCTGAGGTTGGCGACCGATCAACTTGCCCGCTTTGCCGGTTGCGATGGCATCGTCCACTCGAAGCGTCATCGTGCCGTCGGTCGCCAGAATCGCGGTGATCGTTGCTTGGCCATCGAAGGGCTCCGGTGCGACGACTTGTTGGAATTCCTGCCCAGCGCCGGTGCGGACCAAAAAGCTGACGTGACCATTTTGAAGTTGAATCGCGTAGCCAGCGATGGTCCCGCCGTGGGCGATCACGATCGCGTCACGCTGATCGGTTTTGATTTGACAGGTAACGGTAAAGGCTTTGCCGCCAATTTGTGGCGCTGACGACGCGTTGAGGGTCGCGCCGGGCTGGAGAGCTTTCCATTGCGCAGGCGTCAACGGCTTCGCTTTCTTCGGACGCGACTTGTTGTTGGTCATCGGGTAAAGATTTTGAGGGTTTTCGACGTTGCCAGCGGGCCGCCGTGCGGTCGGTGACGAGCCTCCGACTTCCGCGTCCATGTGCTCGATCAGACGCTGCAGGCGAGCGACGACTTCGGGATGCTGGGCCGCCAGGTTGGTCTGTTCGCCGATCTCTTCGTCCAAGTTGTACAGCCGGGGCGCGTTGCCTTGAGCGTCTTCTCGAACGCCTCGGCCCATCGTTTCAGGCTGTGGCTTGACCGCCAATTTCCACGGTCCCTGACGCACGGCCTGTAGGTTGTAGCCCGCGAAATAATAGTGTGCATCGCGGGCCGCAGTGGAGGTTTTGCCAAACAACAACGGCGAGATATCGCGTCCGTCGATAACCGGTTCGGCAGGGACTTGGCCTCCGGCAAGCGACACCGCGGTGGGCAGCAGATCGATAGTGCCGGCGACGGTATCGGAGAGGCTGCCGGGAGCGATCTTGCCAGGCCACCAAGCGAGCGTCGGCACGCGAACGCCCCCTTCCCAGGTGCTGCCCTTGCCGCCGCGCAACGGGCCGGAACTGCCGCCATCGGAACCCTTGATCAGCCACGGACCATTGTCGCTGGTAAAGATCACCAGCGTATTATCGGCGATCTGCAGTTCCTCCAAGGTGTCGAGCACTTGCCCGACGCTCCAGTCGACTTCCTCGACCCAGTCCCCGAAGCGACCGTTGTTCGATTTGCCGCGGAAGGCTTCTCCCGGCCAGATCGGCGTATGGACAGCGGAGTGCGGGTAGTACAACAGGAATGGTTTGTCGCGGCTGTCGCGGATGAACTTGACCGCTTCGTCACTGTAACGCTCAATGATCCGACTTTGCTGTTCGTCGGTCAGCAAATCTTCGACCTTGTCGTCACGCAGTAGCGGCACGACCCGTTCTCCCGTTGCGGTCGCGGTGCGCTGCATGTCGTTCGAATAGGGAATGCCGAAATAGGAATCGAACCCTTGGTTGGTCGGCAGGAATTCAGGCTGGTCACCGACGTGCCACTTCCCGACGCACATCGTGGCATAGCCTTGCTGCTTCAAGTGTTCGGCGATCGTAACTTCGTCGGGGTTCAAGCCGTTTCGATTTCCCGGAAAGTAAACGCCCGGCACTGAAATCCTTGGTCCGTAGCATCCGGTCAGTAATTGGGCTCGCGATACCGAGCAGACCGGTGCGGCGTAAAACGAAGTCAGCTTCATGCCTTCGTTTTCCATCCGCTCTAGATGAGGCGTCTGCTGTTTCGTCGCTCCAAAGGGACCGATGTCGCCATAGCCAAGGTCATCGATGAAGATAATCACAATGTTGGGTTGTGTCGTTTCGGCCCCAACTGCGGAGCCAATAAAGGTGCAGCAAAGAAGCAGAGGCAGCAGCAGACGAATCATGATGAGCACTTATAGGTGGGAGGGATCGGCAGCCGCAACAAGCCGACCGCCGCGATGGTCGACAGCTATTTTAGCAGCTTTCCATCGCGTTGCCGAAAGTCTCGCGCTGCAGCCAGCCACCGTAAGGGGCGGTGATGTTGGCGACGGGCGCTTCGAGGAGTTTCTGGCCAAGGGTGCGGGAGTGGCGAGTTGCTGTTCGAGCTGGTCCACCAACGCCATCAGTTCGTCCACCTTCGCGGCAATCCGTTTCTCTCTCCTGCTATTTCTTGCGTTCGTTGTACCTTCGTGCCTCTGTAAGAGACGCTAACTGCCGGAACCGATGGCTCTCACGGAGGCACCAAGGCCGGGAGGTTCGTCGGACGATCGTATGCAGGTTGCAGTCGGTCAGCAGCGCTTCCTTGATCCGCGTTTTGACGCCTTCACCGAACAACGTGCCGTCGGGCAAAACCAAACCGGCTCGGCCACCGGGCTTGAGAATCTTCATCAGCAGCACGAGAAACAGGTCAGCTGTTTCGCGTGTTTGAAACTCGGCAGGATAGTTGGCCTCGATCCCATCTCCTTCCATGCCACCAAACGGAGGATTAGTCACTATTACGTCTACACGTTCTTTCGGTCCACAGTCGCGCAGCGGTTGGGCGATCGTATTGTTGTGCTTGACGTTGGAGGGAACGTCGATGCCGTGCAGTAGCAAATTGGTCATGCACAAAATGTGCGGCAAGTGTTTCTTCTCGATGCCCAAAAAGGATTCCTGGATCGTTGGTTCGTCCTGTTCGTTCTTGGCCTGCTTGCGAAGGTGCTCGATGGCGCAGGTGAGAAAGCCGCCGGTGCCGCAAGCCGGGTCCCTAACGACTTCACCTAGCTGCGGATTGACTTGGTCGACGATGAACTGCGTGATGGCTCGGGACGTATAGAATTCGCCCGCGTTGCCGGCCGACTGAAGGGGGCGAGCGGTATTTGTCTTGCAGGAGTTCCATTTCCTGCTCGCGGTCATCGAAGATTTTCAGGAAGAACCTCCCGCCGAGTTGCTCCAGTCGCCCGCCACGGTGGCCGCCGCGGAACCTCGATGGCGCTCCACAACGGGAACACAAACATGGCTACGAGGAAAACCACCACCGCGACCAAGATCGCTCCCGCCAAGAACGCTTCGGCAAAGAAATCGGCCGACAGGAAGTTGGCGCAGATCGACGCGGCATTGGCGGTTGGGTGACCAATGTTGCCGAGGCATCGATTAAGATGAACATTCCTGGTTTCCGCGACTGCCAGTTGCTCGCTTCGATCCCTTCCTGCTCTGCCACTTTGGATTGCCCGCCATGCGTTGCCTTGTTCCTCGTTTCCGCTTCGATTCCCGTTCGGTTTTTGCCCACGCCGTCATTGGTTCGGTGACGCTCCTCTGGATGCTGACGATTGGCTGGGTCGGATGCCTGCACGCCGAAAGTGTGCGTGATTTCGGAGCGGTCGGTGACGGGACCGCCGATGACTCGGCTGCGATTGAACGAGCCATTGCGGAGACGACCACCGGCGAGATTCAGTTCCCGCGAGGTGACTATCGCATCACGCGGACGATCGAGATTCCGCTCGCAGAAACCGGACGGATCGGCTTGAACGGCCACGGCGGTGTGGGACGCATCACGATGGCGGGGTCCGGGCCGGCGTTCCGTTTTGTGGGAACGCACCAGTCGACCGCCAGTCCAGATGGCTTTACGCAGCAGACTTGGCAACGCGAGCGGATGCCTCAAGTCCGCGGGCTGGAGATCCTCGGTGACCATCCCGAAGCCGACGGTATTGAATTCGTCCGCGTGATGCAGCCGACGTTGATGGGGGTGCTGATTCGCGAAGTTCGCAATGGCGTGGTGCTGTCGACTCGCAATCGCAATCTGCTGATCGATTCGTGTCATATCTATAACTGTTCAGGAATCGGCGTCTTCTTCGACCGGGTGAACTTGCACCAAGCGATCGTTCACGGCAGCCACATCAGTTACTGCAAGGGTGGCGGGATCAAGATCGTCGACGGCGAAATCCGCAACTTCCAGATCACCGGCAACGATATCGAATACAACTTTGATCCCGATGCCGAACAATCGGCCGACATCTGGGTGGAGATCCCCAACGGTACCGTCGCCGAAGGAACGATCAGCGGCAACACGATCCAAGCCAAGGTCAGTCCCGGCGGTGCCAACATCCGTTTCATCGGCCCCGATGCGGCCAGCCATCCGACGCCGATGTCGATGTGGGCGATCAGCGGTAACGTGATCGGCAGTCAAGCAGTGAACGTGCATCTCGTTCGCTGCCGCGGGATGGCGATCACCGGCAACCACGTCTATTCGGGCCACGAACGAACGATGGTGCTGGACGATTGCCAGAACATTGTCGTGGGGACGAACTCGCTGGACCAAAGTCACAGCCTTGGACGTGGCTTCCGCAACGGGATCACGGTTCGCAATTCGCGTGGCGTGGCGATCGATACGCTGGTGCTGGATGACTGCGGGGTGGGAACCGAATCGGCCGGGGGCGCGGTCGAGGTGTTTGATAGTCGAGAAGTGACGATCAAAAATTGCCAGATCGCTAACCCGCGGGTGCGCGGGATTTGGGCCAGCGGGACGCGGAACCTGCAGGTCGTTGGCAACACGATCGCTGAAGATGCGGAGGCCGCTCGGATGCTCGCCGCGATCGAAATCAATCAGCCGACCGGAACGACGCTGGTCCGCGATAACTTGGTCTCTCAAGGGACAAGGGGCGGTGTCATTGCTGAGGATCCAAAGGTACACGTACGAGGCAACGAATCGGCGGATTAGCGTCGTGCTGGTATGCCGTTGGACAGTACGATCTCTAAGGTGGGAAATTGTTGCATTGCGGGCTCCGGTGCGTCACAATGACGATCCCTCCTGATGCCCTCCCCCATTTGCCCCCCGATCTGCCGTGAACCGAAGCGTCTTGCTGCCCCTTCTGTTCGTCATCTGTGGCGTCGCTTTCGGCGGAACGCTAGCCGCCGACGACCAGCTTGCGTTTTTCGAAAAAAAGATCCGTCCCGTGCTGGTGGAGCATTGCTACCAGTGCCACTCCGCCGGCGCGGAGGAGCTTGGCGGCAAGCTGTTGCTTGATAGCCGCGACGGGATGCTTGGTGGAGGCGAATCGGGGCCGGTACTCGCCGCCGGCAAGCCCGACGAAAGTTTGTTGATGCAGGCACTGCGTTGGGACGGCATCGACATGCCGCCCGACGGACCATTGCCCGAACCGGTGATCAAAGATTTTGAAAATTGGATCGCCATGGGAGCGACCGACCCGCGTCGAGGGCAAACGGCAACAGACGAGTCGGCCGACAAGTTCGATCGCGACGCCCTCTGGTCGTTCCAGCCTCGCTCGAATCCCGACTTGCCAATCGTGCACGACCCGCAGTGGCCGCGAGACCCGATCGATCAATTCGCTTTGGCGAGCATGGAAGCTGCCGGTTTGTCTCCCACGGATGATGCCGACGCTCGGACACTCGGCAGGCGTCTGTATTACGACTTGATCGGTTTGCCGCCGACCCAAACCCAACTTGACGCGTTCGCTCGCGATTGCGAAACCGACCGACAACGGGCCGTCGAGCGATTGGTCGATAGGTTGCTGGGCAGTCAACAATTTGGCGTCCGTTGGGGACGGCATTGGTTGGACGTGGCCCGTTACGGTGAATCCAACGGCGACGACGGCTTGGGACGCAACGCGACGTTTCCGCACGCGTGGCGGTATCGCGATTACGTTGTCGACGCGTTTAATTCCGATGTCCCTTACGATCGATTTTTGACCGAACAAATCGCCGGGGACTTATTGCCGGCGGAAGACGCGGCGCAACGCAATCGACAACTTGTCGCCACCGGTTTCCTGGCGCTCGGATCGAAACCGGCCGTGGCGATGAACAAGAACTTTGCCATGGACGTCGTCGACGATCAAATCAACGCGGTCTGTACCGCTGTGATGGGATTGAGCGTCGCCTGTGCGCGTTGTCACGATCACAAGCACGATCCGATTCCGACACGAGACTACTACGCGTTGGCCGGCATCTTTTCCAGCACGCAAACGCTGTACGGGAAGGCGGGTAACGAAAAACTAACCGCTCCGCCGACTCCGCTGCATGAGCTGAAACCCGATTGGAATCCTGATCAAAAGCCCGCCGATCGGACGGCGCCGCCCAAGTTCCCGGCCGACTACGGCGCGGTCATCGACGGGCTGGAACCGGCCGTCCACGCGCGGCTCGACGCGGCGCCGCAGCAACTGACGGTACCGCCCGAGGCGACTTATTCGGCGGAGACCTTTGCGGCGGTCAAAGAGACCACGATCACCGGAAAATTGACCAGCGTCGAGCCGTCGTATTCGGTTTCGTTTTGGTTTCTCAACAAGTTGAACAACGAGGCCCGGCCGATCACGGCATACCTGTTTTCGCGAGCCGAGATTGGCGACAAGTCGCTGCCGGGCGATCACCTGGGAATCGGCGGTCACTTTGACAAGGCTCGCACCGGTCGGCTGTTTGTTTTCAACGGTAACGGGGCGAAGAAATCGATCGGCGGCACCACCGTGATTCCGCCCGAGACTTGGAATCACGTGACATTCGTGCGAGAGGATAAGCAGGTCAAGTTGTTCCTCAACGGCCGATTGGAAGTGACCGGCGAGTTGCCACACACGTTCGGCGAGACCGATCAGTTTTGCCTCGCCAACCGATCCGACAACTTTGCGCCGCTGGAAGGTCACCTGGCCGAGTTCGCTTTGTTTCCGCGAGCGATCAGCGACAAGGAAGCCTTGCAGTTGCATTCCGCTTCGGGGCAACCTCGCGGGCTGCCACCGACGCCGGCGAGTGGGTTGGCGATGGGCGTGCAAGACAAACCCAAACCGACCGATTGCAAAGTCCACATCAACGGCGATGGCGGCAAATTGGGACCGCTCGTGCCGCGAGGAACGTTGACCGCGTACCAGGCTATTGCACCGGAGGGCGACGCCGCGTGGGCGGAGCTTGCGATCGAACCCGACGGTAGCGGACGCCTCGCTTTGGCCGCTTGGTTGACCGACCCGCATCATCCGCAGACCACTCGGGTGATGGCCAATCGCATTTGGCTGCATCTGTTCGAACGCGGTCTGGTGACGACGCCGGACGATTTCGGTGTCTATGGTGCACGGCCCAGCCACCCGGAACTATTGGACCATCTGGCCGGGCGTTTTGTGGATCAAGGTTGGTCGATGAAGCGTTTGATTCGCGCGATCGTTTTGTCGCGGACTTATCAACTGGACAGTCGTTGCGATGCGGAAACGGCACAGCAAGATCCCGACCATCGCTTGCTGACGCATCATCGACGCCGACGACTCGATGCCGAAGCACTGCGGGACAGCATGCTGCAAGCGAGCGGCGCGATCGATTACGCGCCGGCAAAGGGTTCGGCGATCGAGCAGGTCGACGCGCTGATCAATTGGCCTCCTGGGGAAGCGACCGACCTGCATCGAAAAATTCCGAACCGCAGTATTTATCTCTGCATGCTGCGGCACGCGCCGCCCAAAGAGCTGGCGGCGTTCGATTTGCCCGACGGCGTGGGGATCGCGGGGCAACGTGAATCGTCGACTTTGCCGGCGCAGACGCTGTTCTTGCTCAACAGCGACTTCGTTGTCGAACAAGCCGACACGCTGGCCGAGCGGTTACTCCAGTTCGAATCGATCGAGGATCGGCAACGCATCGAAGCGATGTTTGCGGCGATCCTGCATCGCTCACCGAGCGACGACGAAAGTGCGCAGACGCTGGCGTTTTTACGGCAGACCGATTTGCAACTCGCCGAGGAAGTGACCGAACCAAACCGGCTTCGCCAAAGGGCTTGGGCGACGGTGTGCCAGGCCCTACTGATGACCAACGAATTTCGCTATGTGGATTGAGAGCTGAAATGACTTCACGACGACAGTTATTGCAAACGGCCGGTTGCGGGTTCGGGTACTTGGCGTTTCGCTCGCTTTGCCAAGCTTCGGCCGTGGCCGGTGACACCCCATCGCCGTCGATCGTCCCGCGTGCCAAGCGGGTGATTTTCATGTGCATGAGCGGCGGGCCGGCTCAGATGGACACGTTTGATTACAAGCCGCAAGTCGGCAAGAAACCGCATCCGGGATCGGCGTTTTCGTTTCAGCAACGCGGCGAGAGCGGTTTGTGGGTGTCCGAATTGTTGCCCGAAACGGCCAAGCACGCCGACCGCTTGTGCGTCATCAACGGGATGTACGCCGACACGGGTAACCACGCGCAGTCCTTCCTGCAAATGCACACCGGGGAACGATTGCGCAAGCGACCGAGCATCGGATCGTGGATCTCGTACGGCTTGGGAACCGAGAATGAGAACTTGCCCGGTTTCATCAGTCTGAACGCCGCCAAGCCGTCGGTTTATTCGAGTGCGTTTTTGCCTTCGGAATTCGCGGGCACGCCGATCGGGACCAACGGCGAGGACATGTCTCGGGCGATGATCCGCGACATCGAGGGCAGCCATGTGCCGCCCGAAGTCAAACGAGACCAGTTGGATTTTGTCCAGCAGATGAACCGCCGACACCTGTCGTCGCGGCCCGAGGACGCTGAGCTCGAAGGGGTCATCGAATCGATGGAGCTTGCCTTTCGGATGCAATCGGCTGCACCGGAGCTGCTTGACCTGAGCAACGAAACCGAAGCGACGCTGCAGCGGTACCGCGTCGGCAAGAAGCTGTCGGTGGGAACGTGCCGTCCGACCGACTTTGGCCGGCAATGCCTGCTCGCCCGACGTTTCGCCGAAGCGGGCGTGCGGTTCATCGAAGTCAATCATGGCGGTTGGGATCAACACAAAAATCATCGTCGCGATTTAAAAGCGAACTGCGAAACGATCGACGCACCGATCGCCGCCTTGATCGAGGACTTGGCCTCACGCGGTTTGCTGGACGACACGCTGTTGGTGTGGGGTGGCGAATTCGGACGCCCCGGTTTGATTCCCGACAACGGCAAAGACGAAACGGGTCACAACGAAAAGGGGTTCACGTTTTGGTTGGCCGGTGGTGGCGCGAAAGCGGGTTACGCACATGGCAAGACGACCGAAACCGGTTCCCGGGCGGTGGAAGGCAAAGTCCACTTTCGTGATCTGCACGCCACGATCTTGCATCTGTTGGGTTTGCCGCACGATCGGTTGACCTTCGAGCATGGCGGGCGTTCACATCGCCTGACCGGCCCCGAGGAAGCGACTGTGGTACACGACCTGATCGTGTAGCGGGGGACGGCCCACGGCTAGCGTCTGAGGTTCACGGGCCACGGCTAGCGCTGGTCGCTTCAATGGCGAAGCCATGGCAGGTTGTAGCCACGGACGTGAGTCCGTGGTGCCAATC
>Ga0102938_10002236_pt1 | contig 14687 bp, 15 predicted proteins | sample SalPonR2_B_D2_MG_FD_84516 | JGI IMG/M metagenome (GOLD analysis project Ga0102938, IMG submission 84516) | Salt pond soil microbial communities from South San Francisco under conditions of wetland restoration - Salt Pond MetaG R2_B_D2_MG | ecosystem: Environmental > Aquatic > Marine >...
CACGGGCCGAACAGACCGGGGTCGGCACCCTCCGGCGTCATTCGAACAAGGGTGACGCGTCGACCCCGACGGATGCCATGCTGAGGGGGTGGCCGACCCACCGACCGCCGACGATCCACCCACCGCCGACGACAACACCGGCACCCCTGTCGCCTCCGACACGGCCGACGCCATCGACACGGCTGACGGCGTCGACACGGCTGACGGCGTCGACACGGCTGACGGCGTCGACTCGCCGTGGGCGGCCTCGGTCGTGCTCGGCAGCGGCGACACGGCGTTCATCCGACCGCTCACACCCGCCGACCGGCCCGCTCTGGCCGACTTCCACCGGCGCCAGTCGCCCGAGAGCATCTACCGGCGGTTCTTCTCCCCCAAGCCGGAGCTGAGCGACAAGGAACTCCAGCACTTCACCGACGTCGACATGGTCGACCGCGTCGCACTGATGGTGGAATCGCACGACGAGTTCGTCGCGTGGGCGAGCTACGAACGTTGGCCGGGGCGCGACGAGGCCGAAGCCGCGTTCATGGTCGACGACGAGCACCACGGTGAGGGCATCGCCACGCTGCTGCTCGAACACCTCGCCGCGATCGCACGTTCGAACGGCATCAACCGGTTCACCGCCGAGGTGCTCGGCGACAACCGCGCCATGCTGGCGGTGTTCGCCAAGGCGGGCTGGCCGCTGCAGCGACGATTCGACTCCGGCGTCGTCGACCTCGACTGGGAACTCGAGACCACCGAGGAGTTCCGCGACAGCGTGGAGCGCCGCGAGCAGCGCGCCGACTCCCGCGCGGTGGCGCGCATCCTGCTGCCACGGGCGATCGCCGTCATCGGCGCCTCCGACCGCCCCGGCTCGGTGGGCGACGCCATCTGGCGCCACGTGATCGACAGCGTCGACGTCCCTGCCTACGCCGTCAATCCCCGCCACGACACGCTGCACGGGCGCCCGTGCCTCCGGTCGATCGACGGCCTCCCCGACGAGGTGTCGCTGGCGATCATCGCCGTGCCCGCCGCCGCCCTCGAGGACACCATCGACGCCTGCATCGCGAAGCGGATGCGCGGTGCGGTCGTCGTCACGTCCGTCGACGGCGCCGGCGTCGACGTGGGTGCGCTCGTCACCCGCGCCCGCCGCAACGGGCTGCGGCTCATCGGGCCGTCGAGCATGGGCGTGGCATCCCCTCGTCCCGACACCCGCCTGCAGGCGGCGCTCGTCGACGTCGATCTCCCACCGGGCGGCGTGGCGATCTCGATGCAGTCGGGCTCGCTCGGCGGATCGTTCCTGCGCAAGGCGGCAGCGGTGCAACTCGGGGTGTCGTGGTTCGTGTCGCTCGGCGACAAGTGCGACGTGTCGGCCAACGACCTGCTCCAGTTCTGGGAGCACGACGGCAACACCACCGTGGTGGCGATGTACACCGAGTCGTTCGGCAACCCGCGCAAGTTCGCCCGGCTCGCGCGCCGGGTCTCGCGCTCGATGCCCATCGTGGCCGTCCGGACCGGTGTCGCAGCAACCGGCCAGATGGGCAGCGCCCTCTACCAGCAGGCCGGTCTGATCGAGGTCCCGACGGTGCCCGCACTGCTCGAGACGGTCCGTGTGCTGTCGACCCAGCCGGTGCTCCGAGGTCGGCGCGTCGCAGTGCTCACCAACTCCCGGAGCCCCGGCACCCTCGCCCGCGCCGCACTCGAGGCGGCCGGCCTCGAGCCCGTCGCCCCGCCCGACCCGCTCGGCTGGGCCGCAGCGGCATCGGACTACCGCACCGCCATGCAGGCCGCACTCGCCGACGAGGACATCGACGGATTGCTGGTCATCTACGCGCCGGCCGTACCCGGCGACGTGTCGGCGGCGGCACGCGACGTCGATGCCGGGGCCGGCCACCCCGACAAGCCCGTGGTGGCGGTGATGCTGGGCGGTGAGGACGGCCCGGTCCTGCCCGGGTCGGCGGTCCCGTCGTTCACCTTCCCCGAGCAGGCCGCCGCCGCGCTCGGCCGGTCCTACGGCTACGCCCGCTGGCTGGCCGACGAGGCCGGCGACGAGCCCCACGCCACCCGGTCGGTCGATCCCACGGCCGCGGAGGCGCTGATCTACGAGGCCCTCACCGAAGTGCCGGCCGAAGACGCCGAGAGCGGCGTCGTCCTCGACGTGGTCCAGCAGCAGCGGCTGCTCACGGCGTATGGCATCGACATGGCGGCATCCGTCGCTGCGACGCCCGACACCGCCGTCGACGCCGCACGGGCCGTGGGGTATCCCGTCGCCGTCAAGGCCCACCGTCGCCGACCCGGCCGATCGGCCAAGGCCGGTGTGGCACTGGATCTCTCCGCCGACGACGACGTGGCCGACGCCGTGGAGGTGATGTGCGCCTCGCTCGGCGACGGCGCCGACGGCCTCACCGTGCAGGCCATGACCACTCCCGGCGTCGACGTGCGCATCCGGTGCGAGCACGACGACCGGATGGGCGCCATCGTCACGGTCGGTCTCGGTGGCGCCCAGGCCGACGCCATCGGTGACCGCACCAGTCGCCTCGCCCCGCTGTCGCCGGCGAGCGCCAACTCGATGCTCGGCGAGACCCGCCTCGGCGCCGCGCTCGCCACCGCCGGCTACGACGGCGGCGACCTCGTCGACATGATCGTGCAGGCGGCCCAGCTCGCCTCCGACCATCCGCAGATCTCCGAGCTCGATCTCAACCCGGTGATCGTCTCCGAGGACGGAGCCGTCGCCACCGACGCCACGATCCGTCTGACGTCGCACGTCGCCCCCACCGGCGGCGCCGACACCACCCTGCGCCGCCTCGACTGATGGGCGCCGGCATCGTCGTCCCTCTGGTGCTGCTGCCGTCGATCGCGATCGGCGTCTTCGTCTGGTACCGGCGTCGCCTCGCCGAGCTGCACGTCGGCGACGCTCCCACCGTGTCGGGGGTACGTCTCACCGCCGAAGCACTCCACCGTCTGCCGTCGCCGACCTGGCGCGTGATCCACGAGACGTCCGAGCATCTCGGCGGTGTCGACCACGTCGTGGTCGCACCACCCGGCGTGCTGGCGGTCTCCACCGTGATGGGTGATCGGCCGCCCCGATCGAAACTCCTCGACGCCGCCGGCGGCGAACCGCATCTCGTGGCAGGCGGCGCCGTCGCCCGTGGTGACGTCGACGACCTCGCCCGCCGAGCGGAGGCCCGCTGCGACGTCTGGGTACGAGTCTTCTGGGGTTCGCCCGACCCCAGCCGGCCACCCGCCGAGGAGCTCGTGACAGGTTCGATCCTGGTGGAGGGTCAGCGGCTCGACGTCTGGCTCGCCGGCATCGCGGCCGGCACGGCCGTCCTCGATCAGCACGACGTCACACGGGTGTGGCGGGCGATCACGGTCGGCATCGGTCGGCCCGATCCGGGCGACTGATCGCTCCGCGCTGCTGATCGTTCCCGCACACCTGACCGCTGAGCGCGCCGGTACCGCCCGAACCGCCTGCGGATACCGTGGGCCCATGGCGACGCCCGACGAGTTCACCGGCCCCACCACCGAACTGCTGCAGGCCCTGATCCGCAACGAGTGCGTCAACGACGGCACCCCCGACTCGGGCCACGAGACACGCAACGCCGACCTGCTGGTGGACTACCTGGAGGGGGCCGGCCTCGACGTGGAGCGGTTCACGCCTCGCCACGGCCGCGACTCGATGGTGGCGCGGATCGCCGGCTCCGACCCGGATGCACCGTCGCTGTGCCTGATGGGCCACACCGACGTGGTGCCCGTGAACCCCGACGGCTGGCGAGAGGATCCCTTCGGCGGCGAACTCATCGACGGCGAGGTGTGGGGCCGTGGCGCCATCGACATGTTGAACCTCACCTCGTCGATGGCGGTGGCGTTCCGACGGCTCGCCACCGAGGGCTTCCGCCCCAAGGGCGACCTCGTCTACTTCGGCGTCGGCGACGAGGAGAACGGGGGCATCTGGGGAGCCGAGTGGATGGCCGAGCACCACTGGGACGCCATCCGGGCCGACTACGTGCTCACCGAGTTGGGCGGCTGGTCGTCGGCGAACGACGACGGGTCGCGCACCGTCACCGTCAACGTCGGCGAGAAGGGCCTGGCCTGGCGTCGCCTGCGGGTGCGCGGCACACCCGGGCACGGATCGATGCCGTTCGGTGCCGACAATGCGGTGATCAAGGCGTCGGAGATCGTGCGCCGGCTGGCGGCATTCCGACCCGCCGCCCACATCGACGACATCTGGCGCGCGCAGGTGGACGCGATGAACCTGCCCGACGACGTGAAGGACGGCCTGCGCGCCCCCGACCGCATCTGGACCACGATGGAGCAACTGCCGACCCGGGTGGCGCGGAGTTGCCACGCCCACACCCACACGACGCTGTCACCCAACGTGGTGCACGGCGGGCAGAAGACGAACACCATTCCCGACGTGGTCGACATCGACGTCGACATCCGCACCGTGCCCGGCACGACGGCCGACGACGTGGAACGGATGCTCGGCGAGGCCCTGGGTGAGCTGTACGACCACGTGGAGGTGTCGGTACTGCAGCACTTCGATCCCACGGCATCGGCGTTCGGCGAGTCCGACACCCTGTGGGAGACGGTGTCGCGGCACACCCAGATCGCGTATCCGGGCGCACGCATGGTGCCTGGCCTGATCGTGGGTGGCACCGACGCCCGCTTCTACCGAGAGCGAGGCGTCACGGCCTACGGCACCGGTCTGTACTCACCGACGATGGATTTCGCCACGTTCGGCTCGCGGTTCCACGGCAACGACGAACGCATCGACGTCGACTCGCTCGGGTTGTCGGGCAACTTCTTCTACGGCATCGCCCGCGATCTGGTCGGCTGACGCCGGAGTCGGCCGACCGACGCCGCCGTCGTCCGGCCGGGACCGCTGATCTGCGGCTGACGGTCAGGAACGCAGGCGCCCGGCCCAGCGGCTGAGCGACCGTTCCGCCGCTCCGGCGGCGCGGCCGAGGCCGCCCAGCACCGACGCACCGATCCGCCGGGCCCGGCCCGCAGCAGCACCGGCGGTGTCCGCAGCGGTGTCGGTGAGGTCGCCCGTGTCGGTGGTGTCGTCGTCGTGTCGGAGTCCCAGACGCTCGGCGAACGCGTCGGGATCGGGCTGGTCCTCGTCGCGACGGGGCTCGTGGCCCGGTTCGTTGTCGTCGGGCCGATCGGGAAGGTCGTCGACGTCACGCGGCGACTGCGGCTCGTTGGAGAATTCGGGGACGGGCCCTTGCGCCGGGTTGCCGCCGTGGTGGGTGCGTCGGTGCGTTCGGGACATGTAGCCGATCTACCCACCGGCACGCCCGCCGAAACGGGAACCGGATGAGGGCCGTCACCCGGAAGTGATCACCGGAAAAGATCGCGTTCGGAGTCGCGCAGGACGGGGGCCATGGTGGCATCGTCGTCGGGTTCCCAGCGATGACCGCGCACGACGGCCACCGGCACCCGGCTCGTGTTGCCCTTCACCAGCTCCGCCGCCGCTGCCAGTTCGTCGACCACACAGAGCTCCTGCACGCGGAACTCGTGCCCGTGCGGGTCGTGCTGGCCGATGTAGCTGTACAGGGGGTGCATTCCCGCCACGCCGATGGCCACGTCGGTCTGGCCCTCGCGCCACGGACGGCCGAAGGTGTCACTCATCACCACCGCCACGTCCGCGCCGAGCTCGGCGAAGCGTTCACGGAAGCGGCGGCAGGAGGCGTCGGGGTCGACGGGGAGCACCAGGACCCGGTCGTGGCCGCCGCTCGAGGACTGGTCGACCCCCGAGTTCGCGCAGCAGAACCCGTGGTGGGTCTCGGTGATCAGGACGGGGCCGATCTGGCGGATCACCCGTTTGGATTCCTGCAGCACCACCTCCACCACGCGAGGGTCCTTCTCCCAGCGTTCGCCCCAGGAACGGGCGAACGCCGACGGCTCCACGTCGGCCAGGTCGATGGCCCGACCCTCCGCCTTCGACACGATCTTCGACGTGATGACCACCACGTCACCGTCGGCGAGGCGATCACCCGACGACGCCGACGCTTCGTGGACCATCGCCGCCAGGTCGTCGCCGGCGACGACCTCGGGCAGCCCCTCGACCCCGAAGATCTCCAGTCGCGTCACGGCTCAGTCGGGCAGCGAGTCGAGGAAGCCGACAATGGCCTCGTTCACCGCATCGGGATGGGTGAGGTTGGCGGCGTGGGCGCCCGGCACCGCCACCACGCCCGTCGATCCGCCGAGCCCGGCGGCCAGCCGCTCGGCCTTGTCCATGCTGATCGAGACGTCCTCGGTGCCGTGCACCACCAGCGCCGGGCAGGTGATCTCCCCGAGCCGGTCGGTGACGTCGTCACGGGTCATCAAGGTGGTGTGCGGCTGGAGCATCGCGTCGTTCGGCCGGGACCGCCACTTGGCGATCCACGGCGCACTCGCCTCGGCGTCGCTGATGATCAGCCCGGCGACCGCCTCGGCGAGTTCGTCGACGGGGCCCACCTCCAGCCACTGGTCGCGCATGCCGTCGTACAACGGCACGACTTCTGGATCCTCCACCCCCGCCTGCGTGTCGAGCAGGATCAGGGCACGGACGCGTTCGGGCGCCTTCAGGGCCACCCGCAGGGAGATGAAGCCGCCCTGGCTCATGCCGCCCACCACCGCACGATCGATGCCGAGGTGGTCGAGGAGGCCGAGGCAGTCGTCGGCCGAGTCCCAGTACGTGAACGGCTCGCCGTCGTACTCGGTGCGCCCGAAGCCCCGCTCGTCCCACGTGATCACCCGGTAGCGGTCACGCAGGGCGTCCACCTGGTGTACGAACATGTCGGCGTCCATGAGGAAACCGTGGGCCAGGATCACGGCGGGGCCGTCGCCGCCGGTGTCCTCGAAGTAGATCCGCTGACCGTCGACGGGCGCGTAGGGCATGGGCGAACGGTACCGCATCGGCCAACATGGGCCGATGGCCGAGCCCGAATCCGATCAGCGACCCGTCTCCGAGATCTTCGACCCGTCCGCCTGGGTGGAGGTGGACGGCTTCGACTTCACCGACATCACCTACCACCGTGCCGTCGACGCCGGCGTGGTGCGCATCGCGTTCGACCGGCCCGAGATCCGCAACGCCTTCCGACCCCACACGGTGGACGAGCTGTTCACCGCCCTCGACCACGCCCGGATGTCGACCGACGTCGGGTGTGTGCTGCTCACCGGCAACGGCCCCTCGCCGAAGGACGGCGGGTGGGCGTTCTGCTCCGGCGGCGACCAGCGCATCCGCGGCAAGGACGGCTACAAGTACGCCGAGGGCACCACGGCCGAGTCGATCGAGCCGGGACGCGCCGGGCGACTGCACATCCTCGAGGTGCAACGGCTGATCCGGTTCATGCCCAAGGTGGTGATCTGCGTGGTGCCGGGATGGGCAGCCGGCGGCGGCCATTCACTGCACGTGGTGTCCGACCTCACCCTGGCGAGCCGCGAGCACGCCCGCTTCAAGCAGACCGACGCCGACGTGGCGAGCTTCGACGGCGGCTTCGGATCGGCCTACCTGGCCCGGCAGGTGGGCCAGAAGTTCGCCCGCGAGATCTTCTTCCTCGGCCGCGAGTACACCGCCGACGACATGGTGCAGATGGGGGCCGTGAACGAGTCGGTGCCGCACGCCGAACTGGAGGCGACCGCACTGCAGTGGGGCCGGGAGATCTGCGCGAAGAGCCCCACCGCCCAGCGGATGCTGAAGTACTCGTTCAACCTGATCGACGACGGGCTGGTGGGCCAGCAGGTGTTCGCCGGGGAGGCCACCCGGCTCGCCTACGGCACCGACGAGGCGCAGGAGGGCCGCGACAGCTTCCTCGACAAGCGTCCCGCCGACTGGTCCGCCTACCCCTACCACTTCTGACCCCGACCCCGACCCCGCACCCGACCCCGATGCCCGCCGAAACCACCGTTTGCGTAACGGATATGTTGGGACGCCCCAACGAAAGCGTCACGCAAACGTGGATGCACGCCCGACCGGCGGGGCGACCTCCCGTTTGCGTGACGGAAATGTTGGAACCCCCCGAAGAAGACGTCACGCAAACGTGGTGGGGTGAGGGGTCGTGAGGGTGGAGGTGGTGCGGATCGAGGATCCGGACGACCCGCGCTTCCGGCAGTTCCGGCTCAACGAGCGCGGCCTGGCGAGCCGGGCCGACAAGCGCGACGACGCCGGTGCCGGCATGTTCATGGCCGAGGGCGACCTGGTGGTGCAACGGGCCTTCGACGCCGGATGCCGGCCCGTGGCGGCGCTGGTCGACATCGACCGGGTTCCCGACGTCGCCCACCGGCTCGGCTGCCCGGTGTACGGCGGCGGTGAACGGGTCCGCCAGGTCGTGTCCGGCCTCGGCGTACCGCTGGCGATCATCGCCCTGTTCCACCGACCCGCCCGGCCCACGGTCGCCGAACTGGCCGCCACGGCGTCGCGTCTCGTGATCGCCGAGGCCGTCGACAACCCCGCCAACGTGGGTTCGATCATCCGCAACGCCGCCGCCCTCGGCTGGGACGGCCTCGTCCTCGACCACACCAGCGCCGACCCGCTCGCCCGCCGGTCCACGCGTGTGGCCATGGGCACCGTGTTCTCGCTCTCCCATGCACGCACCACCACCCTCGCCGACGACCTGGCTGCTCTCGACGGGTGGCAGCTCGTGGCGATGACTCCGTCCCCCGACGCCGAGGATCTCCGCAGCGTGCAGCCGGCGGCACGCGTCGGCGTACTCGTCGGCAGCGAACGCGCCGGGCTCAGCCGGGAACTGCTGGCACTGGCGACGCCGGTGCGGATCCCGATGGCCGCCGGCGTCGACTCGCTCAACGCTGCTGCAGCCACGGCGATCGCCTGCTACGCACTCGGCCCACGACTGCCCTGAGCGCACCGCTCGACGCGGCCGTTCCGATCGACGGATCCGGTAGAACGGTCGCCGATGACTGCCGTGCTGCTCCTCTCGTGTCCCGACCAGCAGGGCGTGGTCGCCGCCACTGCCGACTTCATCGCCCGCCACGACGGCAACATCGTGCACGCCGAGCAGCACGTCGACCCCGGCACCGGCAACGGCGACGCGGTGTTCTTCCAGCGGGTGGAGTTCGAGCTCGACGGCTTCGGCCTCCCACGCGACCGGATCGAGAGCGGCTTCTCCCCCGTCGCCGAACGGTTCGGCATGAACGTCGACCTCCGCTTCACCGACACCCCGATGCCCACGGCGCTGATGGCCTCGAAGCAGCCGCACTGCCTCTACGACCTGCTCACCCGTTGGCGCAGTGGCGAACTGCCGATGGACCTCCGGGTGGTGATCTCCAACCACCCCGACCACGCCGACATCGCCGCCCACATGGGCGTGCCCTACGTCCACCTTCCCGTCACCCCCGACACCAAGCCGCAGCAGGAGCGAGATGTGCTGACGGCGCTCGCCGAACACGGGGTCGAGCTGGTGGTGATGGCTCGCTACATGCAGATCCTCAGCGACGGATTCGTCGCTGCATACCCCAACCGGATCATCAACATCCACCACTCGTTCCTGCCCGCCTTCATCGGCGCCAACCCGTACCGGCAGGCACACGACCGGGGCGTGAAGCTGATCGGGGCCACGGCGCACTACGCCACCGCCGACCTCGACGAGGGCCCGATCATCGAGCAGGCCACCGTGCACGTCACCCACCGCGACGACGTCCGCCGGCTCACCGCCCGGGGTCGCGACCTCGAGACGATCGTGCTCGCCCGGGCGGTGCGCGCCCATCTCGAGCACCGGGTGCTCGTCTACGGCCGCAAGACCGTCGTGTTCAGCTGATCCACCCGGCGACGGTGACCGACCGTCAGCGCGACTCCGACCCAGGGTCGAGCACCGATCGGCGTTGCGCCATGGTCTCGAGGATCTCCTTGGTGCGGTCCGTCATCCCGAGGCCCTTGGTGGTCGGCCAGGCGGTGAGCTCGTCCTTGGCGAACTCGGTCCACCTCACGATGAGGTCGAAGAGTTCGAGCTGGAACGTGGCGAAGAGCACCGACACGTGCACGCGCTCGGGAAAGGGGTGGCGACCCTCGAGGTAACCGGAGTTGATCTCCAGGATCTGCTCGTAGGTCTCGGCCGCGTCGGCGGCCAACGCGTCGAGCGCCGCCATGGCGTCGTCGATGGTGCCGAGATCGGCGAACAGCAGTCGCAGGAGCACCTCGGCTTCGATGAGCGGGGGCTGGGGCTCGGTGGCCATCCACGCCTCGAGCGCGGCCCGTCCTGCGTCGGTGATCGTGTAGACCGTGCGGGTCCGCTCCCCGACCGATTCCTTCTCCGACGTGGCCATCCCGTGCTCGACGAGCTTCTTGGGCTCGGCGTACAGGAGCCGTTCGGACTTCGGCCAGGCGAAGCGCAGGCTGCGCGTCGCCTGCTGGGTGAGTTCGTACCCGCTCCACGGCCGCAGCGCCAGCAACGACAGGACCGCGTACGACGATGTGGTGAGGCGTGACGGCACGCTCTTGACTTTACTGCAGGCTGCAGTATTCTGCACCGTGCAAGTTGCAGTAAAAGCGGAGTCGCAACCGGACTCCTCCTCGGGGAAGGACTCTCATGGACGTCACGGACTACATCGGATACGTGGCATCGGAGGGCGACCGGTTCGCCACCGCAGCCGAACACGGCGATCTCGACGTCGACATCGCACCGTGTGACGGGTGGGACATGCGCGCCCTGGTCCGGCACCTCGGCCTCATCCACCTGTGGGCAGCGGGCAACGTCGCGTACACCGACGACGACTGGCTGGACGCCGACGACATCCCGGACATGGCGCGCTACTGGCCCGAGCTCGGGTCGGTGTGGCCCGACGACGCCGACCTCGTCGCCTGGTACCGACGGACCAAGGAGAATCTGGTGCAAGTTCTCGAGTCGGCGCCGGCGGATCACCACTGCTTCAGCTTCCTCCCGGCGCCGACGCCGGTGACGATGTGGTCGCGCCGGCAGGCCAGCGAGATCGCGATCCACCGATTCGACGCCGAGCAGGCGCGAGGGATCACGACCCACTTCGAGCCCGCGTTCGCTGCGGACATGCTCGACGAGCTCCTGTCGGGGTTCGCTCCGCGGTCGGGTTCGGAAGAGATGGGCGTCGATTCCGAACGGCTCCTGCATGTGCACGCGCACGACGTCGACGAGCACTGGTACCTGACCATCGGCCCGAACGGCGTCGCCACGGATCGCGACGGCGGCGACGCCGATCTCACCGTCACGGCGACCGCCGCCGAGCTGTACCTGCTCATGTGGAACCGGACCGACGAATCGAGCGTGACTCTCGCGGGCGACGCCGAACTGATGGGCGTCTGGCGGACGAGCTGCCGGGTTCGCTGGTCGGGAGGCGAGTAGCCGCTCGGATGGACGGAGGAGACGATCGGTGCGGGCGAGCGAAGCCCGCGCCTGGTTGCGCAGCGCCTGACGGGATAGGTTGCCCCGATGCTCCGCCAGGTCGTCGCGTTCCGATGGGCAGGGAGATCCTCCGGCGAGCGGATCGTGGTCCGGCACGACGGGATACCGCGGTGAGCTCGACGGTGCTTCCACACGATTCGCCCACCACCGACGGACTCGACCCGTGATCGAGCGTCTCGACGACCACGTGACCGCTCGCGCGCCCGAGCCGTTCGCCGGACCCGACCACCCGATGCGCACGATCACACGCTCGATCGCCTCCGGCGAGCCGTGGACGCAGGACGTCGCCGACCGGGTCACCGCCGGGTTCGACTCGATGGCCGAGGGCTGGTCGTCGACACACGTGGACGACACGCGTGCCGCACCGGTGCGCGATGCGCTGCATCGGGGCGACGTGCCGATCGACGGTGACTGGCTCGAGCTCGGGTCGGGTACGGGGGCCGGCACCCGGGTGCTGCACGACCGCGTCGGTTCGCTGACGGCGACCGACCTGTCGGCGGAGATGCTCCGTCACGCACCCGGCGATCTCGCGCCCCGCGTGCGCGCCGACGCCTCGCTCCTCCCGTTTCGCGACCACAGCTTCGACGCCGTCCTGATGATCAACATGCTGCTGTTCCCCGGCGAGGTCGATCGGGTGCTGCGGACCGACGGTGTCGTGGTGTGGGTGAACACACTCGGGGACCAGACGCCCATCCACCTCCCGGCCGACGAGGTGGTTCGGGCACTCCCGGGTCGGTGGACGGGGCGGACGGCACAGGCGGGCACCGGCTTCTGGCTGACCGCCCGCCGAGCCTGACGGTCAGTCGGGCCGGGCGTCGCCGACAGTCAGCCCGCCGAGGCGGTGCGGCGCGAGCGGCGGCCGCGAGGTGCGCTGCCGCTCGGCTCCCACGTGAATCGGGTGAGGGCGATCACCAGCCCCACCGCACCCCACGCGGCGATGAACGCCAGCGCCGCCCAGTCGAACGCGGGTGGCTCGACGAACGGCGTGAACGCGTCCTGGAACGACTCGGCGAACGGCTTCAGCGGAAACAGGTCGCCCACGGTCCGGATCCACTGCGGACCGTCGTCGACCTGGATGAACACGTTCGACACGAACGCCATCGGCAGGATGATGGCGTTGGCGGCGGCCGACGCCGAACTCGCCGACTTCACCAGTGATGCCAACGCCATCCCGAGTGCGGCGAACGCACCGACTCCGACCACGAACGTCACGAACGCCGCCGGCATCTTCGCCGGCTCGATCTCGAGGTCGTACACCGTCACACCCAGGGTGAGCATCAGCACGACGCCGACGAACGCGATGACGATCGCCGACAGGATGAACCCGGCGATGTAGATCCACGTCGGCAACGGCGTGCCACGCCACCGCTTGAGGACGCCCTCGTCGCGACGGATCGGCACCATGTTGGCCAGGTTGGTGAACGTCGCCGACACCGCCGTGAACGCAGCCAGACCACCGGTGTAGAACTGCTGCGCGGAGATCTCGCCGTCGGGCGTGTCGAACGTGCCGCTGCCGAACAGGGCGTTGAACAGCACCAGCATCACGAGCGGCAGCCCGAGCGTGAAGAACACCGCCACCGGGATCCGCACGAACGTCACCAGCTGGTAGCGGGTCTGGGCGGCCAGCTGTGCGGCGGTGGAGGGGAATCCGCTCACGACGACTCCACCTGCCCGACGTTCTCGGTCAGCGACAGGTACACGTCCTCCAACGACACCCGGCTCACCGAGAGCGACTCGAGCTCGACCCCTTCGTCCAGTGCCCAGCCGGTGATGCGATGCACCGCGGCAGTCGGCTGGTCGACGTTGGCTTCCACCAGCCGGCCCGACACCCGGATGTCGACCTCGAGCAGGCTGCCGAACGTCGCCTGAGCGGCGCCGGGATGGAACCCGTCGGGCAGCATGAAGCTCACGACGGTGCCGCTCACCTGGTTCATCAGCTGCTCGGGAGTTCCCTCGGCGATGAGCCGGCCGTGCGAGAGCACCCCGACCCGGTCGGCCAGGTGCTCGGCCTCGTCGAGGTAGTGGGTGGTGAGCAGCACCGTGGTGCCGTCGTCGCCGAGCGACTCGATCAGATCCCACGAGCGCCGCCGCGCCGACGGGTCGAACCCGGTGGTGGGCTCGTCGAGGAACAGCAGCTCCGGCCGGCCCACGATCCCCAGCGCCAGGTCGACGCGCCGCCGCTGGCCGCCCGACAGCGACCCGATGCGATCGTCGACCTTCTCGTCGAGACCGGCCAGCGCCACCACCTCGTCGAGCGATCGCGGGTTGCGGTAGCAGCCGCCGTACAGCTCGATCACCTCGCGGACGGTGAACTCCGACTCCACCCCCGACGACTGCAACACGATGCCGATGCGATCGCGGAAGTCACGTCCGGCATCGGACGGGTCGACGCCGAGCACCGACACCGACCCGGAGCTGGCCGTGCGATGACCCTCGAGGATCTCGACCGCCGTGGACTTGCCGGCGCCGTTCTCCCCGAGCAGCGCGTACACCTCGCCGGCATCGATGTGGAAGGAGAGGCCGTCGACGGCTCGGACCGCGCCGTAGTACTTGTGCAGATCGGAGACGTCGACGACGGGCATGGCAGGGAGAAGTTACCGGGAGGGCTTCGCCGAGGAGATGGGCAGACCCGTGTCGTTGCGCAGGTGCTCCGCGGCCGGAACGAAGTACGCCATCAGCTCCTCGGCGACGCCGTCGGGGACGTCGCGTTCGGCGCACACCCGCTCCACGGCGGCAGCCATGTGGACGAGCCACCGGTCGCGTTCGAGCGGACCGACGTGGAACGGGAAGTGGCGCATCCGCAAGCGGGGATGTCCACGCTCCTCCATGTAGGTGGTCGGGCCGCCCCAGTACTGGGCGAGGAACAGGGTCAGCCGGTGACGGGCACCGGTGAGGTCGGGCTGCTCGGGATACAGCGGGAGCAGCACCTCGTCGGTGGCGACGCCGTCGTAGAACGCGTCGACCAGATCCTCGAAGAACGGCATTCCGCCGACCCGGAAAAACAACGTGGGCGCCGTGTTGTCCACGGCGCCCACGCTAGGGGGATTCTCCGCAGAACGAGGGGGAATCGTTCCGGGAGTGTCGGGCACGGCCCGCTGCCGGGGGGAAGCAGCGTGGCCGTACGCGATCGGTGTCGCTCAGGCGAACATGGCCTCGGCGTCGAACTTGCGGTACTCGACCAGTTCCTCGGTGTTGATCACGAAGGGGGTCGAGTCGTTGCAGGGGTCGAGGACCACTGCGTCGTCGGTGGCGAGCAGCACCAGCACCGTCATGACGTCGTGGTCGGCGGTCTTCAGCTCGATCACGTCGCCTGCGTGCAGTTCTTCCATCAGC
>Ga0102938_10002239_pt1 | contig 14669 bp, 9 predicted proteins | sample SalPonR2_B_D2_MG_FD_84516 | JGI IMG/M metagenome (GOLD analysis project Ga0102938, IMG submission 84516) | Salt pond soil microbial communities from South San Francisco under conditions of wetland restoration - Salt Pond MetaG R2_B_D2_MG | ecosystem: Environmental > Aquatic > Marine > Intertidal...
GAATAGCGCAGCATTTCCAGCTCTCGATCGTTGAGCTTGCGTACCGGTTCGGCCGGGCGACCGCGATACAGCCAGCCGGATTCCAGGCACTTGCCCGGGCTGACCAGGCTGCCGGCAGCGAGCATGACGTCCGATTCGATCCGCGCCCCGTCCATGACCAGCGCTCCCATACCGATCAGACAGCGATCGCCGATCGTGCAGGCATGCAGGACGGCGGCGTGGCCGACCGTGATGTCTGCACCCAGAACCAGCGGCAGGCCGCCGGGTGAATAGGGGCCGTCGTGGGTGACGTGGCAGATCGTTCCGTCCTGGATATTGCTGCGTGCACCGACAGTGATATGGTTGACGTCGCCGCGCAGCACCGCCCCCGGCCAGACCGAGGCATCGTCACCGAGCGTTACCCGTCCGATAACGGTGGCACCCGGGTCGACCCAGACTCGGGCGCCAATTTCCGGGGTTTGATCATCGAAAATTCGCATTGCCAATCTGATCCTTTTGTGTCGAGGTTATTCACATGTGAGCTGCGTCACGTTGAAACAGGGGCTTATATTCCGTTTCATCTAGCACGGGTCCGGAAAACAATGTAACTATATGAAAAATATAGAATCATTCACCTGGTCGGTTTTTGTTCAATCTGGTGACATACGCGTGACAGCAGCTACTGAGAGCGACCATGCGCAAGTCTTTCACAAGCTTATCCACAGGCGTTGTGGAAAACGGCTGTCGCGTCCGTCGCTCTGACTGTCTTCTCAATAATGAGACCGCTAGTAAACTGCCGTCCCCGTTACAATAGCGGTTTGCTCGACGGATTGGCATCGAATGCGTGCGCATATCATTGAACTGGTTTCCCAGGCGCTGGGTTATCTGAAGCGGGACGGTCAACTGGAGATCGATCCATCGCTCGACATTCAGGTCGAGCAGACCCGCGATCCGTCGCACGGGGATTATGCCTGCAACATCGCCCTGATTCTGGCCAAGCCGCTGGGTCGTGCACCCCGCGAGATAGCCGAGAGCATCAAGGCCCGCCTGCCGAAATCCAAGCGCGTGCAGGCGGTCGAAATCGCCGGTCCCGGCTTCCTGAATTTCTTTGCCAGCCCGCACTACCTGCGCGTGATCATCCGGGAAATCCTAGCCCAGGGCGAGGGGTACGGTCTGCAGGCAGCCGGCAGCGAGCCCGATATTCTGGCCGAGTACGTCAGCGCCAACCCGACCGGGCCCCTCCACGTCGGCCATGGACGTGGTGCCGCCTATGGGGCCAGCCTGTCGGCCATTCTGCAGGCGGCCGGACATCGCGTGCATCGCGAGTACTACGTCAACGACTACGGCCGACAGATGGACATCCTGGCGGTATCGGTCTGGCTGCGCTACCTGGAGCTGGCCGGAGAACGAGTCAGCTTTCCCACCAACGGTTATCGCGGTGACTACATCTATGACATTGCACGCGAAGTGCGAAGCCGCCATGGCGATGCCCTGCGTCATACCGGCCATCAGGTCAGCGACGGTCTGCCATCCGACGGGTCCGACGATGCGGCCGAAAAGCATATCGATGCCTTGATCCAGCGCGCCCGTGACCTGCTGGGCGAAGAGGGCTACGAGGCCTGCTTCAACGCTGCACTCGAGACCATGGTCGAAGACATCCAGGACGATCTCGGTGAATTCGGCGTGAGCTTCGAGCGCTGGTACTCCGAGCGCTCCCTGGAGACCTCAGGCGCGCTCGAGCGCGCCATCGAGCGCCTGGACTCGGCCGGCTGGTTGTATGAAAAGGACGGCGCGAAGTGGTTCAGGGCCTCCGAGTTGGGGGACGACAAGGATCGAGTGGTGGTGCGCGAAAACGGCCGAACCACCTACTTCGCCTCTGACCTGGCCTATCTGCTCGACAAGCTGGAGCGCTGCTCCGGCACCGCGCTGTATATCTTCGGCGCCGACCATCACGGTTACGTCCCTCGCCTCAAGGCGGCCGCACGCGGGCTGGGTGAGGATCCCGATCGACTGGAGTTCCAGCTCGTTCAGTTTGCCGTTCTCTTCCGCGGCGGAAAGAAAGTGCAGATGTCGACCCGTTCCGGCAGCTTCGTCACCCTGCGTGAACTGCGCGAGGAGGTCGGCACGGATGCCGCGCGCTACTTCTATGTCATGCGCTCGCACGAGCAGCACCTGGATTTTGACCTTGACCTGGCCAAGTCGCGGGCCAACGACAACCCCGTGTACTACATCCAGTACGCCCATGCCCGCATCCACAGCGTATTTCGCCAGCTCGAGGAGCGAGGCCTGCGCCACAACCAGGCGATCGGTGAGGCCGCGAATGATCGTCTCGACAGCGACCATGAGCAGGCCCTGATGCGCACCCTGGGCCGCTACCCGGAGATGATCGAGGGTGCCGCCCGTCGCCGCTGTCCGCACGTGCTCGCCCATTATCTCCATGACGTCGCCTCGGAATTCCATTCCTGGTACAACCAGTCGACCTTTCTGGTCGAGGATGACGACGACCTGCGCAATGCACGCCTCAATCTCGTCGCAGCGACGGGCCAGGTTCTGCGCAATGGCCTTGCTCTGATCGGCGTCTCGGCCCCGGAGAAGATGTAGTGGCCCGTAAGCAGGCGCGCAGAAGCAAGAACACTACCGCCTCCAGCCACGGCTTCCTCACCTTCGGGGCCGGACTGGTGACCGGCCTGGTGATTGCGACCGTGGCCTGGCTCGGCGGCTATCTACCCAGCGGCGATGACACCCCGCCCGGCATGCCGGTAGGCCATGACGAGCCACCCATCGCCCAGAGCAGCGAGAGTTCGCGCTCGCGGCAGTACGATTTCTTTACCGTTCTGCCCGAGATCGAGGTGGTCGTCCCTCAGCGCGAGATCGAAGAGCGCGCCCGAGAGCGCGAGACGAGCGGCAGCAGCGGGCCCTACATGCTGCAGGTCGGCTCGTTCCGTTCCAGCGAGGATGCGGAGGGGCTGCGTGCCCGACTGACCCTGCTGGGTCTGGATGCCACCATTCAAAGCGTCACCGTCAACGACTCGACCTGGCATCGAGTGCGCGTCGGGCCCTACGAGGGTGCAAGAGAGGCCGACGGTGCCCGTCGCCGCCTGGTCGAAAACGGTTTCGAAGCCATGGTGCTGACCGGCGAATAGGATGGAACCACGCCCGCCTGAGTCGTTGCCGGCACTGGTGCTCCCCGGTGGCGGCGCGCGCGGCGCCTACCAGGTCGGTGTGATGCGCGCCCTCGGCGAGTTGCTGGCCGACCGGACGACACCCTTCCCGATCATTTCCGGCATCTCGGCCGGCGCGATCAATGCCGGTGTGATAGCCAGCTACGCCGACAGCTTCCAGACCGGCGCCCAGCGGCTCGCCCATTTCTGGGGCAATCTGCGCTGCGATCAGGTCTACCGGACCGGCTGGATCCATAATCTCACCACCGGCCTGCACTGGCTGGCGTCGATGACCCTGGGTGGCCTGGGCGTGGCCAATCCCCGCGCCCTGTTCGATAACGAACCGCTGGCCGAGCTGCTGGCGCGCGAACTGCGGCCGGAGGCGATCGAGCGCTGCATCGCATCCGGGGCGCTCAGGGCCTTGACCATCACCGCCTCGGGCTACGCCACCAACCGCGCCGTGACTTTCGTTCAGGGGCAGGCCGATATCACCGCCTGGGAAGCCCCCCGTCGCATTGGACGCCCGACCCGGATCGATCACAACCACCTGCTGGCCAGCACGGCGCTGCCGCTGTTCTTCCCGGCGCGGCGCATCGGCAACGAGTTCTACGGCGACGGCGGCATGCGGCATACCTCGCCGCTGGGCCCGGCGGTCAAGCTGGGCACCGACAAGCTGATCGTGATCGGTACCCGCGATGAGGTCCAGGACCCGGAACCGACGACACCGCAGGATTACCCGGGCCTGGGCGATATCGGCAGCTACCTGCTCGATATCATCTTCATGGACCACCTCAATGCCGATCTCGACCATCTGGAACGCACCAACCGGATCGTCGACGCCTGGCCTGCCGAAACCGTCAGGCCGGAGGGGCTGCGCCGGATCGACTCGCTGGTCATCCGTCCGTCCGAAGATCTGCGCGCCGTGGCCGAGCGCCACGCCCACCGCATCCCGGCCAGCGTCAGAACCCTGCTGCGCGGCATCGGCGCCTGGGGCAGCGGCCGCATGGCGAGCTTCGTCCTGTTCGAAGCCGAGTTCTGCCGTGAGCTGATGGCGTTGGGCTACAAGGATGGATTAGCGGCAAAAGCTGAAGTGCGAAACTTGATGCTCGGTGATTGAAGATCCCGCGTATTTCCTCATCGACAAAGGCCGGAGCGAACCCCGGCCTTGTCGAACCAATTCGTATTCCGTCCCGTCTTCAGGGTGTCGTGTCCTCGAAGCGGTCGATGAAGATCGGGTCGCCGGGGGCGGTGTCGCCCGAGAAAACAAAGAACTGTCCAGTGCCGGATGCCTGGCCAACGCTGATGTAGAGATTACCCACTTGGTCTTCGCCAAACCCTAGAACGTTCTGGAAAACTTCCTCAAAGAACTCTCGACCCCAGTTGCCTACACCGGACTCGCTGACAAAATAGATGTCGCGTTCGCAGTAATCAGCATAGACGTAGTAACCCTGCATCGAGAGCACCGGGCCACGATAGCGGAATCCTCCGGTCACGGAGCAGCCTTCCCTACTGGGGGCAGGGACAGAGGTATTGCCATAGTTCGCATACTGGACCACCGGCAGAACGCTGTCGAGGAGCGAGCAGGGGGTGCTGCTGGAACCGCGCTGGAAGGTGCCTTCGCAGGTCTTCCAGCCGAAGTTCGCACCAGTCGGACTGGCAGCGGGCAGCAGATTGATTTCTTCCCAGCTGCTCTGGCCGACGTCCCCGATCCACAGGTCGCCGGTTTCGCGGTCGAAGCTGAACCGGTAGGGATTTCGCAGGCCATAGGCCAGACTTCGCCGCAGCGATCGCTTTGACCAACGAAGGGATTGTCGGCGGGAACGGCGAAAGGTGCCGATCCATCGCTTTCTGCGGCACACAGATTGTTGCTACCAGGTGGCGTCGTATTGTCGACATCAATGCGAAGCATTTTTCCCAGAAGCCAGCCCGCGGGTCCGGTCACGCAACCTGGGCCAGACGGGGGCGCTGCCGAAGAGTCGAGACCTTGCCCACGCAGGCAGGGATCATTCCCGCTTCCGCCATCACCCATGCCGATATACAGATAACCATCGGGTCCGAAATGGATGTCGCCTCCGTTGTGATTCGAGAAATCCTGCGGAATCACCATGATCTGGCGGCGGCTGTTGAAGTCGATGACATCAGAATTGCCAGCCGACACCTCGAACTCGGCAATCACTGTATCGCCAGTCGAAATGCCGTTGCCCGGTTCAGCGTCGGTGTAGTTGACGTAGATGCGACCATTGCTGGCGTACTCCGGATGAAAGGCCAGACCGAGCAGCCCGCGTTCGCCTCCCGCGGATGTCAGCGAAGAGATGTCGAGAAAGGGCGTGGAGAGCACGTTATTCGAGGCATCGACGATTCGGACAAAACCATTGAGCTGGACGATAAATCTTCGCCCGCTGCCATCGTCAGCGTGTCGAACGGCCACCGGGCGATCGAAGGTGGCACCGCCGAAGGCGGGTTCGAGGGTGATGTCGGCGGGGATTTGCGCCAAAGACAGCGTACTCGCCAGCAAGGACGCAAGGATCAGGGGAATTCGTCGGGTCATGGTGGTCTCGGGTTGGTTGGGTTTGTGCCGCTCCCCCAAGGGGACTTATGGTAACGCATGGCGACAGCCCGAGCCAAATCAGCTAGGCTTGGCGGAAGGTTTCGGGACAGGGCCGATGATGGGCTCGTTTTCAGGCGACTGTCCTTCATCATGCAGCGACCGTTCAATGAGGGACAACCCATGCTCGATCTGATCACCACCGCCAACAGCTTCGTCAACGGCATTGTCTGGGGACCGCCGTTCATGATTCTGCTGGTCGGCACCGGCATCTATCTGACGATTCGTCTCGGCTTTTTCCAGTTCCGCTATCTGGGTCATGCCTGGAAGCACAGCTTTGGCCAGCTCTTCGACAAGTCGATCAAGGTGGAGGAGGGCGCTATCACGCCCTTCCAGGCAGTCACCTCCGCGATGGCTGCGACCATCGGTGTCGGCAATATCGCCGGTGTGGCCACGGCGCTGGCCCTGGGCGGACCCGGCGCGATCTTCTGGATGTGGATGGTCGCCCTGGTTGGGATGGCTACGAAGATGGCCGAGGCCACCCTGGGACTGAAGTATCGCCACGTCGATGAAGACGGGCATGTTTCCGGCGGTGTCTTCTACTACATCGAAAAGGGTCTGGGCTCGCAGTGGAAATGGCTGGCCGTGGTCTATGCCCTGTTTGCCGGACTGGCGTCGTTCGGTATCGGCAACATGGTGCAGTCGAATACGATGGCCTCCGCGCTCGAGACCGGCTTCGGCATCCCGCCCTGGGCGACCGGCTTTTCGCTGGTGGTGCTGGTCGGGATTGTCACCCTGGGCGGTATCAGCCGGATCGCCAACACCGCCGACAAGGTAGTGCCGATCATGGCCGTGGCCTATCTGATCGGTGCCGTGATCATTCTCATCATGAACGCCTCAGAGGTGCCGGGTGCGCTGGCCATGATCGTCACCCACGCCTTTGCACCGGCCCCGGCGGTCGGTGGCTTTGCCGGCGCCAGCGTGGCAATCGCGATCCGCTACGGCATCGCGCGCGGCATCTTTTCCAACGAGGCTGGCCTGGGCTCGGCTTCCATCGTCCACGCCCAGGCGCGCAATCAACCCTTCCGCCAGGGCTTCTGGGGCGTCTGGGAAGTCTTCATCGACACCCTGGTCGTGTGCACGATGACTGCGCTGGTGATCCTGGTCACGGGTGTCCTGGAGACCGGCGCGAACGGCGCGGACCTGACCAGCGCGGCCTTCTCCAAGGGTCTGCCGGGGCCGGGCGGCTACGTGATCATTGTCGCGATCGCCTTTTTCGCCTACACCACCATGCTGACCTGGAATTTCTACGGCGAGAAGAGCTGGGAATACCTGTTCGGCCGACGGGTCGTGATGCCCTTTCGCCTGCTGTTTCTGGTCTTCGTGTTTCTCGGCTCGGTCGGCGCGCTGGAGCTGGTCTGGGACGTGGCCGACACGCTCAACGGCCTGATGGCCGCGCCGAACCTGATTGCCCTGGTCCTGCTCGGCGGGGTCATGGCCAAGGAAAAACTCGATTACTTCAATCAGCTCCGCGATCAGAGCAAGCCGCTTGACTAACGGTTTTAACCACAGACACGGAGATCACAGAGAATCAACGAGGGTTTTCTCTGTGGACTCTGTGCCTCGGTGGTGATGCGGTTTTGAGGATCAGAACACGCCACGCACCTGAAGGAAGAACTGGCGGTTGCGGGTCCGATCGCGAACTTCGCGAAAATCCAGTGACGCGCTGTCGCGGGGGCCGTCGAAAACCAACCGGTCTCGGTCGGTGGTGTCGCGGAACAGGTCGTTGACGCCGAGCCGGATACGCAGCTGGTCGATCGCTCGCGATTCGACAAAGGCACCGAAGTCCCAGACGCGGGAGAACTGGTCCAGCTCATCGAGGCCGAAGTTGTTGTAGGGGCCGAAGAAGCCGGCGTTCATGCCCCAACCCAGCTTGGCCGCGGCCAGGTCCTGGCGAAAATCGATTTGCGCAGTCCAATGCCGTTCGTTCGAAAGATCGCGCTGTGACCGGGTGAGGGGATCATCGACGCCGGACTGCTGCCAGCGACCGGTCAGGTCGAGTCGGCCGCCGGTGATGCCCAGACCCTCGAGCGGAAGGGTGAGCTCTCCGCGCAGACCGTAGCGAAAGCCCTTGCCGATGTTGCCAGGGACTTCCAGGCCGCCCTCAAGCGGCAGGATGTCTTCGACGTCCTCAATCCAGTTGTAGAAGGCGGTCAGGCTGAGCAGGCCGATCGCCTCGAAGCGCTTCTCGTAGCTGACATCAAGAGTGGTGGTGCTTTCCGGGCTCAGATTCGGATTGCCCAGCTCGAGTTCATCATCGCCAAGGTCGGCGGCGCTGACAAAGTCGGAGAAATCAAGCTGACTGACTTCGCGCAGCAGGCGGGCGCGCCAGAGCGCGTCATCGCGTGGCGCATGGCTCAGGGTCAGGCTGGGCTTCCAGAAAAAGAACGAGCGTTCCTTGGCGAAACCCCCGGTCTGGCTGAGTTCGGAGGCCTCACCGGCCAGCTCCAGATCGACCGACACCGGGCCCAGCGAGAACGAATTGGCGATCGAGAAATCCAGGCGCTCTTCTTCCACATCGGTCCGGGCCCCGGGCACGTCCACCGGTTCCAGTCCGTTTGGACCGAGCCTGAGCAACAGGAAGTCACTGTCGAGCCGATTGATCGCGGCTTCGATCGAGGCTTCGATCAGCTGGCCCCGGATGCCGGCGTAATCCAGCTCCAGACGCAGGATTCTCTCGGTCTCGAGCTGATCACTGCGGGTTTCGGTGGTGATATCACCAGGCTGACCGGGCGGTCCGAGGATCAGGTTGCGCTGGCTGGTCTGATCATCGCGCCGGTACAGGCCGATCAGCTTGGCGTGGAGATGCTCACCCAGGCTGCGCTCGATATCCATACCCAGCTCGAGCGCACGGTCTTTACTGTCATTGCCCTGGGCCAGCAGAAAGGCCTGCTGGCCGGTGGGCAGGCGTAGTGAATCCTCGACTCCGCGCTCGTCCTCGTGATCGTACTGAATGTTGAAGCCGTAACTTGCCGCCCCGTGCTGGTAGGTGGCATTGGCGCTGAGGTCGAAGCGGTCATCGGTTTCCGCGTAGACCTCGTCGCGAACTTCGGTCAGCTCACCGCTGCCATCGAGGACGCGTTCGTCGGCATCGAGAACGAAGCGCGATCGCGATGCCCCGGCACCCAGGGTGTAGTCCAGATCGCCGATGCGATCGGAGAAGCTGGCCGAGCCCGAGGGTAGAAAGCGGGTGTCCGGGTGCGGCGTGGCCGCGGTCAGCGCCCAGGTGCCGGTGGCACCCCCTCCCTGGCGACGAATCACATCGGCGATCACGCTCTGTCCTCGCAGGTCGGTACCGCCGACCTGGCCTCGGAGGACGATGATGCGTTCGACGTCGGCGGCGGGAATCCTGGAGAGCAGGTCCGAGGGTGTTCCGCTCTTGGCCGATACCCGCTCGCCGTTGATCAGAATATTACCGGCCGCACCCCCGAAGCCTCTGGAGCCGCTGTTACCGTTGTCCAGGTTGAAGCCAGGCAGATTATTGATCATGTCCAGCGCGGTGACCGGCGCGTAGGGGGCGAAGAAGTCGGATTCGTAGCTGGTCTGGCAGTGAGCGTCGGTGCACTCGGCCACCGGCAGATCGCTATCAAGATAATCCTGGGCCTGCAGCTGGCCGGACAGAGCGGTGCAGGTCAGCCACACAATTCCGATGCCAAACGGCCAGCGCGAAGATGCCTTCGGCATACCCCTTTCCTTTTCTGGTTCTTCGGCCGATGCACCCTTGGCATCGACGTGATGGGTGGTGCAGCGGATTTCACTGTCCACGCACAGACCGCGAGGTGCCGCAGAGGTTCAATCGGGGGCGCGCCCTGTATTGATGAAAGTCAGGAAAAAAGAGGCCGGGACTGGCCCGGCCTCGTTCAATGGCTGGATTGCCGCCTGGGCTTACGGCATCTCGTCCTCGAAGCGATCCTCGAAGATCAGCGGCGACTGGCCGGTCGGCAGCAGGCACCATTGGTTGATGGTGCCCGTGTCGAATCCGGCATTGTCGCTGACGACCAGGCGCCAGGTGCCGGCCAGCGGAACACCTGCAAAGCTGCTCATCGGCTGGTTCGGGCTGTAGACAGGGTCCGGGTAGGCTTCGTTGTCCGTGCCATCATTACAGTCGGCCTGCAGACTGACCGGGGCCCCATCGGCCACGCGGGTGTTGACGTTGTTCGCGCTGCAGCCGAAGGTGACGTTGGAACCGTTCGCGCGGTTGACCAGCTCGACGGTGGTCGCCGATTCCACGTGCTCGAGGGTGATGATCAGATCACCGACCCAGGTGTGGCTGATGTCGAGCTGCATTTCCATTGATGCCAGCGGCCCGCCTTCGCTGACGGCGATGTCGGTCGCAATGCCCGCCGCGCTGTTATCCGGAATCGGAAGGCCGGGTGCGCTGCAGATCAGGTTCGCCGTGGTGAAGGACACCGTGGCTGACCAGGGACCGGCGTCGCAGTCGTTGACAGCCCGCACCCGCAGGAAGTACTCGGTGCTCGGATTCAGCGCAACCTCGACTGTGTGCGCCGTGTCGGTTTCCGTATTGGAGTAGATCACATTCATAAAGGCAGCATCCGTCGCGATCTCGACGTCATAGCTGCTCGCCGTAGCCACGGCGGCCCATTCCAGGGTCGGGCTGGTGCCGACATCAACGGCCCCTTCGACGGGAACACTCAGGGCAGCCGCACCCGGCGCACCGTCAGCCAGGTTGACGCTGACCGGAACGATTCGGGTGATGGTCCCGGACAAGCCCTCGATGTCGAAGCTGAAGTCTCCTGTACCCTGAGCGCTCAGGTTCCCGAGCGTCATTGAAGTGCTGTTGCCCGGCGTGATCGGGTTACTGTCGAAGGCGGTGGTCAATGCGGCCGGCAGGTTGACCGCCGACAGGGTAATTGGATCTGTGAACCCGCCACTGGAGCTGCTGTCGATCTGAATCGAGATGTCGGCAAAGCCGCATTGGCTGATGTCGGTGGGATCGGCGGTCAGGCCAAATCCGACGCCTGCGGTACCGTCGATGAACTCGGGGTTGCTGCCGGCGGGGTCGAGATGGGGGCGCATGCGCGTGGTGTCATCCAGCGGGTCCAGGCCTTCCCAGCCGTGGAACAGGCCGCCGTAGAAGTCGGAGAGCTGGCTGCCGGTGGCCCCGCAGAAGGCCGGGCCGCCGCTCAACACGCCGATCAGACGGCGATCGGACGAGTACAGCGGCGATCCCGAAGAGCCACCCTCGGTGACGGCCGGCGGAATGGTTGCCGGCGGGGCCGGCGGCATGTTCGGCAGTTCCGGCGGGGTCGGGTGCCAGAAAGGGTGCCAATGAACGTTATCGGAGCCGGCAATGCTGCCGATCTGGATGTTGGTGTCGACCCAGGTGATGCGCTTTTCATCCACGCCGGGATGATGAATGGTCGCACAGAGTCCGTTGGTCGGGTCGCCGCCTGGACCGTCGGCGCAGGCGGTCGGTGGTGGTCGACGATCCCAGCCCGACCAGTACAGGTTCCAGGCCTCATCGGGCGTGTCGTTGACCTCGACCAGCATCATGTCCGAGCATTCATCGCCCACGCCGCCGGGGCAGGAGGCGCCGCTGAACGGATCACGGGTGGCCGCGACAAAGCTCGTTCCCGAGCTGCTCTGGTTCGGATCGGGAGGATTGACCTGGGTGCCGGAAGCATCCCCCGGCCGTCGGCAGGTCGGCCATTCGTAGTTCCAGAAGATCACCACATTGGGCGCATCGGAGGGACCGATGCAGTGGCGTGCGGTCATGAACAGCATGCGCTGGTCATTGTTGGTGTTGTTGACCAGCGAGCCGGTACAGAAGTCGATGCCGCTGACCTGATAGGCGCCGACCGAGCGCCGGGGATCATTCCAGGGGTCCTCTTCGCTCAGGCAGGCCACGTCCTGATTGCAGGATCCGGAGCGTGTACCGCCGAGCGTTTCACAGGAGGCTTTTGCGTTGTCCGCGCTTTCGATCGCGGGCTGTTGATAATCGCGAGCGGTGCGGCCGAAGCCCCTGTAGCCGTGACTGACCTGCTGTAGAACAAGGCTGAACTGATCGCGCTGCGCGGTCGGCAGGCTGACTTCGATGATGGCGTCCTCACCGAGCAGGTTCGGCGTCCAGAAGATCCCGTGGGGCTGATTGATTTCCTCGCCGTAGGGCCCGATCACCGAGTAGGTATCGCCTTGTCTGCTGCTGGCGGCCTTGGGGCTGTAGATGAACAGCTGGGCTCCGGACGGCAGGCGCACGTCCTTGAAGCCGAAGTTGATCAGGGTGGCTGCTTCGGCGTGGGCTCGCAGGCGCCAGATGCTCAGGTCGCCCACTTCGTCCCATTGACCGACGCGATTGGTGTCCAGGTCGATGGCGTGGGGGAACGCAAATCTTAGCAGGCCACCGCCTGATTCCCGAAGCCCGTCCTGGGCTGCAATGGCTTCGAGATCAAGTGCCCCGAAGCGGAGCTGTTCTACCTGAGGCAGCGGCGTCAATGCTTCGCGATCCAGGCCGAAGCTGGCAGGCCTTGCACGGTCGTTGGCGATTGCCGCGACAGATACCGCTACGATCACGAGCGCGGAAAAAAGTCTTTTCATCTTCTGGTCTCCCTGCCGGGTCTTGGCAACCCGAGGCACTGTGTGTGGTCGACCGCCCGCACTTCCATCGCGCCCCCCGACCAGTCGCAGTGTCACGAGAGTATCGGATGTAAATGCTGAAAACCGAGATATTTGTCACATTTATTTCAGGGGTATTACGGATAGATGACGGCATTCCTGCGCGCAGAGCGCTCAAGTGGGGGGTTTCTTGTAGCGAATCAGGGCCGAAATATCGCGCCCTGATTCTTGCTCGTCGACCAGCTGCTGATAGTCGGGGATGGCCAGATCGAGAACGCCGGATTCGAAATCGAACTGCTCGCAGATGGTCCGGCAGATCTTCAGGTCCTTGAGCAGCAGGGTTGGGGAGAAGCCGACATCGAACTCGTCGGCCAGCATGCTGCGGCCACGCTTGTCCAGGAACCAGTTGCCGGCCGCACCGCCGCCGAGAAGTTCGAGCATCATCTCGCGCGGCAGGTCGAGTCGGTCCATCAGCGCCAGGGATTCGCAGACCGCCTCGGCGATGCCCGCGACCATGAGCTGATTGACGGCCTTGGCCGATTGTCCGGCGCCGCTGGGGCCGAGGTGGTGGTGGATGCGTGAGTAGGCATCGAGAAAGGGGGTCATGGCGTGGTAGTGGTCCCACTCGCCACCGGCCATGACCGCGAGCCGGCCCTTGATCGCGCCTTCGACGCCGCCGGTGACCGGCGCATCGACAAAGCCGACGCCGATGTCGGCCAGCCGTACGGCCTGTCTGCGCGCTTCCTCGGGGCTGACGGTCGAGTGGTCAATGACCGTCTGTCCCCGGCGCAGGCCAGGGAGCAGGGCGTCGATGACGGCATTCAGGTCAGCGTCGGCCGACACGCAGATCGCCACCGCGTCGACGGCCTGTCCCAGGGCTTCGGCCGAATCGGCGCTCGCCACGCCCGGGTGCTGTTCGACAAAGGCCGATGCCTTGGCCTGGCTTCGATTCCAGACTGCCGTCAGCTGTCCCTGGGCGTGCAGATGGCCGGCCATGGGCCAGCCCATGGCGCCAAGTCCGATCCAGCCGATGGTTTCAGGGGTCGCCTTCATGATCAGGCCTCCAGATAGGTATAAGCCGACAGGCCCTCGTTCAGGAGGCGTTCCAGGCTCTCGCGCTGCTCGCCGTCCAGACCGGCGGCGGCAACGCGGGCCCGGCAGGCGGTCATCAGGTCGCGGGCATTGAATCCCACCAGGCCCAGGACGACGTCGGCGGTATCACCGGAGCGGGCATTGGTCAGGCGCGGACTCTCGTCCTCCAGCCAGACATCGACGCTGTCGGTGTCGCCGAACAGGTTGTGGATATCGCCCAGCGTTTCCTGATAGGCCCCGGTCATGAACAGGCCCAGCAGATAGGTCTCACCCGGCCTGATGGCGTGGACCGGCAGGGTCGGCTCGAGCAGGCCGCGATCGACGTACTGATCGATGCGGCCGTCGGAATCACAGGTCAGATCTTCGAGGACGGCGCGCTCGGTCGGCACCTCCCCCAGGCGGTCCAGCGGCACAATGGGAAAGACCTGGTCGATGGCCCAGATGTCGGGCAGGGACTGGAAGATCGAAAGATTGATGAAGTATTTCGAGGAGCGCTGATAGCGGATCCGCTCGGCCAGCTCGCGGTGGCGGCGGTGTTCGGGGTCGAGCTGTCCGGCCAGGCGTTCGAGAATCGCGTGGAGCAGCGGTTCCAGCCGCGCCCGGTCGGCCAGCGACAGATCACCGTAAAGGAACAGATTGCGGCCTTCCTCGACCAGATGTTCGGCCTCCAGATAGGATTCTTCCGGCTCGCGCTCACCGGCCTGGTCGAGCACTTCGTGAAGGCTCCGGATCAGTGCGTGGTCGTCGTCCTGGCGCGCGCCGACCCGGGCCGATGGCTTTTCCGACTCGGTGACGTTGGTGATCAGCACGGCGTGGTGGGCGGTCAGGGCCCGGCCGGATTCCGAGATCAGGTCGGGCATGGTGATGTCGTGCTCGCGGCACAGCTCGGCCAGTCCCGAGACGATGGTGTAGGCATACTGCCTGAGGGAGTAGTTCATCGAGCAGAAGCTGCGCGTTCCGCCGCCCTCGTAGTCGACCCCCAGACCGCCGCCGATATCGAGCAGGCGGATCGGCACACCGGCCCGCACCAGTTCGACCAGATAGCGTCCGGCCTCGCGCACACCGTGCTGGATATCGCGCAGGTTGGACAGCTGCGAGCCCATGTGGAAATGCAGCAGGCCCAGCCAGTCCAGGCAGTCGCTGTCGCGCAGCGACTCGATCAGCTCGAGGACCTGGGCGGCCGACAGCCCGAACTTGGCGCGCTCGCCGCCGGTGTTCTGCCAGTTGCCGGCCCCGAGCGAGGACAGGCGCAGGCGAAC
>Ga0102938_10002241_pt1 | contig 14650 bp, 9 predicted proteins | sample SalPonR2_B_D2_MG_FD_84516 | JGI IMG/M metagenome (GOLD analysis project Ga0102938, IMG submission 84516) | Salt pond soil microbial communities from South San Francisco under conditions of wetland restoration - Salt Pond MetaG R2_B_D2_MG | ecosystem: Environmental > Aquatic > Marine > Intertidal...
ACGCTGGAGGAGATGCCCATTCAGTCCTATTCGCCATGGGCGCAGACCCTTCACGGCGAGATGGTCGTAAGCAACCCGGGCGATGCCGCCCGGGACATCGAACTCGAGACCCACCTGACCGACAACCGGCTGCGCCTGGACGGAATACCGCCCTCGGTTTCGCTTGAGGCCGGCGGCGAAAGCCGAATCCCGTTCAGGCTCGACATTCCGGCCGATGCGGCGGCCTCCCCGCCTGTCCGGGTGTCGGCGCGCGCACGAACCGGCTCGGCCGTCGGGTTGCCGGGCTGGGCCCTGGTGAGCGTCGCCGAGTCGGCCAGTCCGGTGCGGCCGTCGTTCGATTGGCGCATCGCCGAGCCACTGCGCGGTGCATTCAACGCCGCCGCGCTCCGGTTCGGTGCCGAGGCGCTACCCAGCCCCGGATTCGATGACGACGATCTTGACGAAATTGAAAGGCTGTTCGACGGCCTGGCCCGTTATGGGCGCTGGACCGGCGTGTCGTTGCGCACAAATGCCGAGGATCGCAGCCAGTGGGGCCAGCCGACCGTGCGACTGGCGGGTGACGAGCCGGTCCCCGTGCGGGGCTTCCTGATCAATCCGCTGTCGTCCCTGGGCCCCGATCGCTACCCGGGCATTTTCGAAATCGCCGTTTCCGACGACGGTAGTGATTTCCGCACGGTCTTGCGGGACCGGCTGGAGCCCCGGCCGGTCGAACAGGCGTTCGTGCTCGATGAATCCGTCACCGCCCGCTACGTGCGCTTTATTCCGGTCACCGCGGCCTACGGCAGCGCGCAACGCTTGAACACGCTTACGCTGGGCCAGGTGAAAGTGCTCGCCGAGCCCGGCTGGCGGCCGGTCACCGAGCCCTTCAATCTTGCCGATCCGGGTAATGGCGGTCACCTGGTGTTCGCCATGCCCTGGGTGCGCGGCAGCGCGGGAAACACCGAAATGCTGGTCGCCGACGACAGCAGTGCAGACGGCCGGCTGGGTGAAAATGCCGACGCGACGGTGGTGCTGGCGTTCGAGCATGCGCGTGCGGCCCGGGTAGCGCAGGTGGTCGTCGATGCCGTCTCGGACCCCGGCGGCCTGTCGGTCGCCGAATCGGTGCGCGTGTTCGCGGCCACCGACAGCCCGCTGGGGCCCTGGACCGAAGTCGCGGGCGGTGAACTTGACGCTGGCGCGGGTGAGTTCGCGCTCGAGCAGCCTGTCTGGGCGCGTTATCTGCGCCTGGTCTTCTCGATGCCGTCGGGCACCAGTCGCATGCTGTGGCCCGATCGGATCGCGGTCTACGAGGCCGACGGTCCCAGCGTGCTGGCCGAATGGGGCGATCTTTCGTCGGTCGGACCCTACGAACAGGCCGATCCGCCAACCTGGTCCGGATTTACCGGCGCGCCCGACAACGACCGCGCCGAGCGTGCAATGGCGTTGACCGGCGATGCGCCGGCGCCGGGCCGGGCGCTTCTCGATGCGTATTCGTCCTGGTACCGGATTGCGGTGCCGGCCGGGCAGAATCACCTGGAATTGACGGTCAGCGGATACCCGACCGTCGAGGGCCGGCCGGAACTCGTCGATGCAGCCGGCACTCCGGTCGAGCTTTACGAACTGGACACGACGCCGGTCGCGCATCGGTGGGAAGCGTTCGTCGACCCCGGTGCCGAGTACCTGCTCAAGGTCGAGGAGCCGCCGCGCTCGGTGATCTTCAGCTGGGACACGTCCGGCAGCGTCGCGGCCTGGCTGCCGACCATCAGCAAGGCCTTGATGACCTACGCCGAGACGATCAAGCCCGGGCGCGATGAGGTCAATCTGCTGCCCTTCGGCCGCGGCAGCCCCTTGCTCGACGACTGGGTCGGGCAGCCTTATCCGCTGATGCGGATGCTGGCTGCCTATCCGCAGGAAACCAGTTCCAGCGACGCCGAGGGCACGCTGGCCGTGGCCGCGCGCGAGATGATCGGCCGGCCCGGCAAGAAGGCCGTGTTGCTGCTCACCGATGCGGCGACTTCGACCACACCCGAGCTCTGGCCCGCGCTCGCGGCGGGTCGTCCCCAGGTGTTCGCGATGAAGCTGAGCTCTTCGGGTGCTTTCAGTTCCAATCCCCATACCGAGGTCGACCGGATGCAGGACTGGGCCGGCGTGCGCGGCGGTCATTTCGAATACATCACCGGGCTGGGCGCCCTGGCGACCGGATTCGAGCGCGCCGTCACGCGACTGAAGCGGCCGATCGATTTCTCGGTGGCCGCGGCTTTCGATTTCGTTGAAGATCCGTCGCCGGCCACCATCGAGGTCGGCTTCGGCGGCGCTGCCGCGACGAGCGCCGCTCTGCGCGGCGCCGTGGAGATCATCCTCGATGCGTCCGGCAGCATGCTCAAACGAATGGATGGCACCCGCCGCATCGACATCGCAAAAGCGGCCATCCGCGAAACCGTGAGCGTCGGGCTGCCCGATGGCGTGCCGCTGGCCCTGCGCGTTTACGGCCACCGCGAGGCGGGCAGTTGCCGTACCGACCTGGAGATTCCGCCCGAGCCGCTGGACAAGGATGCGTTCCTGGCACGCGTCGAGGCGATCGAGGCGATCAACCTGGCCCGGACCCCGATCGCCGATTCGATCGCGGCCGTGGCCTCCGACCTCGCCGACGTCGAGGGTCGAAAGCTCGTCGTCTTGCTGACCGATGGCGAGGAGACATGCGACGGTGACCCGGCCGAGGCTATCCGGAAACTTCAGGAAGCCGGCGTCGACGTGCGCGTCAATATCGTCGGGTTCGCAATCGACGATGATGCGCTCAAGCGCGAATTCGCGAGTTGGGCCGAAATGGGCGGCGGCAGCTACTTCGATGCCTCCGAGGGGGCGTCGCTGGGCGAGGCACTGGATACCGCGCTGAAGGTGCCGTTCGTCGTACTCGACCACAGCGGCGAGGAAATCACTCGCGGCCTGGTCGGCGGCGAGCCGGTCGAAGTGCCGGCGGGACGCTACAGCGTGCGCGTCGATACGTCCGAGCCATATATCGAACGGGATATTTCCCTGGCGCCGGGCGACAGCCACCAGATCGCGATCGACTGACCGGCGCGGGTCGCCACCCGGCCCGCTCACCCCGGGTGGCGGACGACCCAAGTACACTTCGGGCTGCCGTCTGGGAATCTCGGAGCAGCCCTCATGTCGATCACGCGAACCGGTCGTTTCTTTTTCTGCCTGGCAGCCGGTGGAGGCGCGCTTTCGGCGCACGCCCAGGTCGCGCAAATGCCGCCGGTGGAGGTCACGGCCACCCGAACGGTGCTGACGCTGCCCGAGGTGTCGGCCGCGGTCAGCGTGCTCGAGGGCGACGACATCCGGCGCGGCCGGCCGGTGACCAGCCTGGCCGAGCTGCTGGACCAGGTTCCCGGCCTGTTCGTCCAGAACGCCGGCAACTACGCCCAGGACGCGCGCCTGGCGCTGCGCGGCTTCGGCGCGCGGGCCGCCTTCGGGATACGCGGCGTGGCCATTATTGTCGATGGTATTCCGCAGACCCTGCCCGACGGGCAGTCGCAGGTCGACAGCATCGATCTCGACGCGGTCGAGCGCATCGAAGTGCTGCGCGGGCCGGCTTCGGCGCTGTACGGGAATGCCGCGGGCGGGGTCATCCTCATCACGACGCGCGGTCCGGAACAAGGGCAGGCTGCCAGCGCCGGCCAGACCCTGGGCAGTTACGGCATGTCGGACACCCGCGCCTCGTTCAGCGCAGCCTCGGACCGACTCGGCGTCCGCGTTTCGGCCAGCCGCTTCGAGCACGACGGCTTCAGGCGCCATTCGCATGCGCGGCAATACCGGGCACAGACGTCCTTGAACTGGACGCCCTCGTCACGTACCCGCATTACCGCAACGGCCGGCTATTTCGAGGCCCCCGAAGAGCAGGACCCCGGTGCCGTCACGGCCGAGCAGGCGCGCAGTCGTCCGCGCCAGGCACGCCCGGCCAACGTGGCCTTCGATGCCGGCGAATCGCTGGACCAGTGGCGCTTCGGCGCCGGCATGGAGCACGAATTCGGTACCCAGCGAATCCGCCTCTCCGGGTTCGGATTCGTGCGCGATTTCGAGAATCGGCTGCCGTTCGAAAGCGGCGGGCAGGTGACATTCGAGCGCGCATTCACCGGCCTGGACGGGCAGTATGAAATCGACGCCGTCGCCGGCGGAATGGCCCATCGGTTCACCGTCGGCGTCGATTATCGCGACCAGGACGACGACCGGCGGCGATTCGACAACCTGGGCGGCGTTCGCGGCGACCTGGTGCTGGATCAGAACGAGCGGGTCGAAGCGTTGGGTCTCTATGCGCAGCACCGAATCAGCTTGTCGCCGGCCTGGACGCTGCGAATGGGCCTGCGCTTCGACGAAGTTCGACTGGATGTCGGCGACCGCTTCCTGGCCGACGGCGACGATTCGGGTCGGCGTACCTGGCGCGAAACCAGCCCCGGGCTGGGGCTGGTCTGGGCCGCAAGCGACGGGCTGAGCGTCTACGCCAGCGCCGGTTCGGCCTTCCAGACGCCGACGACCACCGAATTGGCCAACCCGGATGATCCCGGTGCAGGCGGCGGATTCAATCGCGCGCTGGCCCCGCAGACCGCGCGCAATCTCGAGCTCGGCCTGCGCGGCGCGCTGGGCACGCGCGTGAATTACGAGGCCAGCCTTTTCCGCGCCCGCATTGACGATGCCATCACCAGTTTCGAAGTGCCGGAATTTTCCGGCAGCGGACGGGATTTCTTCCGCAACGCCGGCCGGTCCACGCGCAAGGGTCTGGAACTGGCGGCCACGGCGCGGCTGGGACAGCACTGGCGGCTGCGCGGCGGTTACACCTGGTCGGATTTCGAGTTCGACAGGTTCGTGGCCCCGGACGGCGACTTCGGCGGCAACCGGCTGCCGGGGGTGCCGCGTCACCGCGCGTTCGGCGCCGTGAACTGGACCGGATCATCCGGGCTTTACGCCGGCGCCGATATGCGTGCCGTCAGCGAAGTGGTTGCCGACAACGCGAACACCGCCGAGGCCCCGGCGTACTTCACGCTGGATCTTCACCTGGGACGCGAGTTCGACGCCGGCGCGCTGGACCTCGATCTGTCGGCCGGCGTCGCCAACCTGTTCGACGAGCGCTACATCGACAACGTCCGGGTCAACGCATTCGGCGGCCGGTATTTCGAACCGGCGCCCGGCCGGACATTCCACCTGCGCCTTCAACTCCGTCGCGATGCCGGTTGAGCGTCGCGCTGACTTTCAAGAGGTCGCCTACCCGAGGAAGATCCTGCCGGCGGGGTAGCGAACGCTGGGCGGCACCCGGGTGGCCATGAACAGGCCCAGCGCCAGGGGCCCGACCCGACCGATGAACATCAGCAAGATGACCATCGCGCGCCCGACCGAATCCAGATCTCCGGTGATGCCGCGCGACAGGCCCACGGTGCCGAATGCAGAGACTGCCTCGAAAAGAAGATCTAGAAACGGCAACTCGTTGCCCAGCGCCATCACGAAGGTCGCAGCGGCGACCGCGAAGGTCGCCAGCGACACCAGCGCAAGCACTTTCATGATTTCGGCATGCCCGAGGCTGCGGTGAAACGCCACCGGATCGGAGCGGCGCCTGAGAAACGCGGCGGTTGCCAGCAGCATGACCAGGAACGTCGTGACCTTGATGCCGCCGGCGGTCGATGCGCTGCCGCCGCCGATGAACATCAGCAGGATGAACATCAGCGCCGAACTGTCCTCGATCGCGGCAATATCGATGGTGTTGAAGCCCGCGGTGCGCGTGGTCAGGGCCTGGAAGATACTGGCGGAGAATCGGGCGAGCGGTGATTCGAACTGACCAAGGGTGGCCGGATTGTTCCATTCGATGACGGCGAAGCCGGCGATCGACCAGACAGCGAGCGCTGCGGTGCCGGCCAGCATCAGCCGCGTATGCAGCGAGAACCGCCGCCAGCTGCGGTGATAGTAAAGATCGGTAAGCACGCTGAAGCCGATGCCACCGACCACGATCAGCACCGGCACGGCGATATTGATCACGGGGTGCGTCGCCCAGCGGACAAAGCTGTCCGGAAACAGGCCGAAGCCTGCGTTGTTGAAAGCCGAAACGGCGTGAAAGATCGACTGCCACAGCCCCTCGAGCCAGCCGAATTCCGGCACGAAGACGAAGGCCAGCGCAATCGTGCCGACCAGTTCGAACAGCAGCACGACGCGCAGGATCACCAACGCCATGCGCAGCAGGTCCGACATCGAGGTCTGGTTCAGTTCGTTGCGCAGGTAGATGCGCTGGGACAGGCCGATGGGCAGTCCGAGCATGGAGAGAATCAACACGGCAAAGGTCACGATGCCGAGCCCGCCGAGCTGGATCAGCAGCAGGATCACGGCCTGGCCCAGCAGGGTGAAGTCGCCGCCGGTGTCCAGCACGACCAGCCCGGTCACGGTCACCGCGGACGTGGCGGTAAACAGCGCGTCCGACCAGCCGATTCCGGCATGGCTTGCGGCCGGCAACATCAGCAGCCCGGTGCCGACGACGATCAGCAGCAGGTAGGTCAGCATCAGTACGCCGGACGGCGGCAGATTGATGGCGCGCCGACCGAACACGGATAGCAGCCCGGGGCTCATGGGTTCGCTACAGGCTGTCGCTGAAATCCCGCAACGGATCCCGCTGGCCGAGCAGCAGGAGCTTGTCGTCGGTTTCCAGTACGGTGTCGTCGTCTTGCCCGGCCAGGTATTCGTTGCCGCGCATGATGCCGACGACCCGGATGTCTTCGTGATCGGCGAGTTTCAGTGCCGAGAGCGGTTTGCCCTCGAAATCCTCAGGTATCGAAAGATCGACCAGGTAGTTGCCGTCGCCCAGACTGAGGTAATCGCGAACCAGGGGGTTGTGCAGCATCTGAGCGACGTGCTGGCCGATCTCCTCTTCCGGGTGGATCACGCGGGCGGCGCCCAGACGGTCCAGGATACGGTGGTGGGTCGGGTTCATCGCCTTGGCCCATATGGTCTCCACGCCGAGCAGCTTGACGTTCATGGTGCAAAGCACGTTGGATTCGAGGTCGTCGCCGATCGCGATCACGGCGACGTCGTACTGGTCCACACCGGCTTCGCGCAGCGACTCCTCATCGCGGACATCGGCGATCACCGCTTCGGAGAGTTCGTCGATCACGTCGTTGACGCGCGCCTCGTTGCTGTCTATCCCCAGGACATGGTTGCCGAAACTCACCAGCTGGGTGGCGATGGTGCGGCCGAACATGCCGAGGCCGATGACAACGAAATTGTGCTTCTTGCCGCTCATGGCCGGGCTCCTCTGACCGGTCGGGATTCGACCGCTTGATGGTTCCTGCACCTGGATGGTAACTGATCGCCGGTGCGCATGAACCGCAACGAAATCGGGTGGCTGGCCTTGTCGCCGCGGCGCTCGATTTCGATTGGGGACCGGTTGAGGCATAATGCCGGCAGACTTCTTTGAGGGGTTTCCGACATGAACATGGGCAAGGTGGTATTCGGCTTCTTCGTGCTCCTGGCGCTGACGCTGAACTTCGGTTTCTTCCTCGGCGACATCGACAACCCCGATCACCACAATGTTTACGAGTTGTTCGCCGCGCTGGTCGTGGGGCTGATTGCCACCGTGCTGAAATTCGGCGAGCGTTCCCACATGGGCGCCGTATTGCTCGCCTCCAGCCTGGTCGTGGATCTGCAGCTGATTGCCGCCGCCATCGTCTGGGCCGTCGCCGTCCACATGACCGACCATGGACTGACCCCCATGGTGATGGCGAGCATCGTGTCGCTTTCCGGGGGCGCGCTTCTGGCCAATCTGCTGTCGGTCGTGCTGCTCACCCTGGAGACCGCCGGACTGAGCCGCTGAGCGGCGGATGATTGGGGTGAAAACCGAGTCGCTGCTGTTCCTGTTCTTCAGACGCATGCGCGTGCCGCTGATCGTGCTGATCTCGGCCTATGCCATCGCAACCGTGGGGTTCACCCTGGTGCCGGGAATGGACGACCAGGGCAACCCGTGGCGCATGAGCCTGTTCGAGGCGTTCTACGTGGTCAGCTACACCGGCAGCACCATCGGTTTCGGTGAGGTGCCCTACGATTTCACGCCCGCCCAGCGGATGTGGACCATGGTCAGCATCTACCTGACCGTGATCGCCTGGCTGTTTTCGATCGGCTCGATCATTTCATTGATGCAGGACCCCATTTACCGCAGCGCGCTCAGGCGCGCGCGACAGTCGCGCGGCGTGCGGGCGATGAATCGACCCTTTTACCTGGTCTGCGGCTACGGCGATACCGGGCGCATCCTGGTCAGCGCGCTGACCTCGCGCGGCCACCCTGTGGTGGTGGTCGACAAGAATCGCGAAAAGATCGAGACCCTGGAAGTCGAGGACCTCGGGGCCTCGGTCACGTCGTTCGGCATGGACGCGCAAAAACCCGACAACCTGGTCGAGGCCGGGCTTCGCAACCGCTGGTGCGCCGGGGTCATCGCGGTGACGGGCAGCGACAAGACCAATCTCAAGATCGCGATCAGCGCCAAGCTGCTCAACCACAGCGTCGTGGTGCACGCCAGGGCGCATTCGGATTCGGCGACCGCCAACATGCGTTCATTCGAGACCGATTACGTGGTCAATCCGGTCGAGGAATACATTCGCCGAATGGAACTGGCGATCACCCGACCCGACCTGTTTCGGCTGTATCACTGGATCTCGTCGGGACCCGGGGCGCGGCTCGTGCCGCCGCGGGAGGTCCCCGGGGGCAACTGGATCGTCTGCGGGTTCACCCAGGTCGGACGGGCCGTGGCAGAACTGCTCGAGCAGCAGGGCAGGACGGTTACGGTGGTCGATCCCAACCCGGAAGGCCCCGGCCGACCCGGCGGCACGGTTGCCGGGCGCGGCACCGAGGCCGAGACCCTGAGCGAGGCGGGCGTCGAATCGGCGGTCGGCATCGTGGCCGCGACCAGCGACGACGCCGACAATCTGTCGATCCTGATCACCGCCAGGGATCTCAACCCGGCGCTGTTTCTGGCCACGCTGGAAAACGGTTACTCGACCCATGCACTGTTTCGCGCGGCCGAGCCGGATTTCGTCGGCCAGCCCAGCCAGGTCATCGCCGGTTACATGCTTTGCCGGGTGAGTTCGTCGCTGGTCGAGCCGTTCCTGCTGGCGATGCTGGAGCAAGACAACGACTTCGCCAGGGACTTGCTGGCCAGGCTGCTGCGGCACCAGTCCGACGATTCGCCCGAGTTTTCCGGTGGCCGGATCAGCGCCAAGCGAGCGCCGGCAATCGCGCGCGCGCTCGACGCCGGGGTGGAAGTGCCGGTATCGACCCTGCTGCGTGATCCCCGCAAGCGCGATGCCCGGCTCCCGCTGGAAGTGGTTCTGCTGCGTCGCGACGACGAAAACATTCTTTGTCCGGGCGACGACGTGGCACTGGAACTCGGCGACCGTATTCTGCTTGCCGGTCGTAACGGCATCGCGCGACGGGTGCGCACCGTGCTGGAAAACGACCGGATTCTGGAATACCTGCTGAGCGGCGAGGATCGCAGAAACGGCTGGGTCTGGCGCACACGGAATGCTTCGGCGGAGCGCCAAGCAGACGCCAAAGATCAGGCCGGCGAGGTCACCGGCTCCACGTCGTCGGCTTCCATCCGCAGGTAGCTGTCGAGTTCGCCGCGGATTTCATCGATGATCGCGTCGGCGTGGGTGATGCGCATGTAGAACACGGTGAAGTAGATCACCTTCACCGTCGTGGTCAGGCGTTCGAGTACGACGCTGCCCAGTTTCCCTATCCATAGCGCGACCAGGGTGGGCAGCCAGGCAAAGTAGAGCGCATCGGGATCGACATCCATTCCGACCTGGTTCAGGATGTCGGCGACCGGACCCGCCTGAAAGGCCGGGAGATCGTTGCCGATCCACAATCCCAGCGCGCCCGAGCCCACAATCAGCACCAGGTAAACCGGCGCCATGATGGCGCCCACGGCGCGCGCGGCGATATCGATGCCGAATACCCCGGCCAGCGTTTCCGGTACGTTGTCGCGCAGATTCTTCATACGTGCCACGCCGTCGCGAATGCCCAGGTTGTCGACAGCGGCCGCCGGCAGCAGGTAGTGGTTGACCAGGTCCCAGACCTCGACCAGCGCCCCGGCGACGATTCGCACCAGGAAGCCGGCCTTTTCGCCACGCGCCATCTGCGCCAGGCGCGCGACCAGCATGTCGATCAAGGCGAGCTTGCGCGCCGTCCAGGCCAACTCATCGACCCGCGCGCCCGCCTCGGCAGCGGACCGATTCCGCCCTTGCAGCGTTTCGGCCGCCAGCCAGCTTTGGCGCAGCTCCTGGCGGTTGTAGTAGAAGAACTTGTATACGAATAACCCGATCGCGGCCAAGATCAATCCGATGCCCGCGCCGTCGGCATCCAGGCCGAACGCCAGCAATGCGCCAAAGAAGACGCTGGCCGTCACGCCGCCGTAGACGGCCATGCGGACCAGCGGCCGGACGATGCCGGGGTGGCGACCGACGAGCGTGAAGGTGTGTTTGAACAGGTAGCCCAGCTGGCGAAGGCGTTCGCCGAATCCGGGTTTGCGGAGTCGTTCCTGGCGCATGGGGCTCTTCCTTTTTGAAGGTTGGTCGACGTTCAGCGCCTGTCTACGCAGGCCGTGATCGAATTCGGACATCTCGATCCGGTCGATTGAGCGAAGCGGCCTTCCCGGTCCCTCAGTTGCCGTGCGCGATACCTCTTCGGGTTTCCAGGTAGACGGCGAAACTCGCCAGCCAGTGGCCGCCCTCGTAATGCGCGTCGCTGACGCCGGCGAGCCCGGCATCGGCGTGGCGCCCGGCTGCGGACAGAAGCGGACCGCGCCTCGGGTCGTCGCCGGGCAGGGCCGAGGCGATTCCTTCCAGCATCCAGGCGCGGCTGAGGTTCAGGCCGTCGAGATGGGCCAGCTTGCCGTCGCTGCGGTCGGTGACGCTTGCGACCGGAAGCCAGCCGGATTCACCGATAGCCGGCAGGAATAAGGTCAGCCACTCGGCAAAGCGATCCTCGGTCAGGACGCGTCGCATGAAGTCCGCTTCCGCCAGGCACGGCGACAGGAAGTCGTGTCCGGAAGGCTCGTAGCCCAGCGGGCAATTTCGATCTTCGATGTAGAAGCGTCGGCCGGCGTCGGCCAGTAGATCGCGCAACGCCGAATCGCCGACCTGGACGGCGTAATCCCACGCCAGGCCGAAGGCGAACGCGGTCTGGTCGTGCTCGCCGATCCGGATCGGGTAGGCCAGCTTCGGAATCCATTCGGCCAGCCGCTGCACCGCGATCGATTCCAGCGGCGCCAGCCATTCGCGCCATTGGTCGGCCGGCGGTTCGCCCCATTCGTCGAGTTCGGCGATCAGCTGAAGCAGCCAGGCCAGGCCGTAGGGCCGCTCGAAGCCGTCGCGCGCCGGATCGGCCACGTAGGCGGCCTCGGCCAGCAGGTGCTCGCGGGTGAAATTGCGTCCCAGCGCCTCGATGGCGCGCTTGCCGAAATCGCTGTCGGGATGGCGTCGGGCGAGGCGCGCGAGCAGCCAGTGACCGTGGACGGCCGAATGCCAGTCGTAGCAGCCGTAGAACGCGGGCGTGAGCTCGCGCGGCGGCGCCACGTCGTCGTCGCCGGTCATGACGTGGTGGATCAGGTTCGGGTATTCGCGCTCGACGCAATCGAGCGCCAGTTGAGCGAATCTCCGGGCGGTATCGGTATCCATGGTGTCGCTCTCCTGGTCCGCTGAAGCGGCGCGGGATGCGCTTGTCAGCACGATTGTGGTGATAAGAGTGGCGATCAGCAGGGCGGTGGTTGTGATTCGATGCATCGGGTCGTCTCCGCTGGAGGTTTGCGTGCGTGTTCAGCTGCCGCCTGGCTTCAGGTCGGTTTCAGGCTGTCGGGCCCGAACGCGTTCGGCAGCAGTTCCTCGATGGCGTGGCTGCGCAGTTCCCGGCCGTCTTCGTCGACCAGTATCACGCGGGTATCGGGGCGGGCGAATTCGTGGATTCGCTGGCGGCAGTCGCCGCAAGGCGGGCAGGCCGCCCCGCCGGGACCCAGGATGTAAATGGCGGCCAGTTCGCGCCGGCCCGAACCGACCATGGCCGAGAGCGCAGACGCTTCGGCGCAGACGCTCTTGAAATGCGCGGTCTCGACGTTGCAGCCGCCGAAGCTGTGGCCGTCGGCAGATACCGCAACCGCCGCGACCTGGAACCCGGAATAGGGCGCGTAGGCGGCTTCGCGGGTCGCAAGCAGGGCCTGCAGGGTTTCCGGGGCGATATTGTTCATGACGACGAAATCCTGTTTTTCGGCTGCGACCGTGTCACGGCGCGATGGATCAATGGCGGTACCGGCGCCGGTTCGGCCGCGACCCGGATGGCGGCGCCCAGCCGGATGGCGGCGCGCTTGGCGTCTTCTTCGCTGCGGGCGTGAATGCGTGCGACCGGCCGGTCGGCATCGACCCATTCGCCGATGCCGGCAACGTTCTCGAGGCCCACCGCGAGATCGATGCGCTGATCGCTGCGCGTGCGCCCGCCGCCCAGTTCGACGACGGCCATGCCGGCCTGGTAGACGTCCATTTCGGCGATGAAGCCGGGCTCGCCCGGGGTGCAATCGAAAACCACCGGCGCCTCGGGCAGAATTTCCCGGAAATCCTCCAGCAGATTGTTCGGACCGCCCATCGCCGAGACCATGGACTGAAACCGTTCGGCGGCGAGGCCGGAGCGAAGGCGCTCGTCCAGCGCTGCCAGGGCTTTGTCGCGCTGGTCGAACAACCCGCCGGCCAGCAGCATTTCGGCGGCCAGTTCGCGGGTCGCCTCCAGCAGCCTGCCGTCGCGGCGCTCGCCGCGAAGCACCTCGATGGCCTCGGCGACTTCGAGCGCGTTGCCGGCGTTGCGGCCCAATACCTGGTTCATGTCGGTCACCAGTGCCGTGGTCGGCGTGCCGGCGCCGCCGGCCACGTCGCAGATGGCTTCGGCCAGTTCGATACAGCGTGCTTCCGCGCCCATAACGCTGCCGCTGCCGGTCTTGACGTCCATCACCAGTGCGTCGAGGCCCGCGGCCAGTTTTTTCGAAAGAATGGAGGCGACGATCAGCGGCGTGCATTCGACCGTGGCGGTCACGTCGCGAACCGCGTAGAAGCGTCGGTCGGCCGGCGCCAGGTCGTCGGTCTGGCCGATAATGGCGACGCCGATTTCCCTGACGATCCGCGAAAGCCGTCCGGGGTCGGGAAAGGGATCGTAGCCCGGGATGGCGGCGAGCTTGTCCAGGGTGCCGCCGGTATGCCCCAGTCCGCGCCCGGAGATCATCGGTACGAACCCCCCGCAGGCGGCCACCCAGGGGCCGAGGATCAGCGACACCGCGTCGCCGACGCCCCCGGTGGAGTGCTTGTCCAGCACCGGCCCGGGCAGGTTCGGCTCCGACCAGTTCATGACCCGTCCGGAATCGCGCATGGCCAGCGTAAGCGCCACGCATTCGTCCCGGCTCATGCCGTTGAGAAACACCGCCATGGCAAACGCGCCGAGCTGTTCGTCGGCCACGCTGCCGTCGGCGATCCCGGCGACGAATTCGGCTATCGCGGCTTGATCCAGGATTCCGCCGTCGCGCTTTTTTCGAATGATTTCCTGGGGGAGCATGGGGTTACGTTACGCCCCCACCCAAACCCTCCCCCGCAAGCAGGGGAGGGCTTAAAGGAATTGCTCCATCTGTTGTGTGGTCGGTTGTTCCGTCAACCGTTCGACTAATACCCCTCCCCTGCCTGCCGGAAAGGGCTGAAACGATCCGCCTGTTCGGCGAATCGACGAATTTTCCTCCCCTGCTTGCGGGGGAGGGCCAGGGTGGGGGCAGATAGACCGGCATCATTTCTGTTCAAGCGCCGCCAGCAGCGCATCGAGCAATCCGGAGGCGCCGATGCGGAAGGTCGCCGGCGAGACCCAGCCGGGGCCCATGACATCTTCCGCGATCTGGATGTACTGCCGGGCGTCGGCCAGCGTGCGCACGCCGCCGGAAACCTTGAAGCCGACGGGCCGGCCGCTGTCGCGGATGGTCTCGAGCATGGTTCGGGCGGCCTCGGGCGAGGCGCCCGCCTCGACCTTGCCGGTCGATGTCTTGAGAAAATCGGCGCCGGCATTGATCGCGATCTCGCCGGCGCGGCGGACGGCGTGCGGATCGGCGTCCGGGGCTGTCAGCATCCCGGATTCGAGGATGACCTTGAGCGTGCGCGATCCGCAGATCGCCTTGCATTCGGCAACCAGGTCGGCGCCGGCGGCCTCGTTGCCGTCCAGCAACGCGCGCCAGGGAAACACCAGGTCGACTTCGTCGGCGCCGCGCGTGATGCCCTGCTCGGCATCCAGCAAGGCCAGTTTCAGGTCGCTGCCGCCATCGGGAAAATTGGCGACCGTTGCAATGGCCACCTGCCCGGAGAGTCCGGCCTGGTCCAGTGCGTCGCGTGCGGCGCCGATGAAGTTCGAATACACGCACACCGCGGCGGGGTGGCCGAAGCGGGTACCGGCGCGTGCACACAGCGCGCGTACCGGGCCGTCGTCGACATCATCCTCGAGCCGGGTCAGGTCCAGCAGCCCCAGGACAGCTGCAGCGATTTGAGGGGTGTCTTCCATCGAGCTTGACTGATATGGCCGAATGCACAGCATAGCGAATTTGGCCGAGAGGCCGGCACGCGAAGCGGAGTCGCTTGTCGTG
>Ga0102938_10002245_pt1 | contig 14641 bp, 14 predicted proteins | sample SalPonR2_B_D2_MG_FD_84516 | JGI IMG/M metagenome (GOLD analysis project Ga0102938, IMG submission 84516) | Salt pond soil microbial communities from South San Francisco under conditions of wetland restoration - Salt Pond MetaG R2_B_D2_MG | ecosystem: Environmental > Aquatic > Marine >...
AATACAAGCGAACCAAGGAAAAAATCCTCAAACAGTAATGCGCTAACCGGTGCCGTCCGGGGTGCGTGAAAGCCGCGCGCTGATGGACTGGATGGCGCCGGGTAGTTCCCGCAAGTTGGTTATTTCGTGATCTGCCCGTTCTCCGCCTGGCCAGGGCTTGCCCCTGACATTCATCCACACCGTGTGCATTCCAACACTGCGCGCACCGCGCACATCATGCTCGGCATCGTCCCCGACATGCACGATGCGGTCGGCAGCGACACCGGCGCGTTTCAAGGCAGCGTTAAACATGTCCGGGTGAGGCTTGCTCGCGCCTATGTCCTGCGCGAGAAACGCGAAATCAAAATATTCCGCAGCGTCGGTCTTGTAGATATCGGCGTTGCCGTTGGTGAGGGCTCCCAGCGTGTAGTCTCCGGCCAGTACCTGGAGAATTTCGAGAGCTTCTTCATACAGTTCCACCTTGTGCCGTTCATGCAGAAAGGCTGCAAAGGCCTCGCGCGCGCCACTGTCGGCCTCGCGCTCGCTGTAGCCGGCGTTCAACTGTAACTCAAGCAGAGTCTGAATCCGCATCTGCGTGACGTTGTGCGCAAGTTCGGGGTGACGACGCCACACGTCTTTCTTGAACTCGAACAGTGCTTCGTGATCCAGCAGTTCAGCCGCGCCCGGGCGATGCTGCAGTAGCCACTCCTGCTGTGCCTGCTCCGCGCGCAGCAGCGCGGGCTCTACATCCCATAGGGTATTGTCCAGGTCAAAGGTCACAACCTTGAGCATGCCGCTACTCGCTCTTGCGGCGCTTGGCCCTGGGGTGGGCGCTGTCGTACACCTTCGCCAGGTGCTGAAAGTCAAGGTGCGTGTAGATCTGCGTGGTGCTGATGTTGGCGTGCCCGAGCATTTCCTGCACGGCACGCAGGTCGCCACTCGACTCCAGCAAATGGGTGGCAAACGAGTGCCGCAGCATATGCGGATGCACATCCTGGTGCATTCCTGTCCGACGGGCCTGCAGCCGCAGTCGTGCCTGGATGTTGCGAGCGCTGATTCGCCTGCCCCGGTTGCTGGTAAATAGTGGGTGAGCGGTCTCGTGCGGTGATTCGCGTCGCACTTTGAGCCACTCGGAAATAGCGGCGAGCGCAGCACCGCCCACCGGCACGGTGCGTGTTTTATTGCCTTTCCCGGTCGCAGTGAGCAGCCTGGCTCGCGGGTCGATATCGCCGATATTCAGCGCCGCGAGCTCTGCGAGGCGCAGGCCGGATGAATAGAACAGCTCCGCCATGGCGGAATCGCGCAGCGCGGCAGGGGATGTGCCATCAAAGACCAGATATCGGCTCATCTGATCTGTATCCAGTGTTTTTGGCAGGCGCCGCGGCTTGCGGGGAGCCTGCACACCCGCCGCCGGGTTGTATAGACGCCCCGTCTCCCGGGCCACGAACTGATAGAAAGAGCGGGTCGCGGATAGCTTGCGCTGGATGCTGCTGCCGGCCAGACCACTGCGGTGCATGGCAGCGACCCAGCCGCGAATGTCCGCTTCCGTTATCTGCGCAGCGCAGTGACAGGACTGCGTCGCGCAGTACGCTTCCAGTGCGCGCAGGTCACGGCGATAGTTGCTGAGCGTATGCGCGGAAAGCCGGCGCACATCGCGCAGGTAACCCAGAAAGTTCTCCGCTGATTGAGCGAGCGGCGCGGTTGCGGCATCGGCCACCGCGAGTCACTCGCCGGCGGGTTGCAGGCGCGGCAGCAGCCTGACGATGACGTCCGCGATGTGTGAGAGGAACATCGTTCCGACGCCGCTGTTGTAGCGATTGGCATCTGAACTACCCACAGCGATCAGGCCGAGCTGTTGATCGTCACGGCACAGCGGCATGAGTGCCGCGGAGCCGACTTCGCTGCCGCCCGGGAAAAGGAACGCGAGCTCTTCCTTGCGCAGCGTGCCGGCGACCGCTTTGTGGCTGCGAATGAGCGGGCCGATTTCACCCTGTGTCTGCTCAAGGCTTTCAACGCGGTAGTTCCCCTGGGTATCGCTGTCACCGTAGAGGATCATGCAGGCGTGGTCCACGTTGAAGGCTTCGAGCATGCCGCGGGTGAACACCGCGTACAGGGCGTCTATGGAATTGGCTTCCAGCAGTTGCAGAATGAGAACCCGGGACTGTTCGTACAGCCTGTCATTCTCGCGGGCATTACCGGTGAGCGTGTTCAGGCGATGACGCATATCCATGTTGCGTTCACGCAGAACACTGACCTGCTTCTCAACCAGCGATACCGCGCTGCCGGATTGATGGTCTACGTGCAGGTAGTCAAGTAGATCCGGATTGCGCTGCAGGAAATCGTCGTGTGTCTTCAGATAGTTGCGCACCAGATCGTCGTTGAGTTCAAATGGCTCGAGAGCCGCGGCCTGCTCTTTGTTGGCTGGCATGGTTGGTATCCCCCGTTCGTTGCTGAGCCCCGCCGTGCGGCATGCCGCCATGCGTGGTTTGGTCGTTTGTACATGCCCTGCATGGCGGCTAGATTTTTATGCTTCCTTCGAACACCATTTCAGTCGGCCCGATCAGGTAAACCGGCTCGCCCTCACCGGCCCATTTCACCGTTAGCTTACCCCCAGGCAGCTCCACTGTCACGGTATCGCGCAGCCATCCCCTGAGGTTGCCATAGACTACCGCCGCGCAAGCTCCGGAGCCGCAGCCCAGCGTTTCGCCCACGCCGCGTTCGTAAACCCGTAACCGGATCTGCTTGTCGGACATGACTTGCATGAACCCGGCATTTACCCGTCGCGGAAATGCCTTGTGGCCCTCGATTTGTGGGCCCAGCGTTTCGACCGGCGCGCTGGCCAGCTTCTTGACGCGCAGCACGGCATGGGGGTTGCCCATCGAGACCGCGCCGATATCGTACTCCACGCCATCCACGCAGAGTGGATAGCAGCTTTGCCTGGCGGTGGCGACAAACGGTATGTTCGATGGCTCCAGTTCCGGTACACCCATATTCACTTCCACATCGCTGCGGTTGCGCATTCGCAGGGTCAGGACTCCTGTACTTGTCTCCACGCTTATCGACCGCTTGCTGGTGAGTCGCCGCTCACGCACGAAGCGTGCGACACAGCGCGCGCCGTTGCCGCATTGTTCCACCTCCTCACCGGTGCCGTTGAAAATACGATAGCGGAAGTCGACTTCGGGGGTGCGCGGGGCCTCCACCAGGAGCACCTGGTCGCAGCCGATTCCGAAATGACGGTCTGCCAGCCGGCGGATGTCCTCGGGCCTGGGCCTGAAGTTCTGGCTGATCAGGTCCAGAACGACAAAATCGTTACCCGTGCCCTGCATTTTCGTGAACTGCAGCTGCATGTCAGTCTCTACCGGTGCCGTCCCGCGGCGCGCTGGTGGGCAGGCGGTGTTCTCCCCGCAACAGGTCGGCGATGGATTCGCGCTCCCGCACCAGATACACGTTCTCGCCGTCGACCATGATCTCGGGGGGGCGACCGCGGGTGTTGTAGTTGGAGCTCATGGCGAAGCCGTAGGCACCCGCGCCGAACACGGCGAGCAGGTCGCCCTGCCTGAGATTCAGCGCGCGATCCTTGCCCAGAAAGTCAGCCGTCTCACACACCGGCCCCACAACGTCCCAATGCGCAAGCTGTCCGTTTTCGCGGGGCGCAACCGGTTGAATGTCCAGCCAGGCCTGGTAGAGCGCCGGACGGAGCATGTCGTTCATGGCGGCGTCCACCAACGCGAAGTTGTGTTCATCCGTGGTTTTCAGATAAGCGACCCGTGTTACCAGCAGTCCGGCATTGGCGGTGATGGAACGGCCCGGCTCAAACAGCAGTCGCAGCTCACGTCCGGCGAGCTCTTGCCGAATGGCGCCAATGTAGTCTGCAATCGACGGTGGCTCCTCGTCACGATAGCGCACGCCCAGGCCACCGCCCAGGTCCAGGTGATGCACGCGGATACCCTTGTCCTGTAGCGCATCGAGCAGGCTGAGCAGGCGCCGAAGTGCGTCGATAAAAGGTGCTATGGAGGTGAGCTGCGAACCGATGTGACAGTCCAGGCCAACAATTTCGATATGCTCCATCGCCGCAGCGCGCGCATACATCTCCAGCGCATCGTGCATGCTGACACCAAACTTGTTTTCGCGCAGCCCGGTGGAAATGTAGGGGTGGGTCTGTGCGTCTACGTCCGGATTGACGCGCACGGAGATGGGCGCACTTCTGCCCAGCCGTGCGGCGACATCGTTGAGAACTTCAAGTTCAGCGGCCGATTCCAGGTTGAAGCAGTGGATACCGAGTTCGAGGGCGCGGGCCATTTCGGCGGCTGTTTTGCCCACGCCGGAGAAAACGATGCGTGCGGGATCACCGCCCGCCGCCAGTACCCGCTCCAGCTCACCGCCGGAGACGATATCGAAACCCGCGCCCAGGCGCGCGAGCACCTCGAGAACGGCAATATTGGAATTTGCCTTGACGGCGTAACAGACGAGATGATCGCAGCCCTCGAGTGCCTGCTGATACTGCAGGAAGGCGCTGGTCAGCGCGGCTCGCGAGTAAATGTAGCAGGGTGTGCCGTGGTTTTCTGCAATCCCGGCCACCGCAACCTGCTCGGCAAACAGTTGGTCTTCACTGTAGGTGAAAGCACTCATACCTGCTTGTCACGCTGCATCGCGGGTGGATTCGCCGCCCGCTTGCGGGCGTGCCGCACCGTCCTCGCCTGGTGGTTCTGCGGGCATATACAGTGGCCCCATCTGGCCGCAACCGGGAATGGTGGCCAGGACAAAAGCTGTCAGCAGTGTGGCGATGAGACGTCGCATGGTTGCGGCTCCGGCTGCGTTGGCGCGCATTATAGCGTTCGCTGGTATACGGCGCGAACTGCGCTTACCATTGAAAAGTCACACTTTGTCGCTACGCTTTCTGGCGTAGCGTGAACGACGGTTCTTGTTTGCTGGGGAAAGCGCCTCTTGAATGTCATGTCGATCCGGATCCTGGCCTCGAGCCTGCTGCTTTGTCCCGCATTGGAGGCTTTGGCGGCCCCACCGCCAGGCACCAGCGAGCCGCTATACGTAAGGAATCTCAGCCCCGTCGCGGGGCTGTTTGGCCTGCCTTCCCAGCGGGCCGCGAACACCACGCCAGCCGGCGCGGTGACGGCGAGCCTGCATGGCAGCATTGCGAGCCATTATGTGAGTGACAACAGTCGCCGGGAGTTTATTAATCTCGACGGCGAAACGCGCAGGCTGGCGCTGGAGTTGCGTTTCGGCATCCGCGAAAACTGGGACATACAACTGGAATTGCCCTGGCTGGATCACTCCGGCGGCGACCTCGACCGGTTGATCGATGACTGGCACGACCTCTGGGGCATGGCGGATGGGGGCCGCGACGATGCGCCACGGGATGCGCTGGATTATCGCTACGCCACGGCGAATGGCTCGCTGAGCCTGGCCGACGACGCCTCGGGCCTCGGCGATGTCAGTCTGAGCATTAGCCATGCGTTCTACCGCACAGAAGATGCGGTAGCCAGCGCTGTACTCGGATACAAGTTTGGTAGCGGTGATCTGGCGGAATTCAGCGGTAGCGGTGCCGATGATGTGTACCTGGCAGTGCGTATGTCGGGCGATCACCTGTCGGGCCTGCCGCTTGTCTGGCACGGACAGGTGGGCTATCTCCGCGCCGGCAGTGTAGACGGGATAAGTCACTTGCAGCAGCGTGATCTGTGGTTTGCGGGTCTCAGCATGGACTGGCGTTTCGCTGCGCAATGGTCGGCTATCGTGCAGTTGGACAGCCACGCCGCGCCGCTGTCCAGTGATCTCACCGCAGTGGGTGAGGAAGCCTTTCTGCTGTCTGGAGGTGTGCGTTGGCGATTCGCCAGTCGCTGGCAGCTCGATCTCAGCGTGGTGGAGGATATCGGCGTCGGGACAGCGCCAGATGTCGTGTTCCAGGCGAGTATTCGCCGTTTTTGACGCCCGGACGCCGGTTGCTCAGGCTGTCGAGCGCGCTTCCAGGCGTGCCATGGCGCGTTGTGCTGCTGCCGCCACCTGAGCGGGCGCGGTGCCGCCGGGGTGATCGCGGGCCGCAACGGAACCGTCCAGCGTGAGCACGTCGAACACATCCTCACCGATATCCCCGCAAAAATCCTGCAGGGTCGCGAGGCTCATCTCGGCAAGATCCAGCCCGGTTGCGACGCCGTGGGCTACTGCGCGGCCGACCACATCATGCGCGTCGCGAAACGGCAAGCCCCGCCGCACCAGGTAGTCGGCGAGATCGGTAGCGGTGGAGAAGCCGCGCAGCGCCGCGGTGCGCATGGCGCTGACATTCGGGCGCAGCGCCGGCACCATGTCGGCGAAGGCGCGCAGGGAGTCAAATACCGTGTCCACCGTGTCGAACAGGGGTTCCTTGTCTTCCTGGTTGTCTTTGTTGTACGCCAGTGGCTGGCTTTTCATCAGTGTCAGCAGGGCGACGAGGTGGCCATTCACGCGACCGACCTTGCCGCGCACCAGCTCCGGTACATCGGGGTTTTTCTTCTGTGGCATGATGGAAGAGCCAGTGCAGAACCGGTCCGGCAGTTCGACGAAACTGAACTGTGCCGAGGTCCACAACACCAGTTCTTCTGACATGCGCGAAAGGTGCGTCATGAGCATTGCCGCGAAGGCACAGAACTCGATTGCAAAATCGCGATCGGAGACCGAGTCGAGGGAATTTTCGGTGGGCTTGTCAAAGCCCAACGCGTTCGCGGTGAACTCACGGTCGATCGCATAGGTAGTGCCGGCCAGTGCCGCGGCGCCCAGCGGTGACTGGTTGAGCCGCGCGCGGCAGTCCATCAAACGGCCGTAATCCCGCTCAAGCATCTCGTTCCAGGCGAGCAGGTGGTGCCCGAAAACCACGGGCTGGGCAGTTTGCAAGTGCGTGAAACCGGGCATGATCGTGGTGGTGTTGTCTGCCGCGAGACCAATAACGCCCGCCTGCAGGCGCCCCAGCTCGGTGGCGATGTCATCAATTGCGGCGCGCAGGAACAGTCGAATATCGGTCGCCACCTGATCGTTGCGCGAGCGGCCGGTGTGCAGCTTCTTGCCGGTGACGCCGATCAACGCGGTCAGGCGCGCTTCAATGTTCATGTGCACGTCTTCCAGTTCGATGGACCAGGGGAACTCGCCGCTGTCGATTTCGGCGGCAACCTGGGCAAGGCCGCGCTCGATATCTGCAAGCTCCTGCGCGCTCAGAATGCCCGTGGCCTGGAGCATGCGTGCGTGTGCCAGAGACCCCTCTATATCGTGGCTCGCCAGGCGCAGGTCGAAGTTGACCGACGCGGTAAAGCGCTGGACAAACGCGTCGGTGGGTTCGCTGAAACGTCCCCCCCAGAGTTTACTGGTGTCGCCGGGTTTGCTGCCGTGATCATCGTTCATGCCGGGAAGGTTTCCGTTGTGTCTGTTGTGTGGTTTCCATGGCCGCTTCTGGCACGGCCGGTGACTGTGATTGTTTGGTATTGTTAGCTCCGGGTAAGGGTGCAAGTATACCAGCAACAGGCATGGGAGACGCGGCTATGGAGCCTGTCGGGGAGCAGGGGGATCGGGGCGCACGCGCGCGGGAATTCTTTATTCCTGATCTGTGTGCCCCGGGGTCGGTTTTCGTCGCCATTGTGTTGTCGGAACTGTTGCTGGTAGTGCACGTACTTGCGTCGAGCTCATTTGCCCGGTTCGACTGGAACCTGCTGGCGACTGCATCGCTTTTTGTGCAGTGGGTGGTGCTGTTGAGCGTCGCGCTGCTGTGTTACATGCGCGCGCCTCTCAGCCGCCTGAGCATGCCGCTGGCGTCGCTGAGCAGCCTGCTCGTGGTGGCGCTGGTCGCCATGCTGTCTACTTTTTTCATGTATCTGCTGTTTCCACTGGCTGTGCCTGTCCCCGACTACTGGACGCTGCTGCGCAACGCGCTGGTCGCCACGATCCTGGCGGGCATAGTGCTGCGTTACTTCCATCTGCAACACCAGCTGCGGCGCCAGGAACAGCTCGAGCTGCAGGCGCGCCTGGATTCACTGCGCGACCGCATGCGGCCACATTTCCTGTTCAATACCCTGAACGGTATCGCCAGCTTGATCATGTCGCAGCCGGAGACCGCGGAGCGCGCGGTGGAAGACTTGTCTGAGCTGCTGCGGGTGAGCCTGCAGGAGCGTTCGGCGAATACCACGGTAGCCGACGAACTGCGCCTCTGCGAACTGTATCTCGGGATTGAGAAACTGCGTCTGGGAGAGCGCCTGCAAACCGAGATCGAGGTGCAACCGGGCTGTCTGGACAAACCGATGCCCGCGCTGATAATGCAGCCTTTGGTGGAAAACGCCATTTACCATGGGGTCTCGCGGTTGCCCGACGGCGGCCTGGTGCGTATCGAGGTGAGTCGTCAGGCCGGGGAGATCACCGCCAGCGTGGTCAATCCGCTGCCGGAGGAGGCGGTTGAGTCACGCGGCCACCAGCTAGCCCTGGCGAATATTCGCCAGCGCCTGGATGCGCTGTACGGCGCCAACGGCAGGCTGGAAGTGATGCCACAGGCGCAGCAGTTTCGGGTGTGCTTGCGGTATCCCCTGGAGCGCCCCGGATGAAGGTGCTGGTGGTGGATGACGAAGCGCTGGCCCGCCAGCGTTTGCGGCGGCTGCTCGCACGTGTGCGCCCGCAAGCGCAGTGCCTGGAAGCCGATGGGGGCGAGGCGGCGCTCAAGCAGGTGCAGCAGCATGAGCCGGACCTCGTGCTGCTGGATATCCGTATGCCGGGCCTGGATGGGATTGAAGTGGCGGGGCGTCTCGATGCGCTTGCCGATCCACCGGCGGTGGTCTTCTGTTCAGCCTATGATGAGTATGCACTGGAGGCCCTGCGGCACCAGGCGGTTGCCTATCTGCTGAAACCCGTGCGTGAAATCGAGTTGGCGCGGGCGCTGGAAAACGCGGCGCGGGTCAACCGGGTGCAGTTGGCGAGTCTGCTTGAGCGAGGTGAGCCACAGGAGCAGACGGCGCAGCGTTCCCGCGTGAGCAGTCAAACCCATCGCGGCCTGGAGACGCTCGCTGTGTCGGACATCCGCTGTTTTATCGCTGGTGACAAATACGTCACGGCCTACACCGATGAGGCCGAGCTGGTCATTCCAGACACCCTGAAAGAGCTGGAAGCGGAATTCGACGGACGGTTCATGCGGGTGCACCGGAATGCCCTGGTGGCACTGGCGTATGTCGAGGCGCTGGCGCGACAGCGGGATGGCGGCTGGTATGTAGCGCTCGACGGTCTGGCCTTGCAGCCCCAGGTGAGCCGCCGGCACCTCAAATCGGTAAAGACACAGCTGCGTGCACGCTGAGTGGCGGTCGATGTGGTTGCCACCCACTGTTATCATGACGGGCTTTCCGTAGCGGGGATCACTGCATGTCACGCACGTTGACCATAGCGACACGCGAGAGTCAGCTGGCCCTCTGGCAGGCGCACTTTGTGCGCGACGCGCTCCTGCGTGCCGAGCCCGGGCTGGAGATTCGGCTGCTCGGCATGACCTCGCGCGGCGACCAGCTGCTCGATGTGCCTTTGTCCAAGGTCGGCGGCAAAGGTTTGTTTGTCAAGGAGCTGGAGTCCGCGCTGCTGGACAAGCGCGCCGATATCGCGGTGCACTCGATGAAAGATGTGCCCATGGAGTTCCCGGCGGGCCTCGGCCTCGGCGTGATCTGTGAGCGCGAAGACCCGACTGACGCCTTTGTCAGTAACCGCTTCAACTCGCTGGATGCGCTGCCGGCGGGCAGTATCGTGGGCACCTCGAGCCTGCGGCGGGAGTGCCAGCTGCGGGCGAGAAGACCCGACCTCGAGGTGAAATTTCTGCGTGGCAATGTCAATTCGCGCCTGCGCAAGCTGGACGCGGGAGAGTACGACGCGATTATCCTCGCCAGTGCCGGTCTTCTGCGTCTTGAGCTTGCCGAGCGCATCGCGCAACGCATCGATGTCGAACTGTCGCTGCCCGCGGGCGGCCAGGGTGCGGTGGGAATCGAGCTGCGCGAGGGAGATCATGCAACCCGGGAGTTGCTGCAGGTATTGCACCACGCGCCGAGTGCGCTGCGCGTAACCGCCGAGCGCGCCCTGAACCGGCGGCTGCAGGGTAGCTGTGAGGTGCCCATCGCGTGCTACGCGGAACTGGCGGATGACGACACGGTGCTCTGGTTACGTGGTCGGGTGGGACGCCCCGATGGCAGCGTACTGCTGTTGGCCGAGGGCAGAGCGCCCGCCAGCGAAGCCGCCGAGCTCGGTGTGCGGGTTGCCGACGACCTCCTGGCCCAGGGGGCGGGCGCAATACTGGCCGAGGTGTATGGTCGCTGAGACCGCCTCCCGCGACGCGCCGGTGGTGTTGGTGACGCGTCCTGAAGGAGAGGCGGCGGAGGCCCTGTGCCGCTCTGTTCGCGCCGCTGGATTCCGGGTGAACGCACAGCCGTTAATGACAATCCTGCCCATCTCGCCGCTGGGCCCTGCGCAACACCAGCGCGTGCGGCAACTGGATTGGTATCAGCATGTGATTTTCGTCAGCGCGAATGCCGTGCGTGCAGGGATGGCTCTGCTGGAGGATTGCTGGGCGCAGCTGCCCGGCGCGATCCAATGGTATGCAGTGGGGGAGGCCACCGCCGCAGCGCTGGCTGCCCGCGGCGTGCGTGCGCAGACGCCCGGCGACCAGATGCACAGCGAGGGTCTGCTCGCGCTGTCATCGCTCGCCGCCGTGGAGGGCCAGCGCGTGCTCATCGTCAAGGGCGAGGGGGGGCGTGACACGATTCGCCGGACCCTCGAGGGGCGCGGCGCACGTGTGGATGAGCTGGCCTGTTACCGGCGTGGCTGTCCATCGCTTGCACCCGGCGCACTGGCGGCGATGCTCGAACGCTGGGCGATCGACATCGTGCTGATCAGCAGTGGCGAGGGCCTGTGTAACTTTGTCGAGTTGCTTAGGCCTGCGGAACCTACTAACTTTAGTCAATTAAGCCTTATCGCGCCGTCGGAACGGGTGGCGGAGCTGGCCCGCGCGGCGGGCTTCGACCGGATCGTAACCGCCGCGAATGCGTCGGATGCCGCCATGCTCCACGCCCTTGAGAATTGCAAACCCTGCCATGGAGGTTGATGAGTGAGCGACCAGGAACAAAAACCGGACGACGATTCATCGGGGAGTACAGCATCCGCGCCCGCGGCACCCCCGGCCTCCCCCGCGCCTGCTCCCGAGCAGCCGCGCAAGGCGTCCTCCCCGGTCGCCTGGCTGGCGCTACTGCTGGTGTTGGGCCTCGCCGGTGCGGCGGCCTGGTACCTGCCGCAGCTTCAGCGCTCCGAGGAGGGGCTGAATAAACGCATAGCGGAGGTCGAGTCGGAGATCGAGTCCAGCGTCGGCGGCGAGCGCGCTTCCATGGATGCGGTTTCACGCGAGCTCAACGACGAATTGCAGGCCGGGCTGGGTGAGCTTCGGGCGGAGATCAACCAGGCCGAATCTGCCGTGGAATCCAGCGAGCAACGCCTCTCCCAGGCGATGCTTGAGCTGGAGTCCCAGCTCGCCGACCAGCGCGCGGAGCTGGCCCGGTTCGGCGCGAACGACCGCACCAGCTGGCTGCTGGCGGAAGCCGAATACCTGTTGCGTCTGGCCAGCCAGCGGCTCGTCATGGCCGGGGATGCCGTCGCCGCGAGGGCGTTGATCAGCAGCGCTGACGGTGTATTGCGAGAGATCGACGACGCCGGGTTGTTCGATGCGCGTGCTGCGCTGGCCGCTGACCTGGCCGCTGTGCGGGCGGTGCCGACGATCGATGTCGAGGGGATTTACCTGCGTCTTTCGGCACTGATTGAACAGGCCGATGCGCTGGTCATTTTCAGTTTGCGGGAACGCGAGGCGGAAGTGGAGCCAGAGCCCGCTTCCGGCTGGCAGGAGCGCCTGCGCCAGGGTTACACCGCGGCGCTCGAGAAGCTCTCGGACTACATCATTATCCGCCGCCGCGATGTCCCCATGCAGGCGCTCATGGACCCCCAGTGGGAGGGCCTGGTAAGACAGAACCTGCGCATGTTGCTGGAGCAGGCGCAGGTCGCTGTGCTCTCTGAGAATGCCGTGCTGTATCGGGAAAGCCTCGAGAGAGCGCGTGACTGGGTTGCCCAGTTCGATGAATCCGATCCCGCCCGGGCGAGCGCCATGACGCGCGAGATCAACCAGCTCGCAAGTGCGCGGGTCGCGGTCGATATGCCCGACCTGAGCCGCTCCCTGCGCGCCCTGGACGCAGCGGTTCAGCAGCATCTCGATCGCAAGCAGCAGGGAGGCGACGAGTAACTCATGCGCAGACTTTTTGCCGTATCTCTTATCGCGCTGCTGCTCGGTGTGGGCATCGTCGCCCTGATTGAAACCGACCCGGGCTACGTGCTGCTGGCCTATGACAAGTACACGCTGGAAAGCAGCCTTTGGGTAGGCCTGTTGCTGTTGTTTTTTGGCATGCTTGTATTTTATTGGCTACTGCGCCTCATTTACCGGGTGCTTGGCGGGCAACAGGCACTTAGCAGTTGGTGGGGCCGCCGGCGCAGTGACCAGGCGCAGCGCAACACGGCGCGCGGACTGATCAGCTATCTGGAGGGTAACTGGCGTCGCGCGCGCCGGCTGCTGCTGCGCGGTGCCAGTGGCAACGACGCCCCCCTGATCAACTACCTGATGGCCGCGCGTGCGAGCGATTTCCTTGAAGAGCCCGAGCGGGTTGAGGAGTACCTGGCTACCGCTGTGGAGCTGGATAACGATGGCGATGCGGCGATCGCCATCAGTCGCGCGGAAATACATCTCAGGGCGGGCGAATATGCCCAGGCCCTGGCCGCGCTGGATACGGTGCGCCAGGAAGTGGGGCGTTACCCGCAGGTACTGCATTTGCTACAGCAGGCATATGAGGGTCTGCAGGATTGGGACAAACTGGTGGATTTGCTGCCGCAGCTGCGCAAGTACCACCTCCTGGACGAGGATGAACTCGCGCAGATAGAACGCGAAACGCACATTAGCAGGCTGCGCGCGGCAACCTCGGCGCAACAGTTGGCGAGAGCCTGGCAGGCTTTGCCGGTGCCGCTAAGGGAAAACCGTGAATTACTCTGGCTGTACGTGGCCAGGCAGGTGGAACTGGACGATCACGCCGGTGCCGAGAAGGCCGTGCTGCGTGGTTTGAAACAGGGCTGGGATGCGCAACTGGTGCGCCAGTACGGGTTGATAGCGGGTGAGAATGCCTCGCGGCAGCTCACCCAGGCGGAACGCTGGCTGTCCGAGCATCCCAATGACCCGCAGCTGCTGCTGAGTCTCGGGCGTCTGTGCCTGCGCGACCAGCTCTGGGGCAAGGCCCGGGATTATTTCGAGCGCAGCTACAAGCTGGACCCCGGTGCGGAAGTCTGCGCCGAGCTGGGCAGGTTGTTACTGGGCCTGGGCGAACCCAGGGTTGCCGCGGTCTATTATCGCGAGGGGCTCTCGCTGCTGGAGCCGGGGCTGCCCGACCTGCCGCAACCGGAACCCGCGGAATTCGCCGCCCAGCAAAACGCCTGAGCGGCAAAGAAAAAGACAGGTGGCCAGCGTGAAGGTGCTGGCCGCCTGGCCTGGTACCGGTAGCTAGTACTGGTAGGTCAGTGTCACGCCCCAGGTTCGCGGGTCGCCGAAGGTCTGCACATCGGTGGCACCGAAAGTAGACCAGGCCGCGGTGTTCACCAGGCCGTACTCCTCATCGGTGAGGTTGCGACCCCAGAGCATGAACTGGAGCGAGCCCGGCAGGTGTTCTACCTGGATATCCCTCCATCCCAGCGCTGCGCCGAGCAGGCCGTAGTCATCGATGATGGTGTTGTCTGCCGCATTCACCGAGGTAGAGACTTCATCCTGCCAGCCGTAGTCCGCATTGAATGTCAGGTCGCCGTTGGCGAGTGGCTTGAGGTAATTCAGCGAAAGGCTGTAGCTGTTTTCCGGTGACGGGGCGAACACGTCGATCAGTTCGAACTGCCCTGCCGGGCTGTCCAGCGTATCCTCGCCGAGTTCGGTGTCGGTGTAGCCATAGCTTGCGGTGAGGGTCAGCCCTTCGGTGAGCAACAGTGTCAGGTCGAATTCCGCACCCGCAATGGTGTTGCCATCGACGGGCAGGAAGTCGCGGCCACCGGGGTTCACCGGGTCGGTCTGCACGCTCGTTTGCAGGCCATCGAGTTCCATGTAGAACACCGCGGCGTTCAGGCGCGCGCGTCGCTCCCAGAGGTCGCCCTTGAAGCCCAGCTCATAGCTGAGAATATCTTCCTCTTCAAAACCCCTGCCAAAGAGTTCAGCATTTGCGGAACGGGTCGAGGTGCCGCCGGATTTGTAGCCGCTGACGACCTTGCCGTAGACGTTGATGTCGTCGTTGACGTCGAAGGCAATGGTCAGCGAGGGGTTGAAGTTGTCGAAGTCTTCATCGTAGGAACCGATGAACGGCACCGTGGCGCGGTTGTTTTCACGGTCGGCCTTGCGGTCGTCGACAGAGTAGCGCGCGCCCAGCGTAATCTGCCAGCGCTGTTGCATAAAGTCGGGGTTCCAGGTGGCCTGCGCGAACGCCGCCATGGATTCGTTTTCGGTTTTGGTGAGATCGGTGAAGCCTTCCAGGCCGACCGATACACCCTGTGAAGCGTCCTGGGTGGATTCGTCCTCGTAGTAGTAGAGGCCCGCCACATACTCCCAGTTGCGGGTGCT
>Ga0102938_10002246_pt1 | contig 14635 bp, 14 predicted proteins | sample SalPonR2_B_D2_MG_FD_84516 | JGI IMG/M metagenome (GOLD analysis project Ga0102938, IMG submission 84516) | Salt pond soil microbial communities from South San Francisco under conditions of wetland restoration - Salt Pond MetaG R2_B_D2_MG | ecosystem: Environmental > Aquatic > Marine >...
ATCAATATCAAATATATTTAAGATTATTCCAATAAATAGCAGGATAATTAATAATGCTTTTAGATAATCCTGAGCTTTTGTAGTTCCAACTATTAATGGATCTCTGCTTAAATATCCTGAAGCCGCAAACAATTCTTCACCAATAAGTGTATAATCACAGGCAGCTATAAAAAATGGAATTTGAGAAACTGAATCAGTACCAGCAATCTGTATAGCCCCTACATCATTTGCAGTTTCAGCAAATATTAATGATTCAGCATAAAATTTACCCAGTAAAAATACAGCACCGGGTTTTTCTCTTTTAAACAATCCACTTACAGAGCCTGCAAATGCAAACTGTTGTCTTGTAAGAAAGAAAACATCATTACTATCAAAAAGGTCAGGCCTTCCTTCAGCCATATATGCTTCCTGAACTACATCCTGCGCTATACTCATAACAACCGGATCCCTGTTAGGAACTTTTAAAGGAGTTGAAAATTTTGCTACCTTTCTTGTTATTGGTGCAAGAATATTTAAACTTGCAAGAGTAGCTATCTGTGAGGTTGTACCAATACCTGGAACATAATAAATCGGTTTTCCCATTTCAGTAGCTCTACCAACCGCACTATCAACTGCATCAAGCCCGGGAATTTTTCTTATAAAAAATTTTGTTCCTGTTCTTGCTTTTTTTATAAAAATATAAACAAGAATTAAAAATATCACAACTCCCATAAATGCAGACAATTTATTTATATTAAACCAGGAATAATTTGTTTTCATTGTTTTAGAAACAAATTGATTTAATTTCTCCCCTTTTTTGTTTGATGAATAAGCTTTTATGAGTGCTGTTCTTGATTTCGGCCAGGGGCTATATGTACTATCTTCAAGAGTTGAAGAAAATCTTAAACTTTTGCCTTTATTTTCAATTTTAAAAGAACTAACAAGCTCTTCAGAATCTGCTTTTTTATTATAAACCTCAAGTAAATAATATTTAATTTCTTCTGGTTTATTTAATGGTTTAAATTTCACATAAACATGAGTTCCCTCATCTTGGGGTTTATCAATAATTTTTACCTGGGCCTCTGGTTTAACTTCTTCCAATAGATTATTGCCGGCTTTTTCAGAAAAAATAGGAGAAATTAAAATAGTAATAATTATAAAAATAAATATTATTTTTTTCATCTTAGCCTCCTAACGTACTTTTTATTAATTCAGGCCATTCTGAAAAAATAAAGTTCATTCTACCAATAAACAAACTAATACGAGCCATGAATGTATAACCAAAAGCTCCACCAAAACCAAGCATTAAGATTACAAGTGCTGGTTTTCTGGATATTTTTACCACAAAATTATCATTACTGAATGAGAAGAAAAAATAAATTAATACAAGAAGCACTCCCACAACAATCAATGGCCCATTTATGGCATGAATGAAATTTCCCCAGGTAGGATTATTAAAAAATGCTTCGAATAGTTTTCCATTGAGTAATGGACTTCCAGTTGGATCTTTTATTGTAGCATTTAATTGTTTGGAAACCATTGTCATCCATACAGGTACTATCCTAAATCCAGCATAAAATCCTACTGTTATTGCTATTGGATACCTGCTCAACCAGCTTGTTTTATCGGTAAATCTAGAAATGTAAAGAAGCCCGATTAACCCACCAAAAATAAAATATATAGCCAGAATATAATTCCCCTGTGAAAGGAACCTTTTTACCGGTACCCATAATTTTGGAATTAATATTTTATGATAGGAATATGCTATTGAATATCCAACAGATACACCCATAAATATATGTTCAGCAATTTTATAAACCATATTATCTTTCCATAAAAATGTATAAATAGCAACAGATAATAATACAGCAATTGTAGGCCAGAATAAAATACTAATAGCTTCCATAACTAAACACCTCTTCTTCTTTTAGTTCTATCTTTTTCTGCTTTTCGCTTAAAGAAATACCCAATATTACCAATTATTATAAGTATGATTACATAAATGTGTGCTCCAAATTGGGATGACATTCCACGACCAGCCTGATGTCTTCTTAACATTGCTGTCCTAATTTCTCCCTCATTAAATTTTGGGTTAAAATATTCTTTATTAAATTTACTTCTATTTTTTTCTGTATATAAATTTCTAAGATATGGTTTAATATCTTTTCCAATAAGTTCTTTTTCCAGTCTTGTTACTTTCTGCTCATACTCAGCTGCACCCTTCAATCCTGCAATCATTCCAGTAAACTGTCCAGAATTTGCATAAGGATAAAATTTTGCTGCATTTACAGCTGTTGTTCCAACCGAAACTTCCTGATTATACAATGAATTTGCATATCTTAACCAGTATTCAGGCATAGCAGTTCCAGAAATTGTTATTACAAGACCAAAATTATCATAATTATTAAACCTATCCAGAATTTTCAAATCATAAACATCATTTCCGTAATAATCAGTATTAAAAACCGGTCTTAAATCGGAGCTTGTAGAAACCATGTAGGCTGTTGCAGGATAAGCTAATCCCATGAAAACATAATCTTTTCCGTAATTAGCTTTATATTCTTTTGCAATACGATTTAACCTGCTATCTGCAAGTTCAAGATATGGACCGTATGGTGCCCAAACAACTATTGGTATATCTCTTAAAAAAAGATGTCTAAACACTGAATATGCAATTGGGTCACATTCCGGTGTAGTACTTGGACCGTAATCAAACCCAATTAATACACCTTTCTTTTTATCCGGATGATTGAGATTATACTCATGAATTTTTTCAACCTTTTGATAAACTTCTTTGACTAGATCTGTTTCATAAGTTTTAATCTTCAAATTTGCCAAAAATGGTATAATTACAACTAAAAACATCCCCAGATATACATAGGGTTTTTTTATACTCATTATTTGTACATACCATTTATCTTTTTGTTTTTGCTCCTTATTTTCAGCCAATGTTATTCACCTCCGAGATAAGATCTTTCAATACCAAGAATAATCTTAATAGCAGTTGCCATTATACCAAGTCCTATTCCAATCATTAAACCTCTCATTGCTGCAACTGTAGGTACTGCCATAATCCATTCAGATAATTCTCCAAATATCATAAAAGGACCGAAAGCAACCCGACCTAACATAACTATAAAACCTGATACTAAGAGTAAAGTCGAAATCCATTCACTTACTTTAAAAGCTCTGTATGCAGCTGATGTTATATAAAAAGCAAGCAAAGAAAATATTGTCGCCTGTAGAGGTACATAAACATAATTAAATAAATTCTGATAAAAAGATTTAAAAAATCCTGCCTGCTGTGGCATACCAATTAAACCAACTACAGCCATTAATATTAGTGATGCAAAAGTAATAATACTGAACAATCTTTCTTCAGGTTCTCTTCTTATTTTAGTTGCATGATATTTGGTTAAACTGGCAACTCCAATAATAATAGAAAATCCAAAAATAATAGGCATCCACATGTTTTGTATATCTAAAAATCCTTTAAAAGCTGGAACAATTTGCAATGTGAATCCCAGTAATCCATATATAACTGTAAGTGCCAGAGGCAAACGCCTTTTCCAGAAATTCATAAAATCAACTCCTTTCAAAATAATTCAACGATTTGATAATAACAAAATATCACTAAATCTCAATAATTTTTATTTAGGAGTCAAATTTTAAAAAATTTTTACAATAAATACAATTTGAAAATAAAAACAGCTGGAGAGAAATCTCCAGCTGTTAATAACTTTGTTAGCTCAATATATATTTTACGATAATCTCTACCCCAACAAGATCTAAAAATAAAGCAAGGATAGTTATTATTAATAATAATCCTTTAAAATAATCCTGTGCCTTTAATGTTCCAAGAAGTTTTGGTTCTCTACTTAAATATGCACTAGCTGCATAAAGTTCTTCACCTATGAGAGTATAATCACATGCTGCAATAAAAAATGGAATCTGCGATGTAGCATCTGTTCCTGCAATCTGAATTGCACCAACAGAGTTTGCTGTTTCAGCAAGTAAAAGAGATTCAGCCCAAAACATTCCAAGTAAAAATACCGCTCCAGGTTTTTCTCTAACCATTGCACCCTGTGCAGCACTTGCAAATGCAAACTGTCCAGCCGCAGCAAGATATACATCATCCTCATTATATAAATCAGGTCTTCCAGCTGACATGTATGCTTCCTGAACAACTTCCTGTGCAACTCCAAGAACAAGTGGTCTCTGGATTAACACCTTCATAGGAGTTGTATATTCAGCAACTTTTTTTCCAACAGATCTTAATATATTTAGTGATGCAAGAGTTGCAACATCTCTGATTGTTGAAGTTCCAGGAATATAAAATACCGGTTTACCCATCTCGGTAGCTCTTCCTATTGCATCATTAATTTCTCCTAAGCCAGGAATCCTACGGACAAACAATTCCTCACCGCTTCTTGCTTTTTTTACATAAATAAAAATCATACTTATAAAAAGAATAGCAGCGATAAATGCACTCAGACGTGCAGTATCTACCCATTCTCCTTTTGTAATTAGAGATTGCTCTTTAAACTCTATTACTTCACCATCTTTTTGATAATATGCTCTTGCAATAATATTTGTATCAGCTTTTTGAACACTCATAGGCATTTTCACTGTTTGTCCTCTATTATCAACTTTCATTTCCCTAATTAGGATTTCTTCCTGATTAACCTCTTTATAGATTCTCAAGAAATATGTTTTTAACTCTTCAGGCTTATTCAAAGGTTTGAATGTAAGAGTGAATCCTGTACCACCATCATTAGCTCTATCCTGAAGAACTAATTCCGCTTTAGGGGTGATTTCTTTATCTAATTTATTTGTATCTTGAGCAAATGCACTAAAAACTAATAAACTTATTAAAAACAATATTATATATTTTCTCATATTCTCACCCCTTTAAAATAGTTTGACCCTTACAAGAGGCCACCATTCATTTATTATAAAGTTCATTCTATCAACATATAAACTGATACGAGCCATGAATGTATATCCAAAAGCTGCTCCAAATCCTACCATCATGTAAACCATTGCTGGTTTTCTTGTATATTTTATAACAGGATTCGTATTTTTAAATGAGAAAAAGAAATAAATTAATACTGTAAGAACTCCTATTACAATTAAAGGTCCATAGGTAGCTTCATATAATGTGCTCCATGAAGGATTTTTGAAAAACAATCCAATTTTTTGTAAATTTATCATGGAAACGCCATCTTCTGATACAGTAGCACCAAGCTGTCTTAAAACCCTTGTGTATAAAGAAGGCATTATAGCAAAACCTGAATAAAAACCTACAGTAATTGATATAGGATATCTGCTCAACCAGTTATGTTTTTCTGTCAATCTTGTTAAAAACATTATCCCAATAATTATTCCTACAATCATCCATATTGACATGAATATATCACCAGAATTAAATGCATTTTTTGTAGGTTGATAAACACGCGGAATAAATAACTGGGTATATGTAACAACAAGCAAATAACCAACTGAAACTCCTACAAAAAGATGTTCTGCAAATTTATATAAGGGGTTATCTTTTATTAAAAATGAAAAAATAGCTAATGTTAAAATAACTCCTATTGTTGTCCATGCTAATAAACCCATATCTACCTCCTACTTTCATATCTTTTTTTAAGTAAGTATCCTATATTGGCAATAATAATCAATGCAATTACATAAAAATGGGCAATCTTTTGTGCCGCCATTCCCTGACGGGCCATTTTTCTGCTATTTATAGATTTCAACAATTCTGTTTTTGTATATGATGTATCATATTTTCTTGGATTATCCTCTGGAGCTTCATAATTTTTATATAAACCCGATAGATAGTTTTTTATATCTTTTTTAATTTCCTTTTTTTCAAGTCTTTCAACCATCTGTTCATATTCAGCAGCTCCTTTTAATCCACCCATCATACCAACAAGCTGCCCTGATTGTAAGAATGGGTAAAGTCTTGAAGCATTTACAGCAGTAACTCCTGCAGCTACTTCCTGATTAAATAAACCATTAGCATACTGAATCCATCCTTCAGCTAAACTTGTTCCGGTTATAGATGTAAATAAACCTAACTTATTATAATTGTTAAATTTTTCCATAATTGGATAATTATCATAGGTATCTTTTCCATAATAATCAGTAGATGAAAAAATCCTTACATCTGTTCCTAAAGATAATGCTGCTTGTAAAAATGGATAAGCATATCCGAGATAAATATAATCTTCTCCATATTTTTTATTATATTCTTTTGCTATTGTATTAAATCTTTCAAGACCATAATCAATACCCTGTGGAACACCTGCCCAACCTAATACAGGAATATCCCTTAAAAATGCATGTCTTAACATTGCATTCATCATGGGATCACACTCTGCTTTTGTTGAAGGTGCAAAATCAACAGATATAAAAATAGCTAATTTATCTTCCGGATTATCTTGATTATGTTGATAAATTTCTTCAATTTTTTGATAAATTGATTTAACTTCTTTTGTTTCATATGTTTTCTGAGTTCGTTTTAAAACCAGGGGAGTTGAAATAAGAACAAACATAACTAAATAAATATATTTCTTTTTAAAATTTAGTAAAAATTCTGATATTTTCTTCAAATTCATTATTTTCCACCTCCCAGGTATGAGGTTTCAATACCAAGTATAATTTTAATAGAAGTGGAAGTTATTCCCAGTCCTACTCCTATCATAATAGCTCTCATTACCGCAGTTGTCGGTACAAGCATGATCCAGTTTGTGATATCAGCAAATATCATCAATGGACCTGTTGCTACTCTTCCAAGCATTACAATAAAACCTGCAATAAGTAGCATTGTAGCCTGCCACTCTCTTGCTCTAAATGCTCTATAAGCAGCAGATGAAATATAAAAAGCTAAAAGTGAAAACATTGTTGCATCAAGTGGGGTTCTTACAAACTGATATAAATTATCATATAATAATTTCCAGTTAGATTGAGGAAAATAGTGACCAACAAAACCTGTCACTCCCATTAAAAGAATACCCACAAATGTAACATAACTGTACATCATATCCCTGTGTTTCTTTCGAATTTTAAGAATATGATGTTTTACAACATTAAACGTTGAATAGATAACCGCAAAGGAACTAATTGCAGCTGTCCAGAGCAACAAATAATCTACAAATTTTTCATTTAAAATTGGGGAAGCCTTTAAAAAAAGACCTATCATACCAAAGATAAATGTTAATATCATTGGATATTTCCTTTTCATCCAAACACTCCTTTCGATATATTACCATATTTTAGATAGAAACTACCATAAAAGTATACGATATTCAAGAATATTGTTTCAAAAAAAGGGGCGAAAGCCCCTTTTTTTTATATTTAAAATAAAGTTTTGCTGCTCAAATAAAAATTATCAATTAAAAGTGAGGGGACATAGATTGAATACCAGCTATTTAAATTAGCAGCTCCCTTCCCAATATCAATAATATTATCAAGCATTCTTAACGGTGAATCATTCCATCTATAATGAATTGCACCACTTTGGATTTCTCCATCTTCAACATATAAAAAACCATTTCGGGTCATTCCGGTAAGTGTGAAATCATCTCTTTTAACCATTCTAATATACCAGAGATCTCTTATATAGAATCCTTTATCTATCTGCTTTATAAGTTCTTTTTCACTTTTATCAGTATCATCAATAATTATATTCGAAACAGCCCATGGTTTATAATTATTTTTATCAGCCCAGAATCTTCCACACGGTAGATCTTTTAAAACACCATTTTTAATAAGATACTTTTTTTCTATCTGCAAACCTTCATCTGTGAATGGTTTTGAAGGAGCTCTATCATTTAAAGGATCTGTATAGAAATTTATTCTCTCATCAACTATCTTTTTACCAATTTTCCCAACATAAGGAGAATATCCCTCATCAACAGCTCTTCTGCTTGCACCAAAAAATCCCATCCAGATAAATAATTTTGTTGCAGCTTTTGCTGATAAAAGAATTTTATATCTACCCGGTTCAAAATCTTTTCTGTTTTCAAGAGTTTTAGAATCATTCAAAGCTTCATAGAAAACTTTATCAACTTTTTCATTACTGATAGATGCTAAATCATAACCACTTAAAAAATTTGCACCCTTTTCATCTTTATAATCAACAGTATTTGAATAATTAGCTGTTGTTTTTTCATGAAACTTAAACAGCCCATTCTTTGTAGCAACACCAAAATTATCAGTAGTGTTATTTACCGTTCCATAAACTTTAACATTTTCTTTACTGGCATTTTTTATAGCAACATTGGCAATTTCTGCCCTTTTTTCAGGTCCCATTTCCAATATTTTTTTATCTACTTTATGTGTATCCTTAACTCCATCATCTGACAATGAAGGCATGTATTCTTTATCTTTAACAGAATTTTTTGCAATATTTTCGCATTTTTCAATAAGATTCTTGATTGAATCTTCTGAAAGATCAGCTGTTATAAGATTACCCTTTTTACCATCAAAATATAGAGTTAAATCAAGTTTTTCTTTATCTACATCAACATTTTGAGTTACCATGTTATTGGCAAATCTTGTTAATGCATTATTATTAAAATTATAATTTATTATATAATCATCAGCTTCCGTATTCTTCTCTATTAACTTAACAATTTTTTCAAATCTTTTTTTATTATCCATTGAGAGCACCTCCTACATCAATATTTCTAAACCTTGCTGGTGATGCTGCATGAGTCATCTGCATCCGCTGTCCCGGTTCTCCTTTGCCACAGTTTAACACACCATACTTCTGCCAGTGGTCTTCATCACAAATAGCATCACAAGAATTCCAGAACTCAGGTGTTATAGATTGATAAGTAACATCTCTTAAAGGTTGAGTTATCTTACCATTTTTTATTTCATAGAACATGTCTCCACCAAACTGAAAATTATATCTTCTCTGGTCTATTGAGAAACTTCCTCTTCCATCAATCAATATACCATCCTTTGTATCAGCAATTAAATCATCAAGGCTCAATTTTTCTTTACCGGGCATAAGACTTAAATTTGGAATTCTATTAATTGGTTGAGAGGCATAACTATCTGCTCTATTACATCCAAGACTGTGTTCTTCACCAATATAATGTGCTGTATCTCTTGTTGTTCCATAATTAATAAGAATACCATCTTTTACCATGTGCCATTTTTGACCAGGAATTCCATCATCATCAAAACCCCATGTTCCAAGACCTTCTTCAAGAGTATTATCAGCAACAAGATTAACCTTATCTGAACCATACTGGAAATTTCCTCTTTTTTCAGTTGTTGCAAAAGAAATTCCTGCAAAATTTGCTTCCCATCCAAGAACCCTATCAAGTTCGGTGGGGTGTCCCACTGATTCATGAATTGTTAGTGAAAGATGTGAAGGCATTAATATTAAATCCTTTTTACCCGCAGGACTTTTTTTTGCCGTTAATTTTTTTACTGCATCTTCAGCTAATTCTTCCGCTTTTTCTTCAAGAGGCTGTTCTTCAATCCATTCATATCCCTTACTCTTTGGAAACATTTGATAATTTCTTGTTTCAAAACTACCATCACCAACAGCAGTAATTTCATAGGATGAACCTGACATGTAAATATCATTTTCAAGCTGACTTCCTTCAGTATTTCCAAATTGCTGATGAATTCTGTGAAAATACATGTATCCATCAACTTTCTTTACCTTTTTAACTTTTTTAGCATTTTCATAAACATTAAAAAGAATATTGGCTTTATCTGAAAGCGATACATCAAAAGGATTTTTCTTAATTGGAGTTTTAAAAGTATCAATTACAGCTTTTTCCTTTGTTAATATTATTGGTTTCTGTTCAATTTTAGCTGCTGCTTTTGCAATATTCACTGCTCTTTTAACAGTTTTAGAAATATTATCCTCATCAAGATGTGGAGTAGCAGCAAATCCCCATCTTCCATTAATTAATACCCTTATACCTATACCGAGTTCATCATCATTTCTTACATTTTTTAATACATTATTATATGTTCGTATCATTTCAATATTTGTCTGTCTGAGACGAACATCAGCATAGTCAACATTATAATTACTTATAACATCGAGGGCAAACTTCACCTTCTGCTTCATAAATACCTCCTTTATTTCGTTATACTAAAGATATTATAAATTAATTTTTTTCTTAATCAAGTAATAATTTAAAACAATTGTAGAAATATAAACCTATTATATTTCCAGATTCAATAAAACAGTTATATATTTATTATCCTTTTTATAACCAAGAAAAGAACTTCTCTTATTATCTTTTTCTTTTACTATTAGATTAAATTCATTATTTATAATACCCCCTATTGAAATAAAACTGTTTATATTATTTAATTTCTCATTTTTAATTGTGTATTTATATTTGTAAGAATTTCTATCAAAAACTAAAATATAAAAATCTTTACTTACCTCCCTGTTAGCCAATCCTCCATACGTAATATATATATTATTATTATGTAGATAAATTCCTCCAATAGCATTGTCTCCTGTAGGAAAATTCCTTTCTCCAAAATGCAACTCTTCATATTCTTCACTAAGATTATATTCAAATTCATCTACTTTATTCAAATCATAATCATATATTTCAACTCTTATTGGCTTAGAGTTTTTTCCTAAGAATATTTTTTTGTTTTTTACATCTAATGTTATAAAACTCGTAGGTATCTGTTTATTTTTCAAATCCATTTTTTTAGAATTTTTATCAAATAATTTATTTTTAAAATCAATTTTTTTAACAATTTCATTTTTTTTATAATTGTATTTTACCAATTTATTTTTTAAAAATCCTGAAAATATGAAATAATCATTAACTACGATAAAATTGCCTATTTGCGCTACAAAATTAATTTTATAATCATCAAGATATTTACCATTCAAGTTGAATACAGAAATTCTTTTTAAAACATCATCATAAACAAAAATTTTGTTTTTAAAAATTTCAAAATCGAAAGGATACATTAATTCTCCAGGTCCCTTTCCTTTTTTAAAATCAATTATACGGATTTTATTATAATTTTTATCATATACAATTATCGAATTTTTACTATTTTTATTATTTTTTCCCATAAAATAAATATCATTATCATATATCTCTACAGAATATTGCCACCCCCTCCACGGTACAACTTCTTCTAACAATTTCTTATTTTTAATTTTCTTATGTACTACTTTTTCTTCATTTTTTTTACAGCCAAGAAGAAAAATCATAATTAATAAAATGAAAATAATATTTTTTTTAAATAATAGTTTTAAACCCATACCCTCTCCTTAAAGATTTATTAACAAAAAGTTCCAATTATAAATACTTAATAAAAAAATAATATTGATCCCATAATTATAAAAAACACTGCCAGTATTAATTTGGAAATATGAAGATTTTTTTTAAAAATATTTTGTAATTTTTCTTTTTTCATTCCCTTAAAAACCAAAAATCCAATAATAATCAAGGGCAAAATAAAAAATAAGTTATAAATTACTAAATAAATGTATCCGCTCACACTTCCTTTTTTTATTGTATAGTGAATCATTGGTAAATATATCTGTCCCGTGCATGCCAGTTCAATTATTGAAATCAAAAACCCTGTAATAATACTTGTAAAATAGATATATTTACTATTGGATTGATTTCTAATAAGTTTGTTTATCTTTTTTTTGAAATTTTTAGGTAATTTCAATAAATATTTATTATTTTTCCTGATATTATACAAATCATATAATGATAAAATAGCTAAAATAAATAGTAATACAGCAAATATTTTATTAAAAAAATATTTTATATTATTTAATTGATAGATATTAATTAAAATTTTTCTTAACCCCAGTCCCATTAAAAAATAGGATATAAATACTCCAGAAGCAAATAAAATTGTAATAGTAAATATTTCATGAGTCTTTTTTTTAATAGACATTAAAAACAATATCAAAAAAATAATCGTAGCAAATGCACATGGATTTATTCCATCAATAAAACCACTAAGAGAAACAACAAACAAATTTAATTTATTGAAACTAAATTTGTTCTTTTTCCCAAATATCAGTTTAAAATGGTCTTTATCATAATTTTTAATTTCACTCACAATTTCTGTATTTATTTCATCATAGCCCTGCAGTATTTCAGAACCTATTAAAACAACAGGCTGGGACAATATTTCTTCTTCTCCGATTTTCTCAATTGAATCAATTTTATTTAAAAGTATTTGAACATCATATTTATTAACATTAATATCATGCTTTTTTTCAATTTTTTTTAGAAATCTCTCAGTTTTTATACAGGTTTCACAACCCTGTTGTCCAAAATAATAAACAGGAATAGAATATAAACAATATAAATTTGAAATAATTAAAATAAGAATAATATTAACTTTTTTCATCATTTAATCTGGTTATAAAATTCATAAATCGTTTTTCAATATTATCCAAAAAATACAAACTATAAAAAATATTTAACACTTGATTTGTTTTCCCATCCAAAAGTAAAACTATTGGTCCCTTTTCAATATTATTACTCTTAAACCATTTATAATCATCTATAAAATACACAGGCTTTTTAATCGAAAATTGTTTTTTTACTTTTATCATATTAATTTTTTTGTATCCTAAAACTAATATTCTTATTCTAATCGGCTTGAATTTATTTAAATAATATGTAAATTTTGAGATACACTGTCCACAGTTAATTTTTGGTATAATCATCAATAATAAATATTCATTATTTTTATTGTTAACTATACTCTTATTTATTTTATTTATACTTGAAAAATTGGATAATTTTATTTTTTTTCCCAGCATATTGTATCTTAAATTAAATTTATCATTCATTTCTTTAACTTTTTGAGAATTTTCTTTATATCTACTGCTAAATTCTTTTATAATTTTATTGGCTTTATATATTTTAACAAGACTAACTATAATAATTAAAAGAATTAAAAATCCAATAATTATAGAACTTATTTTTTTCATTTACTACCTCAGCTTTAAGATTACAATTCATACTTATAATACTTTAAACTGTAATATCCTTTTTCAATTTTATTCAAATAAAACATCAAATTTTCATTATGAGAAGGATTTATAAATTGATCTGTATAATTATCAATTTCGTTTAAAAGATTCCCATTGAAATCAAAGATACTAACATGATCATCTATTCTTACAAAGATAAACCTATCAACAACAATAAAATTTTTAAATTTTCTTGTTCCTATATCTATTGAATTAATAAATTTGCCATCTAATGTGTAAATATAAATTTTAGGTTCAAAATATCTTGTTTCTCTTTTACTTTTAATAAATTCACATGCCCCTAAAAAGAAAATTTTATTATCTGAAACAAAGTATCTTATATCAATAAGAGATGGTTCATGTTTCCTCTTAAAAAATTTATTAATTAACTTAAAATTCTCATCTGTTACATAAATTTTATATCCACCTTTTGGACCCGAAAAAGATAAAAAATAGTATTTATTATTTCTATAAAATACTTCATTGGCTCCTCCCTGGAAAAATTTCTCTAAATTTTTTTGCTCAATAAATTCAACTTTGCCATCTTTAATCTCATAAAAAAGCATAATATTTCTTTGTAAATCAAATGCACATATATCTTTTTCACTTTTTAAAAAAACAGAATGTAAAAAAATATATTCACCCGGACCTTTACCAAACGTCCCAATCTTATCAATGAAATTCCCATTTCTATCATATAAGAAAGGATGTTCTGCACCGTTATAATATTTTGAGTAAATAATGTATTTATCATTATAATCAAATATCCCCCAGATATCATATCTCTTTTCTTTCATGTCGTTAAACTGGATTTCTTTTTTCAAAGCCATTATCTCTTTTTCACTTTTTATTTTTTTGATTTTATTAATTTCTTTTTCAGAATATTCAAATATTTTTGAAGGTTTCCTCTTTTTCCCACAGGAAATAAGTAAAATTATCACAAATCCAATTATTAAATAATATTTCTTTTTCATTTAATTTTTTTCTCCTTTCATTTTAGAGAATAAAGCAATCTAAACTATACAACATTTAGATTGCTTTTATATTAATAATAAAAATTAATTTTAAAAATATACAGTTATTGAACAGTTAATTTTGCTACTTGGTCCGGCACATGCATATTGCCCATGATTTCTTTTATATTCACCATATAATTTAATAGGTGGAATATATTGACCAACCATTTCTTCTTTCTGTGGGTCAGGATCAGCATTGATATCAACAATAACAACAGAAATCAACATCACTAAACAAATAACACCAATAATAATTCTTTTTTTCATTTTTACCCTCCAAAGATTTTAATAAATGTTTTTCCCATAACTACTTAAACTAAATATTTAAAAGGAATCTATTTTAAAATCTTAATATATCCCCCTCAAAAATTCACTTTCGAAATAAGCTTATCTCACTTAAAAAATAATAAATTAAAAGGAGCATATCAACCTTCAATGTTGCGACCCAGTGAATAGATGTCATAACCCAGTGATTTTTTTAATTTTTTTAATATATTTTTGCCCGATTTTAATTTTTTTATCTATTTCATCAAAATAAATATAGTAATTTCTATAATCTAATTTATCAATTTTTATAACTTTACTCATATTTACTAAATAAGATTTATGTGCTTTG
>Ga0102938_10002247_pt1 | contig 14611 bp, 9 predicted proteins | sample SalPonR2_B_D2_MG_FD_84516 | JGI IMG/M metagenome (GOLD analysis project Ga0102938, IMG submission 84516) | Salt pond soil microbial communities from South San Francisco under conditions of wetland restoration - Salt Pond MetaG R2_B_D2_MG | ecosystem: Environmental > Aquatic > Marine > Intertidal...
ATACGAAATCACCCCCACCGAGACCTATGAAACGCAAGGTGGCCCGTGCCGGGAGTACACGCTGGAAGCGATAATCGGCGGCAATCCGGAAACGATCTACGGAACGGCCTGTCGCCAGGCCGACGGCAGCTGGAAAATGGAACAGCGGTAGCTGGTTGGTTCTTTGGTTCTTTGGTCCGTTCGTTGTAGTCAATACTGGGGTCGGAGATCTGACGTCTGAAGAATCCTCGTCGCTAAACCAATAAACCAATCAACCAAATAGCCAAATAACGAACTCACCAGCCCCTAGTCCCCGGCCCGCCCTTGAACGGCCCCTTGACCCAGCTGGTGATCCAGCCACCGTAGAAATCGCCCTGCTGCGGGAGCACCCGCTCGCCCTCGACGAAGCAGCCGTTGACGCTGCGCGCATAGAACGAAACGCAGTCGCGGATTTGGGCGTCCTTGGGGTCCGGGTAGGCCCAACAGGCATCCTCGATCAGTCCGTTCGCCGTCTTCAGATGCCAATACCGGGCCTGCCCCTTCCATTCGCAGAAGGTTCGGGTTGCGCTGTGCTCCAGTACTGAAAAGTCGATGTCACCCGGCGGGAAATAAAAGCACGGCGGGTGCGAGGTTTCCAGCACCCGAAGGCCGCCGCGCGTCTCGGCTATGATGCGATTGTCGTGTTCGACCGCGAGATTCCAGTCGATCGGTTCGATCCGCGGCGGCCTCGGATAATCCCAGACCGATTCGGATTGCGGTAGCGGTGTTTTCATTGTCATCATCGAAAAATAGCATCGCCGCGTCGGTGATCGATGAATCGGCTTATTCTTCAAGCACCTCGGCGAACGCCCTGCGGCTGTCCGCATCGAACAGCACGAAGCGCACATTCAGCCCGCCAGGCGCGCTGGACTTGACCGTTTTCACCGCGATACGCGCCGCCTCCTCGAGCGGAAACCCGAACGCGCCGGCCGAAACGGCCGGAAATCCCACCGATTCGATTCCATACTGCCGGCAGCATTCCAGGGCGTTGCGATACGCGTCCGCCAGCAGTTCGCCGGAAGGTTCATCGATCCCGTAGCGCGGGCCCAGCACATGGATCACGTACCGGTTGGGCAGGTCGAAGCCTTCTGTAATGACCGCCTGGCCGGGTTCGACAGGGGCGAGCGGGCGGCACGCTTCCTCGAGCTTCGGGCCCGCGGCCCGGTGGATTGCGCCGGCCACGCCGCCGCCCATCCCGAGTTGTGCATTAGCCGCGTTGACCACCGCGTCAAGATCGGGTTGATCGACAATGTCGCCTTCGATGATTTCGATTGGCATCCGAGCCTCCTGGTTGGTTGACACCGTAACAGCGCTGAATCGGCAGATCGGTATGACCGCGGCCGCGTGCATTCAGGCTCACCCCTCGGCATCCCGGAATTTCTCGGTTATCGGCGCAAGGGCGTCGGACCCGGGCCTCGATCTTTCACTTGCGACCACGATCCTGTTGCGACCTGCATGCTTGGCCTGGTACATGGCCCGGTCGGCGCGGGTGATCCACGCCGGCCAGTCCTCGTCGCTGCCAAGCACCGCGACGCCGGCCGAGAAGCGCAAGACTTCGCCGAAGTATGAAAGCTGTCCGCTGATCCGCCTGTGCAGCGACTCGGCAACTTCGAGCGCGCTTGCCGCGCCGTGGTCGGGCAGCAGCAGCACGAACTCCTCTCCTCCGAACCGGTAAAAACCGTCTTCGGCGCGAATGTGCTCGCGAACCAGGTCAGCGAATTCGCGCAGCGCGCGATCCCCCACATCGTGCCCGAACTGGTCGTTGATGCGCTTGAAATGATCGAGATCGAGCATTATCAAGGTGTAAGGCTTGCCATTGCGCCGTCGCGCCGATATGGCAGAGGTCAGATCCCGGCGCATCATTCGACGATTGCCGGCGAAGGTCAGCGGATCCTGCAGCGCCAGCAGCTGGAGCTGATCCTGGTAGCGCGCCAGGCGTTCGGCGAAGATGTAACCGAAGGTGGTCACCATCAGCGCAGTCACGATATAGGTCACACCCTCGAGGACCGACTGGAACAGGCTGGTCTCTATGATCAGCACCGTCATCAGGACCAGGTTGGCAACCAGCGCGAAGCGTCGCTCGGTCAACAAAAAGTTGACCCACAGCACCACGTAGCCCCAGAGGATGCCGGTGCGGCCGAACATGGCGGTCGAGGCGATGCATGCAAGGACAACCACGACCGCAAAGATCCGTCCGGCCTGGCGCGTGCGCCCGGTTCGAACCGCGTAGGCCAGGACCAGCAGCACGCTGAACACGATCAACGTGTTGACCGAACCGCCGAAGTAGTGGCCGATCACGAATCGATAGACCGCGAACCCGCTGATGATCGCCGCGGCGAGGGCGCCGAACAGCACGATCATGGCGAATTGGTAGTCGTCGCGGAATTTTCTGCGAAATCGTTCGCTGTCTTCTTGGTACGGAAGCGATTTCATGCCAGAACCCACAGGTAACGTGTTGTTGACTCCCTTTCGGCAAAATATCACGAACCCCGTTGCGACGACCAGTTCGCAGCGACGCAGTCCTGCGAAGGCCTGGCGGGTGCCCCGGCAATTACCCGCTCACACTTTCAGCGGGTGGTCGTCGTCGAGCGCGTCGTTGTCGCGACTTTCGAGCGGCCGGACGGCGGTGGTTTCGTCGAACCAGATGTACTCGTCGAACTGCCTGGGCAGCACCGCCTCGAAATAGTGGCTGATTCGCTCGGTCTCGGGCCGGTAGATGACGCCGATGGCGCGCTCCAGCCGCGGCGAAGCCAGTTCGTCGCGAAGGTCTTCGGAAACCGCGTCACGCAACGGCAGCGCGAATCTATGTTGTTCGGCCTGGTTGAAGACCTGCTCGTAACTGTCGCTGTGCGAGGGCCGCACCCGCATCACCTGCATGGGCTCGTCCCAGTTCGAGGCCGCCGCGACCGTGCCGCGGTCGGTGCCGAACCCGATCAGGTAGGCTTGATCGCCGAATTTTTCCCTTGCCAGGTGGCCGATGTTGGTTTCGCCGCGCATGCCCATCTCGGTCGACTCGGCGTCGCCGACATGGCTGTTGTGCGCCCAGACCACGGCACGTGCACCTTCGCCGCGGTGGGCCAGCGCCGACTGCAGGGTGCTGAACATGTGCCGGTCGCGCAGGTTCCACGACTCCCGCGAGCCGTAATACATCACCCGATAGTAGCGCTCGGCACTCTGGACCACGCGGGCATTCTGCTCGGTATCGAACAGCGCCTCTCCATCGGCGCTGCGGTATTCCATGCGCCGATGAAGCAGGTCCATCAGCGTTTCGACGACCTCATCCTCGCAGTCCTCGCGCTGGCCGGAGACGGTTGCACGCCCGTAGGTGGCAGGCTCTTTCTCCCACGGCGAAAAGCATCCGTAGCGCTGGCGCGCCCGATCAGCCGCGGCCGGATCGACCCGGTCGAGATAATCCAGAACGGTATGGATGGAGTTGTAGAGGCTGTAGAGATCGAGTCCGTGGATACTGGTCATGCGCCGCGGATCGTCCTGGCGCCGGTTGTGTCCGGCCAGCCAGTCGACGAATTCCAGCATCTCGCGGTTGCGCCACATCCACTTCGGAAATCGTGAAAACGGCGGCTCGGCAAGGTCGGGGCCTTCCCAGCCGCGCACCCAGCGATCGACCATGCTGGTATCGGGCCAGTCCGCCTCGATACCCACGACGTTGAAGCCCGCCTGCTCGATCAACGCCCGGGTGATGCGCGCGCGCATCCGGTAGAACTCGGAAGTCCCGTGGCTGGCCTCGCCGATCAATACCACACGCGCGTCGCCGATCCGCTCGATGATGGGCGCAATGTCGGCCGACTCGATATCGTCGAACGGCTCGCAGGCATCATTGATGCGCTCGGTCAGACGCTGGCGCTTGACCGAATGCTTCGGCCCCTTCGGCTTCGCCGGAACCGAAGGCTCGCCGGCCTGCCAACCCTCGCTGCCGACCAGCGGTACGAACTGCACGCGCCCCAGCGAATCCTGGCTGTACTCGTGCTCGTCGGTCTTGCGCACCCGCAGCAGCTCCTGGCTTCGCGTCCGGTCGCCCACCGGAATCACCATGCGACCGCCGACGGCCAGTTGATCGAGCAGGGTCGGCGGCACGTCCGGCCCGCCGGCCGAGACCAGGATGGCGTCGAACGGCGCCTGGCCGGGCCAGCCACGGGTGCCGTCGCCCTGGCGCACCTCGGCGTTGCCGTAGCCGAGCGCCTCCAGCCTCTCACCGGCCAGTTCGGCCAGCTCGTCGTGGTATTCGATCGCATAGACCTCGGCGCCGATGCGGCTCAGCACCGCCGCGGCGTAGCCCGAGCCTGCGCCGACTTCGAGAATGCGATCATCTTCGTCGAGTTCCAGCGCCTCGGCCATCAGTGCGACGATGTAGGGCTGCGAAATCGTCTGGCCCTGTTCGATCGGCAACGGGCCGTCGCGGTAAGTCATCTCGCGATAGTTTTCGGGCACGAAGCGCTCACGCGGCACTTCGCGCATCGCGTCGAGTACCCGCTCATCGACAATGCCGCGTCCGGCAAGCTGTCGTTGCACCATTTCTTCCCGTTGCTTCGTAAAGTCGGTCATGAAGAATTCTCCTTGTGCGATTCACCGTGCGGCACCGGACCCAGATAACCGGCCGGCGCCAGCGTGGTGGCAAGCATTACTTCGTTGATATCGCGATGGTCGGTCCAGGCCGGAAATTCCCTGTTCTCCGGTCTAATCCAGGTGCTCTCGATCCGGTCGACCAGGTCGAGCCTGTCGGAAAGCCGGGCCAGCGATGCTTCGAGCCGCGCTCGCGCTCCTTGGTCGTCGATCCAGGACGAGACTTCCCCGACCATCCGACCGACCACCCGCAGACCCGTGCTCAGGCCGAGTTCGCGGAACGCCAGCCGACGGGCGGGCGCGGCCTCGAGCTGGCGCTGCCGAACCACATGCGCCAGGCCGAGGCCGGCGGCATCGAGCAGTTCGGCGACCCGGTCCGGCGCGACGTCTTTCGCCGCAGGCAGAATACGGAACAATTGCCACGCATCGACAAGCAGCCCGCCGATACCCAGCGCATCGCCGGTCGCCAGGTCGCGCCCGGCAAGCATCTCCAGATAGGTGGCGGCGCGGGTTTCCAGTGCATGCCGCTCGCCGTCGTCGGCATGCGAAGAGGCACCCAGCATTCGAGCCGTGACCCATCCGTCCAGCGGATCGTGATGCCCCATCGACGGCACCAGCGGTCGATCGAGATCGACGCTCATCTTCCAGTACATCCGCGGCGATTCGTCGCCGGCCGGACGATGCACGAAACCGTCGAAGGCTGCGATCGCCAGATCGAATGCCCACCGGTGGTAGCGCGCCTCGCCGGTGGTCTCGGCCATGCGCTCCAGCGCATGCATCCAGCGAGTCAGATAATGGAAATACTGGCCGTCGCGGTCCCACTCTTCGCGTTCGTCGAACGCCTCGTTGGGGCCCCGCTCAGGCGACTGCTTGCCGATTCTCAGGCCCGCCCGGGTCGGCGCACGGGCATGCTCGACGTCGTTCATGCCACCAAGCCAGCCGCTGCGAGCATCGTTTTCGGCGTAGGCACCTAGAACTTCGTGCACCTGATTCACCAGCTGCGCGGCGCGCTCAAGAAACGCGTCGTCGCCACGGGTCTGGTGCAGCGAAAGGTAGTTGCAGACCGCGAAGGCGTCGGTCCAGAGGTATCGGCGGGCTGCCGACGCACCGGCGAGGCCCGTGCGCTCGGCAAAGGCGTCCATCAACTGTTCGGCCTGTTTCACACGATCCATGTCGACTGTCAGCCCGGGCTACCGCGCGAGAGTCTGGGACTCGGCGCGAAACCCGTATGATTTCACTCCAATGTTACGCCTGTGCATCAACCCCGTGTGTTTGTTCCAAAAATACTCGGAACGGCGAACCGGGCATGATTTCGCCGTGCTGTTTATCGTGGGCCGTTTGCGGTGTGCTATTTTTGACTTGCGGGACGCCGTATGCCGGACATCGGCAGCCGTCTACAGGGAGAGCAGGCCATGACCACTCAAGCCTACCTGGAGTGTTTCACCGGACCGCGGACTGTCCCGAAACGCTTCGAACTGGTGGAGTTTCCCGCCCGCATCGGGCGCCAGCCCGATTGCACTGTGCAACTCAACGTCGCGCGCATCTCGCGCATACACGCCGAAATTCGCCGCGACGACAACGGTTTCCTGCAGATCTCGGACCTGGGCAGCACCAACGGCACGTTCGTCAACGGCCGACGCATCGAGGCATCGACGCCGATCGTCGGCGGCGACGTCATCCACGTCGGCGACCAGGAGATGCGCCTGGTCGAAGAGCAGGTGATCGAGGCCATGGCGTCCGACGAAATGACCCAGATCGGTCTGGGTACGCTGCCGCACGAGTTCCCCACGATGGTGCGAGAATTCAACGAACTGCTGGATAAAGAGCTTGTGGTGGGCTATCGCCAGCTGATCACGGACAATCAAGGCACCCCGTTCGGGCATGAACTCCTGGGTCGCGGCAGTCATCCTTCACTCGATGCCGGGCCCGGTAAACTGTTCGCGCTCGCCCGGGCGCTGGATGCCGAGGTGAGACTGAGTCGATTGATGCGCCGCAAAGGATTCGAGGCGGCCGAGCGCGCGGGCATGACGATGCCGCTGTTCTTCAACACCCACCCGACCGAGTGCCGTGCGCCCGATCAGCTGATCGCGGAACTTGAAAGCCTGCGCACCCGCCATCCCTCGCTGAACCTTGTATTCGAGGTCCACGAGGCCGCGGTCACCGACCTGGGCGCGATGGCAGAGATCGGTGCGGCATTGCGCGCACTCGATATCGGGCTGGCCTACGACGATTTCGGCGCCGGGCAGGCGCGGTTGCTGGAACTGGTGGAAGTACCGCCGCACTTTCTGAAGTTCGACATCGCACTGATCAGCGGTGTCGGCGATCCCGATTCGGCAAAGTACCGACTCCTGAACACGCTCAATGCGATGATTCGCGACATGGGCGTGCGCACCCTGGCCGAGGGCATCGAAAACCAGGCCACGGCCAGCGCCTGCGAGACGATCGGCATCGACCTGTTTCAGGGTTTCTTCTTCGGCAGGCCCGAGCCAATCCGGCCGGCCGGACCCGGGCTCAGCCGGGGCTCAACCCTGGGCAACCTCTGATTGAATAGCCACGGACCGCGTTTCAGTCAGAGGTTCCATGGCCGTCTTCACTTCGCATGACGCGCCAGGCTCGCAGCCGATTGACCACGTTGCGGGCTACGGGCACGGCCGCACGGTGCGCTTTCTGCTCCGCGGTCAATGCCACGTACTCGAGCTTCTCGGTGGTCGCCGGACCGAGGTTGCGGCGCGAGTCCAGATCCAGCACGCGTACTTCCAGGCTGGCCAGGAACTGCAGGTCCCGGCGACCGTAGTACAGCAACTCGCGCTCGCCGGTCGGCACGATATCGGCATACACCAGCACGCCGGCCCCGGCGTCCCGGGCGGTGCGCGCAACCCCGGCCAGGCTCTCGGCGTAAACCAGGCCTTCGATCATCTGTTCGTCCATCACCTCGAATGAGGCGTCGCGCAGGGCCCGTTTGACCTCGCGTGCAACCACCCCGGCCACCGCAGCGTCACCCACGGCAACCACCACCACCCGCGGATTGATTGCCACTGCCGCGACGGCTTCCGGGCTTGTTGGCCGCGCCGGCGTCATCGAAGCCAGGGGCTCGCCGGAGGACTCGCCGGTCTCGGTCACGGCCTGCGCCAGCGCTTCGTCTTCGCCGCCGACACCGGCGCCAGCGTCCGCGATAGCCGGGGCGGACGATGATGAACCCTTGTCCGCCTGCGCTTCGGCGACGACCGGCGATTCCGCGACCTCGATTTCGAATCCGGCACCCGAATCAGCGACCGGCATACCGTCGGACTCATCGTCCACGACGACGTCGTTCGCCGCACCGGAAGCTGCCGGCACATCGCCGGCTGCGAACTGGAGTTCCTCGTTTCCGCCGGCAGGCGTTTCGCTTTCGCCAACCGTCCGGGCAGCGTCGTGCGGTTCCGTTTCACTCTCGCCGGATGCAGACAGATCGGGCGGATCGTTCGGCGCCGTTTCGACCGCCAGAGCCCCTTCGGCCCGTCCCGGTACGTCGGCGGGGAGGTGCGCAGAAGAATCTGCTCCAGCGTCAGTCACGTCGCCGACGGTCTCGGGCGCTGATTCGAACATCGCCTGCATCGGCCGATCCGGCCCGGATACCAGGTACCAGGAACCCGCGATCGCGCCGCCTGCGACCAGCAGCAGCAATACGGCCACCAGCGCCAGGCGGCCACTCCGGCCACCGGCCGGTTCACGTTCCAGGGCAACGGTGCGCTCGGATTCCGGCACTTCGGTTGCGGACGGAGCGTCCCCCGACGTGGGGATCGGGGTGGTGGGCGCGTCGGCCGATTCGACCACCGCCGGCGCCTCGTCATTCTCCCGCGCATCGGCTTGGCCCGAAGACCGGTCGACAGGCTCGGTTTCCAGCGGCATGGTGCTGGCCCAGCGCGGCACCCGGCCGGCCCGGTAGTCCTCGATATCGCTGATGAGCTCGTTGCAATTCTGGTACCTGAGCTTTGGTCGCTTGGCGATCATCTTCGCCAGGATCTGCTTGGTCCCTTCGTCCACATTCGGATTCAGCGCCTTGATGTCCGGAATCCTGGCCTCGACCACCTTGGTCATGAGCTCGAACGGGCTGTCGGACTTGAAGGGGGTATCGCCGGTGAGCATTTCGAACAACACCACGCCCAGCGAGAAGATGTCGGAGCGCTGGTCCACGTCCTGCGACAGGCAGACTTCAGGTGAAAGGTAGCTCGGGGTCCCGAGTCCCATGCCCGTGGTGGTCAAGCGGGTGCCGGGCTCTTCGACCCGCGCGATTCCGAAGTCGACCACCTTCACGCCACCATACTTGGTCAGCATGATGTTCTCCGGCTTGATGTCGCGGTGGATCACGCCCTTGTCGTGGGCCGCGGCAAGTCCTGTCGCGACTTCCTTGAGAATCTGCAGCGCACGCAGAGGCTGCATCTTGTCTTCACGCTGGATCAGGCGCTTGAGCGATTCACCCTCGACGTATTCCATGACGAAATACGGGTGGTCCTCGTGCCGGTCGACGCGAAACACCTGAACCAGATTCGGATGGTTGAGGTCGGCCACGGCCCGCGCCTCGCGCATGAAGCGAAGCGCGATCGACTCGTTGCCGACCAGCTGGTTGCCCAGCATCTTGATCGCAACGAACCGCTGGAGGCTCTCCTCGCGCGCCTTGTAGACCACGCCCATCCCGCCCCGACCGAGCTCGGAAACGATTTCGTAATTGCCGATGTGCTTGCTCATTCGTCAAACGCTCCACCGCCGCGCTGCCGGCGGGATCCTCGTTGAAAGGCCGTAGATTCGACCGCGTCCACAGAATTCTACGCCGTTCGAATGCGCGAATCGACCCCCTGCCGCATGCAAGCGAATTAGCATGTTCTGATTCATACTAGATCAATGGCCTTCTTTTTCCCCACCCCCCGACTCGCCGTTCGCCCCTGGGGCGAGCGCGACCGCCCGGACCTCGAGCGCATGGCCACCGATCTCGACATGATGCGATTCATCACCGGCAAGGCCTGGCCGGCCGCGCAGATCGACGAGTTTCTTGTCCGGCAGCAAAGACATATCCGCAACCACGGGATCTGCTTCGGCGCCGTCGAGCTCGTCGATCGGATGCAGGTGGTCGGGATTGCCGGCATGCAGCCGCTGGACGGGAGTGATTTCGAAGGCGATTTCGAACTGGGCTGGTGGATATGGAAGGACTTCTGGGGTCAGGGACTGGCTCTGGAAGCCATCAAGCCGTTCATCACGCACGCCCGTAATATGGGGCTGAAGCGCGTTCTGGCCGTTATCGACCCCCCCAATTCGGCATCGATACGGGTAGCCGAGAAGCTCGGCATGCACTACGACCGCACCGTAAGCGCCCGCAAAACCGTCCCGACCCGCGAAGACAAACCCGCGTGCGTTTACGCGATGAACCTGGCGCCGAGACAAGCCTGAGGCCCGGCGCAGCGCGAGCACTTCCGACGATCTTTTCGGCACTCACGCGAGCGACATCGAATCCGCTATGCTACAGAATCGTCCATACGCATGAGTACGGTCGTTGAAGACACTCTATCATCCTGATTTCGAACACGATTCCTGCGGCTTCGGGCTGATTGCCCGGCTCGACGGCTGCGCCGAACACGGGGTGGTGGCCGACGCAATCCAGGCGCTCGAACGACTGACCCATCGCGGTGCCGTCGCGCCCGACGGAAAGACCGGTGACGGCTGCGGCTTGCTGATCGGATTGCCACACGCGTTTTTGCGTGCCGTGGCCGAAGATTGCGGCATGGATCCGGGCAACCGTTTTACCGTCGGCGCGGTATTTCTCGACTCGAATTCGGCAACTTGCGCCCGGCAAAGACGCCGCCTGGAAGCCCGGCTGAAAGGCCAGGGACTCGACGTGACGGGCTGGCGGCCAGTACCGCTGAACGAAGATGCGCTGGGCGTGCGCGCGCAACAGACCATGCCGCGAATCGAGCATGTTTTCGTGTCGGCCGCTGACGGCACGGACGACGAAACCTTCCAGCGGAAGCTGTTCCTCGCCCGGCGGCTGGCCGAGACCGAAACCGGCCCGGACGAGGCCTTCTATATCGCAAGCCTCTCGGCCACGACGCTGTCTTACAAGGGCATGGTGATGCCCGAATACCTGGCCCAGTTCTATCCCGACCTCTCCGACCCGCGCCTCGAATCCCCGATGGCGCTGTTTCACCAGCGTTTCTCGACCAATACGCTGCCGCAGTGGCGCCTGTCCCAGCCTTTCCGGATGCTGGCGCACAACGGCGAGATCAATACCATTCGGGGCAACCGCAACTGGACCCGGGCGCGCCGGGCGCTGCTGGCCTCGCCGCAACTGCCCGAGTTGGCCGAGATCGATCCGCCGATTGCCATGACCGGCTCGGATTCGTCGTCGCTGGACAACATGCTGGAGCTGTTGGTGATCGGCGGCATGCCGCTGCCGCAGGCGCTCAGGCTGCTGGTGCCGCCGGCCTGGCAGACCGACGAAAACCTGGACGCCGACCTCAGGGCCTTCCACGAATTCTTCGCTTTTCACCAGGAGGGCTGGGACGGTCCGGCCGGACTTGTGATGACCGACGGTCGGTGGGTGGTCTGCGGCCTGGACCGCAACGGGCTCAGGCCCGCCCGCTGGACCCTGACCGAGGACCGGCGCCTGATCGTGGCGTCCGAGACCGGCGTCGTCGATGTGCCGGTAGAGCAGGTCAAGGCGCGCGGCCGGCTCGGACCGGGCGAGTTGCTGGCGGCTGATCTTTCCGACGGCAGCCTGCATTCCGGGAGTGAGATCGACGACCAGCTCAAGACGCTGCACCCGTGGCAGGACTGGCTCAAGCAGGGCGTGCGCTACCTCGACTCCGAACTGGTCGACGTGCACATGGCGGCCGAACCGTTCGACGAAGACACGCTAGCGACCTACCAGAAGATGTTCAACCTGTCTCGCGAGGAGCGGCGGGAAGTCATTCGGGTGCTGGCCGAAACCCAGTCCGAGGCCATCGGGTCGATGGGCGACGACACCCCGATGCCGGTGCTGTCGACACGCATCCGGTCGCTGTACGACTGCTGCCGGCAGCAGTTTGCCCAGGTCACCAACCCACCCATCGACAGCTTGCGCGAGCGCATCGTGATGTCGCTGGAAACCGGTCTGGGACGCAAGGGCAATGTTTTCGAAGCCGGGCCGGAACTGGCCGAGCGCGTCGTGCTGAATTCACCGGTGCTATCCCAGCGCAAACTCAGGCAGCTCGTCAACACCCCCCAGTTCGGGCTGGATTCAGTGCTGCTGGACCTCAACTACCCGTCAGATCGGACGCTGGCCGCCGCACTGGACGATCTATGCCACCGCGCCTCTGAAGCGGTCGCCGAGGGCAAGCAACTGCTGGTCATTTCCGACCGCTATCTGGAGGCGGACAAACTGCCGGTGCACGCGCTGCTGGCGACCGGCGCAATCCATCATCATCTGCTCGAATCGGGACAGCGGCCGCTGTGCAACCTGATCGTCGAGACCGGCACCGCGCGCGACCCGCACCACTTCGCCTGCCTGATCGGCTTCGGTGCCACGGCCGTCTATCCTTACCTGGTCTACCAGACGCTGCATGCCATGGCCGAGTCGGGCGAAATCGAGCGTGCCCGTGACCAGGCGCTCGAATTGGGCCGGGCTTATAGACGCGGTATCCGCAAGGGTTTGTTCAAGGTCCTTTCGAAGATGGGCATCTCGACCGTCGGCAGCTACCGCGGCGCGCAGCTGTTCGAGCTGGTCGGCCTGGCCGACGACGTCGTGGCCAAGTGCTTTGCCGGCGCGGTCAGCCGCATCCAGGGGGCGGACCTCGACGACATCTGGCAAGATCAGGCATCGCTCGCCCGCTGGGCCTGGAACCGGCAGGTGCCGATCGAGCACGGCGGCCTGTACCGCTACGTTCACGGTGGTGAATTCCACGCCTGGAATCCGGATGTGACCAACGCACTGCGGGCCGCGGCCAGGTCCGGCGACTGGGCCGATTATCAGCGCTACGCCCGCCTGGTGAACGATCGGGAACCCTCGATGTTTCGCGATCTCCTTCGATTGCGATCCGATCATGATGCGATTTCCGTCGAAAATGTAGAATCAGCCGAAGCGATAGTCAAGCGCTTCGATTCGGCCGGCATGAGCCTGGGCGCACTCTCGCCCGAGGCCCACGAGGCGCTGGCGATCGCGATGAACCGGCTGGGCGCCCGCTCCAATTCCGGCGAAGGCGGCGAGGATCCGGCCCGCTACGGCACCGAGAAGTCTTCTAAAATCAAGCAGGTCGCGTCGGGGCGCTTCGGCGTCACGCCGGATTACCTGGTCAACGCCGAGGTCATCCAGATCAAGATCGCCCAGGGGGCAAAGCCCGGCGAAGGCGGCCAGCTGCCCGGCCACAAGGTCGACAAGCTGATTGCCAGACTCAGATTCGCAACGCCCGGTGTCGGCCTGATCTCGCCGCCGCCGCACCACGACATCTATTCGATAGAGGACCTGGCCCAGCTGATCTACGACCTCAAGCAGGTCAACCCCGAGGCGCTGGTATCGGTAAAGCTGGTCTCCGAGCCGGGCATCGGCACCATTGCCGCCGGGGTGGTCAAAGCCTACGCCGACCTGATTACGGTGTCGGGCTATGACGGCGGCACCGGCGCCAGCCCGCTGACCTCGGTCAAGTACGCCGGCGGGCCCTGGGAACTCGGACTGAGCGAAGTCCGGCAGGTATTGATGCAGAACGACCTGAGGCGCCACGTGCGTATCCAGGCCGACGGCGGGCTGAAGACCGGCCTGGATGTGGTCAAGGCCGCAATACTGGGCGCCGAGAGCTTCGGATTCGGCACCGCACCGATGATCGCGCTGGGCTGCAAGTACCTCCGTATCTGCCACCTGAACAACTGCGCGACCGGCGTCGCCACTCAGAACGAGACGCTGCGCAAGCACCACTTCATCGGCCTGCCGGACATGGTGGTGAATTATTTTCTCGGCGTGGCCCGCGAGGTGCGCGAGATTCTCGCAGAACTTGGGGTGCGGCGAATCGAGGACCTGATCGGGCGTACCGAATACCTGGAGCGGGCCGAAGGTTTGACCGTGCGCCAGGACAAGCTCGATCTCGAGCCGCTGCTGGCCCGGACCGGGCTTGCACCGGACAGTGCGCGCTTTTGCGAAGTCGACCGCAATCCGCCGCACGACCCCGGCCGCCTGGCCGAGGAAATCGAGAGCGCCACAGCCGAGGCCGTGAAGAACGGCAGCGGCGGTGGCTTCAAGTTCGATATCCACAACCACGACCGTTCAATCGGCGCCCGGCTCTCCGGCCGTATCGCGCGCACCCTGGGTGCCGCAGGGCTGGGTGAAAACACGCTTTCACTTGACCTCGAGGGCACTGCGGGACAAAGTCTGGGCGCGTTCAACGCGCCGGGCCTGCATATCACGTTGACCGGCGAGGCCAACGACTACGTCGGAAAGGGCATGGCCGGCGGCCGCATCGTTCTGCGTCCCCCCGAAGGCATTCGCTACCGGGCGTGCGAGACGCCGATCATGGGCAACACATGTCTTTATGGCGCCACCGGCGGCGAGCTGTATGCCGCCGGCACCGCCGGCGAGCGATTCATGGTGCGCAATTCCGGCGCGGTGGCAGTGGTCGAAGGCGCCGGCGATCATGCCTGCGAATACATGACCGGCGGCGTCGCGCTGATCCTGGGCGCCACCGGCATCAACTTCGGCGCCGGCATGACGGGCGGCTTCGCCTACGTGCTGGACGTCGGGCGGGATTTCGTCGACCACTACAATCATGAGTTGATAGACATTCACCACATCAGCGCCGAGTCGATGGAAAACCACGTCCATCATCTCAGGGGGCTGATCGAACGCCACGTCGAATTCACCGGCAGTGAGTGGGGTACCGAGCTTCTCGAAAACTTCCGCCGCATGCTGCCGAAGTTCTGGCTGGTCAAGCCGAAGGCGGCCGAGCTCGAAGGTTTGATTTCAAGCTTGCGGGAGGCAGCATGATCTTGGATTTCGTATCTTCATCTAGAGCGGTTTCGCCGC
>Ga0102938_10002250_pt1 | contig 14605 bp, 13 predicted proteins | sample SalPonR2_B_D2_MG_FD_84516 | JGI IMG/M metagenome (GOLD analysis project Ga0102938, IMG submission 84516) | Salt pond soil microbial communities from South San Francisco under conditions of wetland restoration - Salt Pond MetaG R2_B_D2_MG | ecosystem: Environmental > Aquatic > Marine >...
GCGGAAGCGGTGGCACAGATGCAACCAGCGCGGGCTGGTGGCTGGCGTATCCCCCAAACGGCGGGCCACGGCGGCATCGATCAACCCGCCCACGTCGCGACATAGCTGTTGATAGTCCGCGCCGGCATAGGTCGCGATCCAATCGGCATATGTGTCCGAGGATTTCCGCGCGGCCAACCGTGCGCCGATTTCGCCATATCCCATGACACAAGGGGCAAGCGCAGCCAGCAAATCCAGAAAATCGCCTGCGTGTCCGGCATCCAGAACATAGCGCGTATAGGCAATGTTCTGGGGTTTTTCCTCGGCCTCGAACAGATCGTTTTCCGATAGCCCCGCCGCCGCGCAGGTGCGGATATGCAGGGCAATCTCGTCATTGATCAGTGCGTTGACCGTGCCTGCGGCAAGGCGCATTTCATCGACGGTGTCCGCCTTGGTCACAGCCAAGGCCCAAGCCCGCGAAAAATGGATCAGGAACAGGTAATCCTGCACCAGATAATCCAGAAACGCCTTGCGCGGCAGGGTGCCATCGCACAGCCCTTCGACAAAGGCATGGCGCGTGTAGGCATGCCAGTGATCGCCCGCCGCCGCGCGCCATGCCGCGAATGTGGTGCCGTACTCCGTCATTGTGCGTTCGGGTCCATGGCCAGCGTTTCAACAGGTTGCGTCGCATCAATCAAACCGGCCTCAAGCAGAAAATCGCCAAAGGCGCGGTAACGTCCATGATCAAGGGCCGAGGGGCGCAGGGCAAAGCGCGTCAGCGTATCGGCCCAGGCCATCCGGTTCAGATCGTCCTGAAGATCGGCGGATGTACCCGAAAAGATTTCCCAGCTTTCGTCGGGATGGTTCACGATATACTGCGTCGCGCGTTCGGTGGCGCGCAGGAACCGTGCTATGGCCTGTTGATCGGCCAAATCGGGGTTGGTGACGTAGATCAGTTCATCATAGCTGGGCACGCCCATTTCCTCGACAAACATGCAGCGGCCTTCGACGCCTTCCAGCTCCATCTGGTTCAGCTCGAAATTGCGATAAGCGCCCAGAACCGCATCGACTTGGCCCGACATCAGCGAGGGCGACAGCGACCAGTTCACATTGATCAATTCGATGTCGTCCATGGTCAGACCGGCATTTGACAACAGCGCGCTCAGCAGCGCCTCTTCCACACCGGCGACGGAATAGCCCACCTTGCCGCCCTTCAGATCGGCCACGGTTTTGATCGGGCCGTCTTCCAGCACCAGCAGGCAGTTCAGCGGGCTGGCCACCAAGGTGCCGACACGTTTCAGGGGCAAACCCTCGGCAACTTGCAGGTGCAGTTGCGGCTGATAGGAAACCGCCAGATCGGCCTTGCCTGCGGCGGCCATTTTCGGCGGCGCCGATGGATCGGCGGGGGCGATCACCTCGACCTCAAGGTTTTCATCGGCGAAATAGCCGTTTTCCTGCGCCACGATGATCGGGCCGTGATTGGGGTTGATGAACCAATCCAGAACCAGCGTCAGCTTGTCTTGGGCCATGGCGGGTGTGGCCAGCAAAAGGCTTGCGGCAAGTGCGAGTAGGCGTGTCAAAGACAGTCTCCTTCCAAGGTTAAGTTGGACGACCAGCACAGGTGCAGGCCACGGGCCAAGGCGCGCGTCGTCAGGAGAGTTGTCGAGCTGTGCAGCATGATGTCTTTCCTTTCGTACACGCGAGGCCCGGACGAAAGGAAGAAAAGGGCGGACTGCTTGCGGCCCAGACATCTCCGTTCCCTCCGCCGGTGCTGACCGGATCAGGTTCGATGGGTTGACGCGATGGTCTCTCAGCCTTGTGGGGCACCCCAACGGATACTCGATATGTAGCAACCGTGCGAAGCCGGGGCAAGCGGCGGCATGTCAAAAGGCGTGTGTTTTTTAGAAATACGACTGTTTGCAGGTTTTTAACCTTTGCGATCCACATTACCCAAGAGTTGACGGAGTGTGTGATGCATGGGTTGGTCAATCGCGCAATCGAACGGTTTGTGCGCGATACATACGGGCGCGATACTTGGCTTGGCGTTATGGGCCAGCTTGACCTTGGATATTCCGAGTTCGAGTCGATGCTGATCTATGAGCCGCAGGTGACAGCGCAGGTTTTGAATGCCACCTCAGACGCGTTGCAACGGCCCGTGGATGAGGTTTTGGAAGATATTGGAACATATCTTGTGTCGCACCCGAACACGGCGGCCGTGCGGCGACTTTTGCGATTTAGTGGCGAAACCTTCGAGGATTTTCTGCACTCGCTTGATGATTTGCCCGACCGCGCGCGCCTTGCCGTGTCTGACCTGACAGTGCCGGGGCTGGAACTGGCCGACCAATCTGCCGATATTTACTGTCTGCACGTCTATAATCCCCACGGCGCAACAGTGCGATTTGGCCCCGTCGTTCTGGGGCTATTGAGGGCGATGGCAGATGATTACGGCGCATTGGTTCTTTTGGATTATCTGAACCGGACACAGTCTTGCGAGCGGTTGCGCATCCATCTTTTGGCATCGGCCCACGGGGCGGGCCGTGCGTTTGTTTTGGGGGCGTCATGACGGCGGCCCCTGACTTGGCCGGCATAGCCCCGGTGCTGGATCGGCTGTGTCCGATGTATGCCATTCTGGATGCACAAGGGCGCGTTGTGCATGCCGGACCGACGCTTGTGAAATTGTGGCCCAGTGACATGGCCATCGGACAAACGGTGTTCGGTCTTTTCAACATTCGCCGCCCAATTTTTGACGGGACGATGCAGGGCTTGCTGCGGCTGTCAGGAAGCAAGTTGCATTTATCACTGCGCGCGCCACCGCATACAGATCTCAAGGGCGTGCTTGTTCCGTTGTGCGGGCCGCAACCGGATGAGGGTGGTCGATATGCCGTTCTGAATCTGTCTTTCGGGATTTCGGTGCAAGAGGCGGTGCGCGCGTTTTCTTTGACCGGCGGTGATTTCGCCGTCACCGATCCAACAGTTGAAATGCTATATCTGATCGAGGCAAAGTCAGCCGCGATGGAGGCGTCGCGCAAACTGAACCAAAGGTTGCAGGGGGCCAAGGTAGCCGCCGAGGAACAAGCCTTTACCGATACGCTGACAGGGTTGAAAAACCGTCGCGCGCTTGATGCGATTTTGACGCGCCTGATGGACAGTGAACAGGATTTTGCCCTACTGCATGTCGATCTGGATTATTTCAAGACGGTGAACGACAGCCTTGGGCACGCGGCCGGGGATCATGTCTTGCAGGCTGTGGCTGCGGCGATGGTGGATGAAACCCGCAGTGTCGATACCGTGGCCCGGACCGGCGGGGATGAGTTTGTGATCATCCTGTCGGGAGTCACCGACCCCGCAAGGGTAGGTGAAATCGCCGCCCGGCTTATCGCGCGGATCGAACGGCCAGTGATGTTCCAAGGTCAAACCTGTCGAATTTCGGCCAGTATCGGCGCGGCGCTGACCTGTGATTACGACGTGCCGCGTGTGCCCCGCCTGATCGAAGATGCGGACCATGCGCTTTATGCCGCAAAACATCGGGGTCGGGGCTGCCATGTGGTGTATGAGCCGCAGGCTCAGGCCGATTGGTCTGTCGGCCGAAACGCGGACAGTTGCCCGCACTGATGGTGCAAGGAAAAACGATCCTCACACCTTAGGCCGGCGGGCATATCAGGCCACAGATTTTGCACCCGTGAAAGATCAATAATTCTGCGCGCGGCGAATTTTTACCATCCGGTCGGTCGCGGCCATGGCATCGGCCAAGGTCACGATCCCCGCACCTTCCATGATGTCCAGCATATGCAAGAAAACGTCTGCCGTCGCCAGCGCATCACCAAGCGCCGTGTGCCGGTGTTCTGGCGGAATCGAGACCCCGAACCGTTCGGCCAGCGCATCAAGCGTGTGTTGCCCTGTGTGATCAAACAGCGCCGCCGATAAGAGCACGGTGCAGAGCGTGGGTTGGTCGAATACGCGGCCGATCTGGTTTTCCTTGAGGCGCAGGAACGTCATGTCGAAAGGGGCGTTATGGGCGACCAGAACAGCATCCTCGCAATAGCTGTGAAATCGGCGACCCGCCTCGGCGATATTCGGCGCGCCTTGCACCATGGCGTCGTTGATGCCGTGCACCTTGGTCGAGGCTTGCGGAATTGGGCCGCCGGGATCGACCAAAGTGTCAAAGGCCTCTCCGGTTAAGGCCCGTCGGTTGATCACCCGCACACCGGCGATTTGCACGATTTCATCGCCGCCCCGTGGGGCCAAGCCGGTTGTTTCGGTGTCAAAAACCACAAATTGCAGCTGACTGAGAGGTGTCTGTGCCAGATCATGATTGGCGGTTTGGGTGGGCAGGTTGAAGTCGTAGAACTCGGGCCTTGGCTGGCTTGGCGTCAGCTTTGGTGCCCCGGCCCTTGGCAGCGGCAAAACAATGCGGTTTTCCATGCGGTTTGGATCACACCAGATTTCCGTGCGGTGGCTGTCAAGCACATCGCGGCCTGAATACGCTCCGTATCCTGCTGACAAAGGTTGCGTAAGCCAGTGTTCTAACTGGTTTTCGGCAACGTCCGGCCCTTGCCAGCCCAGGGTCAGCCAAATTTCTGTATCCACAGCCTCGGCGCCAAGGGTTATCGCCCTGCGGGTGTCACCTGAGGTTAGGCCCTCGATGACACAGCCCAGCACGCCAGCAATCGCAAACCCATCGCAGTGCAGGAATTCACGCGGGCCCATCTGCGTGGCCTGCGCCAGACCCTGTGCCGTGAGCGTAGCAAAGATATCGTCCACGCACACCTGCGCCATAGGCCAATGCGTCGCGATCTGCCGACCATAGGTATCGCCGCCGGTTTGCAGCCGACGGCACAGCCGATCCAGTTCGTCGCGCATGGCGCGGCCCAAATCGGCGGAGGCAGGCGCGCGGTCGACTTCAGCCGCATCCAAAAGCGCATCCAGTGCAGCGGCAGGGCGCCTGAGGTCTTCCAGCAGGGTGTTGATCAGGTGATCTTGGTCCGCATGGCTGCGCAGATCGTCTGTGGCATCGTGGAACACCAAGACATAGCCCGCGTTATTGTCGTCACCGTGGACCGGGCTGACCCGCCCCATCACGAAACGTTGCCCATCTGTGGTGGCAGACAGAAACCGTTCCGGGCTGTCATCGCCGCGGTTCTGCTTTATTGTCAGGCGCTCAATCGCGTGCAAAAGCGGCTCGCCACACAAGAGCCGTTCAATTTTTCGATCCAGCCCGATATCGCACAAAAGCTCTTTGGCGACACGGTTATACAGCATGACGCGCCGGTCTGGCGTCAGCACCACGGCACCTTCTGTCAAATCATGCAAAAGCGCTTCGAAGATGGCCCTTTCACGTCTGATTGCCGCGGTTTCTTCTTCTATGGCTTTGGCTTGGGCCTCTCGGGTTTCGGCCAAAGCGGCGTGCATGGCGTTGGCCGCCGGGGCCAAGGCCCCAAGGTGTCGCGCCTGCGTCTGATCGATCCGTTGATCCACCTTGGCCCGCGCGCGGGTTTGCAGATCCGAGGCCAAGGCCAGAACCGGGCGCGCCACGTTCTCATCAAACAAAAAGCCGATCCAAGCCGTGATCCCGACCAGTCCGAAAATCGCGATCAGGCCTGCGATCACATAGCCTTCGATCGGGCCGCCATACCGGGCGTGGCCCAACCACAACCCTCCGGCGATCAGCCCCGCGCCGCCCAATGCCAAGGCGGCAAAGAACAAAACGAAACGCAGTCTCAGGCCGAAGCGTTCACGCATCACGGTCCTTCCCTGTCAAACTGTCGATCTCGTGGATCATGTCCGAGGTCGGAAAGGGTTTGCTCAAAAACGCGTCTGCCCCAAGGGCCAATCCCTTGCGCCGCTCGGCGTGACCGCCGCGCGCACTCATCATGATCACTTTGATGTCGTGCGATCCTTGTGTCTGGCGGAGGGTTTGGCAAATTTCAAAGCCGGACCTGTCGGGCAACAAGATATCCAGCAGCACCACATCGATCGAGCCGTCTGTCAGGGCGGCAAGTGCGCTGGTGCCGTCTGCGGCGCGCCGGGTGAGATATCCGTGCCGCGACAGCACGATATCCAATGCGTGGGCGAAGTTGTCTTCGTCCTCGACGATCAATACGGTTTTATCCGTCATCAGCCTGATCCGATTGGATTTTTGGTGGAAGTGGGCCGCAAGCGATCTCGAGAACCTTGTCGTCGGCCTCTACTGGGCGCCACTGTGCCCGCGTCGGATCCGCCAAGGCCGCATCCGACACATCGGCGCGCATCCCGCGCGCGCAATCCAGAAATTGCGGCACCACGGCCGTGCGCCGCCACCGGGCGAAAACATAAAGGTCCGCCAGCTTGATGTCGGCGTTTTCGGGCCGTGTTTTGATGCCCGCATGATCCAGCACCACCAACGCGGCCACCTGTGGTTTGATATAGGTCCACGGCTTCCAGAACATCTGCTGCTCAATCGGTTTTACAACGACCATACCGGCGGGCAGTTCCGCCTGCGTTCGGTTGGCCCAACTGTATTCGGACCAGACCGCATAGGTGATCATGGTCAGACCAGCGGCCACCGGCATGACCCATTTGGGCAGGCGCCCGCCCGTCAGCTTGTTGATCAGCAAGACCAACCCGGCCGCGCCCAATGCGGCGGTGAAGGTGGCGATAAGTTCCAGAAACATCGGCGGCCCTTTCTTTTAAGCGGCGCGGCCAAGCGCCGATTGCATGGTTTTGATCACCATAAAGGCATCGCGTAGGTGATTTCGTTCCAGTTCCGACAACTGAACCGGCGACAGAAAGTTGTCGGCGTTCTGATCCTTGCGCAGCTGTGCTGCCTGATGGCGCAGACGCGTTTCGGCGATCATATCATAGGCATCCAAAAGATCGGATGCCCCGGATTGCGAAATGATCCCGTGCTCTTGCGCCAGGTCCAGACGTTCGCGGGTGTTCACAACCTCAAATGCGCCTTGCAGGGCATAGACCCGCGCCAGATCAACCACGGGCACCACGCCGGACAGCTTCAAATCAATCGTGTTCTTATGCTCGCCCGAACGGATCAGCGCGAAGCCCCGAAAAAGGCTGAGCGGCGGTGTGTGCTTAAGAGAGTTTGACACCATATGTGCCACAAAGATCGAATTGCCTTTGGCCTTTTGCAAAACCTCTTGTTGCAGGTTTTCAAAAAGCGCCGCCTCGCCGCTGATCGGGCGCAGATCGAACATGACCGAGGCCAGCATTTGCGCCTCAGTGTCCGGCTCGTTAATCCATTTTGTGAAATAGTCACGCCAGACCCTGCGCGGCTGTCGCCAGCGGGGCGTTGTCGCCATCATGTCGCCGGGGCAATAGATGAAACCACAAGTGTCCAGCCCGTCGCAGACAAACTGTGCAAGCTGCGCGAAATAGGCGTCGTGCTCGGGCTTGAAGGCATCGTCAAGAATTAGGCAATTATCCTGATCGCTGACGCCGGTTTGCTCTTGCCGCCCCTGTGATCCGCAAGCCAGCCACAGATACGGCACTGGCGGTGGGCCCAGTTTCCGCTCGGCCAGAACCAGCAAGCGGCGGGTGATGGCATCGGTCACATTGGTGATGCGGCGGGTGATGGACTGATGTTTGACACCTTCGCTGACCAGTTGCGCCAAAAGCGTTGGTACGCGTTCCATGATCTTGGCCATGTCTTCGGCGGTGTCGCATTGCACGATATCGGCGGCGATATGGCTGGCGGTTGTGGCCTGCTGTCGGATCAGGTCGGTCCGTGTCAGCATGCCGACGACGGTTTTGCCCTTTGCTACGGGCAAATGATTGAACTTGTGATTGGCAAGCAGCAACAGCGCGTCCAGCCCGGAGGCGTCGGGTGAAATGGTGATTGGATCGGGAGTCATGACGTCAGACACCTTGACGTCTCCGCCCAAGCCTTCGGCCAGAACCTTGTTGGTCAGGTCATGCACGGTGATGATGCCACTCAGCTTTTTGTTGTCCAGAACCAGCAGGGACGAAATCGACTTGTCGCGCATGGTGCGCGCGACGGCCTGAACCGTCGCGTCTTGGGCGCAAGACAGCGGTTTGCGCGTCATCAGGTCTGATACCTGAAGCGAGGTCAGGCCGGTCGAACTCGTGCCCGCACCCTCGGCCGACACTGTTTTGCTGGGGCGAAACCATTCGGCGAAAGCGGCGACATCGGCCATCAAGGTGCGGAACCGCGCCGAGGGAATCATAAGGAAGCTGGCGCTTTCGGCCACCCGCGCGCCCAAGGTCGCCTTGTCGTCGCGCATCAGCGCGCGTTCGCCCATCACGTCGCCCGGCCCGCGCTGTGTAATCAGATCGCCGTCTTGCGAAATGATATCAATCAGGCCCGTCTCGATCAGATAAAGTGCGCCCAGCGGATCGCCCGCGTGAAACAGCACTTGGCCCGGCTCAGCCGCAACCCGCGTGATTTCGGGCGCTAGGTTGGCCCGTGTTTCGGGGCGCAGCATGTCAAACGGGGCATGGCGTGCCAGGCTCTCCAAGATGGTGGCTTGATCCTGAGGCATGCGGGCCCTCCTGTGACGGTGCTGAAAGTCTTAAATCAGTGCATCCGGTTCGTTGAAGTCGGTGCAGAACGGGATGGCCAAGCTTAGCGTGTGACGATCCCAAAGGGCAGGGGGCGCGAACACGCGCCCCCCGGGACTTTTTTAGTGGTCGGCGGCTGCGGAACCGGCCCCACGGGGGACGCGCACGCTTTCGACCAGCTCTTCGATCTCTTGCGGGATCGGCGCAGACGCTTTCGATACGATGAAGGCAACCGCAAAGTTGATCATCGCACCAATCGCACCGAACGAAGTCGATTTGATCGTACCCAGCAAAGGATCTGCATCGCTGAACGTGTTGGTGTCAGGAATAAAGAACCAACCTTTGTGCAGGAAGATGTAGATCAGCGTGACGATCAGACCGGCCAGCATACCAGCCACGGCGCCTTTGTTGTTCACCTTGGTAAAGATGCCCATCATCAACGCAGGGAAGATCGACGCAGCCGCGAGGCCAAAGGCAAGCGCCACGGTTTGCGCGGCAAAGCCCGGCGGGTTGAGGCCCAGATAGGTCGCCACGGCAATCGCCACGGCCATCGCAACCCTTGCCGACAGCAATTCACCTTTTTCCGAGATGTTAGGATTGAACTGCCCCTTGATCAGGTCATGGCTGACCGCCGAGGAAATCGCCAGCAAAAGACCGGCCGCCGTCGACAACGCGGCGGCAAGGCCACCCGCAGCCACAAGGCCGATCACCCAACTGGGCAAGTTGGCAATCTCAGGGTTCGCCAGAACAAGGATGTCACGGTTGAAGTTGGTCAGCTCATTGCCTTCCCAACCTTCTTCAGTCGCTTTGGCCTGCATCTCTTCCGAGGCGTCGTTGTAGTACTGGATGCGGCCGTCGCCGTTTTTGTCTTCCCAACCCAGCAGGCCGGTTTTCTGCCATGTGGCCATCCAGTCATAGGCCGGGTCGCTTTCGATCTGCTCGACCGAAACGGCCTGACCGCTGGTGCCTTCCGGCCACATCAGCTCGGTGATGTTCATACGCGCCATGGCGCCAACAGCCGGGGCTGTCAGGTACAGCAGTGCAATGAAAACCAGTGTCCAACCAGCAGACCAACGGGCGTCGGCAACCTTGGGCACGGTGAAGAAGCGCATGATGACATGCGGCAGACCAGCGGTGCCGATCATCAGCGACAAGGTGAACAGAACCATGTTCAATGTGTCGGCGTGATGCGCGGTATATTCGGCAAAGCCAAGTTCGGTAATGATCTGGTCAAGCTTGGCCAACAGCGGCTCGCCGCTGGCGGCGTGATCGCCGAACAGGCCAAGCGCCGGGATCGGGTTGCCTGTCAGTTGCAGCGAGATGAAGATCGCCGGGATTGTATAAGCCAAGATCAGAACGCAGTATTGCGCAACCTGCGTATAGGTCACGCCCTTCATGCCGCCGAACACGGCGTAGGCAAAGACCACACAGGCGCCGATCAACAGACCCGTCGTGTTGGAGACTTCCAAGAAGCGGCCAAAGGCCACGCCGACGCCGGTCATCTGGCCGATCACGTAGGTGGTCGAGGCCACGATCAGACAGATCACCGCCACCATGCGCGCGGTCGGGCTGTAGAAGCGATCGCCGATGAATTCCGAGACGGTGTATTTGCCAAACTTGCGCAGATAAGGCGCAAGCAGCAACGCCAGCAGCACATAGCCGCCGGTCCAGCCCATCAGGAATGACGAGTTGTCATAGCCGGTAAAGGCAATCAGACCCGCCATCGAGATGAACGAGGCCGCCGACATCCAGTCAGCCGCAGTGGCCATGCCGTTGGTGACAGGGTGAACGCCACGCCCGGCGGCGTAGAATTCCGAGGTCGAGCCCGCACGGGCCCAAATCGCGATGCCGATGTAAAGCGCAAAGGACGCGCCCACAAACAGCAGATTGACTACAAACTGGTCCATTTTCGCGTTCCTTATTCTTCACCGACGCCGAATTCGGCATCGAGTTTGTTCATGCGCCACGCGTAAAAAAAGATCAGGCCCAAGAAGACCAGGATCGACCCTTGCTGCGCGAACCAAAAGCCCAGATCACTGCCACCCACGGCAATGCCCGACAGCATCGGGCGCAGCAAAATGCCAAAGCCGAACGATACTATCGCCCAGATAATCAGACTTCCTAAAATCAGGCGCAGGTTGGCGGACCAATATGCGTTATCAGATGAATTTTCGGACATTTCTTGTCCTCCTTTTCCGGTTTCAAATATGGGCGCGGGATGCCTCCTGCGCCCGTTCTTGCTCAGGCGATTGTCTTTTGAACAATCGTCTCCATTTTGGTGGTAATGGCGTCGATCTGGCCCATGGCGTCAACGCGCTGCAACACGCCTTTGCCGTCGTAGTAGGTGATCAGGGGCGCGGTTTGCGCGTGATAGGCCTTGAGCCGCTGACCAACCGTTTCGGCGTTGTCGTCGGCTCGACGGGTCATCTCGGTGCCGCCGCAATTGTCGCAAACACCCGCGACAACAGGTTGTTTAAAACTGTCATGATACCCCTCGCCGCAGCCCGCGCAGGTGTAACGCCCCGAAATCCGTTCGATCATGGCGTCATCCTCGACATCAAGGCTGATGGCGGCGGTGATGGTTTGCCCGATCTCCTGCATCAGCCCGTCCAGCGCTTCGGCCTGAACCGTGGTGCGCGGAAAACCATCAAGGATCACGCCATTGGAGCAATCAGGCTCGGCCAGTCGATCCCGCAGGATGGCAATCACGATATCGTCGCTGACAAGCTCGCCCGCCTCCATCACCGCCTTGGCCTTTTTGCCGGCATCCGTGCCAGCGGCAACAGCCGCGCGCAGCAAATCCCCGGTGGACAATTGAACAAGGCCAAACGCGTCTTCCAGTTTGCGGGCTTGTGTCCCTTTCCCGGCGCCGGGTGGGCCTAGCAGAACAAGATTTGCGGGTGTTTTAGATGTGGTTGTTCCGTCCATTGGCGACTCCCTTAGTCTGATTGTCGTTCGGAGTCTTGCGCAAGATGCCCACATGGCCGTTCTGCGGCCAACCACGCGACATGCGCGCGATAAAGCTACCAAGCCGACGCTGCGCCTCTGCGCTGCCGACCGAATTTGCCGGTGCGTTGATCATCAGTCCCCTCCGATGTTTCATTTGCGGCGGCTGCGTCTCCCTCGCGGCCGGGCAAAATCAACTTGTCGAGGGGGAATAACATAATTTTGACAAGACTTTTAAATTTATATTGTTTTCATGTAATTAAATGTAAAAACTTTTTTAAGTTCATCAGCGAAACTGTCAAAAAGTTTTCAATTTTGGGATTGTGCTTGGAATATCAACGTGCTGTTGAGTCTGTGGTATGCATTTGCATACAAAAATCACCTGCTGTTTGCGCAATCATCTTTCGAGCCGTTTGTGATCCAGTTTTTGCGGCGGGTCTCTGCGCAGCAGCATTTCGGGCCGAATCAAGGCAAGAACACTGGCAAACCGAATTTGTCGGCCCCAACAGGGCTGGAACCGGTGACAATCCGGCCCGGCTGGCTTAAATCCGGATAAGCAATAAGACAGGAACATCCATGGCGCTTGCCTATGTCATGACACAGACCCCCGGAGAGACCGACAAGCTGATTTGCGATTTAGCCGCAAGACTGGCTCATGATGGGGTGCGGCTGGCCGGTGTCGTTCAAACCAATGTCGCCTGTTCGGATGCGCGGCGCTGCGACATGGATGTGCAAGTTCTGCCGGACGGCCCGGTGTTTCGTATTTCTCAAACTCTGGGCCCCGAGGCGCGCGGTTGCAGGTTGGATCCCGCCGCCTTGGAAGAGGCTGTGGCCGCAGTGTCCAGTCGTTTGATCCAGCGGCCCGATGTTTTGATCGTCAATAAGTTCGGCAAGCACGAGGCCGAAGGCCGCGGGTTTCGCGACTTGATCGCGCAGTGCATTGCTGACGACATACCTGTTTTGCTGGGAGTGAACCCCAAAAATCTTGAGGCGTTTCTGGAATTCAGTGGCGGCTTGGCCCACATGGTCGAACCACGGGCCACCGCCTTGGACGCTTGGGCGGCGGACCATCGCGCCCAACACGGCGAGACAGCAAAACCGGCATCTGCGCATACAGACTAGGAGTCTGCAATCCGCGCCGCCGTCTTATATGTTGTTCCAGAAACGTCCTGTTTGACTCGGTAACACCACCATTTCCAATCCAAGACGTGAGTAAAGATTGTTTCAGCTGCTATGTTGAGGACCATTCGTGCATCTGGCAGCCTCCATCGATTTGGGCGCGAAATTGAGTTGCGGCGTTGCGGCACGGTCCCTAGCTTGGCCCTGTCAACCAGCTAACCTGCACCGCGCGGGCCACGCACTGGTGGGATGGGGGCCGAAAAGACGCTCGGGTTTCTTCTGGATTAACCTAGTTTCTCAAGAATTCATCTAGCATTTGATTGAAAAGACCCGGCTTTTCCAAATGTACCGCATGGGCGCAATCGGGTAGGACGGCAAGGCTTGCGCCGTTGATGCTTTGCCAAAGCTGTTTGGTCTGGCTCCATGGATAGGTGCGATCGTGATCGCCCCAAAGGACCAGCGTTTTTGCGCGAATGGCAGCCAGGTGATCCACGCCGCTCCAGCCGTGCATCGCATCAAGCCCGGCCAGAATGGCCTGAAGGCTGGTGCATTCGGCAATCGCGGCGCAGCCTTCATAGGCCATGGCGGCCTCGCAATTCAAAAACCACGTCGCCGCAATACGCCTTGCGGTGGCCCGAGGCCCATCGGTGCTGGCCCTTTGTTTGGACGTGCGGATGCTTTCAAAGCGACCGGGCAGCACACCGGCAGCGCCGGTGCCATAAAGCACCAAGCGATCCACTCGCTCGGGGGCTTGCGCGACCATTTCTTGCACGATCATGCCGCCCATAGAATGGCCCAGAAGGTGAAACTGCTCGATCCCGCGGTTGCTCAGATCGTCCAAGGTCCATGCCGCAAAGCCCTGAATGCTATCGTGGGCCTGTAAATGCGCGTTTTCGCCATAGCCGGGCAGGTCCAGCGCGATCACATCGTAGTCTTTCCCAAGGGCCGCGCATTGATCCGCCCATTGGCGACTGCCGCCCATGAAACCGTGTACGAAAACCAACGGTGTCATCTGCGTCCGCCCTGCACGATGCGGTCAAGGATCATGGCGCAAAAGAGGATCGAGAAGCCAGCGAGGATACCTTGGCCCACATTGGCGTATTGCAGCGCTTCCAGCACATCCTCGCCAAGCCCCTTGGCCCCGATCAATGAGGCGACAACGACCATCGCCAGCGAGAGCATGATCGTCTGGTTGATCCCGGCCCGGATCGAGGGGCTGGCCAGTGGCAGGTCCACCTTGGTCAGCAGATACCACTTGTTGGCGCCGAAACTGATCGCCGCCTCGCGCACGCTTTCTGGCACGCCGCGCAGGCCCAGCACCGTCAGGCGCACAACCGGCGTGCCGCCAAAGATCATGGTGACAATGACCGCCGCCGGTTTGCCGACGCCGAAAAAAGCGATAACCGGCACCATGAAGACAAAGGCGGGCATGGTTTGCATGAAATCCATGATCGGCTGGATGAAGCGATAGAACCTTGGTCGGCGAGCGGCGAACATGCCCAGCGGGATGCCGATCACGATCGACAGGCACGCCGCCGTGCCCAGCAGTGCCAGCGTGGTCATCGCCCCTTCCCAAAAGCCCAAAAGCCCCATGTAGGCCAGAAAAGCGCTTGAATAAATCGCTGTGCGAATGCCTGCGGTGAGCCATGTCAGCAGCACAATCAGCGCGGCAATGACGATCCACGGGGTTTGCACGAGGATCACCTCAAGCGCGTCCAGAAGCGCGCGAATGCCGCCTGTCAGCAGGTCAAAGAACAGCTCGGTGTTGACTACCAACCACGCGATCAGGTCTTCGACCCATTGGATGCCCGTCAGGCGAATGTCTGGGTCAGTGGGGAAGTTCGACAGAAGGTCAAACCGGCCCGGGAAGCTGTAGTGCAGCATCGCCGCCGAAACGATCAGCACCATGAAAATCGCGCTGAAAACAACATGAGTGACAGGCATGCCCGACCGAACGGAACCATCCGAGAGCCATTCGGAAAACCGCGCCTCAAGCGCCCAGTTGGCGACCACCGCTTGCACGGCCTTGACGATCAACAAGATGGCAAGC
>Ga0102938_10002252_pt1 | contig 14599 bp, 13 predicted proteins | sample SalPonR2_B_D2_MG_FD_84516 | JGI IMG/M metagenome (GOLD analysis project Ga0102938, IMG submission 84516) | Salt pond soil microbial communities from South San Francisco under conditions of wetland restoration - Salt Pond MetaG R2_B_D2_MG | ecosystem: Environmental > Aquatic > Marine >...
ATGGCGGCGTCTTGTGCCGAAATCGGCGATGCGCAGGCCCTTGATCGGTTTGAGGCGTTCGATTTTCTCCCACAGCTTGGTCATGGCGCGGGCGTAGAGGACCTGCAGCTCGAACCGGCCCATGTCGCCCAGCACCGCGCGGGAGCGAAGCTCCATCAACACGGCCAGCGCGGGGATTTCCCACAGCATGACCTCGGGCCAGGCGCCTTCGAAGGTCAGCTCGTACTGGTCGCCCACGCGTTCGAGGTGGTAGGGCGGCAGTTGCAGTTTCTCGAACCACTCCATGAAGTCGGGGCTGAACATCTGGCGTTTGCCGTAGAAGGTGTTGCCGCGCATCCAGGTGCTTTCGCCCCGGCGCAGGCGCAGGGTGCGGATGTGGTCGAGTTGCTCGCGCAGCTCGCCCTCGTCGATCAGGTTGGCCAGCGGGATCCGCGTGGTGCGGTTGATCAGGGAAAAGGTGACCTGGGTGTCGGGTTTGTTGCGGAACACCGACTGGCACATCAGCAGTTTGTAGAAATCGGTATCGATGAGGGAGCGGACGATCGGGTCGATCTTCCATTTGTGGTTGTAGACCCGGGTGGCGATGTCGACCATTGGCTGTCTCCCTTTGCGGGCCTGTTAGATCAAAGGCAATGTGCGGTGTGCAAGGGGATGTTACGGGCGATGGCGCTTGGTGATGTTGTTTTCCACGATGGCGCGGATGGTGGCGGCCAGGCCGCGTTCACCACCCCATTTGAGGTAGGCGTAACCGGCGCTGGCCCCGATGGACGCGCCGATGCAGTCGACGATCAGGTCGCCCATGGTATCGATCAGACCGGATTTCTGCATGTTCAGCCCAAAGATCTGATCCATGGCGAATTCGAAGATCTCCCACAGGGCGCCGATGGCGATGGCGAAGGTAAAGGCCAGCGCCGCGCCGATGATCGGCGATGCGCTGAGCCGGTTGCCACCGACCATGATCAGGACGATGACCGTGCCGATCATGCCGAACCCCACGGCGGAGCCCGTGTGCAGCAGGACATCCCACCACCAGAAGCGTTCGTAGTAGTCGCCCACCTCGCCCAGGAACAGGGTGCCGGTGATGAAGAAGACCATGGCCGCGACAAAGCCGGAGGGAAGGGTCACGCCGGTCCAGCTCGGGCCGAAGACGGGGATCAGCGTGAGGCCGAATGTGACCAGCGCGATGAACAGAACGCTCCACGTGCCTTCGATCACGGCGGTGGCGGCCCCGATCAAAAGCAGCAGCCACATCAGGTAGGTGATCGGGTGTTGCCGTGTCATTTCGGCGGGAGTGTAGCGGTGGATGCGCGTCGTGCATAGTCGTGTATACACGGGTGGTCGCCAAGCGTGCCGTGGCGCGGTAAGGCTGTCGCCATGACCGAGCAGAGACAGAGATCCGTTTTCCTCGTCGGCGTTCCCGGCCTTGAAGGTGCGTTGGTGGCCGAGGCCCGCGCGCTGGGTTTTGCGGGCGTGACCCCTGTGCCCGGCGGGGTGGAGATCGCGGGCGGACTGGCCGAGGCGGCACAGGCCAATCTGCGGATGCGCTGCGCGGTGCGTGTCTTGTGGCGGGTGGCGGAATTTCGGGCGATGCATCTGGCACAGCTCGACAAGCGCAGCCGCAAGGTGGCGTGGCTGGACATGCTCGCCCCGGATGTGCCGGTGCGGGTGGAGGCAGTGTGCCGCAAATCCAAGATCTATCATCACAAGGGCGCCGCGCAGCGGGTGGCGCGGGCGATCTCGGACCTGGGCATTCCCGTGGGGCCGGAGGCCGAGGTGGTCGTGAAGGTTCGGATCGAGGACGATCTGTGCACCATATCGCTCGATACCACGGGCGAACCGTTGCACCGCCGGGGGCACAAGGCATTTGTCGGCAAGGCCCCCCTGCGGGAAACGATGGCGGCCGCTTTCCTGCACGAGATGGGGTTCGACGGGTCGCAGATGCTGGTCGATCCGATGTGCGGGTCAGGCACCTTCGTTCTGGAAGCGGCCGAAATCGCGGCCGGGCTGGTGCCGGGGCGAACGCGCGGATTTGCCTTCGAGAAATTGGTGGGGGGCGTGCGCCCAATAGTCTCTGGCGACGGTGGAGGCACCCCCGCCCGTCGGTTTTTCGGATATGATCGGGATGACGGGGCGATCCGGGGCGCGCGTGGCAACGCGGACCGGGCGGGCGTGGCCGACTGGTGCACGTTCGAAAGGCAAGCGGTCAGCGATCTGACCCCGCCCGAAGGGCCGCCGGGGCTGGTGATGTGCAACCCGCCCTATGGCGGCCGCATCGGGGACCGCAAATTGCTGTTTGGCCTCTATGGGGCACTTGGCGGCGTGTTGGCCGAACGGTTTGCCGGTTGGTCGGTCGGCATCGTGACCAGCGATGGCGGGCTGGCCAAGGCCACGGGACTGACATTGGAGCCGTTCGGCCCCGTCGATCATTCCGGGACGAAAGTGAACATGTGGCGGGCGATTGTCTAAGGGCAGGTCACTTGCCGCATGACCTCAACCCAGTGTCACGCCCGCCGCCTGCATCCCCTTGCGCGCCGCGTCGAGCGACCCGTCAAAATCGATGGCCCGCGCCAGATCTGTACGGACCTCGACCGAGAAGCCCAGTTTCGCGGCATCCACGGCAGAGTAGTTGACGCAGAAATCCGTTGCCAGGCCGACCATGGTCAGCTGCGTGATACCGCGCGTTCGCAGATACCCTTCCAGGCCCGTTGGCGTCGTGTGGTCATTCTCGAAGAACGCGGAATAGCTGTCGATCGCGGGATTGTACCCCTTGCGGATGATCAGGTCGGCGCGATCTGTGATCAGGTCGGGGTGGAACCGGGCCCCGTCGGATCCCTGAATGCAGTGATCGGGCCACAGAACCTGCGGACCATAGGGCATTTCGGTCATCGACATCGGCGCGGCACCGTGGCTGGACGCGAAGGAGGAATGGCCCGCCGGGTGCCAATCCTGCGTCAGGATGACAGAGGGAAACTCCGCCATCAGGGCGTTGATGCCCGGCACGATTTCATCTCCGCCCGGCACGGCCAGCGCGCCGCCGGGACAGAAATCATTTTGCACGTCGATGACGATCAGGGCGTGGGTGGCATCGCGCATGGGACCTCCTGCAACTTGGTGCGCCCACCCTACGTCTTGAGCGCGCGGGCGCAACGGCGTATCTGGCGGTCATGTTCACGGTTGCCGCGCTTTATCAATTCACCCCGTTCGATGACCCCGACACGCTTCGCGGGCCGCTGGCCGACCTGTGCGCGGCGCAAGGCGTCATGGGCACGCTGTTGTTGGCGCGCGAGGGCATAAACGGAACGATCGCAGGGCCCCGCGCCGGGGTGGACAGCGTTCTGGCGCATATCCGTGCCCTGCCCGGATGCGCCGATCTGGTCTGGAAGGAAAGCCACGCCGCCCAGATGCCCTTTGGGCGGATGAAAGTGCGTGTAAAGGCCGAGATCGTGACCATGGGCCAGCCCGGTATCGACCCGCGCGCGGTGGTGGGCACCTATGTGGACCCCGCCGATTGGAATGCCCTGATCGCGGCACCTGACGTGGCGGTGATCGACACCCGCAACGATTACGAGGTCGCTATTGGCACCTTTCAGGGCGCGGTGGACCCCGAAACCGCCAGTTTCCGCGATTTTCCGGCATGGTGGGAGGCCAACAAGGACCGCTTTGCCAATCAGCGGATCGCCATGTTCTGCACCGGCGGCATCCGCTGCGAGAAATCGACGGCCTACCTGAAATCGCAGGGCGTCAACGAGGTCTATCACCTGAAAGGCGGGATCCTGAAATACCTCGAAGAGGTGCCCGAGGATCAAAGCCTGTGGGATGGCGGGTGTTTCGTGTTCGACGAACGCGTGGCCGTCACCCATGGCCTGACGGAGATGGAGTACACCTTGTGCCGTGCCTGTCGCCGGCCCCTGTCGCGCGAGGATATGACCCGCCCCGAATTCGAGGAAGGCGTGCAGTGCCACCAATGTGCGGGCGAGTATTCCGACGCGGATCGTGCCCGGTTTCGCGAACGGCAGAAGCAGATCAAGCTGGCAAGGGCGCGGGGCGAGGCGCATATCGGGCGAACCGCGTGACGCACGGCCAGGGGGAATGGCGGTTGATGCGGGTTTAGCCGTTGATTGCCTGCCCTGCGTGACCTAGGTCCCGTGCATGACAGATCTTTCCCTCACCGCCCGCGACGGCCTGCCCGAGGCGTTGCGCGTCTTGCTGGCCGATTATCCGCGCGACGGATGGCAGGTGCATCCCCAATTCCAGGGGCTGGTCAGTTTCTGGCTGGAACGACACATGATGTTCCGGCAGCTGATGGCGCATATGACCCGCGAGACCGAGGCTTTCCTGGATGCCGACCGCGATGCCGCCGGATTTGCGCAGGGCGTCGCGCGCTATGGCGGCACCTTCGTGAACCAGTTGCACGGGCATCACCAGATCGAGGATCACCATTATTTCCCGATCCTGCGCGACCGGGATGCGCGGATCACCCGCGGGTTCGACCTGCTGGATGCCGATCACCACGCGTTGGACGGTATCCTGAACCGGTTCGTGGAACAGGCCAATGGCGCGATCCAGGGTGTGGGCGGCAAGGATCCGCGCCTGGGCGCGGGCCTGTTCCGGGACGGGTTGATCGAGTTGGAAAGCCTCATCGACCGCCACCTGACCGACGAGGAAGACCTGATCGTGCCGGTGATCCTGCGCGACGGTCCGGGCGGCCTGGGCTGATCGGCCTCAGTCGCGCGCCGGTCGCCAGAGCGGCCCGACCGCGACCAGCAGGACCAGCACGTTGAACAGGACGTTCGAGGCATTTCCCGATGCGACCGATCCGGCGCTGTCGAGCACGAACCACGCCAAAAGACCGACCAGGACGGAGCGTCGAACCCCCTCGGGTGCGGTGTCATGGACCCAGGTCGACAAACACCAGATCATGACACCCCAGCCGAACAGGAAACCGCCGGTCAGCGCGCTGAGAAAGCGGGCGTCGGGGTCGGAAAATGTCGTGGCGCCGTCCAGCGGCCAGGACAGCATGTCGAGGGTCCAGCGCGCGGGTTCGGACGTGGCGGGCATCGTGCCCAGAAAGAAGACGGGGCCAAAGCTTGCGACGACGATCGCCGTGATCTTGAGCCAGAATTTGTGGAATGACCTGGTCATGGGTCTGCACCTCATGTTGCGATTGACCTTGGCCTAGGGCACGCAAGGTTATCGGATCAATTACCTTGCAGGTAAGTGAAGCGATGAAGGATCGTGCTAGGGTCATGCCATGACGGAATTTGCCAACACGCTTAGATCATGGCGCCGGGCGCGGCGGTTTTCGCAACTGGACCTTGCGCTGGAGGCGGGGGTATCGGCGCGCCATATCTCGTTCCTGGAAACCGGGCGGGCCAGGCCGTCGGCCGACATGATCGGGCGGTTGAGCGAGGCGTTGCACCTGCCGATGGATGCGCGCAACCAGATGCTGACCCGCGCGGGGTTTGCCGCGCGGTTCAAGGAACGCGCGTGGGACGACGCCGCGATGGCGCCGATGCGCAAGGCGGTCGGGCATATGCTGGACGGGCACGCGCCCTACCCCGGCCTGGCGGTGGACGCGCTGTGGACGGTGCTGCGGATGAACCCGCCCGCCGCCGCGATGTTCGGGCCGCTTGGCGTGGCCGAAGGCGGAAGCCTGCTGGATCTGATGGTCTCGGATCATCTGCCCGTGCTGGTGGAAAACTGGCCCGAGGTGGCGCATCACACCGCGCGACGGTTGCGGCTGGAAAGCGCGGCGCAGGGGGGCATCAAGCGACTGGATGCCGTGGCCGATGCCCTGTCCCGGATGCCCGCGCCCAGGGCTGGATCCGCAGGGCCGGTGGTGCCCACGATCTATCGGTGGGGTGATCAGCGTTTGTCGCTGTTTTCCACGATTGCGCAATTCGGCACACCCGAAGACCTGCTGTTGGACGAATTGAGGATCGAACTGTTTTTCCCCATGGACAGCGAAACCGACATGGCCCTGAGAGCGATGGCGCAGGGATGAACAAGACCCCCCGCACGAGGCGGGGGGCAAGTTGGGGATATATGCGAGCGCCCGGCCGGTTGGGGACCTGGACAATGATGCCGGACGCTCGCTTCGGCCCTGACATGCGTCTTGGCCGAATGATGGGGTCAGGTGGGCCGGTCATCGCCGCGACGCTGCACGAGCGTCTGGACGACACCGGTTCCCGGGATGGGCAAAGCAGGAGGGGACCCGCCAAGACGATCTGACCGCGTTGAAGACAGTCAGACACCGGGGTGGGTTCGTAAGGCAATGACAGCGGTTTGTTATCCGATGTCATTGCCTCAAGTCCATGTTTTTGCGTAACTTTCACGAACGCGGAACTGGGGTCCGGGCATCCCCCATGGTCGGCTTGATCCGTCGATCGGGACAAGGTGTTCCTTGTCCCGATCCAGTCTCGAAGGCGTTTCAGATCGGATGCGGCACCAGGCCCGGATCAGAAATCCAGGTTTTCCACGCTCAGGGCGTTGGCCTGAATGAATTCACGGCGGGGTTCGACAACGTCACCCATCAGCTTGGTGAAGATATCGTCGGCCTCGGCCAGATCGTCGATCTTGACCTGCAACAGCGTGCGCGCCTCGGGGTCGAGCGTGGTTTCCCACAACTGGCTTGGGTTCATTTCCCCCAGACCCTTGTAACGCTGCATCTGCTGGCCCTTGGCGCCTTCGTCGAGAATGGCCTGAAGCAGTTCCGAAGGGCCATGGATCAGCTGTTCGCGATCCTTCCGCGCGAGCCGTGCGGGGTCGCGGTAGACCTCGCGGCTGTCCAGACTGACCGAGCTGAGCTTGCGGGCCTTGCCCGAGCGCAGAACTGCGCCGTCGAGCGTGCGGATTTCTTCCACCCCGCGCAGCACACGGGACAGTCGGATACCGTGATCCTGGGTGATGCGGCCTTGCCAGCCGCGTTCGTATTCGACCGCCACCAGGTCCAGCCGCTGCGCGACCTCATCTGCGACGCGCTGCAAATCGGCATCGGCGCGGCCGGGATCGAATGCGCCCGCGATGGCGGCCTGTTCGACGATGTGGCGGGGATAGTGGGTCGGGAAGGCGTCCAGAATGCGTTTGAAGTTCCGGGCCCCTTCGACGACGCGCGCCAGATCGGTGCCGGCGATTTCCTCGCCGTTGGGCAGGCGCAAAACGGCGCCATCGATGCCTTGGGAAATCAGGTAATCCTCCAGCGCGGGCTGGTCCTTGAGATAGACCTCGGATTTGCCACGGCTGACCTTGTAGAGCGGCGGTTGCGCGATGTAGAGATACCCGCCTTCGATGATCTGGGGCATCTGGCGGAAGAAGAAGGTCAGCAACAGTGTGCGGATATGCGCCCCGTCCACGTCGGCATCGGTCATGATGACGATCTTGTGGTAGCGCAGCTTGTCGATGTTGAATTCATCGCGCCCGATGCCGGTGCCAAGTGCCGTGATCAGCGTGCCGATTTCCTGGCTGCCCAACATCCGGTCGAACCGCGCCCGTTCGACGTTCAGGATCTTGCCGCGCAAGGGCAGCACCGCCTGGTTGTGACGCGACCGCCCCTGTTTGGCGGACCCGCCGGCGCTGTCGCCCTCGACCAGGAACAGTTCGGACTTTGCCGGGTCTTTTTCCTGGCAATCGGCCAGTTTGCCGGGCAGGCTTGCGACATCCATCGCGGTCTTGCGGCGGGTCAGTTCGCGGGCCTTGCGGGCGGCTTCGCGGGCCAGCGCGGCCTCGATGATCTTGCCGACGATCACGCGCGCCTCTTGCGGGTGTTCTTCGAACCATTCCGCAAGCTTTTCGTTCACCAGGCCTTCGACGGCGGGGCGCACTTCGGAGGACACGAGCTTGTCCTTGGTTTGCGAGCTGAATTTCGGATCCGGCACCTTGACCGACAAGACGCAGGTCAGCCCCTCGCGCGCGTCGTCGCCGGTGAAGTTCACCTTTTCCTTTTTCGCGATCCCGGAGGATTGCGCATACAGGTTGATCGTGCGGGTCAGCGCGCCGCGAAAGCCGGCCAGATGGGTGCCGCCATCGCGCTGCGGGATGTTGTTGGTGAACGGCAGGACCGTCTCATGGTAGCTGTCGTTCCACCACATCGCGACCTCGACGCCGATGTCGTCGCGTTCCCCGGTGATAAAGATCGGCTCGTCCATGGCGGAGGATTTGGAACGGTCGAGATAGCGCACGAATTCGCGCACGCCGCCCTCGTAGAACAGGTTGGATTCCAGCGCGTCGGCGGGGCGTTCGTCGCGCAGGATGATGCGCACGCCGGAATTCAGGAAGGCCAGTTCGCGCAGGCGGTTTTCCAGGGTCTTGAACGAGTATTCGAGGTTCGAGAACGTGGACGTGGACGCCATGAACCGCACTTCGGTCCCTGTCTGGCCGCCCGAGTCGCCCACGACCTCGAGGTGTTTGACGGTAAACCCGCCCTCGAACCGCGCGTGATGTTCCTTGCCGTCGCGCCAGATGCGCAGTTCCAGCCAGTCGGACAACGCGTTGACCACCGACACGCCCACCCCGTGCAGACCACCGGACACCTTGTAGGAATTGGAATCGAACTTACCGCCGGCATGCAGTTGGGTCATGATGACCTCGGCCGCCGAGACGCCTTCTTCCTCGTGGATGCCCACGGGAATTCCGCGTCCGTTGTCACGAACCGACACGCTGGAATCGGCGTGGATCGTGACGGTCACCGCGTCCGCATGACCGGCCAGCGCCTCGTCGATTCCGTTGTCGACGACCTCATACACCATGTGGTGCAGACCCGAGCCATCGTCGGTGTCACCGATATACATGCCGGGACGTTTGCGAACGGCCTCCAGGCCCTTGAGAACCTTGATGGAATCGGCGCCGTATTCTTCCGGCGCGGGGGCGTTGTCTGCCATGGATAGCTCTGCCTGTTTTGTTTCGGCCGTTATATCCCCATGTGGGGGTAATGTCACGCAATCCGACCCAATATTTAGGGGTTGGACAGGGCAATGACCACAGCCACGAGGATCAGGAGGCAGCCCGAGAGGCGATTGATCCGCGCCAAACGCCCGGGGCTGGAAAATCGGCGTCGCGCCCTGTCCACGAGGATGGCAAATCCGGTGTTGCCGACCATCGGCACACCCATCGAAACCAAGGCGATCACGGCAATGTCCGGGACGGTCACGGTGGTCAGATCAAAAAAGCCCGGCAGCATCCCCATGTAGAACAACACCGCCTTGGGATTGGCGAGGATGGCGGCGATGCCGGCAAGAAACCCGGCCAGCACACCGGGGCGGGTCAGGGCGCTGTCGGCAGCGACAGACCGGTCGGCATGACGGATCAGCAGCCCCCCCATGACCGCGAACACCGCGACCGCGACCCAGCGCAGGGCCTCCATCACCCATTCGTAACTGCCTACGACCCAGGCCAGTCCCAGCACCGCGGCCAGCGACCACACCGCATCGCCCAGCGCCACGCCCAGCACCAGCGGTATGGCGGCCGCCCAGCCATGGGCCAGCGCCCGCGCGGCAGTGGCCAGCCAGACCGGCCCCGGTGTCAGGAACAAGACGAACAACGCGCCGGCGTACAGGGCGATCTGCGCAAACGTCAGGGTCATTGCGGGGCGACACGGCTTTCGCCGCCGACCTCGGACACGGCCACGTGCTGCGCCCGGTCGCCCAGTTCCGCGAACAATTCCGGCCCGGTGCCGGTCATCCAGGCCTGCGCCTCGAGCGCGCAGATCTCATCGAACAACGCGGCGCGACGGTCTGCATCCAGATGCGCCGCGACCTCATCCAGCAACACGAGGGGCGCGGCCCCGGTTTCGGCCTTCAACGCCCGCGCATTGGCAAGGATCAGCGAAATCAAAAGCGCCTTTTGTTCCCCGGTCGAACATTGCCGCGCGGGCACGCCCTTGTCGGTATAGATCGCGGCCAGATCCGCGCGGTGCGGCCCGACCAGCGTTCGCCCGGCCGCCATGTCCCGCAGGCGCGAGACCGCAAAGGCCTCGGCATAGCCGGGCATGTCGGATAGGTCATCGGTTTCCAAGGTCAGATCAGCCGCCGGAAAGGCCGTGGCCGCGCCCTCCTGCGCCATCGCCAGCCTGCTCAGCGCCGCGCGACGGTTCGCGGTGATGCCGGTCGCGGCCTCGGCCATCTGCGCCTCGAGCGCACTGTACCAGCGGGTGTCCGACACCTGATCCTTCAACAGGCGATTGCGGTCTCGCATGGCCTTGTCATAGGTCAGCGTCGCCTCGGCATGATCGGGAAAAAAGCTGAGCGTGATCCGGTCGAGAAACCGCCGCCGTCCTTCCGCCCCCTCGATCCACAACCGGTCCTGCGACGGCACCAGCCAGATGATGCGCACCAGCCGCGCCAGCGCCGTTTGCGGGGCGATCTTGCCGTCGATCCGTGTGACACGCGGCTGATCTGGTTCCGCGCTCAGCTCGATCTCGTGGCCCGCGCCCGCGCCCGCCACCTCTGCCCGGATCTTCCAGCCGATGGCTTCGGGGCGGCGGATGATCTCTTCTGCGGTCGCGCGGCGCAGGCCACGGCCGGGCGACAACAGCGACACCGCCTCCATCAGGTTGGTCTTGCCGGCCCCGTTGGGACCGAACAACGCCACCGGCCGCGCATCCAGCGCCAGCCGCGCGCGCCTGTGGCTGCGGAAATGAGACAGCTGCAGAGCGGCGACGAAAGCAGTCATCTCCCACCCCATCTTTATCCTGAAAATATGGCCGCCGGAGGCATTGAATCCTCTGGAATGCCCCGGCTTACACGCGCATCGGCATCACGACATAGATCGCCGAGGTATCGTTGCCTTCGCGCATCAGGGTCGGCTCCCCCGGAGAGGAAAACAGGAACACCGCGTTCTCGCGATCAACCTGGCTGGCGATCTCGAGCAGGTATTTCGCGTTGAAACCGATTTCCAGCCGTTCGTCGCCATAGGCGACCGCCAGTTCCTCTTCGGCGTTGCCCGCATCGGGCGCGTTGACCGACAGGATCAGCCGGTCTTCGTCCAGCGCCATCTTGACCGCGCGGGACCGTTCCGAGCTGACCGTCGCCACCCTGTCCACCGCCTTGGCGAAGTCCGAGGCATCGACCTCCATCTTGCGGGTGTTGTTGGTCGGAATGACGCGCGTGTAGTCGGGGAATGTCCCGTCGATGACCTTGGAGGTCAGGGTGATCTCGGGCGTGGCAAAACGGATCTTGGTCTCGCTGACCGACACGGCGATCTGCGCCTCGTCATCGTCCAGCAGCTTGCGCATTTCGCCCACCGTCTTGCGGGGCACGATCACACCGGGCATGCCTTGGGCGCCCGACGGAATTGCCGCATCGATGCGCGCAAGGCGGTGACCATCGGTGGCGACAGCGCGCAGAACGGGGCCGTTTTCACCCTCGGCGACGTGAAAATAGACACCGTTGAGGTAATACCGGGTTTCCTCGGTCGAAATCGCGAATTTGGATTTGTCGAACAACCGCCGCAATACCGGCGCAGAGCACGAGAAATTGGCGGAATATTCGCTGGCGGTCATCACCGGGAAATCTTCCTTGGGCAGGGTGGCCAGCTGGAAATTCGACCGCCCCGCCTGCACCGTCAGCCGCCCGGACGCGCCATCCTCGGACAGGCTGACCAGCGCCCCATCGGGCAGTTTGCGCACGATTTCATGCAAGGTGACGGCCGACACCGTCGTGGCCCCGGCGCGTTCGACATGAGCCGGCGCCTTGTCCACCACCTCGATATCCAGGTCCGTGGCCCGAAAGCTGACGGTATCGCCATCGGCTTCGATCAGCACATTTGCGAGGATCGGTATCGTGTTGCGCCGTTCGACAACGGATTGCGCCTGAGAGACAGCGCGCAGCAGCGTGGCGCGCTCGATCGACAGTTTCATGGCCCTGGCTCCGACAAGATGCGGGGGCGTCGAGATTATCCCTTCCCCCCGTCAGCACAATGGTTTTTTTAAAGGAGTGTCCGGGTGAGCCGGTAGCGTCAAGCCCCTAGAGGCGGCTTGACGCAATGTTTGGCCCGGATCAGGCTTCCAGCATACGGCGCAGGATTTCGGCATCTTCCGCGATCTGGCTGTCAACGCTCATCAGTTCCTCGATCTTGCGCACCCCGTACAGGACGGTGGTGTGGTCGCGGTTGCCCAGCTTGCGGGCAATCTCGGGATAGGATCGGGTGGTCAGGGTCTTGGACAGATACATCGCCATCTGGCGCGGGCGCGCAACGGCCCGTGCCCTGCTGGCGCCGGTGATGTCGGCCTGACGGATATTGTAATACTCGCAGGTCGTCTTGATGATCTGATCGAGCGTCACCTTGCGGTCGGTCGACCGCAGGATATCGGCAAGGCAATCTTGCACCATCTCGATGTTGATTTCCCTGCGCACCAGGTCGGCAAAGGCGCACAACCGGGTCAGCGCGCCTTCGACGACGCGGATATTGGTCGAAATGCGGTGCGCCATGAATTCAAGGACGCCGTCGCCCAGTTTGACCTGCGGGTTGCGGGCAATGGCCTGTTCTGCCTTGTGCTGCAGCACGCCAAGGCGCAGTTCGTAATCCGTCGGGTGCAGGTCGACCACAAGACCGCACTGCAGGCGCGATGCGATGCGCGCATCCAGTTCTTCCATGTCGACGGGCGCGCGGTCACCCGAGATGATGATCTGCTTGCCTTGTTCGATCAAGGCATTGAACGTGTGAAAGAATTCTTCCTGGGTCGAGGATTTTCCGGCGATGAACTGCACGTCATCGACCATCAGGACATCGACCGAACGAAACAGCTGCTTGAAGGTGATCGTGTCCTGTTCGCGCAAGGCCCGGACGAACCGGTACATGAACTGTTCCGCCGACAGGTACAGGATGCGCGCTTCGGGAAAGTTTGCGCGCAGATCCCAGGCGATGGCGTGCATAAGGTGCGTCTTGCCCAGACCGACACCCCCGTACAGGAACAGCGGGTTGAAGGTCACGTCGCGCCCTTCGGCCACCCGGCGGGCGGCCGCATGGGCCAGTTCATTGGGCTTGCCGACGACGAAGTTGTCAAAGGTGTAGGCCGGGTTCAGGGTCGCGCCGGGAAGATCGCTGGATCCGGTCCGGCGGTCGCTGGCGGGGCGTGACGCCGGCGCAGAAGCGGCGATGGTCGGATCGGCCGCGCCAGAGACCTCGGCGGACGGCGCCGCATTGGCATTGACCACGCGCGACGCGATGGCGGGTTCGACGGAAAACTCGATACGATCGACGCCGACACCGGCCGAAATCAGATGCCGCAAGATGACGTCGCCAAAATTCTTGGACACCCATGACCCGATGAAGTTGGTTGGCACGTGAAAGCGCGCGATGCGGTCATCCAGACGATCAAAAATGATCGGATCGATCCATGCGGAGAAGTTGTTCTCGCCCACTGATCTCAAAAGCTCGCCTCGAACTTGCCCCCAGGTCTCGTGCGTCATGTACCCTCGTATCCTCGTTTTCGTTGGCCGCCTGCCACAGCCTGATCCTTCCCGACCCTGCGTTTCATGCGGGCCACAATCACAGTTCACCTTGCCGCGGGGGCTGTCCCTTCCCCTGGTGCGGACCTGGATGCCGAAAGGAGCCATAAACCGATCATGTCCGATGCAGACTTATGCACCGGCCTTGGCGCCAGTTTTTTGGACTCCAATTCTGGCATCGGAAGGATAATTCCAAGGCAAAGCAATGGTGACGGTCCGGTCACAATGCCGGCAAGCCAACCTGCCAAGGGTCACGCTTGAAACGTTCGGATCAACCGACATTGCCCAGGCCGTGACCCGGATCGTTTCGGGCGTGCTGCCCCTGCCTTTTCATCCGCCCCCCAAGGCGCCTGAATCGCATGGTGAAAGTAGCGGATGGTCGTGGATCGCTGCAACGACTCTTCGTTCTTGACAGTTATGTGAATGGCAATCGAATCTGGTGGTGCTCGGTATGAGCTTAATATCGAATGATATTTCCTAACGAAAGAAGGCGCCCCGGTGATGCGGAGCGCCTTATCGTTTTTCAACTTCGCCGTAAAACGGGGCGAGTCAGTTGCCCAAAGCTTTCACGCGGCTGGACAGGCGCGACATTTTCCGGGCAACGGTGTTTTTGTGCATCACACCCTTGGTGACGCCGCGCATCAACTCGGGCTGGGCAGCCTTCAGCGCTTCGGCTGCGGCGGACTGATCGCCGGATTCGAGCGCTTCTTCGACGCGGCGCAGATAGGTGCGGATGCGCGAACGGCGGGCCTTGTTGATAGCAAAGCGGCGCTCGTTCTGACGGGCGCGTTTCTTGGACTGGGGCGAATTGGCCATGTGTGTGTCTCTCGTTTCGTCGGGTCTCTAAAAAGCATTAAGCGCGGGAGATCCCGACCCCGGGTTCGCTACCGGGCGATTCTGGCCGAAGCGGGCCTCACACGCATGTCTGGCGCGCCGTATAGCCGGGATGGCCCGCCTATGCAAATGCCGTTTGCACCTGAACGTCGGCGCCGACATGATCGCACCACCAACAGGAGGCATTTCGATGACATTGGCGCAACGCAACTGGGTACCCGAAACTTGCGAAACACGCGTGCAGACCATCGCCGCCGCAACCGCGACATCTGGTGCGGCGGCTGTTCTGGCCCGTCTTGAGGCCCTGGCAGGGGAAAACCGGC
>Ga0102938_10002253_pt1 | contig 14598 bp, 16 predicted proteins | sample SalPonR2_B_D2_MG_FD_84516 | JGI IMG/M metagenome (GOLD analysis project Ga0102938, IMG submission 84516) | Salt pond soil microbial communities from South San Francisco under conditions of wetland restoration - Salt Pond MetaG R2_B_D2_MG | ecosystem: Environmental > Aquatic > Marine >...
AATTGGGTCGTCAAACCCTGAAAAAAATCAAACAGAATCTGTTCTGGGCTTTTTTCTATAATCTGTCTTTTATCCCGCTGGCCGCCGGGCTTTTTTATTCGTCCTTTGGGCTTTACTTAAAACCTGAGTATGCCGGGCTGGCCATGGCGCTGTCCAGCGTCTGTGTTGTCTTGAACAGTTTGACCCTTAAAAGGTTCTCCCAGCGTCTGCAGGAGATTGGTTAATGGCTGTGCAGCGTCTGGTTATTGGTGTGATTGGCGCCGCAGATGCCAGCCCTGGTGGTCTGGAAAAAGCCTATCAGGTGGGTCGCCTGATTGCCCAAGGGGGTGCGGTACTTGCTTGCGGTGGCCTTGGTGGGGCCATGGAGGCGGCATCGCGCGGCTGTTTTGATGCCGGCGGCGAGGTGATCGGGATTCTGCCCGGCGACAATGCCGCTGCTGCCAACCCTTATATAACCCATCCAATCGTTACCGCCATGGGGCACGCCCGCAATGTTATTCTGGTGCAGACAGCTGCGGCCTTGATTGCAATCGAGGGTGGTTATGGTACTCTCTCGGAAATTGCCATTGCTCGCAAGCTTGGCAAGCCCCTTGTTCTGCTTGACAGCTGGCCTGATATTGATGAAACATCATCAGCCGATACACCACAGCAGGCGGTAACCACCATTTTCTCACTTCTTGGCAGGAATCTTAGACAATGACATCCAACAAAAAAACAGGGCAAGCTGAACAGCTTGAGTGTCCGCTTCCGCTTCCTGGTGTTGATTTGATCAGTCAGTTCATCGAGTGGGTCCGAGGGCGTGGTAAGGTCGTTATTGTCACCCACGACAATCCTGATCCCGATTCTATCGCCGCAGCCGTTGCCCTGCGCCATCTGCTGATTGTGAAAACCGGCCAGAATGCAGTACTCACCTACGGTGGTGTTATCGGTCGCAGTGAAAACCGTAACATGGTTGAACAGCTTGAGATTCCGATGATCCCCATCACTGAACTGGAACTTAAACAATTTCAGGTTGTCTGCATGGTTGACACGCAACCTAACACCGGCAACAATTCCTGGCCTGCGACCCTCCCAGTTCATTTTATCATTGATCATCATCATCCCAAATCTGATCTGTCCAAGGTGTGCTGGGTCGATATTCGTGAAAGCTATGGCGCCTCGGCAACGATTCTTTATGAATATCTGATCACACAGGCAGTCGCCATCAATACCCGTCTGGCTACCTGCCTGTATTATGCTATCAAATCCGAAACCCAGGATCTCGGCCGTGAATGGTCCAAGCCAGATCGGGAAGCTTATTTAAAATTGCTTCCCCTGGCTAATAATCGCATTCTTTTCAAGATTATTCATCCACAGGTATCCTCAGCCTATTTTTGTGCTTTCCGCCAGGCGATTGATAGTGCGCGCATCTATGGGAGTGCCCTGGTTTTTAATCTTGGTCGAATTGATAATCCTGATCTGGTTGCGGAGTTGGCGGATTTTTTACTGCGCCATAAAGGGATAGACTACGTTTTAGGGATGGGCTGGTTTGATGGCACCCAGATTCTGTCAATGCGTTCCCTTGACCCCGATGCCAAGCTGGGGCTGGTTATTCAGGAAATGGTAGCAGGTCTGGGAACCGCAGGCGGTCACGGTATGGTTGCCGGTGGTCAGATCCGGATGATGAAGATTGAAGAAAAGGCGCAAGATGAACTTGAAGCAACCTTGACCCGGCGCATGATGAAAGCCTTGAATATGCAACAACAACCAGGCAAGCCACTGGTGCCTTCCTGTGATTGACAGTTGTCAGACTGTTGGGCTATAACCAAGCGCTTTGACGGAGTTGCCATGCGTTTTATCCTGTTATTTTGTTGTCTTTTCCTGTTCAGTTCGCCTGCGGTTGCAGCGGTTGAAATTGCCCTGCGTGGGCAACCACCAGTCATTGTTGAGGATGTTTATCGTCAGCAGGGGATCTCTTACGTTGCCATTGAAGATCTTCTTGATCTTGCCGACTTGAGCGGGCATTGGGATTCTGTCGCCCATACTTACCGTATTCGTACCAGTCGTGGCTGGGTCGTTCTGACCCCTGCCAGTAGCTATATGCAGATCGGCGACAATTTTTATCCCTTACAGGACAAACCGGTTTTTATTGATGGGCGTTTGCGGGTTTCCGAAAATTTTATCCAATCGCAATTAGCTCAACTAACAGGACGAGCAGTATTTTTTCGCCATCTTCAGCCGCAAATACCGGTTGTTGAGGAAACGGAAAGTGACGGAATTGACGAACTGTTCAGTCGTTTTTTCCGGCGCACTGAGCGCAGCACCACTAGTGGACCAACCATCCGGGCAATTGCGATTGATCCGGCTCATGGCGGCCTGGATACCGGGGTTATTGCCCCTGGCGGTTACAATGAAAAAGTTTTGACCTTTGAAATTGCTGAGCGCCTTGCCAGGCTGCTACGCATGCGTCTGGGTATCCCGGTATACGTCAGTCGTACCGGTGATTATGATGTGACTCTGGATCAACGCCTGGAGTCGGCGTTACGTGAGGATGTTGATCTTTGGATTCTGCTTCATGCCCAGGCTTCTTTTTCATCCGAAGTCAAAGGGATTGATCTGTTTGTGCGTGAACAGGAGGAGCCTCTAAATCCCTCTCATGGCAGTCTGCTGCTGGCTCAGCAACTGTCACAATCAATGATTGATACAGATCTTGCCGTTCGGGGGATTTATCCCTCCTCGCGCCTGTCATTGGGGCGCGGCAATCTGCCGACTGTCCAACTGGAAGTCGGTTATCTCAGTAACCCTGACGAGTTACGCTTGCTGCGGCAAGAAGATTACCAAAACCTTCTCGTACAGTCGATTTTTGAAGGTATCCAGAACTACATATCTTTGTCTGAGGAAACACGCTAATGATACTTACAGATCAACCTCGTCCTGATGGTCGCAATCCCGAACAACTACGTCCTATCAGTTTTCAGCGCCAATTTACCCGCTATGCCGAAGGGTCGGTGCTGGTGAGCTTTGGTGAAACCAGGGTCTTGTGTAATGCTTCTGTTGAACAGCGGGTTCCACCTTTTATGCGCGGCCAGGGGCGTGGCTGGGTCACTGCTGAATACAGCATGTTACCGCGTGCTACCCACACCCGTTCCAGGCGGGAAGCGAGCAGCGGTAAGGTTTCGGGGCGTACTCAGGAAATCCAGCGGCTGATTGGTCGTTCGTTGCGCGCGGTGACTGACCTTGGCGCCATGGGCGAGATCACTGTGCAGATTGATTGTGATGTGTTACAAGCCGATGGTGGCACCCGGACCGCGTCCATTACCGGGGCTTATGTTGCCCTCCATGATGCTTTTTCGGGATTGGTTAAACAGGAACAGCTAAAAAAAATGCCGTTGCTTGATAGTGTCTCAGCAATCAGTGTCGGTATCTTCAAAGGATGCCCGATTCTAGACCTTAATTATGAAGAAGATTCCCGTGCCGATGTTGACATGAATTTTGTCATTACCGGTTCCGGCCGATTTGTAGAGGTTCAGGGAACCGCTGAGGAAGTTCCCTTTAGCGCCGATGAACTTGATGCCATGCGTGATATAGCTCTGGCTGGTTGTGAGGATTTAAAACAATTGCAACAAGCTGCGTTGGCCTTTTAAGTGATAAAACTACTGGTGGCGACAAGCAATCAGGGCAAGTTGCTTGAATTGAAGCAGCTGTTGACCCCTCTGGATCTTGACGTTATAGGTCTTGATCAACTCGACAATCCGCCGGTGGTAGAAGAAGATGGGGCGACTTTTGCTGACAATGCCAGGAAAAAAGCCCTGACCTTGGCGCGCTTTTCTGACTGTCTGACCCTGGCTGATGACAGTGGTTTGTGTGTTGATCTGCTGGATGGGGGGCCCGGGGTGTTTTCTGCCCGTTATGCCGGAGAACAGGGCAACGATAAAGCTAACAATGCCCGCCTGGTAAAGGAATTAAAAAAAATACCATTGAACCAGCGCAAAGCCCATTTTCATTGTTGTATTGCTCTGGCCTGGCCTGATGGGCGTTGTAAGACGGTAGAAGGGCAGGTTGATGGGTTGCTGATAGACCAGGAGCGTGGTACCCGTGGTTTTGGTTATGATCCGCTGTTTCTGGTGCCGGAGTACGGCAAAACCATGGCAGAACTGCCGGCCGAAATAAAAAACCGCATCAGTCACAGAGGACGGGCTTTGCAAAAAATATTACCGTTACTAAAAGAAATTGTTTAACATTAAAACACCTAAACCGGCATTGCGCTAACGCATGCCCCTATCCAGGAGGAAAGAAGAATGGAAAGAACATTTGCTATCATTAAACCCGATGCGTTTGCCGCCGGCCATGCCGGGCAGATTATCGCCCGCATTTACGCCGAGGGGTTCAAGGTTGTCGGTCTGAAAAAATTGTATCTGAGCAAGGTCGAAGCAGAAGGCTTTTACGCCGTTCACAGTGCACGTCCGTTCTTTGGAGAATTGACCGACTTCATGAGTAGCGGTCCCTGTGTGGTGATGGCATTGGAAGCAGAAGGTGCTATCTCCAAATGGCGTGATCTGATGGGTGCAACCAATCCGGCTGATGCTGCGCAGGGAACACTACGTAAGGAATTCGGTACCTCTATCGGTGAAAATGCCACCCATGGTTCCGATGCCCCTGAAACCGCAGCTTTTGAGCTGGGATATTTCTTTAACGGCCTTGAACTGCTTTAATATTATCCTGCGCATAACGGCTTGTTTATCTTCAAGCCCTTCGGTACACTGCCGAAGGGCTTGAATTTTATGGACTTTGCTTAGCCAGGTCATGATTTTTTGCGTGAACATCTGTTTTTAATCAGGTGGTTTTTCTTTTTTGCAGGTAGAGTGTGAACGAAAAAATTGATCTGAAAAATATGACCTATGCGGATCTGGTGGCTTATCTCGGAACCTTGGGGCAACCGGCCTTTCGCGCGCGGCAATTGTTTAAATGGATCTATCAGCAGCGCACAACCGATTTTGCCGCCATGACCAATGTCAGCAAAACCCTGCGCCAGGAGTTGTCAGCTCGCAGTCGGATATCCACCTTAACTCCGGTTACTGTCCAGAACAGCGAGGATGGTACGCGCAAATATCTGTTTCAGTTGGAAGATGGCGCCACCATCGAAGCGGTCCGGATCCCGATGGAAACCGACAAAGCGACCCTGTGTATCTCAACCCAGGCCGGTTGCGCCATGGGTTGTACTTTCTGTATGACGGCAACTTCCGGTTTGTTACGCAACTTAAGCGCTGCCGAGATTGTCAATCAGGTATGTGCTGCGCTGGAAGATGGGCCGTTAGGGAATATTGTCATGATGGGGATGGGGGAGCCGTTACATAACCTTGACAATGTTGTCGACGCTCTGAATATTCTTTACTTTGATGATGGCCTCGGGTTTGGTGCACGGCGGGTTACCTTGTCAACCTGTGGTCTGGTGCCTGAGATCCTGGAACTGAAAAAACGCATCAAAGTTAATCTGGCCGTGTCCCTTAATGCCGCCGATGATGAAGTACGTTCTTTGCTGATGCCGATCAATAAACGCTATCCGTTGGCGGAACTGATTCCGGCCTGTGGAGAGTACGGTCGTGACACAAAACAACGGGTGACTTTTGAGTACATCCTGATTAAAGATGTCAACGATTCGTTGGCGATGGCAAAAAAGCTGGTCAAACTGCTGCATCCGGTGCGTTGCAAAATCAACTTGATTGCCTTTAACGAACATCCGGGATCCGATTTCGCAGCACCTGATGATGATAATGTCAGGGCTTATCAGAATTATCTGCTGGAGCGCGGTATGGTAGCGACCCTGCGGGCCGGCAAGGGGCGCGATATAGATGCCGCCTGCGGGCAATTAAAGGGAAGAATGGCGTTGTCTGTTCAGCACCGGGTTGGGGATCCTGTATAAGGACGGAAGCTGAATCGTTATACTTATTTCAATATGGCACCATGATGGAGCAGGGAGGAAATTTTATGAAAACAGCGGTGGTTGGAGTGATTGGTGGCAGCGGTCTTTACGAGATCGAAGGGCTTACGGATGTTGAAGAGGTTTTCATCGAAACCCCCTTTGGTGCTCCTTCGGATGTATTTATAACCGGCACTCTGGATGGGATAAAAATGGTTTTTCTGCCGCGTCATGGCCGTGGACATCGTTTTCTTCCTTCAGAGGTCAATTATCGCGCTAATATTTACGGTATGAAAAAACTGGGCGTGACCCGGATTATCTCAGTCTCGGCGGTCGGCAGTATGAAGGAACATATCGAACCGGGACATATTGTCATCCCTGACCAGTTCTTTGATCGTACCCAGGGAAAGCGTGAATCAACCTTTTTTGGTCAGGGGATCGCTGGTCATGTCCAGTTTGCTGACCCGATCTGTGCTGATCTGGCTTCAACCCTCGAAACATCCGCGCGCGAGGTTGGGGCTACAGTTCATGCCGGTGGCACCTATATCTGCATTGAGGGCCCCAATTTTTCCACCCGCGCCGAATCACAGATTTATCGGAGCTGGGGGGTCGATATTATCGGCATGACGAATATTCCTGAAGCACGACTGGCACGTGAAGCAGAAATCTGTTACGCCACTGTTGCTCTGGCAACTGACTATGATTGCTGGCACGAGGGGCATGATGATGTGTCGGTGGAGGCGGTGTTGCATATCATTCGCCAGAATGTAGCCACCGCTCGCGCAATCATCAAAACCGCTGTTGGGCAAATGCGCCAACAGCAGCTACACTGCCACTGTGATAAAGCCCTTGAATTTGCCATCATGACCGACAAAAGCCTGATCCCAGATGAGGCACTGCAGGCGTTGGCGCCCATTATTGGAAAATATGTTTAACAGCACAGGTAACTTTTTTATTATAAAGGATTATTAACATGAGTATTCTTGTCGTCGGTAGCGTTGCCCTGGATTCTATTGCTACCCCTTTTGGACAGGTTGAAGAAATTCTTGGTGGATCGGCTTCCTATTTTTCTACCTCAGCCAGTTTTTTTACCGATGTGAACCTGCTGGCCGTCATTGGTGAGGACTTTCCCCAGGAACACGTTGATTTTTTAAGCTCACGTAATATCAACCTCGATGGTTTGATGCGCGTGCCCGGAAAAACTTTTCGCTGGCGTGGACGTTACGAATATGATCTTAATGAAGCCCATACCCTGGATACCCAGCTGAATGTCTTTGAAACCTTCAAACCGCAATTGCCGGAACATTACCGCGAGGCCGACTATGTTTTTCTGGCTAATATTGATCCCGATATCCAACGTGAGGCATTAAGTCAGGTTGCTGCTCCTAAACTGGTTGCCTGTGATACGATGAATTTCTGGATCGATGGTAAAAAAGAAGCGTTATTGCGAACCCTGGGGTTGGTGGATATTCTTATTATCAACGAATCTGAGGTGCGGCAACTGGCGCAGGAGCCCAACCTGATCAAGGCGGCAGCTATTGTTCGCAGTTATGGCCCCAAGACTCTGGTTGTCAAGCGTGGTGAATACGGTGTATTGATGTTTGGTGACGGTTCAATTTTTTCTGCGCCGGCTTATCCGTTAGAAGAAGTATTTGATCCGACCGGAGCAGGGGATACCTTTGCCGGTGGTTTTTTTGGCTATCTAGCGGCAACTCGCAACCTGTGTGAAGCTAACTTACGCAAAGCGATTGTTTTTGGAACAGTAATGGCCTCATTTACCGTGGAAAAGTTCAGTCTTGAACGCCTTAAACTGATAACGCATGAGGATATTTCTGACCGTTTCAAGAGAATTAAATTATTGACCGATTTTGCTGATCTGGAATAGCTTTTGTTGATTGACGTATTTGACATTCTCCCTGGTGATATTGATTATCGCCACCTTGCTTGGGGCGCCTATGTTTATTCAACATAAACAGCTGACGTTTCTATCTGCTCCCGCCACCAAGGTGACCTATCTGCAATCGTCACCGTCTGCAATTCAGTTGGCGTTCAGTGGTTTTTCGCCTCAGCCCTGTCGTGCCTTTCTGTTACAATTAGGTGGCGGCGGTAAAGCCCTGGTGATGGTTGCTTTTTATCTGTTGGAATCACGAAGGACAGTGTTTTTTGTGCCGGAAAAGGGGGAGACCCCTCTTAACCTGGCCAGTAAAATTTACGAAGAAGGCAACGAGTTTATTGAATCAATGGGTTTTGTTTTGATGGAATCTGATTTTCACCTGTTGTCAGCTGTAGACAAAGAGCAATACTGGAAAAAACTACCTATTACTCAACCTCCTGTGGCGACAGTGGTGAAGCAACAGAGCGTGCTGCCCAGCAAGAATGAAGAAGATTTGCAGCTGCTGCGAGAAAAAAGTCTGGCCAGTCTTGGTCGCTTTATGTCCTCATTATAACCTCTTTGGAGTATCTAATTTATGCCTAAAATTCTGACTGCTTTTTTGTTTGTTGGTTTGTTTGTGCTTGGCGGCTGTGCCGGTACAACCGCTAACATCGAGGAAGATCGCCACCAGGCCGATGTTCACCACAAACTGGCAGAGGCTCATTTGCAAGGCAATAATCCCAGTGCGGCACTGCGTGAGCTTCTCAAAGCGGTTGATCTCGATCCGACCAACGCTGCTATTCGTGCGTCATTGGCTCAGGCTTATCAGGAACGCCGTGCATACCAGGAGGCTGAAATCCACTATCTGGAAGCAATCAGACTCTCTCAAGGTGACCCGCGGTATGAGAACAATCTGGCGAACCTTTATCTGGTGAGGGAAGAATGGGACAAGGCCATCAACTATTTTGATCGTGCGGCAAAAAATCTTCTTTTTGACAGCTCCCATGTTGCTATGACCGGTAAGGGCTATGCTTTTTTGCAACAAGGGGATTATGCCTCGGCTCTGCAAGCTTTTCGTGAAGCCACGCTGATGATGCCGAACTACCCCTCGGCACATTATTATCAGGCTGAAGTATACCGTTTGACGGAAGAAACAACATTGGAAAAAGTGGCCTTGCGCCGAACTGTGGAGTTGGCCCCGGAACTGGTGCAGGCACGTTACCGCCTGGCTGTGCTGCTGCTGCGAGACGGCAACTATCAAGGTGCGCGGCAACAACTGGAAATTATCATTAACTTTGTTCCCGATTCTGACGAAGGCAGAATGGCTGCCGAATTGATCAAGACGCTTCCCAAAGAGTAATGGATATTTGCCCTGAGTGGTTTTTATGAAAATTCAATGTCCCAAGTGTGAAGCAAAATATCGTACCCAATCAGAAGTCGATGCATTATCACCTGTGGTTGTAACCTGCCCTAAATGTCGTCATCGATTTACTGTCGAACCTTTGCAAGAAGAAAAACCACCAAAAAAGATACTGATTGTTGATGATGCCCGTTTTTTTCGTGAACTGATCATGGATCTGTTGGATGGTCGAAAATTTGAACTGACAACGGCTGATTGTGGTGAAGAAGCTTGGACGTTGTTGCAATCGGAGCCCTTTGACCTGCTGATTGCTGATGTCAATCTGCCTGATGTCAGTGGCCTCGATTTAATCAAGAGAGTCCGCGCTGACCAGCATTGTGGACGCTTACCAATCCTCTGTATCAGCGGTGTCTACCGTCAGGATGATGATGCCCGTCAAGCGTTTATCGCTGGGGCCAATGATTTTATGACCAAGTCGTTTCATCCTGAGGATTTCACTGCCCGTATTGACAGGTTGCTGACTAAATGATGGTTCTCGACGATGTCGAGGTTGCTGCAGGGCAACTGCGAACCCGCCTGACTTCCTTTCAACCAGCTCTGGCGGTGGTTCTTGGGTCAGGTTTTGCGGGTGTTCCCGCCGGGATGGAGGTTGTTCTTTCGGTGCCGCTGGCAACCCTCTTTGGTTTTCCGGAATCCGGGGTGGCAGGTCATTCTGCGACACTGACCGCCGGCAAACTGGATGGACATCATCTGTTGTTGTTCCATGGTCGTTTCCATTTGTATGAGGGCTATAGTGCCTGGCAGGTGAGTGCCCAGGTGCGACTGGCAGCCGCAGTCGGCTGCCGGAAGATATTGCTGACCAACGCTGCCGGCGGGATTAACCCGGCGATGGGGACGGGGGACTTCATGCTGGTAAGCGATCATCTGAACCTGACCGGTCACAACCCGCTGATCGGGCGTTCAGAACGTGTTTTTGTCGATCTGAGTCAACTCTATACCCATCACTACTTTTCAGCCTTGCGTGAACAGCTGGCGACTGCGTCATTGTGCCTGCATTCGGGCGTCCTTGCCTGGATGATCGGGCCAAGTTATGAAACCCCTGCAGAAATCAATTTTCTCGAAAATGCCGGGGCTGACGCCGTTTCCATGTCAACGATACCTGAAGCGATTATTGCGCGGCGTTATGGTCTTGAGGTCAGTGCCTTGTCGCTTATTGCCAATCCTGCTGCCGGGCGCGGTAACAACTCCCTTGATCATCAGGACGTGCTGGCGGTTGGCTCAACCTGTCTCGATCGTTTTCATCTGGTTCTTGCCGGAATTCTCAAGCTGTGGCGTTAATAAGGTAGAACCTCCTGTGATTTTATGAGATGTCATCACGGTCACCGTGAGTCGTTGCTTGACAGACAAGCTAATAATGATACTATTTTTGTGTAGAGTGAATACGTGCTTAATCTTTGCGTGAGGAGGTCAGCATGAAAGATTTTACTACCATCCTGGTTGCCATTGATTTTTCTGAAGGTTCCAATAACGCTTTTGAGCTGGCCTTGAATATGGCCAATAAATATTCAGCCCGGTTGGCATTGCTGCATGTCATTAATGAACCGGTTGATCTGCGGGGTTTTTATGTGCCCCATATTTCCTTTGAAAAACTGGAAGAAGAGATAGAGCAGGGGGCCAAAAAACTGATGGAAAGTTTCTGCCGTCAGCATTTGGGAGACTACGATAACTATGAAACCTTTATTGTGCCGGGGTTGCCCTATGAACAGATAATAAATCAGGCGCAGGAGCTTCCCGCTGATCTGATTGTGTTAGGAACCCACGGTCGCACCGGTCTTGATCATGTCCTGTTTGGCAGTACTGCAGAAAAAGTAGTGCGCAACTCACCGTTGCCAGTGCTTACCGTGCGATTGCAGAATGATTGATGGCGTCGCAAAAGCTCAGCAACTGCGGTGTCCGCTGATCAAGAGTCGCGATTATTTCCCTGCTTTGACGTAGGTAAGTACTCATCATAGCTCAATAATCGCGTTCATTGTATTTGGCGCTTTTTGCTTAGCCAGCTAAATTGATCCTTGTGCGAAAGCATCATGATTGACAGATCAGGCGTATCCTTTTATAAATAACATTCTACCGAGCAGCCGCAAGGCTGCTCTTTTTTTGAATCACAAAAAAAATATTCAGGACGACCATGGCCTTGCGGATTCGGGATTTATCCCTTGAACTGGATGAAGAAGAGGCGCATCTTGGCGACAAAATTGCTCTATTGCTCGGTTGTCAATCTAAGCAGATTCACTCCTGGAAAATTCTCCGTAAAGGGATTGATGCTCGTAAAAAATCCAATATACTAAGAGTTTATACAGTTGAGTTTGAAGTAAAGGATGAAGATCACTTTTTAGTTCAATTTGGTTCTCATCCACATCTTGATCTGTCGACTAAGGATAACCCGCTGATTATTGATAAAGTGGCGCAACCACTTCATGTGGTCGTTACGGGGATGGGTCCTGCGGGGCTTTTTTGTGCACTGACTCTGGCGGAGAGTGGCTGTCAGGTGACCTTGCTGGAGCGCGGTAAGCCGGTTGAACAACGGCTGGCCGATGTGCGAGAGTTTTGGCACCATGGTGTTCTGGATGAAAACAGCAACGTGCAGTTTGGTGAGGGCGGCGCCGGCACATTTTCCGATGGTAAATTGACCACCAGATTGAAGCATCCCGGTATCAGCCTCATCCTCGCCCGATTGGTCGCCATGGGAGCTCCGGATGAAATTCTATATCAGGCGAAGCCGCATATCGGGAGTGATCGGTTACGACAAGTGCTGATCCGCTTTCGTCGGCATCTGCTAAGCCTGGGTGTAGATATCCGCTTTTCCAGTTTGCTCAGCGGATTCACGAAGAAGTCTGGTCAGGTTGCGGCGGTGACGATCAATCATCATGAGTACCTTCGTTGTGACCGGTTAGTCATCGCTCCTGGACACAGCGCTCGCGATACCTATCAACTATTGGCCGACGCCGGGGTTAAGCTTGAACCCAAAGCTTTTGCTATTGGCGTTCGGGTGGAGCATCCACGGGAGTTGATTAACCAGATTCAATATGGGTTAAAAGATCATCCGCATCTGCCTGCAGCCGATTATCGCTTAACCTGGAACGACCCTGACAGTGGCCGTGGCATCTATTCCTTTTGCATGTGCCCTGGCGGTTCGGTGATTAACGCTGCCTCTGAAGCGGGTGGTGTTGTGGTCAACGGCATGAGTGATTATCGCCGCGATGCTTCTATGTCTAACAGTGCACTGGTGGTAAGCGTTTCACCTGCCGATTTTGCTCACGCCGGTGCATTGGCCGGGGTGGAGTTTCAGCGCAAATGGGAGCATGCTGCCTGGCAGGCAGGAGAACCGGGCTGGCGTGCTCCGGCGCAGCCGCTGCTTGAATTTCTTGATGGTCGATCAGGGCGATTGCAATCAAGTTGTCGTCCTGATGTTGTTCACGCCAGTCTCGATGATTGTTTGCCTGACTACGTTGCCAATGGCTTACGTCGTGCGCTACCATACTTTAATCGTAAGATGCGTGGTTTTGTCTGTGATCAAGCGACCCTGATCGGCGTCGAGACCCGAACCTCCGCTCCCTTACGGATCCTGCGTGATCACGCAGGAGAATCGATCAGCCATCGTGGGCTGTTTCCCGCTGGGGAAGGTGCCGGTTATGCAGGGGGAATTATGAGTGCTGCCCTTGATGGCCTGAATACGGCAGTTCATATTTTACACGCAGCACAAATACAGGTGAGGTCGAGGTGAAATCCATATATGTCAATCAAATAAAAGAACGCGATCGGGTCAACAGTGTTTTTCTGGTGCGCGACAAAATCACCGCCATGGCTAAAAACGGCAAGCCCTATATGACCCTCAAGCTGATGGACAATAGCGGGGAGGTTGAAGCGAAGGTCTGGGACCGCATTGATGAACTATCCAGCCAATTTGCTGCCGATGACTTTATTCGCGTTGATGCTAAGGCCAGTGTTTATATGGGAAGGATGCAGCTGGTTGTGCAACAATTGGAAAAAGTTGCCGATGAATCGGTTGATATCGGTGATTTTCTGCCGGTCAGCAGTCGCTCTGCCGAGGAAATGCGCAATGAGCTCGATCAGTTACTTGATTCACTGGACAACCCCTATATTCGTGACTTGTTGCGTTCCTTTTTCGATGATCCGGAATTTTATCATCTCTATTCAAGGGCTCCTGCGGCAAAGTCAATGCATCACACCTACATTGGCGGCTTGCTGGAACATTCCCTGGCGGTCGCGGCTCTCGCCCTTGATGTTGCCAAGCGCTATCCTCAGGTTGATCGTGATCTGTTGATCAGTGGCGCGATGCTCCATGATGTCGGAAAAGTGCTGGAACTTTCATTTGATCGTTCCTTTGGCTATACCGATGAGGGTAAACTGCTGGGGCATATCGTTATGGGTGTGCAGATGATTGAAAACCATGTCCGGTCCATACCCGGTTTTCCAACCGAGCTGTCGATGATGATTAAACACCTGTTGTTGTCTCACCACGGACAATATGACTTTGGTTCACCAAAAAGGCCAAAATTTTTAGAAGCGGTTATCCTGAATTTTATTGATGATCTGGATTCCAAGATCAATGCGGTTCAATTACATGTTGAAAAAGAACAGCAGGATCACGGCTGGACGTCATATCATCGGCTCTTCGATCGCTATTTCTATATGGGACAACAAAAAAGTGAAGGGAACGGACTGCCCCATCCGCAACCGGAGATGGCAACCACACCAGTAACAAAAGAGCGCTCTGACAGTCGCCGTGACAGTCGCCATGAACGCCCTTTGGGAGCGTCCCTGGGTGAGCAGCTGAAAAGCCGGAATCTCGATCTGTTTACCCAGATGAATGAAAAAGGAGGGCCATCATGATAATAACCAGTCTGCCGACCGGTCCTTTAGAGGTAAATTGCTATCTCGTGGGTTGCAAAAATACCGGCAAAGCAGCGGTGATCGATCCCGGTGGTGATGTTGACAGCATCCTTGAGCTCTTGTGGCAGCATGATTTGACCCTTGCTATGGTGATTAACACCCATGGTCATTTTGATCATATCGGCGCTAATCAGGCATTGCTTGAAAAAACCGGTTGTGAACTATTGATTCATGAGGATGATGCTCCCTTGCTCCAGCGCGCTGCTGAGCATGCAGCCTTGTTTGGCCTGTCCACCAGTCGTTCGCCGGAACCGACACGTCTATTGAAGGATGGAGATACCATCGAGCTTGGAGATTTGCGATTCAAGGTCATCCATACTCCCGGGCATTCACCTGGCGGTATCTGCCTGCATATTGAGGATTGTTTGTTTGTTGGTGACACCCTGTTTAACGGATCGATTGGCCGAACTGATCTTCCTGGTGGTAACCATCAGCAACTGATCAACAATATTAAAACCAAGTTGTTGTGCCTGGCTGATGAAACCAAAGTTTATCCCG
>Ga0102938_10002254_pt1 | contig 14598 bp, 16 predicted proteins | sample SalPonR2_B_D2_MG_FD_84516 | JGI IMG/M metagenome (GOLD analysis project Ga0102938, IMG submission 84516) | Salt pond soil microbial communities from South San Francisco under conditions of wetland restoration - Salt Pond MetaG R2_B_D2_MG | ecosystem: Environmental > Aquatic > Marine >...
CATCCACCCCGGTCTTGCGCGCCTCATGCAAGGCACCCTGCACCTCTTGCATGAAGGCATGAAAATGCACGCGGCGTTTCTGTGTGGTGGGCGCATGCTGAAAGAACAGGTCCATCAACATAGACTTGCCCCGACCGACGCCGCCCCAAAGATACAGGCCGCGCTTGCCCCCCGGTGCCTCGGGCTTGCGAAACCGTGCCAACAAGCCGCGCGCCGGCGCCGGGCCCTCCTCCAGCCGGGCACGCAAATCCTCCATCCGCAACAGCGCACCCCGCTGAGCGGGGTCCGGGCGCAAAAGGCCCTCTGTCACACGGGTGTCGTAGATCGCTTGAAGATGCTGTCCCATCGCCCACTGGATAGCCCGGAATTCGCGCGACATGAAAGATGCTTGATCCCGCTTTCACGGATCCTGATTTGACCGCCCCGTCGATATCAGCGCATATGCCGGAACTCTCGTGCAAGGCAGCCTTTCATGGACCGTTCCCAATCCCTGTTCACACCGGTCCTGATCGGGGGCTGCATCATCATCTTGATCAGTTTCGCGATCCGCGCAAGCTTTGGCATCTTCCAGATCCCGATCGCCGATGAATTCGGCTGGCTCCGGTCCGAATTCAGCCTTGCCATCGCGATCCAGAACCTCGCCTGGGGGATAGGGCAACCGATATTCAGCGCCATCGCCGAGAGGTTCTCGGATCGCAAAGCCATCATTCTGGGCGCGCTGTTCTATGCCGCCGGGCTGGTCTTTTCCGCCTATGCCATCACACCGGGCCAGCACCAGGTCTTCGAGATTCTCGTGGGCTTCGGCGTCGCTGGCACCGGCCTCGGGCTGATCCTGGCAATCATCGGCCGGGCCGCGTCCGACGAAAACCGCTCTGTCGCGCTCGGGATCGTGACCGCCGCCGGCTCGGCCGGGCAAGTGATCGGCGCGCCCCTGGCCGAAGGCCTGTTGTCGGTCTTCCCGTGGCAAACCGTGTTCCTGATTTTCGCGGCCATGATCATGGCCTCTCTTTTCGCCCTGCCCATGCTGCGCGCCCCTGCCCAGACAGGCAAACCCCTGGCAGAGGAACCCATGGGCCTGATCCTGGGCAAGGCGATCCGTGACCCGTCCTTTGCCCTCATCTTCATCGGCTTTTTCTCCTGCGGCTACCAGCTGGGGTTCATCACCGCCCATTTCCCGGCCTTCGTGACCGAGCTGTGCGGCCCCATCGTGCCCGGTACGGTCCTGCACAGCGTCGGCATCACCACCACATCGGCGCTTGGCGCATGGGCCATCGCGCTGATCGGCGTCGCCAACATCGCCGGAACCGTCACCGCTGGCATCTTGGGCAAACGCTTTCCCAAACGCTATCTCCTGGCGGCGATCTACACGGGCCGCACGATTGCCGCGGCCACCTTCATCGTCCTGCCCATCACGCCACTGACCGTCGTGGTCTTTTCGCTCGTCATGGGCTCCCTGTGGCTTGCCACGGTTCCCCTGACCTCCGGGCTGGTCGGACATATCTACGGATTGCGCTACATGGGCACCCTTTATGGCCTGGTCTTTTTCTCTCACCAGTTGGGAAGCTTCATCGGAGTCTGGCTCGGCGGCGCGCTCTATGACGTCTACGGAGACTATACCGCCGTATGGTGGATCGGCGTCGCCGTCGGGGCCCTGTCGGCGATCGTACATCTGCCGATCCGCGAAACCCCGCTCGGGGACCGTGCGCCGTCCCTCGCCTGACCCTTTCTCTGTTTCAGAAATATCCTGGGGGTCTGGGGGTGAAACCCCCAGCCGGTCGACCCGCGAAGCGGGGCGAAATCCCTCAGGCGTCCTGCACGGCGTCGAGGATGTATCGCGCCACCATCAGGTCCAGATGCGCACCGCCGCCGTTCTTGAACAGCGTGATCTCATCGTCGGACTGCCGCACGAAGGCGCCAGACCCCAAATCATAGTAATCCGCCACGATATCGCTTTCGAAAAACACCCCGTCCGAGATCGGGATCTTCAACTCGCCGATATGGCCCACCGTCGTCTCGCGGCTGTCCACGAACACCCGCGACCGGCGCAGCGCGGTGTCATCCGCCTCGCGCATGTCGGGGCGATAGGCGCCGATCAGGTCCACATGCTGGCCGGGATGCAACCATGCACCCTTCAGGATCGGTTCGCGTGTCATGGTGGCACAGGTCACGATATCGGCCAGGCCCACGGCAGCCTCCAGATCGGGGGCAGGGTCGGTGCGGTCGAACTGCGCGGCCAGGCGGGCCGCACCCAGGGGCGACCTGTTCCAGATCAGGAACCGGGCATCGGGGAAAACCGCCCCATAGGCCTCGCGCAGGGATCGCGCCACCGTACCCGCGCCGATGATCAAGATCACCTTGCTGTCGGGCCGGGCCAGGCGTCGCGCGGCACAGACACTGTCGCCCGCCGTTTTCCACTTGGTCAGCAGGTGGAAATCGACGATCGCGGACAGCCTGCCGTCCAGATCGGAATAGAGCGCCGCGCTTCCGTTGATGGAGGGTTCGCCCCGCGCGGCATTGCCGGGAAAGATGGTGGCGGTTTTCACCAGTTGTCCCAGCCCGTCGATCCATGCCGCCCGGCTCAGCAGGGTATCGTCTCCACGATACAGGAACGTATCGCCGATCTCGGCCCGTGGCAGGCTGTGGCCCGCTTCGATCGCATCGCACAGCGTCCGCCAATCCAGCCGTTCCTCGGCCCCCATACCGATGATGGTCATGCTCATGGACGCGCCTCCTCCGGTGACAAAAGCCCCGCTGCGACCAGCCGGGCGGCCCATCCCTCGGGCCCTTCGAACAGATGCGTCTGCCATCGCCGTGCATCGGCGGCGGCGATGTTGTCTGCCCTGTCGTCGGTAAACAGCAGCGCGTCGGGCGCGATCCCCGAATGCGCCTCGACCATTTCAAAGATCCTGGCCGCCGGTTTGGTGACCTGCATCCGGCCCGACACATAGGCATGATCGAATTCGTTCAGGAAATCGAACTGCGTCTGGGCATAGGCATAGCTTTCCACCCCGAAATTGGTCAGCGCGAAGACCGGCACGCCCCTGGCCCGCAGGCGCCGCAACAAGGTGACGGAATGATCGATGACCGGGGTTGCCAGCTCGATCCAGTTGTCGTGCCACTGCCGGATCTCGGCGCGCCATTCGGGATGGATTTCGGCGGTGTCATAGATCACCTCGCGAAACGGCTCGCCCATATCCACGCGCTCGTTCATCGCATGCAGATCGACAGCATCGAACAGGGCCCGGCGGCGATCTTCCCCGATCACGCGGTCGTAGTAGCGTTCCGGCTGCCATTCGATCAGCACATTTCCGATGTCGAAAATGACGGCTTGGGCGCTCATGCATCCGCCTCGTACATGGCCTCGGCGTGAAAGGCGACATGGTCTTCCATGAAGGTCGAGACAAAGAAATAGCTGTGGTCATATCCCGGTTGCAGGCGCAGCGTCGCGTGCTGGCGACGCGCGGCGACAGCCTCGGCCAGGGTTTCGGTCTTCAGAAGATCGCCGAACTGGTCCGCCGTCCCGGTATCGATCAGAACCGGGCCGGGAAATCCGCGGTCACGCATCAGGGCGGACGCATCATGCGCTGCCCAGGTTGCCTCGTTGTCCCCCAGATATGCGGTCAATTGCTTGCGGCCCCATTCGCTGTCCATGGGATTGCAGATCGGCGCGAAGGCCGAGACCGAGGCAAAGCGGTCCGGATGGGTCATGGCGATGGTCAGCGCTCCATGACCGCCCATCGAATGCCCGGTGATCCCCTGCCGCATCGCGTCCAGCGCGAACCGGTCAAAGACCAGGTCGGGCAAGTCTTCGGTGATATAGTCCCACATCTGAAAATGCTCGGCCCATGGATCCTGGGTTGCGTTCACATAGAACCCGGCCCCCTGACCCAGATCATAGGCCTCGTCATCGGGCACGCCGGCGCCGCGCGGAGAGGTATCGGGGAACACCAGCGCGATGCCCTGCTCGGCCGCCCAGACCTGCGCACCGGCCTTTACCATGGCGTTTTCATGGGTGCAGGTCAGGCCGGACAGGTACCAAAGAACCGGAACCGGCCCATGGGCAGCCTCGGCCGGCAGGAACAGGCCAAAGGTCATGTCGCAGCCGGTGGCGTTCGAGGCATGGGTATAAACGCCCTGCGTCCCACCAAAGCAGCGGTTTTCCGAAACGGTCTTCATGGTGCGCCTCCGGTGGTTGACCTTCCAAGGCGTAGCGCGGGCCGGGGGCCGGGGGCAAGCGGATCAACCGCCCGGAACGATCCCGGCAAGATCGGACACCCAGGCGATGACCAGCGAAACGGTCACGATGCTGATCGCCGTGGACACCAGGATGGAGGCAGACACCCGCTGCGGCGCCACCCCGTAATGCTGCGCCAGGATATACACATTGCCCGCAACCGGAAGGGACGCGGCCGCGATCATCACGGCGGCGTCGTAGACCGGCACAGGAAACAGGAACAGCGCCGCGAATGCCACCGCCGCCGGGTGCAGAACCAGTTTGCAAAAGGTCAGCCAGCCCGCGACCGACAGACGTTCGGCCGATTTGCCCGCCAGCGACGCCCCGATGGCGAACAAGGCGCCGGGCGTCGCCGCCGCGCCCAGGATCGCCAGAAACTCGTTGGCGGGGCCGGGCACGGTCCACCCCGTCGCCGACCAGCACAAGCCCAGGACCATCGATACGATCATCGGGTTCTTCACCAGCCCCAGGCCCACGGTCTTGAGGATGCCAAGCGACATTCGGCCATCGCGGCTGCCGGTGATCAAGATCACGATCAGGCTGGAAAACACGACCAGATCCAGCGCCAGAACCAGCAAGACGGGACCCGCCGCAGCCTCACCCATCAGGACGATCAGCATCGGCACCCCGAGGAACCCGGTATTGCCGATGACAGCACATTGCGCCTCGAACGCCGCTTCCGACATGGGCCGTCGTCGCAGCAACGCCACACCTGTCGCGATCAGATAGACCACGAAGCAGCCCCAGAGATACGCGGCCACGAACCACCAATCGAAGATCTCGCCAAGCGACAGGTTGGCCGCGAACCGGAACAACATGGCAGACAGCGCGAAGTAAAAGACGAATTTCGTGAGATAGGCCGCAGCCTCGGCGGTAAAGAAACCCGTTCGACAGGCCTGATACCCCAGTCCTATCAGCAGAAAAAACGGAAGGGTTTTCAGGAATATCTCAACCATTATGCCCTTCGCTACGCTGCAAAATCCGTCCTGTCCAGCACTGCGGGAAAAAGCATCCGGATTTGCCAAACCTAGCTTTGGACTTTCCGGATTGCGACCGAAATGCAGCGGTTGGCGCACGACACAAACCCGGCCACCCGGCCGGATACCTCTTTTTGTTTTCAGGTGAGAGCATATATCCCGAAAGCATTGCAAGAACTGAACCGCTTGGTCTAATAAGCTTGAACGCAAGGGAAGAACACGCATGAACATCGAAGTGCAGACCAAGAAAGGCCGCAAATACGACCAGGTGGTCGACGGCGCCCGGTCGGTCTTCATGCGCGAAGGGTACGAAGGTGCCAGTGTCGACGAAATCGCCCGCGACGCGGGAGTGTCCAAGGCAACGCTCTACAGCTACTTTCCCGACAAGCAGCACCTGTTCATGGCGGTTCTGACCCAGGAATGCGGCCACCAGTCCGCGATCGAACTGACCATTGATGCCGGAACCATGACCGTGCCGGAAACCCTGCGTTACATCTGTCACGCGCTGGCCAGTTTCATGGTGTCGCCCTTCGGGCGGGATATGTTCCGCGTGTGCATGGCAGAGACGCAGCGCTTTCCCGCGCTTGGGCAGGCCTTTTACGAAAGCGGCCCACGGCGCTGGAACCGCAAGATCGCCGATTTTCTGAAAACCCCCAAGGCCCAAGAGGCGCTTGAAATCGAAGATGCCTACCTTGCGGCCGATCAACTGGCGCAGCTTTGCCGCGCCGATCTGTTGCTGAAGATCATGTTTGGAATCGAGACGTCCGCCACCGCCCGGGATATCGACCGGATCGCGGACGAGGCGGTAAAGACCTTCATGGCCCGTTACGCCCGCAGGTAAGCGGTATCCAGATGCCCCTGCCTCGGCTAACGTCACGGAAATGACGCGAAAAGGGGTGCACCATGGGCGCGTTGAAAACCGAACGTTTCCGCGACTATCTTGGCCCGGTCACGAACACGGATGTCTGGTCGTGGTTCCAGATGCGCCCGGACGATGTTCTCGTCACCACCCCACCGAAATGCGGGACCACATGGATGCTCAACATCGTGATGATGCTGATCCATGGCAAGGTGGTGCCGGACGCAGGCGGGTGGCACAGCGCGCCATGGGTGGATTGCAATTTTCGGGATCGCCGTGAAATCACCGACTTCCTCGACGGGTTGACGCGGCGGCGCTGCATCAAGAGCCACACGCCCATGGACGGCGTCCCCTATGCGCCCGAGCCCACCTATATCGTTGTCTACAGGCACCCCGTCGACATGCATTTTTCGATGCGGAGCTTTGCCGAAAACCTGAAGATCAACGCGTTCGATCACATGTTCGAAGGCGATGATCGCGCGGGCTTCCGGCGGTTCCTCGACGGGCCGAGTACCGAGCAGGGCATGGATGACATGACGCTGGCCTCGCTCGCTCTCCACTTGGGCGAGGCGCGGGCACGCGAGGCGAACGGCAATGTCCATTTCTTTCACTATGCCGATCTGACCCGCGATCCCGCCGGACAGATCAACCGGGTGGCCGGGCTCCTGGATATACCGCTTGACCCGGAACTGTGCGCCGAGATCGTGGAAGCCACCAGTTTTGCGTCAATGCGCAAAGCCGTGGAGGCCAGCGAAATGCGCTTTCACAAAGACGCTTCGATGCGTGATCTTGCGGATTTCTACGCGTCAGGCAGTTCGAACAAATGGGAAGGCCGCCTGACCGACGCCGACATGGCCGCGTACGACGCGCGCATGGCAGAGCTTTTTGGCCCGGACGATATCGCCTGGCTGAACTGGGGTGACCGGCGCGCGCCCTAATCCAGCCGCCGCACCAGCATCTGGTTGCCCTGTCCGCGCTTGACCTCAAGCATCTTCAGGCTCTGGATCAGGTCGCTCAACTTGCGCTTGCCGTAGGTGCGCGTGTCGAAATCGGGGTTTGCGGCGGTGATGAACTGGCCCAGTTGACCCAGCGAATACCAATCATCGTCCTGTTCGATCGAGGCCATGGCCTGAAAGATCAGGTCGCGCGCCTCGTTCACCGGGCGCTTCTCGGCGGCCGTTTCAGGTTTCTGTTCCGACTTGGGATCGGGCGGCAGGATGTTTTCCACAAAGATGAACCGTTTGCAGGCCTTGCGGAACGCATCGGGTGTTTTCTGCTGCCCGATGCCATAGACGTCGAGACCCTGTTCACGGATTCGGCTCGCCAGACGGGTGAAGTCGCTGTCGGAGGACACCAGGACAAAGCCGTCGAACCGGCCCGAATGCATCAGGTCGATCGCGTCGATGACCAACGCGATGTCGGACGCGTTCTTGCCGACGGTATTGGCAGGCTGGTGGTGCGGCACGATCCCGAACTCGGCCTGCACGGCGGACCAGCCCTTCATGTGGCTGGAGGAGAAATCACCGTAGATGCGACGGACGCTGGCCTCACCAAAGCCCGCGATTTCGTCAAAGATCGCCTTGGCATGCTTGTAGGACGTGTTGTCCGCATCGATCAGAACGGCAAGAAGCGGGGTATCATGGGCCATCGGGAAAAACCTCGGCAGGAATGTCAGAACAGGTTTGCCGCCCGTGCCACAGCGCGCGCAACGCCTCGGCCTGAACGGCGTTGAGATTGGGAATATAGATGGTGCCGGTCGTGACCGGCGCTTGCACCGTCGCCTCCAGAACCCGCATATCGCAAATCGAGACGCTCAACGGAAATCCCGTGGCGATTTCGGTCCATTCCGCGAAATCCGCCGTCGCCTCGGGTTCCATGCGAACGAACACGTCGGTGATATCGCCACTATCGGAAATCTCGATCGCCGCGATGTCGGTGGGGTTCAGACTCGTGATGCGCCCGATCATGGCATAACTCATGAACGGTTCGGGGCCGGGAGCCAGAAGCAGCGCCAGCGAATCGTCGTGCACCGACTGCCCGGTGACGTGCGACGCCGGCAGTAACATCACGAGATTGAGGGCAAGAGCGCGGCGAAGGAACATGGCCGGACCCTAGACCAAGCTCCGGTACATCACCAGCGCATCCACATAGCCCAGGGTCGGGTGGCGAAAGGCCATGGGAAGGCGTCCCACGGTGTCGAATCCCGCGCCCGACCAAATGTCGACGGCGCGGGTATTCGTCGCCACGACGAAATTGAACTGCATCGCGCGATAGCCCAGCCCCCGTGCATGGGACAAGGAATGATCCAGCATGGCGCGCGCAACGCCCCGTCCCCGCGCCGACGCGGCGGTGATGTAGCCGCAATTGCAGACATGCGCGCCGCCGCCCGCGTTGTTGGGCCGAATGAAGTAGGTTCCCATCATCGCGCCGTCAGCTTCTGCCACGAAGACCCTCTTTTCGGGCGTTGTCCAAAAGGAAAAGGCAGCTTCGGGCGAGATGTCGGGGTCGACCGTGTAGGTGTCGCCGGCCCGGAACACGGGCAGGATCACGTTTGTGAGCGCCTGATGGTCCGGACCGACAAGGGGCCGGATGACAAGCTCGACGGTCATGGGTTATTTCGTGCCTCCGCCCGACGGCACAAGCCCGGTGACGCCGCCATTGGCCACGATCTCGTCCCAGATATCGCCAAGACGATCCGCGATCAGTTCCCGCGCGTCGCTGTCTTCATCGGTGTTGTGCAAGACCAGGAATGGCGCGACCAGACCTGCCTCGTCCGCGCAGATGAAGATGCCGTCCACGACTTCACCGCGCAGGTCATAGCCGCCCACAGTCCAGTTGCTGCGTCCGGTGAACCCATCGCTGCCGAACCGCCCCCGGTACGTGTTGAAGGTGCTTTCTGCATAATTCATGCAGGTATCGCGGTCGGGGACCGAGTTGAAATCGGTGACGGTCCAGCCCTCCGCGCTTGCGCCGCTTGCCGTAAGGCAAAGCACGGCCAAGGCGATCCTACCTTTGGGTTGCATGTAAAATCCTCCAGTCAAAAGTCTTTCGCCTTGTGGCTCCCTCGGTCTGAAACAACCGACACGTCTTGCGCCGCGCGCGGGCGGGCGGGGGGCCGGGGTCAGTAAACCACGACCGAACGGATGCTTTCGCCCGCATGCATCAGGTCAAATCCCTTGTTGATCTCATCCAGCGTCAGGGTGTGGGTGATCATCGGGTCGATCTCGATCTTGCCGTCCATGTACCAGTCCACGATCTTCGGCACATCGGTCCGCCCGCGTGCGCCGCCAAAGGCCGTGCCGCGCCAGGACCGCCCGGTGACCAGCTGGAAGGGCCGCGTGCTGATTTCCGCCCCTGCGGGCGCCACGCCGATGATGATCGATTCGCCCCAGCCCTTGTGGGCGGATTCAAGGGCCGCGCGCATCACCTGAACGTTGCCGGTCGCGTCAAAGGTATAATCCGCGCCGCCCTTGGTCAGGTCGACAAGATACGGCACCAGATCGCCTTCGACCTCTTTGGGGTTCACGAAATCGGTCATGCCGAAATGCTTGGCCATCGGGATCTTGTCGGGATTGATGTCGACACCGACGATCTGATCCGCGCCTGCCATGCGCAGGCCCTGAATGACGTTGAGACCGATGCCGCCCAGACCGAACACGATGGCGCGGCTGCCGATTTCCACCTTGGCGGTGTTGATGACAGCGCCGATGCCCGTCGTCACACCACAGCCGATATAGCAGATCTTGTCGAAGGGCGCGGCGGGGTTGACCTTGGCCAGCGCGATCTCGGGCAGCACGGTGTGGTTCGAAAACGTGGAACAGCCCATGTAGTGCAGGATCGGCGTGCCATCGAGCATCGAGAACCGCGAGGTGCCGTCAGGCATCAGGCCCTGGCCTTGCGTCGTGCGGATCGCCTGGCACAGGTTCGTCTTGGGATGCAGGCAATAATCGCATTCACGGCATTCGGGGGTATAAAGCGGGATCACGTGATCGCCCGGTTTCAGGCTGGTCACGCCCGGGCCCACCTCAAGCACGACGCCCGCACCCTCATGTCCCAGGATCGCGGGAAACAACCCTTCGGGGTCTGCGCCTGACAGGGTGAATTCATCGGTGTGACAGATACCCGTGGCCTTGATTTCAACCAGAACCTCACCGGCCTTGGGTCCATCGAGATTGACCTCCATGACCTCCAGCGGTTTTCCGGCTTCAAGTGCGACGGCGGCGCGTGTGCGCATGATCATATCCCTCCCGTAGGCTTGTTTTGCCGCCAGCTTGTTCCAATCTGGAAAGCAACGCAACGGAGGATACCCATGATGCACCCCAGAAGCTTGGCGTTTGCCCTTTGCCTGGCCGCAAGCCCCGCGCTTGCGCAGCAAGACGATGACCTATGCGGCGCGGCCGGCTTTCAGGGCCTTGTCGGTCAGTCGGGCGAAATCGCGCGGATGCTGGTTCTGGATCAACCGGTCCGCGTGATCGCCCCCAACAGCCCCGTTACCAGGGATTACCGGCTGGACAGGATCAATTTCGACCTGGATGAAAACGGGATCATCACGGTGGTGCGCTGCGGATGACTTGCGCCCCCCGTTGATTCCCCCTATATCCGCCTCAACAGCGGCGCGTCAGGGTCCACACCTGAGGCTCCACCGGAGAGTTCAACGGGCCGCGCGGCCCGTTTTTTTGTTTCTGGAGACACCCCACGTGTCCGACTTGATTGCCAAAACGTCCATCGACCGGCGCATGGCCGAGATCCTGACCCCAGTCATCGCAGACATGGGTTTCGAACTTGTGCGTATCCGGCTGATGGGCGGAAACACCAAGACGCTGCAAATCATGGCCGAACGTCCCGAAGGCGGGATCGAGGTTGATGAATGCGCGCAGATTTCCACGGCCGTCAGCGCCGTTCTGGATGTCGAAGACCCGCTGGAGGATGCCTATACGCTTGAGGTTTCCAGCCCCGGCATCGACCGCCCCCTGACCCGGCTGAAGGATTTCGAGACCTTCGAAGGCTACGAGGCCCGGATCGAAACCACCGACATGATCGACGGACGCCGCCGTTTCAAAGGCGTGCTGGCGGGCATCGACGGTGACGAGGTTCTTCTGAACGTCGAGGAAGGCACGATCGGCCTTCACTTCGACTGGCTCAGCGACGCAAAGCTCGTCCTGACCGACGACCTGATCAAGGAGATGCTGAAACAGCGCAAGGCTGCCGGCATCGTGGACGAGACTCAATTTGACGATATCGAGGAAATTTCCTCGGAGGCGGAGGACTAACAGATGGCCATTACGTCAGCCAACCAGCTGGAGCTTTTGCAAACCGCAGAAGCCGTGGCGCGCGAAAAGATGATCGACCCCTCGCTGGTCGTCGAAGCGATGGAAGAAAGCCTCGCCCGGGCGGCCAAGTCGCGTTACGGGTCCGAGCTGGACATTCGCGTGACGATCGACCGCAAGACAGGCCGCGCAAGCTTTACCCGCGTGCGCACCGTCGTCGACGCCGATGAGCTCGAGAACGAAAAGGCCGAATTCACCGTCGATCAGGCCAAGGTGTATTTTACCGCCCCCGCTGCGGGCCGCGATGAATACTGGTTGCGCAACGGCGCACGGATCGACCCCGCCGAGGCGGGCACGCCCGAGGTCGGCGATACGTTCTTTGAGGCTGTGCCGCCCGTCGACATGGGCCGGATCGCCGCGCAATCGGCCAAGCAGGTGATCTTGCAAAAGGTCCGCGAAGCCGAACGTGACCGCCAGTACGAGGAATTCAGGGACCGCGCCGGCACCATCATCAACGGTGTCGTCAAGCGCGAGGAATACGGCAACGTCATCGTCGATATCGGTCGTGGCGAAGGCGTTCTGCGCCGCAACGAAAAGATCGGCCGCGAGGCCTATCGCAACGGCGACCGCATCCGGTGCTACATCAAGGATGTCCGCCGCGAAGCGCGTGGTCCGCAGATCTTTCTCAGCCGGACAGACCCGCAATTCATGGCCGAACTGTTCAAGATGGAAGTGCCCGAAATCTACGACGGCATCATCGAGATCAAGGCCGTCGCCCGTGACCCCGGTTCGCGCGCCAAGATCGCCGTTATTTCCTGCGACAGCTCGATCGATCCTGTCGGGGCCTGCGTGGGTATGCGCGGCAGCCGTGTGCAGGCCGTGGTCAACGAGCTTCAGGGCGAAAAGATCGACATCATCCCCTGGAACGAAGATGCGCCGACGTTCCTGGTGAACGCGCTGCAGCCGGCCGAAGTGACCAAGGTCGTTCTGGACGAAGACGCCGAGCGGATCGAGGTCGTGGTGCCCGACGAACAGCTGTCGCTGGCTATCGGCCGGCGCGGTCAGAACGTGCGTCTGGCCAGCCAGCTGACCGGCCTGGATATCGACATCCTCACCGAGGAAGAAGAATCCAAGCGCCGCCAGGCCGAATTCGAAGAGCGGACGCGCCTGTTCATGGAAGCCCTGGACCTGGACGAATTCTTTGCCCAGCTGCTGGTTGCCGAAGGCTTCACCGCGCTTGAGGAAGTCGCCTATGTCGAGCAAGATGAGCTCTTGGTGATCGACGGCGTTGACGAGTCCACCGCCGAAGAGCTTCAGGCCCGTGCCCGTGACTATCTCGAGGCCCAGAACAAGCTGGCGCTCGAAAAGGCCAGGGAGATGGGTGTTGACGATACGCTTGTTGAATTCGACGGCCTGACACCCCAGATGCTTGTGGCCCTCGGCGAAGACGGCGTGAAGACGCTGGAAGACTTCGCCACCTGCGCCGACTGGGAACTGGCTGGCGGCTGGACCACCGTGAATGGCGAACGCGTCAAGGATGACGGATTGCTGGAACCCTTCGACGTGTCGCTTGAGGAAGCGCAGAACATGGTCATGACCGCCCGCCTGAAACTTGGCTGGGTCACCATCGAGGAACTCGAGGCACAGGCCGCAGCCGAATCCGAGGCCGCCGGTCACGCCGAAACCGAAGAGGGCGCAGAGGGCTGAGGCCCTCTGCGAAAGGCCCGCGCCCATGACCCGCGGTGGCCAAACCAAGGACCGGTCCGAAGGTCCTGAGCGTCGGTGCATCGCCACCGGAGAGGCAGAGCCCAAGCATGGGCTGATCCGCTTCGTGGTTGGCCCCGACGGTCAGATCGCGCCGGACCTGATGGAAAAGCTGCCGGGCCGCGGCATCTGGGTCAGCGCCGATCGGGACGCGCTGGCGCTTGCGATCAAGAAGAACCTCTTTTCGCGCAGCGCGAAACAGCAGGTCACGGTGCCGGATGACCTGATCGATCGGGTCGAGGCCGGTCTTGCGCGGCGTCTGACGGACCTGATCGCGCTCAGCCGTAAGGCCGGCGATGCGGTCGCGGGGTTCGAGAAGGTGAAGGATTGGCTCGCCACCCGAAAGATCGGCGTTCTGCTTCAGGCCACGGATGGGTCCGAGCGTGGAAAATCAAAACTCTGGACCCCGCAAGGGGCCCGGTATTTCAGCGTCCTGACAGCCCAGGAATTGGGTTTGGCATTCGGACGCCAAAGTGTGATACATGGCGCGCTTGCCGCTGGTGGACTCACCCCTCGTGTTGTAGAGGGTGCAGCGAAGCTACAGGGCCTGCGTAAGGCAATCGGCGAAGTGACCGCCGGGAAAGACGATTAAGACGCATGAGCGATCAGGACGGAAACAAACCCCTTGGACTATCTGGTGGCGCGCGGTCAGGCCGCGTGAACCAGAGCTTCTCTCGCGGCCGCACCAAGAGTGTGGTGGTAGAGACCAAGCGCAAGCGCGTGATGGTGCCGAAGCCCGGCACCCAGTCTGCTGCTGCGCAGAACGCCGAAGGGGGCAAGCGGGAAAAATCGGTTCCGGACGCCGAGATGGAGCGCCGCCTGAAGGCGTTGCAGGCCGCAAAGGCCCGCGAGGCCGAGGATGAAGAACGCCGCGCCACGGAAGAAAAAGAGCGCGAGGAAGAACGCACGCGTCGCCGGGCCGAGCAAGAGGCCAAGGAACGCGAAGAGCGGGAGCGCGAAGAAGCGCTGAAGGCCAAGGAACAAGAAGACTCCCGTCGCAAGGCCGAGGAAGAGGTTCGCCGCAATGCGCCGGCGGCCCCCACGCCCGCCGACGCAGAAGCCGCAGCCGCCACGGCCCAGCCGCGCGGTGCAAAACCCGCGCCGCAACCGGTGCGTCGCAAGGAAGAAGACGATCGTTCCGGCCGTGGCCGCGGTGGCGACCGGGGTGGCGAACGCCGCTCGGGCAAGCTGACCGTGAACCAGGCGCTGACCGGTGGCGAAGGCGGGCGCACCCGTTCGCTGGCTGCCATGAAACGGAAACAGGAACGTGCCCGGCAAAAGGCCATGGGCTCGCAGCAGGACCGTGAAAAGGTGACGCGCGATGTTCAGGTGCCCGAGACCATCATCGTCTCGGAACTGGCGAACCGTATGGCTGAGCGCGTGGCCGACGTGGTCAAGGCGCTGATGAACAACGGCCTGATGGTCACGCAAAACCAACCCATCGACGCCGATACGGCGGAACTGATCGTCGAGGAATTCGGCCACCGCGTTCAACGC